>ATLU01000121.1_pt1 | contig 26656 bp, 26 predicted proteins | sample 178751 | NCBI WGS metagenome assembly ATLU01 (sample SAMN02211837, study PRJNA209200) | bioreactor metagenome | isolation source: day 23 sample from continuous culture bioreactor inoculated with sediment... | place: Germany: Wadden Sea | collected 2011
AGCTGTCGGTCGGGATACCGGAAGTCATGCCGAAACGCCATCCAACCTTGCAGCGCCCGCTGTGGGAACCATTCCACCAAGGTCTGCCGGGCCCGCAGCTTTGGCCACCACGGCCCCGGTACTCGATGAAGAAGACGGGTGGAGTGATTTTTGAGATAGCCGCGCGTCGTTTGACAATTTCGCCGCCGACCTTTTTATCGAGGGAAGCTGGCGGAGGGCGACATGGCAAAAGCCAAATGGGAATTCTGGATCGATCGCGGCGGCACGTTCACGGACATTGTCGCTCGTCAACCCGACGGTCAGCTGGTCACGCATAAACTCCTGTCCGAGAATCCGGACCGCTACCAAGATGCCGCCGTCCATGGCATTCGCGCGTTGATCGGGCTTTCCGGGGAGACCCCCTTTGCCGCCAGATCGATCGGGAGCGTCAAGATGGGCACCACGGTCGCGACCAATGCGCTTCTGGAGCGTGCGGGCGACCGAACCTGTCTCGCCATTACGGGCGGGTTTCGCGACCTTCTCGGCATCGGATACCAATCGCGCCCGGACCTGTTCGCGTTGAATATACGTAAGCCCCACGGGCTTGCCGAGACGACAATCGAAGTTGCCCAACGTCATGGGCCAGATGGCCGGGAGATCCAGCCTTTCGATGGCGCGAGGTTTCGCGACGACCTTCGCGCGGTGCGCGAAAGGGGCATCGACGGCATTGCCATCGCGTTCCTTCATGCGCATGTCAATCCGGACCACGAACGCCGCGCGGCCGAGATCGCACGGGAGGTCGGGTTCAGCCAGATCACGACGAGCCACGAGGTATCGCGCCTCGCCAAGATCGTGGCGCGGGCCGACACGGCGGTGGTCGATGCCTACCTGTCCCCCATCCTCGCGCGTTACGTGGACCAGGTCGCGACGGCGCTTTCGGTCGGAGAAACCTGCGACCGGCTCTTGTTCATGCAATCGAACGGCGGGCTGGCAGATGCCGGTCATTTCCATGGCCGCGATGCGATTCTGTCCGGACCGGCCGGGGGCGTCGTCGGTATGGTTCGCACGGCCCAGAACGCGGGTTTCGACCGGTTGATCGGTTTCGACATGGGCGGCACCTCGACCGACGTCAGCCATTTCGCGGAGGAATACGAACGGAGCTTTGAAACCGAGGTGGCAGGCGTTCGCATTCGCGCGCCAATGATGGATATCCACACGGTCGCGGCAGGCGGTGGCTCGGTCCTTTCGTATCGCGACGGGCGGTTCCAGGTGGGACCAGAAAGCGCGGGGGCCGATCCGGGACCGGCGGCATACCGGCGCGGCGGACCCTTGACAGTGACCGATGCGAATGTGCTTCTCGGACGGCTCGACCCGGCGTATTTCCCGGCGATTTTCGGTCCCGATGGCGACCAACCCCTGTCGCGCGCGGCTGTCGAAGCGCGGTTCGACGACCTGGCCGCCGACATCGCGGCCACGAGCGGCCAGGCGCGGATGGCGCGTGAGGAGATCGCCGAAGGCTTCCTCAAGATCGCGATCGACAACATGGCGAACGCGATCAAGAAAATCAGCGTCGAGCGTGGGCATGATGTCGGCGATTATACCTTGCAGTGTTTCGGAGGCGCCGGGGGGCAACATGCCTGTCGCGTGGCGGAAACTCTGGGGATGCGGCGTGTTTTCCTGCATCCGTTCGCGGGCGTGCTGTCGGCCTTCGGCATGGGGCTTGCGGATATTCGCGTGATGCGTGAGGCGCAGGTCTCGGCGCCACTCGTGCAAGCGTCGGCCTTGGAGGAGCTGGTCGAAACGCTCAAGGCCGAAGCCCGGCGCGACACATTCGCCCAGGGCGCGCAGGAAGTGCGGGAAGAAACGCGCGTGCATCTGAAATACGAAGGCGCCCACCAGGCGCTCTTGGTGGCATTCGGGCCCGTGGATGAGATGATCGCGGCTTTCGAGGAGGCGCATCGCACCCGGTTCGGGTTCGTCACGCCGGAGCGGGCGCTGGACGTGGACATGGTCGAAGTCGAGGCGATCGGCACCTCGGGTGGAGGCGTGGCGGCCACGGCCCCGAACGGTCCGGCGCAACAGAAAGGCGCGACGCGGATCTGGCTCGATGGCGCGCCGCGAGAGGTTGTCGTCTGGGATCGCGATACCTTGCCTGCCGGGTTTTCGATCGACGGACCGGCGGTCATCTTTGAAACCACCGGCACGACCATCGTCGAGCCCGGATGGACCGGGGAGGTGGATGTTGCCGGAAACCTGATCCTGTCCCATGTCGCCTCGGTCTCTCGTGAGCAGGGCAGCACTGAGCGCGACCCGATCCTGCTGGAGGTGTTCAACAACCTGTTCATGTCTGTTGCGGACCAGATGGGCGCGACGCTCGCCAACACGTCGTGGAGCGTCAACATCAAGGAACGATTGGATTTTTCCTGCGCAATTTTCGATGCCCAGGGCGATCTGGTCGCCAATGCCCCTCATGTGCCGGTCCATCTCGGCTCCATGTCAGCGGCGATCAAAACCGTCATGGCGCAGACCGAGGGCAGGCTGTCGCCCGGGGATGCCTTCATGCTGAACTCACCCTTCAATGGCGGCACGCATCTGCCGGATGTGACGGTGGTGACGCCCGTTTTCGTGGGCGACCGCCCCGCGTTCTGGCTCGGGTCGCGCGGACACCACGCGGATATCGGAGGGCGCACGCCGGGATCGGGACCGCCCGATTCCAGGCGGATCGAGGAAGAGGGCGTCGTGATCGACCTGGAGCGGCTCGTCAGCGCGGGCCGGTTCGAGGAAGAGGTGGCGCGCAAGGTGCTTTCGTCGGGACGCTGGCCTGCGCGTCAGCCGGACCAGAACATCGCGGACCTGAAAGCGCAGGTCGCAGCGAACGAAACCGGACGGCGAGAACTGTTGAAGGTGGTCGAGACCTACGGTGCCGAGGTGGTTGCCGCCTACATGGGGTATGTGCAGGACAATGCGGAAGAGAGCGTGCGCGAGGTCATTGCGACGCTCGAAGACGGCGATTTCCGGTATCCGCTAGATGACGGAAGCGAAATCCGCGTCTCACTGCGGATCGACCCGGCCGAAGGCACCGCGGTGGTGGATTTCACCGGCACCTCGGAGCAGCACAAAAACAACTATAATGCGCCGCTATCCATCTCTCGTGCCGTTGTGCTTTATACTTTTCGAACACTGGTTGGGCGGGAGATCCCGCTTAACGAGGGCTGTCTGAAACCGATTGAGATCATTGTCCCCGAGGGATCGATGCTCAATCCCCGTCCTCCAGCAGCGGTCATTGCGGGGAATACCGAGGTCAGCCAGGCGGTCTGCAACGCCTTGATGGGGGCGCTGGGCGTGATGGCGGCGTCACAGGGGACGATGAACAATTTCATTTGGGGCAACGACGATTTCCAGAATTACGAAACCATCGCGGGCGGGTCCGGGGCGGGGCCGGGCTTTGACGGTGCGGATGCGGTTCAAAGCCATATGACCAATACGCGGATGACCGATCCGGAGATCCTGGAGGCACGCTTTCCGGTTCTGTTGGAAAGCTTCGCCGTGCGAGACGGGTCTGGCGGGGCCGGGAAATGGCATGGGGGTAATGGCGTCACGCGGCGCTTGCGGTTCCTTGAGCCGGTGACGGTAACCACGCTCACCAGTCACCGGACGGTGCCACCCTTCGGCATGGAGGGTGGGGCGCCCGGCCAGGTTGGCGAGAACTGGGCCGAGCGACCGGATGGTGAGCGCCGTCGCCTGCAAGGCAACGACGAGATAGACCTGCCCGCAGGTGGCGTGTTCGAGATGCGCACGCCCGGCGGCGGGGGATGGGGCAGCCCCTAGCGCGAGAGGCACGCGGCGATGTTCTCGCCAATCTGCGCGATCAGATTACCATAAAGGTCCGGCCCCGGGGTGAGGTTGCTGCCGACAGGGTCGAGCGTGCCGGTTTCGACGGCTGCTCCCGTGGATACGGTCGCCAGAAGCGCCGGGTCATAGACCGGTTCGGCAAAGAGGCAGTCAACGCCTTCGGCCGCCACCGTCGCTTTCAACTGCGAGAGCGCAGCGGCGGAGGGCGCGGAGGCGTCGCCGGGGCGCACGGACCCGATGATCGTCAGGTCGTAGTGGTCCGCGAAGTAGCCGAAAGCGTCGTGAAACGTGATGATATGGGCGTCCGCGAAGGGGGCGAGCATCTCGGCGACAGCCGCGTCCCTTTCGGCAAGGCTCGTGACGGCAGCTTGGGCATTCGCTTGGTAGGTTGCCGCGTTGTCCGGGTCCACGGCGGAAAGTTCGTCGGCAATCGTGACCAGCCACGCCTTGCCGTTTTCGGGTGAAAGCCAGGCGTGGGGGTCGTGTGTCAGGTTCGCGTGGTCGTGGCCGTCGGAGTGCTCGGCCTCAGGATCGTGCTCGGCGTGATCGTCACCATGGTCGTCGTGTTCGGCGTGGTCCTCATGTTCTTCGTCACCATGGTCTTCCGAATTGTTGTGGTCCTCTTCATGGTCCTCTCCATCGAGTTCACGCAGATGCGTTGAAGGATCGTCCAGCAGGGACAGGGATGCGCCCCGAGCCATCTCGTCCACGGCGCGGTCGAGCCAGGGGGCGAACGTCGGCCCCGTCCAGACCACGAGGTCCGCGGAGGAAACCGCGCGTGCCTGGCTTGGCTTGAGTTGCACGGCATGCGGATCGGTGGCGCCGTCTACGAGAAGGTCGGGTTCGCCGACACCCGCCATGACTTGCGACACGAGGGAATGGACCGGCCCGATATCGGTCACGACGCGCGGGGGGGCGGCAAAGGCGGGGGACGCAGTGAGGAGGAGGGCGAGGGCTGTGCGCATGACTTGTCTCCGGGCCTAGGAAGGCGTAAGTGTTACGATATAACAATACCTGTTATAGTATAACAAAACGGGGTGCAAGACCGATGACATCACATGACGCCGCCCAAGCTTTTCACGCGCATGACCATGAAGCCTGCGCCGACCAGGCTCTCGCCCGCGCCGATGAAATCTGTGCCGAGGAGGGCGTTCGCTTGACGCCCGTGCGCCGTCGCGCCTTGGAAATCCTGCTCGCAGAGCACCGGGCCCTTGGCGCCTACGAGGTGCTCGACGGGTTGGCGGAATCGGGGTTCGGCAAGCAGCCGCCGGTTGCCTATCGCGCCTTGGAATTCCTTGTGGATCAAGGGCTTGCGCATCGTATACGCCGGTTGAACGCCTTCATCGCCTGCACCCATCCCGGCGCGGCCCATGCGCCCGTGTTCCTTATTTGCAAAACCTGTGACGCGGTAGCCGAAGCGCCGGGTGACGATCTGCGGGGCGCGCTGGACCGCGAGGCGGCAAGCCTTGGCTTCACCATCGAACGCGCCAATATCGAAGCGGTCGGGCAATGCCCTGCCTGTGGGGAGGTCGCAGCGTGAGTTTGCTGTCCGCCGAGGGGCTGCACCTGAGTTACGGTGATCTGAAGGTGTTGGACGGCGTGTCGCTGGCGGTCGATCCGGGAGAGATCGTGACACTGGTCGGCCCGAACGGGTCGGGGAAATCCTCGCTGGTGAAAGCGCTGACCGGGGTGGTGACGCCCGACCGCGGGCGGGTGTTCCGCAAACCGGGCCTGCGGCTGGGATATGTGCCGCAAAAGCTCGCGTTGGACCCGAGCCTGCCGATCACGGTGTCGCGGTTCCTGAACCTGCCCAGGCGGCGAGATCCGAAGCGCGTGGAAAAGGTGATGGAGGACACGGGTATCGCCGGACTTGGTGACCGGCAGTTGGCGGCATTGTCCGGGGGACAGACGCAGCGTGCGCTTCTGGCGCGGGCGTTGTTGGGGGAACCGGAGCTCTTGATCCTGGATGAGCCGACGACCGGGTTGGACCAGCCGGGCGAGGCGGCATTCTATCGTCAGATCGAGACGTTGCGCGAAGAGATGGGGTTGGCGATCTTCATGGTGAGCCATGATCTGCACGTCGTGATGGCCGCGTCGGATCGCGTGATTTGCCTGAACCACCACGTGTGTTGCGAGGGCACGCCGCATGTGGTGCGCGATGCGCCGGAATACCGGGCGTTGTTTGGCGAGGGGACGCGGGGGGCGTTGGCGTTGTATCAACATCACCACGATCACGACCATGACCATGCTCACGGGCACGACGATAAGGAGGCGCACCATGGTTGATGATTTTCTGGTTCGTGCCGCCTTTGCGGGGATCGGGATTGCGGTTGCCGTCGGGCCCTTGGGAAGTTTCGTCGTCTGGCGGCGGATGGCCTATTTCGGGGATGCGACCGCCCATGCCTCGATCCTCGGCGTCGCGCTGGCACTGGTTTTTTCGGTCCCGGTGACGATCGGCACGCTTGCGGTTGCGCTGGGCATGGGGCTGGTGGTGAGCTGGCTTGTCACGCGCGGCCACGCAATGGATGCGACGCTTGGCGTTCTGTCTCACTCCGCACTGGCCGCCGGGTTGGTCGCTGTCTCTTTCGTTTCCGGTGCGCGCGTGGACCTGAACGCGTTTCTGTTTGGGGACATCCTGGCGGTTGGCTGGGATGATCTGGCGGTGATCTGGGGCGGCGCGGCGTTGGTGTCCGCCTTGATCCTGTGGCGCTGGTCGGCGCTTCTCACCTCGACCCTATCCGAAGATCTTGCGGTCGCGTCCGGGATCGACCCGCGCCGGGAGCGGTTGATCCTGACGTTGGCCCTGGCCGTCGTGGTGGCGGTTGCGCTGAAGGTTGTCGGCGCGCTCCTGATTGCGGCGATGCTGATTATCCCGGCGTCGGCTGCGCGCGGGCTATCGCGCTCGCCGGAAGCCATGGCGATCTGGGCGGTCCTGATTGGCGCGGTATCGGCGGTTGCGGGCTTGGGCCTGTCCTTTGGGTTCGACACACCAGCGGGACCGTCCATCGTCGTGGCTGCGGCGGTGATCTTTGCCGGGGTCAGCGTGTTGCGCCGCGCCTAGGGCAGGATGTGCAGCCAGACCCAGATCGTGACGAGCGAACTGGCGGTTGCGGCGAGCACCGCCGTCGCCGCGACCCTTTTGCCCACGTTGTACATGCTGGCGAAGAGGAAGGCGTTGACGCCAGGAGCCATGGAGGCGGTCAGAACGGCGGATCGAAGCTGGCCGGTGGACAGGCTGAACGCCGTGCCCAGCGTCCAGGTCACAGCCGGGTGCAGAACAAGTGCCACGAGCATGATCCAGGCGACCACGCGTAGATCGCCCTCCGGCTTGTAACTGCAAAGCACCCCGCCGAGACCGAAGAGCGCAGCCGGGAGCGCAGCGGCGGCGACCAGGTTCACCGCGTCACTGACTGGCTGCGGAATGATCACGCCGGACAGGTTGACGGCGAGCCCCAGAACGATGCCGATGACCAAAGGATTGCGCACCATGGACTTCGTGACCGAAACCAGCGGACGCAAAAGCCCCCCGCCGGACCCGTTGCGCACGATCTCCATCGCGGTGACGCCGATCAGGTAACAGGTCGGCGCGTGGATCGAAATGATCGCGAAATTCGGGCCCAAGGCGTCCGTTCCGTAAGCGCGTTCCGTGATCGGCAGGCCCAGCAGAACGGCATTGGAAAACAGCGTGGCGAAGCCGATGGCGACGCTGTCGGGCCACGGGCGGCCAAAGAGGAACCGCGCACCCAAAAGCCCCGCGAAGAACCCGAGGATCGCACCTGCGTAGAAGGAGGCAAGCAGGCGCACATCGAAGGTCTCGCCCAGGTCGATCTGCGACATGGCGCGAAACAGCAGGATCGGAACCGCGAAGTTCTGGGCGAATTTCATCAACCCGTCGACCGCGTTGTCATTCAAGCCCAGCTTCCAGCGCGCCAGGTAGCCAAAGCCAATGACCAGAAAGACCGGAAGAATGATGTTGATCAGCGCGGGCATCAGACGTCGTAGCTGAGCGTCAGTCCATCATGGGCTGGCGTGACATGGGCGGGCGTCTCGCCCGCGACCGTGTCGTGGTCGATGTCGATGTGCATATTGGTCAGGACGCCGCGTTTCGCGCCGGAGCGCTCGATCCAGCCCAATGTCTTTTCCAAATGCGCATGGGTCGGATGCGGGGTGTAGCGCAGCGCGTCGATCACGAAATCTTCGAGTCCTTCGAGATGTTGCCAGTTTTCCTCCCGCATTTCCGAGACATCTGGCAGATAGGCCAAGGGCCCCATGCGGAACCCGAGCGAGTCAATATTGCCGTGGTCCACCTCGAAGGGGGTGAATTCGATCGCGCCGCCTTTGCCCTCGATCTGGAACGGGCCAGAAATCGTGTAGAGGTCGAGGATCGGCGGGTAGTTGGACCCTTCGGGCTGCACGAAGGCGTAACCAAAACGCGACAGGAGCGCGTTCTGGGTTTCGCCGTCGGCCCAGACGGGAAGGCGCGCGCGCATGTTGAACACGATCATGCGCAGGTCGTCGATCCCGTGGACGTGGTCGGCATGACTGTGGGTATAGACCACCGCGTCAAGCTCGCCGATGTCGGCATCCAGAAGCTGCGAGCGAAGGTCTGGCGAGGTGTCGATCAACACGCGTGTGATGCCGCCCACATCTTCGCGTGTGACCAGAAGCGAGCAGCGGCGACGGACATTTTTCGGATTGTTCGGATCGCAGGCACCCCAGTGGCCGCCGAGACGCGGGACACCGCCCGAAGAGCCGCAACCGAGGATCGTGAAGGACAGCCGCGCCATCAGGCCGCGGCCTCGTATTTCGCGGCCTTCCAGAACAGGCGGTCGAAATTCTCCTGCGTCTTGGCGGCGAAATCGACGTAGTCGAGACCGGAGACCTCTGCGCCGACCTTTGCGGTATGGGCCGTGAAAGCGGGCTCGTTTCGTTTGCCGCGATGGGGCGGGGGGGCGAGGTAGGGGCTGTCGGTTTCGACAAGGATGCGGTCCACGGGCGCGTCGGCGAAAATTTCGCGCAACTCCTGGGAGCGCGGGAAAGCGGCGATCCCGGACATGGACAGGTAAAAGCCCAGATCGAGCGCGGCCATGGCAAGGTCGCGTCCTGACGAAAAGCAATGCATGACGCAGGTATAGGCACCGTTTCGGTGTTCTTCCGTCAGGATGCGCGCCATTTCCTCGTCCGCGTCGCGGGCATGGATGATGAGCGGCAGGCCGGTCTCCCGCGCTGCCGCGATATGGATGCGAAGGCTTTCCTTTTGCGCCTCAGCACTTTCGGCGGTGTAGTGGTAATCAAGCCCGCTCTCGCCGATCCCGACCATCTTGGGATGCTTGGCGAGGGTCACAAGCTCGTCCACCGTCGCCATCGGTTCTTCGGCCACGCTCATCGGGTGGGTGGCGGCGGCAAAGAAGATAGTGTCGTAAGCCTCGGCAATCGCCTGCACCTGCGGCACGTTCCTGAGCTTCGTGGCGATGGAGACCATGCGGGTCACGCCCGCCTCGCGCGCGTTGGCGACGATCTCGTCCAGCTGCCCTTCGAAGTCGGGGAAGTCGAGGTGGCAATGGCTGTCGGTAATGATGGGTGTGTCGGTCATGCTGCCCGTTGCGATGCGGTCTCGTTGATCCTGAAGACCATATCGAGGATGAGGGCGGCAGGGTCAAGGTTCACACCCCGGCCATGCGCCGCGCGCGACGAAATCTCTTGTGCCCGTTCGGCCCAGAGACGCGCACCGTAGGCATCCGGGGCAAGGCGGGCGAAGAGCTGAGCCTCGCCGGGGGCCGCCTCGATCAGGGGCGGGCGACCTGCGCCTGTGCGCGCAAGGCGGGTGAGGAACAGGTCGAAGAGGTGAAGGATCAGATCATAGCGCGGTGCGTTGGCGGCACCCGGCGCGGAGTTTGCCAGCGTGATGGCGCGGGCGCGGTCATAGCGCGGCGCTTGGGCGAAGATCGCCACGAGATCCTCGTAAATCTTCAGCCCGCCCAGTTCGGAAAGCCGCATGGCTTCGCCCACGGAGCCGCCGGCAAGTTCGCCAAGCGCTTCGGCATCGGGACCGGGATCGGCGCCAGCGGCTTCGAGCGCCTGCGCCAGATCGGGCGGTGCAAGCGGCGAAAGGCGCAACTCGCGGCACCGTGACCGGATTGTCGGCAGCAAGCGAGATGGCTGGTGGCTGACGAGAAGCATGGTCGCGCGCTTTGGTGGCTCCTCCAACATCTTGAGCAACGCGTTGGCGGCCTGGGTGTTCATCTCGTCCGCCGCATCCACGATCACCACCCGCCGCCCGCCGTCAGACGCGGACAACCCGAAAAACTCGCGCAATTTGCGCACTTCGTTCACGCGAATGTCGGCCGAGAGCTTGTCGCCCTTGTCGTTGGGTCCGCGCCGCAAGACGAAAAGACCGGGTTCCGCACCCTGCATGGAGCGGCGCACAACCGGATGATCCGGGTCGATGTCGAGGGTCTCCGGGGGCGCGGGTGCGTCGCCGAACAGACCGCCACCCTCCGGCGGTGGCGTTGCCAACAAGAACCGCGCAAGCCGCCACGCCAGCGTCGCCTTGCCCACGCCTCGTGGCCCGGTGATGAGCCAGCCGTGGTGAAGTCGACCGGAGTTGTAAGCGGTCAGGAACCCCTGTTCGGCCTCACCTTGCCCCAGCAGCCGCGCCGTCTCACGCGGATGCGGCGCGCCGTCGATGCGGTCGGGTTCGGGAAGCTCGGACAGATCAGCCATGCGGGCAATTTACACCCTTGAGGGCTGTGCGAAAGGGCGAATGGGCAAGTGGCGGAGCGGATGGGCCTGGGAGCGAACGTTCTCCAGCCTAGCTCAGCCTTCGAATTCGGGATAAGGTCCGTCCGAAAAAAGAAAATCACGTAGCGCTTCGACGTACGCAAACAGCGCTTCGTCGTTTTCGAATTCGATATCCGTTCTGCGCGCGTAATCGTCAGCGGTCAGAGACCGGTTTTCCAAGACATAATCGAAATTCCGACGCAGGCGCTCAGACCATTCGCTCGACCACCCGAGTTCTTCTTTCAATTTGTCCGGGCCATACACGTTCGCCCCGCAATAGAGGAACATGTCATCCAGCCAAGCCTGGGCCCGCAGGTCGAGAGATTTCATTGTCGCGCTCCCATCGGATACATCGTGACCAGCACAGGCTCACCGCCAATCCCGGCCAATGCCGCCAACAAACGTCATTCCGGAAATGGTCCGCGTTGAAAAAGGAAACCGAACATCGCCCGAAGGTAGCCGTACATCTCTTCGTCATTGTCAAAATGGAACCCGATATCCTTTTCGTATTCGTCGGCAGTCAACGGCCTGTCCCGCAAGACCGCCTCGAAACGCTCCCGGAATCGGCGCGAGTCATCAGGGTCAATCTCAAGACCCGCCTTCAAGGCGTCAGGATCGTAGGTTTCCGGCCCACAAAGCATGAACATAGTCCTTTTCCAACTGTCTAGGCTGACCATTTTCTACCTCGTGATCGGGTACATGGTGACGAGGGCAGGTTCACTGCCCGGCACATGGCGGAATACAGCCAGCAGGCTGCCACGATCGAAATCCGCGTTGATGGCGCCTCCGCCGGCGATCCTGACTCCCTCTACGAGGCGCAGGTAGTCCGGGCCAAGCACGTCCTCCAAAGGAAGAACGACGAGGAAGCTGCCGCGCTGATATGCTGGTTCGAATAGCGCAGCGTCTCGAGCCGCGCGATATTCCCGCGTTCGCCGCACGAAGCTCTCGGCGGCAACGAATGCCTCAGGCGACGTGATACGGCTGGCAATCGGTGGCGCGCGGTGCGGTCTCCCGGTCACGCCGTCTCTGGCCGTCTCGGTCATCGGATCGATACCATGCAGCACCCGGTCGATCAGCATCTGGCGCGTCACGGCGCCTTCGTGGCGCTGCGGGCCGTGACCTTGCATCGCCAACTCGGCAAATCCACGGGCGACGAAGCTGTCGACAGTGGCGTTCCGCATGACGATCATGCCGTCGAAGCGCAAGGCTGCCGAGCGCAACGCGACGATTGCAGCCCGCGGTGAGAGCCTCGAACCTCTCGCTGCTGACTGCCGAACAACTCCGTGAATCCTGGGATCAGGATGGAAAGCGACAGCATACAAGAATGCCCCAAATTGAAGTTGCCCACATTGGAAACTTGCCTAAAAAATCTTTCCGCTCCGCGTTTCTCACATGGGCGGCAGGCAATGAGGTCAGGGATATCGACCCCATGGATGAGCCCACATTTTCCATTCTCTTGGACGAATGGCGCACCGCAATCTCTCGATAGATACTGATCAGCGCTAACGGCCCTTTGCTGTCATCCAACCTTGCGCCACGCGGCGTGACCAATTCTGGCCCGAAATCGACGTTGGCAACTGATGTAGCGAATGTGACTTACACTACATCTGAATAGAGTTTTTCACTTCTCGTAATGGAGTAAGGACATGGTCGAGCGTTTTGATGCAAACTAGACGGTCTTTGAGCCCGACGAGCAGAATTGAATGCAGTGTGATATCGTCGAGGTGCTCCATGAGGCCATTGAATTTCCCAAGTTTTTTCTCGTCCTGATGAAATAGGGCGGCGTTAAACAGTAAGTCGATCATCTCAGCAAATGGATGGCCGTGCCACCGATGAAAGTCTGTCGTATTGTCCCATGCGTCTCGCAGTTTTTGTATTCCTCTTCTCACTTCCGGTTGGCTGAACTCACGTGAAACACGGTTGCATACACTACGGAAGTTGGTTGGGCTAGTTTGTGCATCGAAGAACCGGTAGTCCATATAGAGGCCCTTCAGGCGGTGCGGATTGAAATCGAAGCCTAACATCATGGTTGCCGACTGGTCCGGCTTCATGAGCGAAAGAACATGTTCTGTTTCGTCTCCAAATAGGTCGCGCCAGTTCTTTTCTAGCTCCAGCCATCTTGAATGAAAAAGTCGAGCATTGAAGAACAGCTCGCTATCAACTGGGCCATCTTCTTTGGCGAATTCCATCTTGTGCTTCTCTCAACACCCGTATGCTTCGGCTTCTACCTGTCCATGCGTGTAGCCGTTGTAGGTGTTTGTGGCTGAGACAATGACCATGTGCGTGCCGCCGCGTTGGACGACTTGTTGACGTGCTTTTGACATTGCTGCCGACATGCCGCCTTCAAGGTAGGATCCGAAGGCCGATACTGGGCCTAAGAACCGACAGCTTGCGACTTGTTGGTGCGTTGCCGATCTGATGTAGTTTGATTGCGCGACAAGCTCTGGATCAGCTTCCATGCAACCAGTGGTAATGAGTGGGGCGCATATGGAAGCGGCGAAAATGGTCTTTTTCATGAGATTCCCCTTAAAAAGATACGGTAGCAGCAAGTCGCAGTTTTCAGCAAGTTTTGACCTTCATGGCCTCAATCGTTGCTCAATGAGCCGTGCCTTTTGCAGGAGCTCGTTACGGTTCCGCGCCGCTGGCTGAGGCCTTACACCTCAGCCACGTCTCTTAGAGATCATGCCCATTTGGGGCCGCTGGCGATGCTTTGGCAGGGAGTGCCCCTTCTGCCCCTTTGCAGGGAGCGCAGCGAATGACCGTTCCCCGCCCATAATTCCTTTCATTGGCGAACAAAACACTTTCGCTGGTGCGCAAAAGAAATGTGACCGAGCAAGCGGCGTGAACCGACGACTTGAGCGAACTGCCTAGCGCCGGACAGTGAGAGAGTGCCGAGTGTCTTGGTTTCAAGACTTGTGGAAGTCCCAGAATGACAAATGGCGCTTTCTTGAGGCAACAATTTAGTGGGGCAAGACCATTAGAAATGTGTGGCGAGCGTGTGTGGTAAGTGTGTGTGGTTGTCTTTGCTCGATCGAGGTAAAATTAAGTAAAAATAATGCCTTATCTCTAAATGGCGGTTGTGGCGGAGGAGGTGGGATTCGAACCCACGGTACGCTTTCACGCACGCCGGTTTTCAAGACCGGTGCATTCGACCACTCTGCCACTCCTCCGGGTCGGGTAGCAGGTAGCGTGGTCGAAGTGATTCTGAAAGCACACAGATGCGCGCTGGAAGTTGCGCATACGTGCCTGAAGGGTTTTCATAACGGGAAGCATTCGCTAGACTGACGTCAAAACAGGCGTGACAACGCGCCAACACGCGGGCAGCGCGATCCAATAGATCGCTATCAAGGGCAGATCACATGAATAAGGCGACGACGCGAGGGTGGGTCATCGGGCTTTCGGCCACGTTGATCTTGGCGGGGTGCGAAGACGGGAAAATGCCGGAATTCCTGCAGCCCAAGGCCGAAGTGACGCGGGCTTCGTCGTCCAACACGTCCACGCGCACGGTCGAACGTGACGTGGAAGCGCCGGATGTGTTTCAGGCCACCGACAAGGGGCTTTGGGACGGACGTCCGAGCCTTGGCGGTGTCTGGGTCGCGCATCCCGATGCGACGGATCCGGAGCGTGTCATCATCCGGAATACCTCCAATCAGAAATTCGTGGTCGGTGTGTTGTATCGCCCCGAGCGGCAGCAACCGGGGCCGACCATTCAGGTGTCGTCCGATGCTGCCGAGGCGCTGGGCATGTTGGCCGGATCGCCGGCGGAGTTGAACGTGACCGCGCTGCGGGCCGAGAAGATCAGTGAAACGCCGGCGCCGGACGCCGCCGCCGAGGGCGAGCAGGTCGCAAGCGTCGAGAGCTCCGACATCGCACCGCCGTCCGTCGAGACGAAAGCGCTCGACCCGATTACCGCAGCGGCCGCCGCCATCGACAAGGCGGACGAAACACCCAAGCCCGGGGCGACCAAGCCGGTCGCCGCCGCGACCTCCGTGTCGACCATCGCGGCCGGAACCCAAGGCGGTGCGACGGCGAAACCCACAAGCGCCTCCAAGCTGTCCAAACCCTTCATCCAGATCGGCATCTTCTCGGTTCAGCAGAATGCAAATAACACTGCCGAGAGCATGCGTCGCGCAGGTATGGTGCCCACGATCAAACCGGGTAAAATGAACGGCAAGGAATTCTGGCGTGTGACCGTCGGCCCTGCGGCCACCAGTGCGGAACGGGCCCAGCTTCTGAAGAAGATCAAGGGTCTGGGCTTTAACGACGCCTATTACGTGACACACTGACCGCGCGACAGGCGCGAAATGAGGAGTTGAGGATGCGACGCTGCCACGTCTTTTCCCGCGCAATGCTGTCCATGGCCGCCGCCGTTCTGGCACTGCCCGCTATCGCGTTCGATACACAGGCCCGCTCGGCCTATGTCTACGATCTGACCACCGATACCGTTCTCCTGGAGAAAAACGCCGAGGTGCCTTTGCCGCCTGCGTCGATGTCCAAGCTGATGACGCTGAACATGCTGTTCGAGGCATTGGAGGACGGGCGCGTCTCGCTCGATACGCGGTTCACGGTCAGCCAGCGCGCGATGGACATGGGCGGCTCGACCATGTTCCTGACCACAGCAGATCGCCCCACCGTCGAAGAGTTGATCAAGGGGATCATCGTTCTTTCGGGCAATGACGCCTGTGTCGTGGTGGCAGAAGGGCTGGGCGGCACCGAAGACGCCTTTGCCGCGATGATGACCCAACGCGCGCAGGCCCTTGGTATGGAGAACTCCACCTTCGGCAATTCCTCGGGCTGGCCGCATCCTGAGCAGCGCATGAGCACCGAGGATCTCGGCCTGCTCGCAACGCGGCTGATCGAAGAATTCCCCGAGTATTACCACTATTTCGCGCTCAAGGAGTTCCCTTACGACGGGCGCGCGCCGGACAACCGCTTTAACCGGAACCCGCTCTTCGATCTGGGTCTTGGGGCCGATGGTCTCAAGACAGGGCACACGCAGGAAGCGGGCTACGGTCTGGTCGGCTCGGCCCTGCAAGGTGGGCGCCGCGTGGTCGTGGTGATTTCCGGGTTGGACAGCGAAGCGGCCCGGAAGAGCGAGGCGGCATCGGTTTTGAACTGGTCCTTCCGTCAATTCGCACTGCGCACGCCGGTGCAGGCGGGGCAGGTCGTGGCCGAAGTGCCGGTCTGGCTTGGTGACGCCGAAACGGTGGCGCTGACCCCGACGCAGGATCTGGAGCTTTTGATGCCGGTGACGGCGGCGGACGGCGTGTCGGGGATCGTCGAATGGACCGGACCAGTCGAAGCGCCGATTTCGGCGGGGCAGGAGATCGCGTCGTTCAAAGTGAGCCGCCCCGGTCTGGACGATGTCGTCATTCCATTGGTCGCGGCCAACCCCGTGGGCAAGGCCGGCTTCCCGGCACGCTTCGGCGCGGCGGCGGAAAAGGTGCTGATGATGGCCCAGGATCTTGCCGGGTATAACGAAGACGATAGCGCGCCGGCCCAAGCTGAAGACCCCGTGGTGAACTGACCCGGATGGCAGGGCTTTTCATCACCTTCGAAGGCATCGACGGCTCTGGCAAATCGACCCAATCGCGTATGCTGGCCGAAGCCCTGCGCGCGGCTGGCGAGCAGGTTGTGGCGACCCGCGAACCGGGTGGCTCGCCCGGGGCGGAAGAAATCCGGGCCCTGGTGCTCGAAGGCGACCCTGACCGCTGGTCTGCGGAAACCGAGATTTTGCTTTTCACAGCGGCGCGGCGGGACCATCTGGAACGGCTGATCGACCCGGCGTTGGCGAAGGGGCAGATCGTGGTCTGCGATCGTTTCGCGGACAGTACGCGGATGTACCAGGGGTTGCGCGGTCCGGGTCTGCGCAAGATCGTCGATGACCTGCACGACCTGATGATCGGGCGCGAGCCGGACCTGACCTTCATCATCGACATGGACCCGGCCAAGGGACATGCGCGTGCCAAGGGCCGCCAGACCGCCGAAGAACGGTTCGAGGATTTCGGCGCGGAACTTCAAGAACAGATGCGGGCAGGCTTCCTTGAACTGGCCGAGGCCGACCCTGAGCGGTGTGTCGTGATCGAGGGCGACCGCGCGCCCGAGGACGTGGCGGCAGATGTTCTGGCCGTGGCGACCAAGCGGATCAGCTCGCGCTAGGCTGACACATCTCCGACAGATCAGCGAGGTCCGGGCGCGGCAACAGTCCGAGCAGCCGGGTGATCTCTCTTCGGGCTTGCCCGCCAGGCCAATCTCCCAACGCCAGGTCGGGCAGATCGCCGTGTCGCAGGCGCAAGCGGCGCCAGTGGTGGAAGGCGAGAAGCCGTAGGGTGATCGCGTCCAGCGGATCGTCAGGCGCGCGGTGCAGCTCGGCGAGGAGCGCGGCGAGGCGGCGGTAGTCTTGCAGTAAATCCTCAGGCGCGATCTGGGTGATCATCCAATCGGGCAGGGGGCGCGTGTCGAGCGGCTCCGTGAAGCTCTCGGGCACGTTCACTGGCGAGAGGGCCATGCGCGGCGCAAGCGTGATCGCTTCATCCGGCAGGGTCGTGTCGAATTGGGCCGCGGGGTGCGTGGGGTCGCCGAGCACAAGGTAGATCCGACGCGGGGTCGGTGGCGCGCTGGCATAAATAATCGGTCGCACGTCCTCGGTCCGGGCGCGGCCCACGTCGGTGAGCCGGTAGAGCGACCCGCGCCCCTGACGCTCCGCGTCGATCCAGCCGTCACGTTTGAGCCGATGCAGCGCCACGCGCAGGGTCTGGTTGGTTACGCCCATCTCTTCGAGCAACCGCCCAAGCACCTGGCCGGAGAGCGCGTCCCCCGGCGCACGGCAAAGATCGCCCATGATCGTCACCACCATCGACCAGACCTTGATCGGGGCGAAGTCGATCAGGGTCTGGACCGTGGTGTCTCGCGTGGTGGCAGCCGTGTTGGACGTCATGGGGCGAGGTTATGTGCCTCGTCCCGGAGCCTCAATAGGCGTTCATGGTCAGAAGTTCGTATTCCGCTACGGTATCTTCCTCACCGTCGAGGATCGTGACGGCCCAGCGAACCTCACCATATGCGCCGGTCCGGCGGGTTTTCTGCTTCACGGTCAGGACCACGTGGATCTCCGTGCCAGCCACGACGGGTTTCATGAAGCGCAAACCGTCCAGCCCCGTATTGGCGAGCACCGGGCCTTCGTTCGGTTCGACGAAAAGACCCGCCGCGAAGCTGAGGAGCAGGTAGCCGTGGGCGACGCGATCCGGGAAGAACGGGTTCCGCTTGGCGGCCTCGGCATCCATGTGGGCATAGAAGGTGTCGCCCGTGAAGGTCGCGAAATGCTCGATGTCCTCCAGCGTCACTTCACGTGGCGCGGTGGTGATGCTTTCGCCGATCTCAAGCTCGGTGAAGGTCCGGGTGAAGGGATGGGCCGGGGCTGCTATTGGCGTGGAGCCTTTCACGTAGCGCCCGGTGATCTCTTGCAACATGTCAGGCGAGCCCTGGATGGCGGTGCGCTGCATGAAGTGTTTCACGCCACGAATGCCGCCCATCTCTTCGCCGCCACCGGCCCGACCGGGGCCGCCATGGATGAGGTGGGGCATGGGGGAGCCATGGCCGGTGCTTTCCGCCATCGACGTGCGGTCGTTGATGTAGACCCGGCCGTGGTAGGCCCCGGACCCCATGATGACGTCGCGCGCGACCTTGGGGTCGTGGGTGATGAGCGACAGGGCAAGCGACCCTTGGCCACGGTTTGCCAGCGCGACGGCGTGGTCGATGTCGCGGTAGGGCATGATGGTGGAGACAGGGCCAAAGGCTTCCGTTTCGTGGACCTTGGTCGCCGCATCGGGGTCGGCGCAGTGAAACAGCATCGGCGGCAGGAACGCGCCTTTCTCCCGGTCGGCGCCATGGACCTCGAAGGTCTCCGGATCGCCGATCACGCGCTCCGCTTCTTGGCTCAGGATGCCAATTTTCTCCAGAACATCAGAGCGTTGCGCGGTCGAGACCAGCGCGCCCATGCGCGTGGCCTTATCCGCTGGATCCCCGATGACAACGTTCGAGAGGCGCGTCTCCAGCGCTTCGATCACTTCGGCCACGCGCGCCTCCGGGGCGAGGATGCGCCGGATCGCGGTGCATTTCTGCCCGGCTTTCGTGGTCATTTCCCGCGCGACTTCCTTGACGAACAGGTCGAACTCGGGCGTGCTCGGGGTCGCGTCCGGCCCGAGGATCGAAGCGTTCAGGCTGTCGGCCTCTGCCGTGAAGCGCGTGGCATTTTGCAGGATCTTCGGATTGGACCGGAGTTTGAGCGCAGTGTCCGCCGAGCCGGTGAAGCTGACCACGTCCTGACAGGTCAGGCGGTCGAGCAGGTCGCCGGTGCCGCCCGCGATGAATTGCAGCGCGCCTTCGGGGAGGAGGCCGCTGTCGAGCATGAGTTTCACGCAAAGCTCGGTCACATAACTGGTCGCGGTGGCCGGTTTCACGATGGCCGGAACGCCCGCGAGAAGGGTGGGGGCCAGTTTTTCCAGCATCCCCCAAACCGGGAAGTTGAAGGCGTTGATATGAACCGCGACCCCTTGCAGCGGGGTGAAGATGTGCTGGCCGAGGAAGACGCCGGTCTTGCCGAATTGTTCGACATCACCGTCGACGAGCACGTCACCGTCGGGTAGCTCCTTGCGTCCCTTTGAAGCAAAGACAAAGAGCGTGCCGATGCCGCCGTCGATATCGAAGGCGTGGTCGGATTGGGTCGCCCCGGTGTTGAACGACAGGTCATAGAGCGCCTGTTTGTGCTCGCTCAGGTGCAATGCCAGGGCCTTGAGCATCTTGGCCCGGTCATGAAAGCCCATCTTGCGCAGGTTCGGTCCGCCGATGGTGCGGGCGTGATCCAGCATCGCTTGCGGGTCGAGGTCGCCGCCTGCCTGTGCGATAACCTCGCCGGTCACCGCGGAGGCAATAGTGCGGGCGCCGGCGCCGGGCGCGATCCATTCGCCAACCGCGAAGCTGGATACGTTGATGATGTCCATGTCGTCCTCCCTGCCGCGACTTTGCGGATTCGTTTCGGAAACATTATTGACCGTCCGGTCGGTTTAAGCAACAGTAACGCCAACAGGGAGGACATGAAATGAGCGACACGATTCTCGTGACAGATCACGGGGCCTGGGTGGAAATCGCCCTCAACCGCCCAGACAGGCTGAATTCTTTCAACGAGGAGATGCACCTGGCGCTGCGGGCCGCTCTTGAGGGGGCCGGGGACAAGCGGGCCGTGCTGCTCACCGGCTCTGGTCGGGGCTTCTGCGCGGGGCAGGATCTGGGGGATCGCGACCCGCGCAAAGTGGACGACATCGACCTTGGCTATTCGGTCCGGACCTTCTGGGCACCGCTGGTGCGCCAGATCAGGGCGCTGGAGCTGCCGGTCGTCTGCGCCGTCAACGGCGTGGCGGCGGGGGCGGGGTCGAGCCTCGCGCTGGCCTGCGATATGGTGTTTGCCTCCGACAAGGCCAAGTTCATCCAGAGCTTCGCCAATGTCGGCCTCGTGCCGGATACCGGCGGTTCCTTCTCGCTGACTTCGCTCTTGGGGCCTGCGCGTGCCAAGGGGCTCGCGCTCACCGGCCAACCGCTCATGGCCGAACAAGCCGCTGATTGGGGTTTGATCTGGAAATGCGTGCCGGAGGCCGACCTGATGGACGAGGCGCGCGCCCAAGCGGCGGCGTTCGCGGTCGGTCCAACCTTTGGTTATGCGCAGACGAAAAAGGCCATCCATGCGGCTCAGACCAACACGATGGACCGGCAACTCGACCTGGAAGCGGAGCTGATGTTCGCCTGCGGCAAGTCGCCGGATTATGCCGAGGGCGTGGGCGCGTTCCTCGACAAACGCAAACCCGCCTTTACCGGGAAGGCGCCGTCATGACCCCGAAGGAACGCGCCGAACGCTCGGCAGAGGCGATGTGGGCCAACGACGATGCCTCCAAATGGGTCGGCATGGCGCTTGGGGACGTGGACGAAGGCACCGCCGTGATGACGCTCACCGTTCAGCCGCACCATTGCAACGGCCATGCGATCTGTCATGGGGGCGTGATCTTTTCGCTCGCGGACAGCGCCTTTGCCTTCGCCTGCAACAGCCGCAACCAGGTGACGGTCGCGCAGCACAACAACATCAGTTTCCTCGCGCCGGGCAAGGAGGGCGATCTGCTCACCGCCACCGCGCGCGAAGTGTATATCAAGGGCCGCTCCGGCATTTACGACATGCAGGTCGTCAATCAGGACGGCACAAGGATCGCCGAAATGCGGGGCATGTCCCGCGCCATCTCCGGCACCCTTTTCGAGGAGGAGGACACATGAAAGACCTGAGCCCCGACCGCGCGACGCTCGACCCGATCGAGATCGCGGGCGTCGACGAAATCCGTAGCCTTCAGCTGGACCGTCTGAAATGGTCCCTGCGCCATGCCTACGACAACGTCCCGATGTACAAACAGCGGTTCGATGACGCAGGCGTTCATCCCGATGATCTTCAGCAGCTGTCGGACCTCGCGAAGTTCCCCTTCACCTACAAGACTGACCTGCGCGACAACTATCCCTTTGGTCTCTTTGCCGTTCCACGTGAGCAAATCGTGCGTCTTCACGCCAGTTCCGGCACGACCGGCAAGCCGACCGTCGTGGGCTATACGGCCGGGGACATTTCCAACTGGGCCGATCTGGTTGCACGGTCGCTGCGGGCGTCCGGTGTGCGGCCCGGCGACATTGTTCACAATGCCTATGGCTACGGGCTGTTTACCGGGGGCCTCGGGGCCCATTACGGGATCGAGCGGCTGGGGGCCACCGCGGTGCCCGTGTCGGGCGGCATGACGGAACGACAGGTCACGCTGATCGAAGACTTTGCACCGAAAGCGATCATGGTCACGCCGTCCTACATGCTCAATATCCTTGAGCAGTATCACAAACAGGGGCTGGACCCGCGCGAAAGCTCGTTGCAGGTCGGTGTGTTCGGGGCAGAGCCCTGGACCGATGCCATGCGCAAGGAGGTCGAGGACGCCTTCGACATGCATGCGGTCGACATCTACGGGTTGTCCGAGATCATGGGGCCTGGGGTCGCCAACGAATGTGTCGAGACAAAAGACGGTCCCGTGATCTGGGAGGATCACTTCCTGCCGGAGATCATCGACCCGGAAACGGGCGAAGTGCTGCCGGATGGCGAGTTGGGCGAACTGGTCTTCACGACGCTGACCAAGGAAGGTCTGCCGATGATCCGGTATCGCACCCGCGACCTCACCCGGCTTCTGCCCGGCACGGCGCGGTCCATGCGTCGGATGGAGAAGATCACTGGGCGTTCGGACGACATGATGATTCTGCGCGGGGTGAACGTCTTCCCGACCCAGATCGAAGAGCAGGTTCTGGCCACCGGTGGTCTCGCAGCGCATTTCCAGATCGAACTCTATAAATCGGGTCGCATGGACGGGATGCGCGTGCATGTGGAGGCGGTGGGCGACGCGGCGGACGAAGCGTCGAAAACCGCCTCGGCGCGGATGCTGACCAAGCGGATCAAGGACGTCGTCGGTGTCTCGACCGAGGTCATCGTGAACGATCCCGGCGTCGTGGCGCGGTCCGAAGGCAAGGCCAAGCGCGTGGTGGACAACCGGGGAGAGAGCTGATGGCGCGGTCCATCGCGCATGACCATGACGAGAAGCGCACGGCGATCCTCCGGGCGGCGGCCAAGGTGTTCGCCACCGAAGGCTTCGACCGTGCCTCCATGACGCGGCTCGCGCGTGAATGTGGCATCTCGAAAGCCAACATCTATCACTACTATACGTCGAAGGATGCAATCCTTTTCGATGTGCTGGATGGGTATCTCTCGCACCTGCGCGACCGGATCACTGGTCTTGATCTGGCCGGTGACAACCCGGATGCGGTGCTGCGCAAGGTGATCTGCGAAACGCTTTTTGCCTATCAGGGCGCGGATTACGAACACCGCGTCCAGATGGGTGGGGTCGAGCTTCTGCCGGCCGAGCAGCAGCGCGTGCTCAAGGGGTACCAGCGCGAGATCGTGGAGTTCTTCTCGGACATTCTGGAAAAGGCGGCGCCTGCGGCCTTCGAGGGTCAGCCTGAAAAACTGCGGCAGGCGACGATGGCGGTGTTCGGCATGCTCAATTGGTATTTCATGTGGAATTCCGGAGCCGGGCGCGCGGCGCGGGAAGAATACGCGGGGCTTGTCGCGGACATGACGCTGAAGGGCATCAAGGGGATCGACTAGACGTCGATGCGCCCCCACCAGCGGCGGCGGTCCTGTGAAACGATGGGGATCGAGAGCGCTTCAAGGCGCGGACCCGGTGCGCCATCGGCCATGACCACGCAGCGCCGGGCGACCCGGCAGGCCTCGGTCAGCACGGCGGCGTCGGGCACGTCATCCACGGCGAAGGCCCGCACGAGGTCCAGCCCGTGTGCTCCGTCCTGCGGCCAAGCGAACATAGGGTCGAAGGCGACCACGTCGAAGCTGCGCGGGGGCAGGGCGGCGAGGTAGTCGCCCGCACGGGTCGCAATGATCTCCACCCGCCGCATGGCGGCGCGCAATTCCGCGCTGCCCTTGCCATATCCCGCCATGCCCGCCGCCACGATTTCCGCGAGGATCGGGGCGGCTTCCAAGGCGACGACGCGACCTGTCTCGCCCACCGCATTCGCGGCGGAAATGGCGTCCGCGCCCATCCCGCAGGTGCAATCAAGCACATGGTCGCCGGGGCGGATCCCCGCGACACGGATATAGTGGTCCCCCTGTATGCCGCGCCCGGCGATGCGGCGGGCGGCCATGTTGGGGTGAAAGCCCAGGCGCGCGTCGCCGGAAACAAGATGGATCGCGTCCACCCGCACCACGAGCGCCGCCGGACGCCCCGTTTCGCGGGCGTGATGCGCGATGGATCGACCCTCCCGCGCGACCAGTGGCAGGTCGTGGCGCTTCGCCAGCGCTGCGGCAGAAGCTTCCTCTGCATTCGTTGGCTTCTTCCGGGTGGTGACGAAGAGATCGCCCGGCGCGAGGCGCATCAGCCGATGAGGCGTGGGTGTTCGATCGCCGGGCAGCGATCCATGACCACCTTCACGCCTTTTGCTTCGGCGGTCGCGGCAGCGTCTTCGTTTTCGACGCCCAGCTGCATCCAGATGGTTTTCAGATTGGGGAGCGCGGCCAAGGCTTCGTCCACAACAGGGCCGACGGCATCCGACCGGCGGAAAATGTCGACCATATCGACCTCGATCTCGTCTGGAATATCGGAGAGCGTGGCCACGATGGTCTCCCCCAGCGCCTCTTTCCCGGCCTGACCGGGGTTGACCGGGATCACCCGGTAGCCCTTGGAGGCCAGGAAATTGGCGACCCGATGGCTCGGGCGCTCAGGCTTTTCGGAATACCCCACCAGGGCGATGGTCTTGGTGGTGTCGAGAATGTCGCGAATGAACGCGTCGTCATATGTCTGTGCCATGGGCGCGACATTAGTCCTTTTGCCGCCAGAGGAAACGCGACTTTTTGGCAGGTCCACGCAAAAAAAGCGCCCGGGAGGGGACCCAGGCGCAGTCTTGTGGAACGAGGGACAGTGAAGTGAGATTGCGGGCGTTCCACCACCCGGTCTCATCATATCAAATATGGTGCCGCAGGTCGTTTGGAAGAGGCGCTCAATAATATGTGAAGCCGGCGGATCGGCCAGTTCTGGCCTAAGTGTCAACGCCGCGACGCAGCGTAGAGCGACACGGCCGCCGCGTTCGACACGTTCAGGGAGCCGAAATCGGCGGCAAACGGGATCTTCACCAGCCCGTCGCAGGTGTCGCGGGTTTTCTGGCGCAGGCCCGGCCCTTCGGCCCCCAGAACAAGCGCGATGGCATGGCCCGAGAGCGGGGCCAACGCGGCATCGAGCGTGTCGTGTGCTTCGCCCGCGAGACCCAGCACCGTGAACCCCATATCCTTGAGCCTGGACATCGCATCGGCAAGGTTCGTGACCCGCAGGTAAGGTTGACGCTCAAGCGCCCCGGAGGCGGTCTTGGCCAGCGCCCCGGTCTCCGGCGCAGAGTGATGCTTTGTGCCGATCACGGCCCGTGCCCCGAACACTTCGGCCGAACGCAGGATCGCGCCCACGTTGTGCGGATCGGTCACCCGGTCGAGCAGGACCACGAGCGGCGGGGTTGCGCCATCCCCAAGGCAAACCTCTTCGAGCTTGCCCCAGTCCAACGGTTTGACCTCCAACGCGGCGCCCTGGTGGACCGAGCCGGGATCGAGCGGGACCGGGAATTTGCGCGGATCGGCCAGCTCCGGTTCCATCCCGGACGTTTCGATCGCATCGGCCAGCTTGTCGGCGGCGTTTTTCGTGACCACGAGTCGCAGTTTTTCCCGCGCCGGGTTCATCAAGGCATCGCGCACGGCGTGCAGACCAAAGAGCCAAAGGGTTTCGGAGGCTTCCTTGCGCTTGGCCTGTTCTTTCTCGACCACCCATTTCGGCTTTTTCGCCACGTCGTGACCCTTTCCTGACATTGCGCGGCACCATGTGCGCGCGCCCTCCAAATCGCAAGCTGTTTTGGCCGTTTTTCGGCTTGACGGGTCAGGGGGCGGCAGGTAATCAGCCCCCCACGAATGAAGCGATGCTTTATTTCGGGCGACGAGCTGCAAGGTGCGGCAGCGGACTGTAACTCCGCCGGGGAGACCCACGCCTGGTTCGATTCCAGGGTCGCCCACCATTCCCCTAAAATGTTGGTTCGAAGTACAGTGTGCGCCACGCCGTGGCGTGATACTCTCCCGGGCGAAGCCAAACGGGAGGGTCGCATTTGTTTGATTTGGAAGCGTATTTTAGCCGGTTGGCTGTCACGAATGTGCCCGCTGGTGCCGAGGGGCTTGCGGTGCTTCAAAACGCGCAGATGACGGCGGTTCCTTTTGAGAACATCACGCCGCTCTTGGGGGACGTCCCGACGTTGGAGCCGGGTGCGCTGGCCGCGAAACTTCTGCGGCAGGGGCGCGGCGGGTATTGTTATGAGCAAAATACGCTCTTGGCCGGCGCGTTGACCGCGCTTGGCTATGGGCCGCGCAATCACTTGGCGCGGGTGCGAAATGGGGCGGCCGAGGGCGGGGCGCGCAGTCATCTGGCAATGACGGTCGAGGTTGAAGGCGCGCGGTGGTTGGTCGATGCCGGATTTGGCGGTCACGGTCCGCTCGCGCCGCTTCGCCTGGACGCGGGCATCACGCAATACGCGCCGAACGGAACCTACCGGATCGACCGGGAAGCCGACGAATGGGTGCTGTCGCGCCAAGTGGGCGACACCTGGCAGTCGCTTTACGGGTTTGACGAAGTTCCGGTGCGCGAGGTGGACGTGCTCGCCGCCAATTATCTCTCGGCGCGCTGGGACAACTCGCCCTTCCCGACGAATCTCATGATCGCCGCTTATGGCGCCTCGGGGCGCGTGGCCATGTTCAACCGCCGTCTGACCCGAGGACTCGCGCCGGATGATACAAGCGAGATGATCGCGAGCAGGGCCGCGTTGCAGCAGGTTCTGGTCGAGGAGGTCGGGCTGCTCCTGACGCCCGAGCAGATCGCACAGGTTTGGACGAAAATCGAAAACGCCCCGACCTCGCGCTAACGGCTCTGGGCACAAACGAAAAGGGCCGCCCGAAGGCGACCCTGTTTCGTCTCACACCGGGGTTTGGTGGAGGCCACTTGGAGCGGGCGAGGCGATTCGAACGCCCGACCCTAACCTTGGCAAGGTTATGCTCTACCCCTGAGCTACGCCCGCATCCTGTGGTGAGGCGGATGTATAAAACCCCGCCGGGGGCTTCAAGGGAAAAAATGCGCCAAGTGTGAAAATTTTTCGGGGACTACGATTTCACGCCGATTTCGAGGCTCACGCGTTTCAGCCGCCGCACTCCAATGTGCGCGCCCGCCTCGTCGACCATCCGGGCCGCGCTTTTGTCAGCGCCGAAATCCTGTCCTCTAAAATGACAAGGGCGGCCCAAAGCCGCCCTCGCATCATATGTTTCGGGAGCTTACGCGTCGAACTCGATAAGCAGGTCCTTTGCGTCGATCTGCGCCCCGGGCGTGACATGGACGGCCTTGATCAC
>ATLU01000122.1_pt1 | contig 26486 bp, 29 predicted proteins | sample 178751 | NCBI WGS metagenome assembly ATLU01 (sample SAMN02211837, study PRJNA209200) | bioreactor metagenome | isolation source: day 23 sample from continuous culture bioreactor inoculated with sediment... | place: Germany: Wadden Sea | collected 2011
TGTTGCGTGAGCGGTTCGGCTGCCAGGTGGGGGTCCATGAAAATGCCAAGGCAAGCTGCGCCGATATTGCCCTTAAGGAGGGAGAGCACCTGTTATTTGGTCGTGCCTCACTAAAGGTGTTGCATACACCGGGCCATACCAATACCGACATCAGTTATCTGACAGAGGGCTGTGTGTTTACCGGCGATACTCTGTTGATCAGAGGTAGTGGTCGAACCGATTTCCAATCCGGTAATGCCGGCGAGGCTTATGATTCGATCACGCAAAAGCTGTTTGTATTGCCAGATGATACCCTGGTCTATCCGGCACATGATTACAGTGGGCAAACCGTCACGACTATCGGAGAAGAGAAACAACTCAATCCGCGTCTGGGGAATCACCAGACCCGGGAAGGCTATGTGGAGATCATGAATGGCCTGGTGCTGGATAAGCCGGCAAAGATTGATGAGGCGGTGCCGGGTAATCAGCGTTGTGGTATTCATGGCCCAGAGGCGGTGATCAACCAGGTGGGCGCTATAGACTCGTGATATAGGCTGGCTTAACTCTCCGATGAAAGTTTGTCCACCCGATCCAGGTGCTCCTGCCAGTAGGCCGTCTGGTTAACGCAGAGTTCATAGAGAAAACGCCAGTCATAAAGACCCGAGTTGTGCCCGTCACTGAAGTAGAGCTTGAGGGCATAGTTGCCAATGGGTTTGATCTGCTCCAGCACCACATCCTGTTTATCCAGAACCAGAATACGGTCTTTTCCGAAGCGTGCTCTTACCTCTTTTGAGGGTGAGAAGGTGCGCAGGTATTCCCAGGGTAGGTGATAGCGTTCGTCATTATTGAAGACCAGCTCCAGTGTGTGGGCCTGCTGGTGCAGGATGATGTCGGTAGGTTTTGGATTTTTTCCCATGCAGGATAAGATAAGGCTGTTCTGAAAAAAAACAAGAGTAGTTCCTTCGGGCTAAAGATCAAGGAGTGAACAATGAGTGAACAGGTACCCACTCGGGAAGAGGCATTTCAACTGCTTAAGAAATATACCAAAACAGAGAGCCTGATTAAGCATGGGCTGGCTGTTGAAGGGGTCATGCGCTATTTCGCACGGCAACGGGGCGGTGATGTGGAGCAGTGGGGTATTGTTGGTCTGGTACATGATCTGGATTATGAACAGTTTCCCGATCAGCACTGTATTAAAACCGAACAGATACTCAAGGAGGCACAGTGGCCTGAATCCTACATTCGGGCTGTCATCAGTCACGGTTGGGGAATCTGTACCGATGTTGAGCCGCTATCCGAAATGGAGCAGGTGCTCTATGCCACCGATGAACTGACCGGGCTGGTCACCACCAGTGCACTGGTTCGGCCCTCCAGGAGTCTTATGGACCTGGAGGCCAAGTCGGTACTCAAGAAGTGGAAAGATAAAAGTTTTGCCGCCAAGGTGGATCGCAGCATTATAGACCGGGGTGCGGAGATGCTCGGCATGAAGCGGCGTGACCTGATTACTCAAACCATCCTGGGCATGCGTGAAGTGGCCGAGTCAATTGGACTCAAGGGCGCAGCCTGACTTACTCCTTGAGTTTGATCTTTAGCATACCCTCTTCAACATGGATGTTATCCACACCATCAGAGAAGCCCTTCCAGAAGCCCTGCTCATCGCCAAATTCGCTGATCAGGTCGATGTTTTTCAGTCCACCCAGCCAGGCGTTTGGAATCGGGACGCCCATAATACTGACACCCTTGAGAATAATCACCGGCTTTTGATTACGAAAGGCCATCTCAACACCGGCTGAGACACGCAGGGTCTTTCCACCCAGGATAGGAAAATCAGGGTCAACGGGAACCAGCAGTCGGGCGCTTACCAGGTCATCGCCCAGATCAACCGAGAGCTTCCGGGCGATATTCGGATCTTTCGCAACAATGGCATTCAGCTCCCGTTCGCTGAAACCGACCTCGCGTTTTGCCCCAGCCTCGCTGTAGCGTTCTGGCCGTAACCACGCCTGGTCACTCTCTTTTGGACTTGTATTGGATGAGTTAGTGGCGATGGGGCCGGGATCATAGCCCAAGGTCTGGAGTTTACTGTTGAGTGTTCTCTGTTCAGTAACACTCAGTTCAACCGGCTCAAAATCCTTGGCATAGATATAGGTGCGCACAACCCAATAGGTGACTGCCGCCGTGATCAGAATGGTAGCCAGTATGATCCACAGAATATAAATAGCGCGAAAACCCTTTTTGGGAGCGGGTGCGTCTAGTTGCTGGGCAGATTCATTCATACCGATATCCATTTTTTGAAATGACATAGTTGTCACTTGAAACGGGACTGTCTTCTCATAAGGCAAACCCAGGACAGTCATGCTTGCTTATTAAAATACTACTTAAAGTGCCGTTTAGCACTGATTTTATTGTGAATTATTGTAAAACGGGCTTAGTGGAAGGCCCCGTTGATAGCGGGTCACAGAGGGAGTGGGGCGATACGGAGCTGCTTGGATAAAAAAATGCAGACAAATAAAAAGGGCCGCTTTTAAAGGCTGCCCTTTCTATTTAAAGAACGACTATAACGCTAAAAGGAAAACCGTAAGCGGTTATAGCGTTAGCGCCAGATTAAAGCGCTACGATGTTCTCTGCTTGTGGGCCTTTAGGGCCCTGAGTTACGGTGAACTCAACTTTCTGGCCTTCAGCAAGGGTCTTGAAGCCCTGGCTGGCGATTGCACTGAAGTGAGCGAAAACGTCTGGACCTGATTCCTGCTCGATAAAGCCGAAACCTTTAGATTCGTTAAACCATTTTACGGTGCCATTTACTCTGGTAGACATAATAATATCCTGTAATTTAAAAATAATTAGCCATCAAGAGGCTTGTGAAGCTGGAAAAGAGTCTGAAACTTAAAAACTACAGGACGAATATTTACGATGAAACAGCGCAATGGAGATTTGTAAACAATAGGCTTTATTTCTAGCTGGGTGGCAACATATAGGGTTGTTGAGCATAAGTCAAACGATTTTGTGGTTATTTTCTATTCAGCCACCAATCCGCGGGTTAATAGAGGATCAGTGTATAGGTATAGCGGTTTTGGCTCCGAAGGGGGCTGAATTCATGATATTCAAACCAGCCTGTGTGCTCATTTTTAATACCGTATTCATGCATGCTGAGTGGCAAAGGTTAAAACATTTTCTGCATTTAAATATAAGACAGGTAATTAAACCATTAGCAGGATGAGAGTGTTTGCGAAAGGAATACACGTGGGGATAAATATGACATCACTTGCAAGGCAAGGAGGATGGTTTGTCCCATACCAAAAGTATCCTGTGCAGTGAATACAAAGGCCTGATCGTCAGGCCGTTTTATATTCGTTTTCATCTCACTCTTTATTCATGCTGCTGTTGGTAATACAGCAACTTTTTACGCGCAGGATAGCAATCCGTATCAAGAGCCTGAGATGCTGCACATTCCAGGCGGCACCTATCGCATGGGTTGTACCTTGGAACAGTATAATCGTTGCGCCGACAGTGGGAGCAGAAGACCCGATGTGCTCGTGAGGTTGTTTCCATATTGTAATTATGAGACATCTATCTCCCGTAGCTTGGGCTGAACGAAGTGATGCCTAACAGCATTAGAGCCTTGTTGGGCTTCGTTATACTCAGCCCAACCTACTCGCTGTTGTGCCCACACTGTTGTGATGAAGCACGTTTCTCCCGTAGGTTGGGCTAATCGAAGTGATGCCCAACAGCATTAGAGCCTTGTTGGGCTTGGTTATACTCAGCCCAACCTCGCTGTTGTGCCCACACTGTTGTGATGAAGCACGTTTCTCCCGTAGGTTGGGCTGAACGAAGTGATGCCCAACAGTATGAGAGCCTTGTTGGGCTTGGTTATACTCAGCCCAACCTCGCTTTTACTCAGCCCAGCCCTGGATTGATGACATAGGTACCTATGATACTTGCGCTGTCGAGTACATGGCCTTCAATGGCTGCAAGTGCCTCAGGACCACCAAAGCGACCACTCAGTCCGCAGTTTTCAATATCCAATGCATAGAGCGTAAAGTGATAGTGATGCACTATGCTGTCATTCCAGGGCGGGCAGGGACCATCGTAACCGTAGTAGTCTCCCCCCATATCGCTGTCACCTGCAAACCAGTCGGTGTAGCTGTTGATCCCGCGAACACCGCCGGCAGGTGAAGTTCCACCCGATTTACCCTTTGCCGTGATGCCATCGGCATCAACGGCAGCGGCAATCTGTCGCTGGTGGGCGGGAATATCCACCAGCACCCAATGGTAGAAGTCGATCCGTGGTAGGTCGGCGGGCACTTCGCGACCCTCCTGGTTTACATCATCCGGTTTGCTGGGAACATCGGGATCGTGACAAATCAGTACAAAAGAGCGCGTTCCATCAGGAATGTCATCCCAGCTAAGATCTGGGTTTTGATTGTCGGAAAGTGCTACGTGAGTGTTGCTGTCATGCTTGCCAAAGGCATTTGCCATAAGTACCGGCTGGTTATTCTGGATTTGTTTGCTGGTCAGTTTCATCGAACGCTCCTTTGTCAATTTCTCTCAATGCCACTGTAATGATAATACAATAGTGCAAAATCCTGTTGGATGGCTATAGCGATATAATCTGAATCAGGGATCAGGGATCAGGGATCAGGGATCAGGGTGCCTTTTTAATGACATCCGTTGTATGGCAGGCGTAATTTCTACCATCTGGGAGAATGCACAGTCGGTCAAAGAAATCTTGTGGCAAATACTCATAACTTTCAATCAGGTTTGATTCATCAAGCATGTCCAGGTAGCCCATACAGCAACCCTTATGGTAATTTGTTTTTCTCCAGGAAGAGCTGTACCACTGAATAAATGCTTGCTTTGTTGCTCGTAACTCATCATTCGTTTGCAGCATTTCACGTTCAAATGCCTTTGCAATGTCTGAGTAGTGTTTGAACAGGAGAAGTGTGCTCCATAGATGGGGTAGCCCCTTATTTTTAAGGCGCCAGGCAAAAAGCATGGAAAAAGCCTGTACGTCTGCCTCAATGGCATACGTCATTCGTACCATCTCAATCATCGAAAATTTGAGTGATAGTCGATATCCATTAGTAACATGCATAACGTGTCTCAACTCATGTAATACAATGGCTACCTGTTGATAAAAATTCAAAGATTCACGTACTGCGATGATGTTGTATTGATAGTCATAATAGCCTCTTGTTCCATCCGCACGATTTTCTAAACAAAAAGCAACGCCAGTAGCCTTTGCGGTTTTAATTAAAGTTTCAGCGAATGCGTCATTCTCTTGAATGTATGCGAGTATTTTTTTGAATTTCTTTGCCGCCTTATGATCAGTACTGTTCTTGCCTGGAAGGTAACATCGGTTTTGGCTGTCATGATGCCATTCACTAAGAACCGTAGGTGTAGTTGACTTAAAAAACAGATAACTGCAATAAGCGTTTATCGGTAGTAACAGAATTGTGAGTATTATTAATCCACTGGAGATTTGTGAGGCAATTGACGGGTCATTATGCCTGTACCACCTAGCATGCCACATATTTCCTCCCCTCTATTAATTTATTCTTTTAGGTTATATCTTTTGGTATTTCGTAACTGTTATTTGATTATGGTTATAGTATGTCGAAAACCTCACGGTATTTAAATAGTCAATATCTACTGAGATCAAACCTGTTGTTTCCCTGATCGCAGATAAATTATGGGGCGTTGTTTTATAGGCTTTGTTCAGTGCGTTACAGGCATATTTTGTGGGATCTGGTGGTTAGAGACCCCGGTTATCCAGTTGGGTGCCATCACCTGTTTTTATTTTTTATGGTTAATTTAATCAACTTGCCAAAATCTTTATCCTTCTTTCTTTTATCGGAATAAGACATTTCATTAAATGCTGTCTCGTTTTTCATTTTTTGGTAGTTTTTGTATCGTTGTTCAGACAACTCCCCCTTATTTATCGCCGCTAATATCGCACAGCCTTTTTCAGTGGAATGAGAGCAGTTAGTAAACTTGCAGTTCTGCGAAAGCACCAGTATTTCAGAAAATGTTTCGTCAATACCCGTATCTACCGACATGTTTCCAAGCTCTCTCATTCCCGGGGTATCGATTAGCATGGCGCCGTTCTCTAACTGTATAAGTTCTCGACTTGTGGTGGTGTGCCTTCCTTTGTTCTGTTTTGTACTAACCGATTGAGTTTCAAATTGCCTGCTGCCCAGGATGCTATTGAGCAACGTTGTTTTGCCAACGCCGGATGAGCCGAGTAGACAGTAGGTATTACCCTGTAATAAAGAATCTTTAATAGCATCAATATTTTCTCCGCTCAAACTACTGAATGCCTGTACAGTAACTTGGGGTGCAATGCTTAAGATGCTTGCTTTTATTTCTTCAACTTCATTTTGCGTAATAAGATCACACTTACTTAGCAATATAACAGGAATAATCCCGCTTTCGTTGACCATAACCAGGTAACGCTCTAGCCTTCTAAGATTAAAATTGTAATCAGCAGACTGGATAACAAAGGCAACATCAATATTTGCCGCAATTAATTGGAAATCAACCAGTTTTCCGGCCGTTTTTCGTCTTAACAACGTTTTTCTAGGAATTACACCATGGATGATCGCGTGAGTATCATCATCGTAAAAATCTGCATATACCCAGTCGCCTGTTGTTGGCAAGTCAGTGGGAGAATCTGCGGTATAGAATAGATTTCCCGATAACTCGGCAAAAACCTCTACCGAACCATTGGTTATTGTGTACCGCTCCTTATGTACTGAAACCACCCGGGCAATATCGTGCGCAGCGACTTTGTCAGCATCAAGTCTACTTCGGAACCACTGGTTAAACCCTATGTTATTCAACTTATCCATATTATTGTTTTATGCCCAGTTTCGACTCCAGACGGTCGCTTAATCTTTTGAACATGCGCTCGAGTGATGTTGTTGTGGGCTCACGCTTGAAGGCAGTGCTAAGCGAGAACAGCGTTGCGTAACCTAATTTCTCCGCTGTTGTATTCATCGTTTTGTCGTAATGCTGGACAGCTATACCTGTGGTTGATACTGGTGGGCACAAAAGACGTGCCCACCCTACATGACTGAATCAGGAAATAGGGGGGATAGAATAATATGGCCTACCCTTGAGTGTCATTATGTTGGGCTGAACGAAGTGATGCCCAACATTATCCGTGTTCTTGTTGGGCTTCGCTATGCTCAGCCCAACCTACTTGCTGATCGTTGTATTAACTTTAAGTAAACTCATGAATTCTAAACATAGTATTATTTTCTAGGAAAAATATTAGCTCATTGTATGTTGAATGTGATTCATCAATCATGCGAATAACATGGTCATTGGAATAATATTTGATTAATAACCTATATTTATTATCCACAAATTCGATAGAAGCTTTGGCCGTAATTTCTCTATCCTTTCTTTTAGATATAATCGTGGACTTAAGAGTGTCACCCTTAAGAATTAGAGACTTTTTATTTTCATCTAGTTGTGTTTTTGTAGATCTTTTTGTGGATGCTGGTTTGTTCCCTTGTTTGAGAGCTTTTTTTGACCAAATAATATAAAAGATGTAACTCACCGAAGAAAACAAAATCCAAACGAATATCACAAACCCGAACGGTACGTGAGATAAATCAGGATTGACTAGCTAGGCCAAAGTTAGTGCCAAGGCATAGAAGATAGGTAAGACAATATTTAAAATGAACCAAGAAAGTTTGACCCACGGTTTGTGGGTGTCTGTAATTGAAGCTGTTGCATCCACTTCATCGATGTAAGTTTGAAATGGATCATATGGTTGATATATTTTAGTGGTTTTGAATTCTACACTTGGCTGTTGTTCCGATACATATGTCGTCGGGTTCACTGATTTAGCAGAGGATTTACTTAACCTTCCTCGAGAATCAAATATAAATAAGCGATTACCGATCTTTATTTTCATCATCGAAACCTAACGCTTTGCACAGCCGGAAGCCGCCGCGTAGCGGTGGCGTATCGGCTGGTGCAACTGGTTACGCTGCTTTACTATCATCAAGCTCCCAGCCTGGAAAAACCAACACGGCAGGATGGCAGTGTAGCGCTTTCGCCAATACCTTCGCCCTTTCAACACCCAAGCTCACCCGATTATTCTCAATCGCTGACAGAGTAGATTGTGGAATACCTGTCAATACGGCTAATTGATTCTGGCTTAGCTCCTGTAGTTCACGGATAATACGAACAGAATCGCCAACCGATACATCCGTAGTCTTCTTGGCTTTTTGGTACTCTTTCATATCATTTCCTCCGATAGTCGTGAGGAGTTACTTCTACAACTTTTACGAGAACATTGTCGCGTTCAATTGTATAAATTACTCGGTATTGTTGATTTAGTCGCGACGAGCGAAATCCCTTCCATTCCCCCTTCAAGGCCTCATCATTAAAGCCGCGGATGAGCTTTAAGCCGTCAGGTCCAGATAACCGGACTATATCTTTCCATTTTTCGTAACGTTGCAAGATTTCCATTGGAATCTTACTCAACTGCCTCGGCACTTTCCGGTGTTCGTATATTAGCCACATACTATATATAGTATATATACTGTTTTTAGTATGTCAACGAGGATTTTAATGCGTAACGCTGATTATGCAGCTTCTTCACTGCCATAAGTGAGAAATGCAGCAAGCTCACTCGGTTAAGTGTGATATGCAGCGTATTGTTCTACGCATCATATTCCCTGTTAATCAAAAAACTAACTTAGAGGCGGGTGGTGAAATGAGTCTTTCAGCATCCTGCCAAGTGGTTAGTCGATTACATCCCTGTAGATTAGCAGAGAATCCAGGTTTGATGAAGTCGATTACTTGGGGTGTTTGTCTGTGGTTTGCATGCGCTCTCGGTCCTGTTTTTTCACTCCACAAAAATAGCGCCCCTTCTTTTCCAGGGCACCTTCTTTTGGAATCTTTAATCCGCAGGTAAAGCAGGGGACGAGGTTGTTCTCTTTTGCACGTTTTTCTTCTTCGTGTTTCTGTTCGGCACGCCTCTGGTTTCTTTGATACAGAAACCAAAGGGCGATGACGATGGGGATTATGAGCAGCAGGCTATAGAGGATCATTTTTCCGGGACGGCGACCAGTTTGTAGCTTGCATGACAGCTGATGCAGTTTTGCATGATTGTGCTGAGCTGTTTGAGTGTTTGTGAACCATCACCGAGTTGTTCGGCGTCGAGTCCTATCTGATCAAACTGCTGGTGTGTATCAAAGCCGAGCTTTTTAAACGCATTGGGTAGTTTGCTTACCAGTGAGAGGGGGACGGCTCCCTGTGCCGCCGTGCCGACTTTTCTGGCGGCCTTGGCTGTCGTTGCCATATCTTCATTGGTTATGGCTTTTGTGATGGTTTGAACGGAGATGAGGAAGTCGCGCATTTCGGTAAGCACCAGACTGCGTTCGCCTTCGGTCAGTTCAATGGCTATTCGACCATCGGGCGATGGGGGTATGGCAGTCGGGTACATAATCTTGAAGCCAACAAAGGCTAACAGCAGTATTGCTGCAGTAAGTGATGTCCAGCAAAGCTTACACATCGCGATCTCCGTATAAAGCGATTATTCAATCGTATTTGTGCGTAAAAAAATTACGCTAGCTTTAGCGTTCTGGAAAAAAACGCCCAGAGTGGTGTGGCTTCAGCTTTCAGGTCGAAGTTGAAGTCAAACACGGACCAGCGCATTAATAGCCCCTGAATCAGCATCATCAGGTAGCGTACGGTTTCTTCAGGTTCCAGCTTCTTGTCGAAGTGGCCTGTCTCGATACCTTCCTGTATCAGTTGTATGACCCGGCTGCTGTAGTTGCGCATCACCCGCTGTAGATTCTGTCTTAGCAGGGGGTGGCCAATATGCAGACTGTCAGAGAAGAGTATTCTCGGTAACCCTCTGTTGTTAGATGCAAATTCAAACTGTTTATGGATCAATCCGCTGAGCCTTTTGTCAGCCGGCTCACTGCTGCTGAAGTAGGGTTCAAGGGCCATCATCAGTTGAGCGCCAATCCAGTCGATGGCGGCTGCAAAAATCTCATCCCGGGATTTGTAGTGCCGGAAAATGGTGGACTGACCAATACCCACCTGGCTTGCAATGGCCTGGGTGGTGGTTGCAGCCAGACCCCGTTCAGCCACTGCGGTTAAAGTGCCCTGGATGATCTCAGCTTGGCGGGTTTCTGTCGGCTTGCCCATTGTTAACTTTTTGCGATTAAGTAATCGCAAATATAACGATAGATTAATGAGTAGTCAAACCGTGCTGCAGGGTGGTGGTGTATCTGTCTTTTTCAGGTGGTCAGACGACGGTAGATATCGGAAACCTTCAGGGGCAGGCTGCGCACATCACTGATGACGCTGTAGGCGGCGGGTCCATAGAGGTGGGGCAGATAATCCCGCGCCTCTTCGTCAATGGTGATGCAGTAGGGGTGGATGCCGCCGCGACGGGCTTCGATCAGGGCGCGACGCGTGTCTTCAATACCGTACTCGCCACGATAGCTGTCGTAGTCATCCGGCTTGCCATCAGAGAGGGTAATCAGGATGCGGGTCTTTGCATCGGTGCCTTGCAGAATCTGCGTCAGGTGTCGAATGGCAAAACCCATGCGGGTGTAGTCTTGCGGTTCAATGCCGCTGATACGTGCCTGTATGGTGGCGCTGTAGGGTTCTTCAAAATGTTTGATATGGAACAGCTCGCAGCGTTTGCGGGTCATGCCGGAGAAGCCGTAGATGGCGTAGCGGTCGCCCAGGCTTTCCAGTGCCTCACACAGCAGCAGCAGGGACTCTCGTTCAGCATCATTGATCCAGCCTTTTGTTGAGCCACTCATATCCACCATGAAGACGACGGCAATATTGCGTTCGTTGCGCTGCATCCTGGTCAGCAGTCGATCCGTCATCTCAAAACCGAGATGGGCATCGGCCAGGGCTTCCACCAGGGCGTCGATATCCACATCATCACCTTCCGGCTGTCTTTTCAACAGACGGTTTTCATGGCGCAGGGCCTCAAAGGTTTTGCGCAGGTGTTTGATCAGACCGTGATATTTTTCTAACGTCTTCGCTACAAAATCATCATGCAGCGGTTTAACTGCGCGCTCCCGTACTGCGCACCAGTTCTTGCGGTAGTGGCGGCGTTGGAAATCCCACTCATCATAGAGATAGGCCCCCTCTTCATGGTAACTGCCTTGCCAGACATCTTCAGCATCCCGAGTCTGATCCTGTAACAGGCTGGCGTCATACTCGCCGGGTCCTGCGGCTTGCAGATACTCATCGGGGATATCGCCAAAGTCCAGCAAAATGGAACGTTTCAGTGTTTGCATACTGTCGGGTAAAGGTACGGGCATATCATCCAGCAGGATCTCGACCTGTTTACCCTCTGGCGTTGAGGGGTCATCATTTTGTTGCTTGTTAAACGCTCTATCTCTGTTGGGTTGTTCATTGTTGGGTTTGTTAAGTTCTTCCAGCAGGGTGTTAAGGCCTACCTTGAATCGCGCTTTCTCTTTATCTATTCGAGCGTTCATGCAGGCAGTGACGGCTTCCAGGTTAATGCTTCCCTGATAACAACTGACCGAGATCGGTTTGAGGTGATCTAGCTTGCACTGTGTCAGGGTGAGAACATCCATTGCGCTGAGGGTGGGATTGGACAACTGCTGTTTTAGTTCAAGCCAGGTTGCATCAAGCTCCGGTTCATTGGCAAGGGTTCTGATATCGAGAAGCACCCGGTAGAGACCGGGTAGTTCGCGCTGGAGACAGGCTTCAAGACGCCGTGTCTCCAGTGCATGAAAAAGTTGGATGAACGCAGGTGAAGGATTGTCTAACGTGCGCAGTGCACGAAAGGTACCGAACTGTATCTGTGCCCAGAGCAGTGCGGTAGTGACTTTGTAGAGATGAAAGTTCTGTTCGGGTGTTTTTAACAAGGACTGCATGGGTGGCAGGTAGAGTGTTTCCGTATCGGTGTAAACGGTTTCTGATGCCGCCAGTTTAAGTGTTCGACCCGACAGCCCCTGGAGAAAACGCTGCAGTACCCCTTCATGATCCTGTAGCAGCGCCCCCTGTACGCGTGCCTGTTGTTGTTCGGCGAACTGCTGATACTGTTCAATAACCAGCAGGGCAGGGCGCAGCCCCTCTACATCGTAGCTGTCCATGGCATGAAAGATCCAGGCCTCGAACGCATCGCCCGTCATGACGCTCTCAGCAGCGACACAATTACAAGCGACCTGAAACCCGAGTTCAACATGGGTGCTGGCGATACGCTCTATCCAACTGATCAGATAGTGCTGGCGCGGTGCCGGCAGTTGGGCGATCGCCCTGGCGGGTTCTGCTGTATCACGAAAGGAAAATTCAACCTCAAGCAGATCATCCAGCCGCTGCTGGATGGCCGAGTGGGAGAGCGGGGCCGTGTTGTTCATGTCAGAACAATGAGGATGATAGCTCGTTGACCGAGGCCAGCATCTCCGGGTCATCCGTCAACGCCTGGGCGACTGCGCCCTGACAGGCGGATACCGGTGGCACACCGGCGGCCATCAGTTTGGCAGCATGTACCAGAAGCCGTGTGCTGGCACCCTCTTCGAGACCACTCCCTTTCAGGTTGCGGGTCATGCCGGCAAACTTGACTAGCTGCGTGGCGAGCTCACGATCCAGTCCTGATTCACGGGCTACAATGGTGACTTCGAGTTCGGGTTTGGGGTAATCAAACTCCAGTGCCACAAAGCGCTGGCGGGTACTCTGCTTTAGATCTTTTAGTACGCTCTGATAGCCAGGATTGTAGGAGATGGCAATCGCGAATTCCGGGTCGGCCTCAATCAGGGTACCGAGCTTTTCAATCGGCAAGACCCGGCGGTCGTCTGCCAGAGGGTGGATGACCACCATGGTGTCTTTTCGAGCCTCGACGATTTCGTCCAGATAACAGATGCCACCGGCCTTGACGGCTTGAGTTAATGGACCATCGATCCAGACGGTTTCACCCCCTTTGATCAGGTAGCGCCCGACCAGATCTGAAGCGGTGAGGTCATCATGGCAGGAGACTGTAATCAATGGGCGTTGTAACCGCCAGGCCATGTACTCCATGAAGCGGGTCTTGCCGCAGCCGGTTGGCCCCTTCAGCAATACGGGGAGCTGGTTTTTATAGGCCGCCTCAAACAGGGTGATCTCGTCACCGGTTGCTTCGTAGTAAGGTTCGTCTTCTATCCGGTACTCATCCAGCCTGAAGGTACGCATCGGACTGTTACTCCTGGTTACTGCTTTAGCCCTCTAGTCTGCAAGGGAATGGGAGTGAGATCAACTTGGGAAAGTAGGGGTTAATGTAGGCGGTTAAAGATGTCCTGGATGGATTGGCCACCCAGGACACAGTGATTTACATTGGGCGATTGGTCTTAGGCCGAATCATTTTTAGCGGTTTCGCCAAATACTTCTGCGAGGGAGGCGCGAGACAGTTCACCCTGAAGATCACCGGCTTTATTGACTACGGGTAGCGGGCAGTCTGTATCCAGTGTTTCAGGTATGACCGATTCAATGAGGTCATCCGGTGAGATAACTGGGATATCTTCAAGTAAATTCCCGTCCATGCGGTGGTCATTATCATGTTTGGCGGTGGCTTCTTCGAGGGCCTTCTGACTGACCATACCCTGATAACCCTGATCCGTTACGTAGAAGCCATAGTCACCGGATGCTTTTTTGATCTGCTCCAGTGCTTCACCAATGGTAGCCGCAGTGATTCGGCAGCAGGGTGGTTTCATAACTGTCTCAACGGTCAATGCCCGTGCACGGTTAACATCTTTAACAAAAGCTTCGACGTAATCGTCGGCAGGGTTCAGCAGAATATCAACCGGTGTGCCTTCCTGTACCAGTGCGCCATCTTTCAAAATAGCGATACGGTCGCCCAAGCGTAATGCCTCATCCAGATCGTGCGTGATGAAGATGATGGTCTTGTGCAGTTTTTCCTGCAGTTCAATCAACTGATCCTGCATCTCACTGCGGATGAGCGGATCAAGCGCAGAGAAGGCCTCGTCCATAAGAAGGATTTCAGCATTGGTACTTAATGCGCGAGCCAGGCCAACACGTTGCTGCTGACCGCCGGAGAGTTGCGATGGATATAGCTCTTCATAGCCTGACAGGCCGACTGTATCGAGCCATTCGCGAGCCTTCTTTAATCGAGTGTTTTTATCAACGCCCTGTACCGTCAAACCGTAACTAACGTTTTCGATAACAGTGCGGTGTGGCATTAAGCCAAAACGCTGAAACACCATGGACATTTTGTAGCGACGAAACTGTTCCAGCTCTTTAGCTGACAGTGTCATTACATCGGTCTCTTCTACAATGATGCGTCCTTCCGTCGGATCAATAAGTCGATTGAAGTGTCGGATCAGGGTGGATTTTCCAGAGCCGGAAAGGCCCATGATGACAAAGATCTCACCTTTCTGAATACTGAGATTGATCTCTTTCAGGCCGACGGCATGTCCGGTCTCCGCCAGGATGTCATCCTTGTTCTTTCCCGCATGAATCAAGGGCATTACGGCCTCAGGATTGCTTCCAAATACTTTGTAGAGTCCTTTTATCTGGATGAAAGGTTGGGCTGTTTCGCTATTAGGCATTTTCACGACCTTGCATATGTGCCTGAGTGCGTTTGGCGTAAGCCTGAGACACGCGATCAAAGATGATAGCTAATGCAACAATAGCCAAACCATTAAACAGGCCCAGTGTGAAATACTGGTTGGTGATTGATTTCAGCACCGGTTGTCCAAGACCCTTCACGCCAATCATAGAAGCGATCACGACCATGGCCAGGGCCATCATGATAGTTTGATTAATGCCGGCCATTATGGTGGGTGAGGCAAGGGGTATCTGCACCCCAAACAGTCGCTGCATGGGGCTTGCACCATAAGCTGTGGCAGCCTCCAGCACTTCCTTGTCGACTAGGCGAATACCCAGGTTGGTCAATCGTATGACGGGTGAGATGGCGTAGATAACAACCGCAATAACACCAGGGATCTTGCCAATGCCTAACAGCATGACCACGGGTATCAGGTAAACAAAGGCCGGCATGGTCTGCATGATATCCAGTATGGGGGTCACAACGGATTGAGCCCGGTCGGAACGCGCCATGATGATTCCAATCGGAATGCCAAGCAGGATAGAGAGCAGAGTGCAGACCGTGATAATACTCATGGTGCGCATGGTGTTTTCCCACATGCCAAAATAACCGATGACCATGAAGGCGAGTACCACACCGAGTGACAGTTTCCATGATCGACTGGCTGCAAATGCCAGCAGCGTGACTGCAATAATTACGGCCCACCAGGGAGATTGAATTAGCAGTTTTTCAAACCAGATCAGGAAAGAGAGGAGTGGGTCAAAGAAAGATTCAATGAGATCGCCATAGCTACGGGAAAAGTCCCGATAGCTGGCGTCGAGTGACTTTCTGATTGCCAGCAGGTCCGCTCTTTCCATTTGTGGGAACTTGGTGAGCCAGGATGCATCGGCCATGTAAATCTCCAATCGTCGTTGACTTGGTGGGTTGGACTATTATGGGCAAACAAAGGAGTTGAAACGGCTCCTGAAATCTTTCTGTCAGGAGCCGTGTCGAGCGTTAGAGGCTTTGCAGGGCGCTCTTTACCTTCTTGGCTACAGGCTCTGAGACCCAAGGCGTCCATGTGCTTTCATAGTTTTTCAGAAAATGCTCCATGGCGATATCGCCATCAGCCTGATTATCTTCCATCCAGGCGAGGAATTCATTCATCTGCTGGTTCTTGAATGCGCGCTTGGTCAGGTAGCTGTATGCGGCTGGTGCGCGACTGGCAAAGTCCTCGGTTGTTACAGTGTGAACAGGAGAGGGTGGATACATAGTCACTTTGGGGTTGGCGCATTCCGCTATGCTGATGCAGTCAACATAATGTTTCTCATTGATACCTGATCCAAAATCCACCTTGACCATTTTGTATTTACCCAACACCGATGTGGGGGCCCAGTAGTAGCCAAACCAGGGCTGCTTACGTTCGTAAGCTCTGGCGATAGCACCGGAAAGGCCTGCACCCGAGCCCGGGTCGATCAGGTCAAACCCGGCATCGGTCAGTTTCAGGGCATTGAACAGGTTGCCACTGGTTATCTGGCAGTTCCAGCCGGCGGGGCAGCCATAAAAGGCTGATCGATCAGGGTCTTCAGGATGCTTGAAGGACTTTGCATTGGCCATTATGCCCTGAATGGTTGCCATGCTGGGGTCTTTATCAACCAGGTATTGCGGTACCCAGAATCCCTCTTCGCCACCGTCAGAGAGTGATTTTCCTGCAATACGCAGGCGTTTTTCCGCGACACCCTTTTCCAGCGCGCTCTTCATGGAGTTACTCCAGAGTTCAGGCGCGATATCGGGCTCACCTTTTTCTACCATTGATGTGCCGGTAGGCATGGTGTCGCCAGGTACCAATTCAGCGTCGCAACCATAACCGTGCTGTAGTATGAACCGGTCAATATTGGCCATAAGGGTGGCTGAACTCCAGTTCATGTCGGCGATGGTAACCTTGCCGCATGCCTTGTCGGCATAGGCGTAGGTAGTTGAAAATAATAATAATAGTGCGGAAATGGTCAACTTCATTGAATACTCCTTGGCTTGCATTCATATGCGTATGTTCGGTCGAGCATAAACGATAATGTTACACCTCAAACTAAATCTTCTCAAACGCATGCGGGTTGTTTTGCATGGATATATGCCTGTTGTATAATCAGCACTGATTAAAAACAGGTAATCTTTATGGTAGATACTCACTATTGGAATGATGTTCTGGTCTCATTGCGGCGAATTATCCGGGCGACGGATCTTCAGTCCAAACGTGTGTTAAAAGTTAGTGGTCTAACCATTCCGCAAGTAATGATATTACGCGCTATTGAAACGCTGGGTGATGTCACCGTGCGGTGTATTGCGGAGGATGTCTCTTTGAGTCAGGCGACGGTTACCACAATTCTTAATCGCCTGGAGGATCGTGAGCTTATTGAGCGTGTCAGAAGTCAGTCGGATAAGCGAGTAGTCAATGCACGGTTAACCCGGAAAGGACGTGCAACGCTTAAAACATCACCAGCCCTGTTGCATGAGAAATTTATTGATCGCTTTAGTGCTTTGGAGGAGTGGGAGAAGACGCAGATCCTTTCATCGCTGCAACGTATTGCAACAATGATGGATGCGGAGTCAATGGATGCGGCACCGATGCTGGATATTGCCCCTGTGAATGTTAGCAACGAATAAAACCGGTTAATTGGGTCTGTCAGCAATGTACCTTTTTCCAGTAAAATGAGTAAACAGGCTTGAAACATAGGGGTGTTCAATCGGCAAATTGCTTTCGTCCGGCTCCAGGTTGCACTGGGCAACATAGGTTTCCTGTTCAGAGCCATCGACCAACACCCGATACCATGGTTCATCTTTTGGTGGACGGCTTTTAGCCATCATCTCATACCACTCATTGGAGAGCTGAAACTCCGCGTCCACATCGTAGACCACGCCGCGATAGCCAAACAACTTGTGGTGTACCAGTTGTCCAACATTCAGTTTTGCCTGTTTCATCATTTTACCTGTTATTTGAGTCTGCCATTTACGGGCTCTTAATCTCTATGACCCTGTTTCAAGGTGTTCTGTTTCATATCTTCTCAATCTTTTTTTGAAGGGTCAGAGTGAATGCCCCGATGGGTCAGTTGCCGTGGATCAAGCAGTTTTTCCAGCTCATCACGGCTGAGATCGGTCTGTTCCTGTGCTACATCAATGACGCTCCGCTCTTCCGCATAGGCCTGCTTGCATATCTCGGCGGCCTTCTGATAGCCGACTATCGGGTTCAGTGCCGTGACTAATATGGGATTAAGTGATAGCGCCTGTTGTATCTTCTTCTCATTGACTTTGAAGTCAGCGATGCCCTTCTCTGCTAGTAATATTGATCCATTACTCAATAATTCAATACTTTGCAGCAGATTGTAGGCGATGAGTGGCAACATGGTATTGAGTTGAAAATTGCTTGACTGACCGGCCATGGCAATAGTGGTGTCGTTGCCGACCACCTGTGCGGTAACCATCATGATCGCTTCGGGTATCACCGGGTTGACCTTGCCGGGCATGATACTGGAGCCTGGTTGCAGAGCCGTGAGTGTGATCTCACCCAGTCCAGCAATCGGTCCACTGTTCATCCAGCGCAGGTCATTGGCAATCTTGTGCAACCCCTGTGCCGTTGTTCGTAGTTGCCCTGACAGTTCAACAGCCGTGCTTTGATTGCTTAGATCAGTGATAAGTGCGGTGGGAACGCAGAGTGCAAGGCAGGTCTGTTGAGTGAGATACTGGGTGATTCGCGTTGAAAAGTCAGGGTGGGCATTAATGCCGGTACCTACCGCTGTTCCGCCGAGCATCAGTTGATGCAGACGGATCTCGGTATCCTGAATTCGTGTGATATTTTCTCTGATCAGATTAGCCCAAGCAGACAGCTCCTGGCTCATCCGGATTGGCATGGCATCCATCAGGTGTGTACGCCCTGTTTTGCTGATGGCATCCATAGAAGCAATGCGTTGCATGATCGTACCGGCAACAGTTTCCAGTGCGGGGATGAGTTGTTCTTTTAGGGCTATCGCCGCACTGAGGTGGATCATGCTGGGTATGACGTCATTGCTGCTCTGGCAGAGATTGACATGATCATTGGGATGAACCTCAACACCTTGTTTACTCGCCAGATTGGCAACCACCTCGTTGATGTTCATATTCGTGCTGGTGGCAGAACCGGTCTGGAAAACATCAACCGGGAATTGTGCCATGGGCAGGTCGTTTAGCAGGGTGTCGGCGGCATGGATGATGGCAGCTGCCTTATCGGGAGCAAGGAGTTTAAGATCACGGTTGACCTCGGCGGCGGCCTTTTTGATCAGAATGCCGGCATGGATAAATCGCTTGGGCAAGCTGATGCCGCTGATCGGAAAGTTGTTGATGGCGCGTTGAGTCTGCGCGCCATAGAGTGCGTCGGCGGCAACGCTTACTTCACCCATGCTATCTTTTTCCAGTCGATAATCAGTTACTTGCATATCTTGATTCCTCGATAGTGAAGCAATCCAAATTTCAGTATGACCTTTATCTGTGGAAGATGCGTTACTATTTCCACAGGAAACATGGGCATTAGTAGAATTGTTCTTGAAAATTGTAAAGCACTTTTACATTTGAACTAAAGCAGTTATTCTCAAGGTCATATCATTTTAGGGTCAGGATCAAACAGATGAATGTTGAACAATTTCAGCAGTTACTAAAGCCACTTACCGATATGGTGTCACAGCGACCCATCGACAAAACACTGGAAACGGCGTTAACAGAGGAGTTTCCTCCAGGTAATCCGTTGTTTGAGTCAATTGATAAGGCGTGTCATGAAGCCATTAAGGCCGGTTGGATGTGCGCGCAAGGTGATGAGGGAAGGCGCTTTGGCCGGGTGATTGAACCTTCGGATGAAACCGGTCGATTGAGTGTTGATGTGGTTGATCTGATCGATATTGCCGGGCCGCACCACCGACACCCGCTAGGTGAGGTCTGCATGGTGTTACCGATTACAGAGGGCGCTTTGTTTGATGGAAAGCCCCGTGGCTGGTGTGTTTATCCGCCAGAGTCGCAGCATCGACCAACGGTAACGAATGGGCAGGCGCTGGTTCTCTATCTACTACCAGAAGGGCAGATTGATTTTACCCGTTAATCCGTCATGTAAAGTCTGGATGCTAATATTGTCATAACGATGCACTTGTATCTTTATGACAAATCTATTTGTACAGGCGGAGTATAGAGCGGGTATAAGTGCTCCTCTTCCGTTTTTATACGCTCGACTAATGCACTGCCTATCTGTTGCAGGTCGGGCATAAAATCTCTTTCCATCGCATCATTCCAGGGCCAGATGTTATAGCGATCTATAAACTGGTTGACTGCTTTGCCAATATGGCGCATCTCTCTACGCATTGTTTTGATTGTTTCGCAGTTATCCGTATCTTTGGAGATAGTACGGTTCAGGTAAACATAAAGTTTTACGTTTTCCAGCATAATATGTTGATGAAAAAGTGACTTGAATTGTGCCAGTTCGTTACACACTTCCCGAAAACGCTGTTCCTTAGCTTTCTTTTCAATCCGCATGTAGTGCATCAAGAGGGATTGATGGTCATCTTTTAGTAAATCTACAAGGTCGGGATCATAAGAGATGGTGGTGTTGGGCGCAGTTGTATCTCCGCAGGTGATGCGTTTATTTTTCGTTTTTCTTTTGAAGAAACTAAACATTGTTTGATAAGTGGTTGCAGTGAATCGCTTGGTTTTTTTTACCGTCCCTGATATTAAGTCGTGAAAGTTTATACCATGTTGTGAGTATCCCGCTTCCCATGGGGACTGTATTTCACTGCGTGTATGATAAAGTGTGAACTGGTTCTTGCTCTCTTTTATCCGTAATACAGGGATATTCTGATTAGATTGAATCTATATTAATAGAAGCTTCTTCAGCTTGACTCTCTTTTTCAGCAGGTCGGCCAGTGTGTAGTTGTCCAATACCTGATAGAACGCCGTGGTCGATTCTTCCAGCATAGCCTTCAATTGACAGGCTGTTTCAATACGACACTCTGTACTATCTGTGGTGAAGCAGGATGTCACTACGGTTCCCTGTTCTGTTCCTCGAATCAATTCGCCGATTTTTATGTCATGAGGATCAAGTGCCAGGTAAAAGCCTCCGCCTTTGCCACGCACCGTCTCCACATAACCCTGCTGGCCTAAGTGATAAACCACCTTCATTAAGTGATTTTTAGAAATGGCATAGGTATCGGCCAATTCTCCAATGGTGGCCATTTCTCCTGGTCGGAGTCCAATATAGATGAGCACGCGAATGGTATAGTCTGAAAACGTGGTTAAGCGCATGTTAAATCCCACTGTATAAAGAAGTATATAAAATATTGATTATCTGTTTTTCGCATGGTATATAAACAAGTATATTAGATATTGTTTATAGGATGCTATCATATTTAGCAGAGGAGTGTCAGTTATGCCCAGTCCCCGACAGACGGTAATATTGAAGAAGAAGCGAACACTCGCTCCGGGAACAGTTGAACTCACCTATCAGCGTGAAGATGATGGTGTGATCAGTTATCTGCCGGGCCAGTTTTTTTCTCTTGATTTCAAACATAAGGGTGAAGAGAAGAGCCGGAGTTATAGTGCAGTCGGTCGTGTTGATGATCTAAGAAACAACCGGGAGTTCAGTTTTGCGATTACAGCTGTGCCGCATGGTGCGGCATCAGAATACTTTATGAATACCAAACCCGGTGAGTCTGCAAAAATGAGTGGGCCCTTTGGGGCGCTCACACTTCCCCGGACAGATCCGGAACGCTACATTTTTATTGCAACAGGAACAGGCGTTGCCCCATACAGGGCTATGTTGCCTGATCTTGAACGGCGTATGCAGCAGAATACTGATCTGCAGGTTTCTTTGGTGATGGGTGTTAGGGCACCTGAAGAGCTGATCTATGGTGATGAGTTCATTGCTTTGGAAAAAGAGTATGCAAACTTCAGTTTTCACGCTTGTTACAGCCGCAAGATGCCGGCGTCACCAGCGGGTCATGAAAAGTCGGGGAGGGTCAACGTGATGTTTGAAGCCCTCAAGCCTGATTCAGCAAAAGATATGATCTACCTGTGTGGTAACCCTAATATGGTAGATGACTCGGTCACCTGGTTTACTGAATTGGAATTCACGGCTAAAAATCTGAAGCGGGAGAAGTATAAATTTTCAACTTTTTGATTCAGAAGGGCTGTTGTAATTGGAGTTACTCTATGTTTTTTCCGGGTCATCGGTTTTGTGAAGCATGTGACGGGTTAGAATGAAGAGCAGAAAGGATTCATAAATTGCCGCTGTTAATATCACACCCATGGTGATCCAAACGGTTAGTTCGGTAGAGAGATAGGACATACTGTGTAGTAGATAGATGGGTGTCAGTATAATCAGTGACACCGCCAGCGAAACCCAGAGCATATGGTAGCTATAAGGCAACCCCTTTCTACGGATAATGTAGTCTTTCATCTCAACAACTCCCTTGTTTGATGTTAAACCACACAAAAAACCTGCCAATGTGATAACTAATGTATATAGCCTTTTCTTGTGGGAATACAAGCTAATCATGAGGATCACCCACTTTGAGTCGTGGGATTTAAAAAATTGAGCGGCTATCACGTGCAGTGATTTAGTTAGTATTACGTATTCTGATGATTAAGCATTTCTGTTAATTAATATTTATTAACAGTGGGTTAGTGGAATCTCTTCTGAGTTCCTATACTTTAACTCTGGACAGTTGTACCATTAAAACTCCGGGTTAGTACTATTTAAACTGAACTGTGCTGGTATTTTCAGTTCTGCTCTTTTTCCCGAAGCAGTTTTATCTGGAAGAGTACATTACGTTCTTCTTCTTCCAATACGGATTCGATATAGCGGATAGTTGCCCGGTAACGGGGAATGATATTGTACTTGAGTGCATTGACTCGTTTTTGTGCCTTGCGTTGCTCAGCCATCAATCGACTCAGGGCCATCTCTGACTCTCCCAGGCGGGTGAGCATCTCGGTTGCTTCTGTGAGGCTTTTTCTTGTTTCATCGAAACTGGTATCAGTGCCTAGCAGTCCAACCGGTTCCATGGTGAGTCGCTCTGTTGAGATGGCCGGGTATTCAACGCCCATGCTACGTTTTGGAATAATATTAATCTGCAGCGTCGGTGCGATACCCAGTCCGGCCTGTTGCAGTGCCCGGCTACCCATGCGTAGATGTGCCACGCCCAGCCAGTGATAGGCCTCCTTGATAGAAGCGTGGGTCTCTTTTCTGAGTTTCTGATATTCACCGACCCGTTCATACACCAGTCGTGTCAGCAGTTCCCGTTTCCTTTCCAGCAGGGCATGACCATCCTCAAGAAAACGCACCTGCTTTTTCATCTCAAGCAGGGTGTTTTTTGTCGGGGGTACCTTTATAAGCTGCTGTGTCATGGGGTCAGATTACTCCACATTAATCCGCCGATCGATGGTATTTAGCCAGATCAGTTTCCTGTACCCGGGTCAACATATCTTTCGGGAACATACTTAACAGCTCCCAGGCCAGATTGAGGGTTTCGATAATTGAACGATCTTCATCTTCACCCTGGCCAACAAACTGACTATCAAAGGCCTCTGCAAATTTCAGATAGCGTCGATCACGTTCAGACAACTCTTCGGCACCAATAATAGCGGCCAGGTTACGTGTCTCCAGTGCCTTGGCATACATGGCATAGAGTTGGTTGGCCACTCGCGGGTGATCTTCGCGGGTATCATCCTTACCGATACCATCTTTCATCAGACGGGAAAGAGAAGGAGAGATATGCACAGGTGGATAGACCCCCTGATTATGCAAATCTCTGCTTAATACGATCTGTCCCTCGGTGATGTAGCCCGTGAGGTCAGGAATCGGGTGAGTGATATCATCTGACGGCATGGTGACAACCGGCACCATCGTGACAGAACCGTGACGATCTTTGATTCTACCGGAACGCTCATAGATCTCAGCCAGATCAGAATACAGATAGCCGGGATAACCTTTACGAGAAGGGACGTCACCTTTGGCGGTGGCGACTTCACGCAACGCTTCGGCGTAGTTGGTCATGTCGGTAAGGACTACCAGAACATGTCGATCCAGATCAAAGGCGAGATACTCTGCTGCCGTCAAGGCGACACGGGGAAGTGCCAGGCGTTCTACGGGGGGATCATCAGCCAGGTTGATATACATCACCACATTGCCCAATACACCAGAATCGGCAAACTCTTCCTGAAAGAAACGTGCATCGGCATAGGAGACGCCCATGGCCGCAAACACAATGGAGAAGCTGCTCTCTTGATCCACCAGCTTGGCCTGTCGGACAATCTGTGCGGCGAGTCGGTTATGCGGCAGGCCTGACGCAGAAAAAATCGGCAGCTTCTGTCCTCTTACGAGCGAGTTCAGTCCATCAATTGAGGAGATACCCGTCTGGATAAACTCCCGGGGATAGTTGCGGGCGGCAGGGTTGATGGCCGAGCCGTTAACATTTCGTCGAACATTGGAAAGTATGGGAGGACGATCATCTTTTGGATGTCCTAAACCGTTAAAGATGCGACCGAGAATTTCTGGAGAGAGATTGATCTCCAGCGACTGGTCGAGAAAACGAACCCAGGTGTTTTCCAGATCGAGATCGCCCGTGCCCTCGAAGACCTGTATCAACGCTTCATGCTCACTGGTGCGAATGACCTGACCGTTGCGTCGTCTATTGAGATGATCACGGATCAACACCTGATCACCAAAGGCCACTTGGGGTGCATGCTCAACGACCAGCAGGCTGCCCTGTGCTGAACTGGCGGTTCGGTACTCTTTTGCACTCATTGTGTGTGCTCCTTGAACTTGGCATATTCAAGACGGATCTTGCTGAAGGCCTCTTTGAACTCTTCCATAAGCAGCCGAATCTTGTCGCACTGCTCACTGCTGAAGGTCTGCTTGGCACGACGCGCCTTGGCCATCAGGGGAAGGTCGGTAAGCTCCTGTACCGATATGCCGAGTTCGATCAGTTCTGAACCACGCTCATATATCATCAAAACCATATCCAGTAACAAAAACTGCTTTTCGGGTGAGGAAAAGGTGTCCACTGGATCCAGTGCGCTCTGTTGTAGTACGCCTTCTTTGATCAACGATGCGCCTTCCAGCTCCCAGCGTTGGGCTGAGGAGAGTGCCTCAGGGCCGACCAGATTGACGATGCGCGATAGCTCGGCGTCTCTGGCGAGTAAGCCAAGTGCCTGTTTTCTTCTGTGCTCCCAATCGGGATTGACCTCCTTGTGCCACCACTGTGCGGCGATACCCACATGCTCGGAGAAGCTACCGACCCAGTCGATGGCGGGATAGTGGCGTGCATCGGCCAACTCTTTTGAGAGTGCCCAGAAGGTCTGGATAATCTCTTTGGTGTGAGCAGTGACCGGTTCAGAAAAGTCACCACCGGGAGGAGATACGGCGCCGATAAGGGTGACTGATCCTTTGCCACAGCCTTGGGATTCCACCCTGCCGGCACGCTCATAAAAGGCCGCCAGCCGTGAGGCGAGATAGGCTGGATAGCCATCTTCTACCGGCATCTGCCCCAGTCGACCTGATACCTCGCGCAGGGCTTCTGCCCAACGACTGGTGGAGTCAGCCAACATGACGACATCGTAACCCTGGTCACGATAGTATTCGGCCATAGTGATACCGACATAGATGGATGCCTCTCTGGCCACAACGGGCATATTGGAGGTGTTGGCCACGAGCAGGGTACGCTCCATCAACTTGTGGCCTGAATAGGGGTCCTGCAGTTGTGGGAACGTCTCCAATACATCGACCAGTTCATTGCCGCGCTCACCGCAACCGACATAGATAACGATATCCGCATTCGACCAGCGGGCGATCTGTTGTTGTACGACGGTTTTCCCGGCACCGAAGGGGCCGGGTACGGCACTCTTTCCACCCTTGAGCAGTGGAAAGAAGGTATCAAGTATGCGCTGACCGGTGATCAGTGGAGAGAGACCGTGATCTCTCCGCAGATAGGGCCGTGGTGTGCGTACGGGCCAGTGCTGGTAGAGCATCAGCTTGCTCTGTTTTCCTTCCGGGCGCTGCAGGCGGCCAATAGGATCATCCAGACGATAATCACCCTCTGGGGCCAGTTCAGAAAGTACACCTGAAAGCGTAGGTGGCACCATGATTCGATGCTCAATAATGGCGCTCTCCTGTACTCGGCCAATCAGTTGTCCCGGTGATAGGGTGTTGCCAATTTCAAGGCCGGGTTCAGGAATAAAGTGCCATGCTTTCTCACGATCCAGTGCCGGTAGATTGATACCGCGACCAATGTGATCACCCGACTCAATGAAAACTTTATCCAGGGGGCGCTGAACGCCATCGAAAATACTTCCCAACAGACCAGGCCCCAATTCAACAGAGAGGGGGCGGCCCAAGCCGACAACTTCTTCTCCCGGTCGAACGCCTTCTGTGGATTCATAGGATTGCACTAAGGCGGTTTCACCCTTGAGGGCGATCACCTCGCCAAAAAGGCCCATTTGACCTATCTTTACCTGCTCGCCATTGCGGATGCCCGGTAAGCGAATAGTGAGGATCGGACCATTGATTTCACTGATGGTGCCCAGTTTGTCTTTGCTGCTCATCGCATACTGCTCAGGTTATCTTGCACGGTACCTGCAGGGAAGAGGCGCTCCAGAATAGTCTGGTGTAAATTATCTGCCAGTCGTTCTTCTCTTCCTTCAAAGGTGTTGTCGAATCGAATAGATCTGTCATGGCTACTGATGATTACACCACCGATGGTGTTAATGGGTGATGTTTCAAGTGTGATGGTTTTATCTTGTACGGTCTCTTTGTAAAAGCTGTCCCAGATGGGCTGCAGTCTGTCACGGTCGCTCGTATTGAATGAGGCCCTCAGTTCGGTCTGTTTAAATGAACGTGCCGCTGAGGCTATCAACTGTTTCAGAAGCAGGAGATAGCTGGCTTCATCTTTTATCAGTTCGCTGATGCGGCCAT
>ATLU01000123.1_pt1 | contig 26398 bp, 24 predicted proteins | sample 178751 | NCBI WGS metagenome assembly ATLU01 (sample SAMN02211837, study PRJNA209200) | bioreactor metagenome | isolation source: day 23 sample from continuous culture bioreactor inoculated with sediment... | place: Germany: Wadden Sea | collected 2011
AAAGAACCGCTGGACGTAGACTGGAAGTGGATAGGTCGCGATCATGTTGCATCCTCCAAAACCCGCTGTTCGGCCCGCGCGGCGGCCAACTGCATTAGTTCTGGCACGGCCTCAATGTACCAGAATGTGTGCTTTGGCTCAGAATGCCCAAGATAAGTGCTAAGTTTGTACATTTCACATTCGATGTCTCGGCCATCTCGGAACCAATCCAGGATCGTGTGGACGGCAAAACTGTGTCGCAAATCGTGGATGCGAGGGCCGCGACCGTGGCGATTGAAGGCTTGCGGGGATCGCAGACCGATATTTCTGCTGACTTGCGCGAAGTTGTAACGTGCTCCGCAGTCACCAGCCGGTTCACCATCTTCCTTGATGAAGAACCGTGGCGACTTCGTCTCGATCAACCGATCCCTCAAACTGGCATATGACGCCAGCCGCGCCGCAGTATCTTTGTTGATCGGAAGCTGTCGATCCTTGCCGTTTTTGGTGTTCCTGACAATCAGAACAGCGTTTTCCAAATCAACATCATGCCGTTTCAGTGACAAGGCCTCATTGATCCGCATGCCTGTCACGGCGATCAGTCCAAAGAGAGTTTGCCACAGCGCAGCTCTCAGGCCATAGGGCGAGGGCAATCGACCGGCCTCAGCAACGATATCTGCAAATTGCTTGGCCCAGGAAACTCGTAAGAGCGCAGCGCAACGTTGCACCCATTCGGCATCGTTGTAAGACATCAGGCAAACCAATTCTTCACGCCGTGTTGTCGAAAAGGAAAGACCGGGGCAGGTCAGATTTGTGATTGCTCAAGAGCTATCTTCATCCGCATGCTGAGACGCGTCAAATGACATCTCTGCAGAGGATGCCTCAAATCCGGCGTGGCCACGCTAGGTCCAGTTCGCATCGTTCAGGTTTTCGCGCGTAATCACCTCGACCGGGACCGAAGAGATCTGCACTTCACGGTGTTCGAGCCTTGCTATCATTGCGTTCACGGCGCGTTCAGCAATCAGTTGCATGTTTTGGTGGACAATGAACTGCATTGCGCCATCGAGGATGTATTCCCTGGTTTTTCCAGTCAGGTTGTGGCCGATGAATTTGACTTCGCCCGTCAGACTTTTTTCCTTCAAGGCGCGAACGACACCCTCGTTGCCGCCACCGACATTATAGATCCCTACGACTTCAGGGTGCATTTCAAGAACCTCAAGAATTGCATTGTAGTTACCAATCATATCATCCTGTCCGCTCACAGTCTGAATCGCTTCAAGATGCGGGCAATCACTTCGCAAATATGCGCGGAACCCCATTTCGCGGTATTCATGGCTGCGGTAAAGCTGCCCGCCGGAAAGCACGACGACCTTACCGCCTTGGGGACACGCAAGCCCCATCAGCAACCCCGCCGTGCGACCACCCGCGCGGCTATCACTTCCGACGAAACCGATGAGTGGCGCATGGGCAAGGGGAGAAACCAAAGCCAGGCATGGGATATTACGCAGTTTGAGATGCTCGACCGCATCGCGCACCCGTTGACTTTCGAGCGCCTGAAAGGCGACCGCGTCGATGCCTTGCCCCTCGCAGGACCGCAACTTACGTGCCAGAACCGCCGGTTCCATCTTGGTCGTAAAGATACATTCAATCGTCGCGTTGCCCCGTTCCCCAAACTGCTGAAAGCACTCGCCCAGAAAATCCGTTGATGGCCCGGCGACCTCCGGCAAAAACACTTTTAGACGCCACGGTTTCCGTCGGTTTTGTACCTGTGCACCCGTCTCGATAGATTTTTTAGCCTGCAACACCCGTTGACGGGTTGCTTCCTTAACGCGGCCGCGTTCGTTCAGCACCCGGTCGACGGTTGCGATTCCCACGCCAGCAAGCTTTGCTATTTCAGATTGCTTTGCGTGACGCGGCGCCAGTGTATCGGCTTCTTGGGTATATTCATCTATCATTTGACATCATTAACACGTCAATTGCAATCCGCAACACCCCAAAACCCCTCAGTCATGTTTGGATGATGTGTTCTCGCTTGCCTTGATGAGCTTCCTAAACGAACAGTTCGTATTGAGCTTAAGCTCTTAGGGAGGATACTATGAAGCTAACTACGAAACTTTTCACCGTGGCAGGTGTTGTGCTTGCAGGCACAGCCGCGAGTGCGCAGGACTTTACTTTCAAATATGGCAACTCGCAGCCGGACACGTCAATTCGCTCGCAATCAATGATGTTCTTTGAGACCGAGCTGGAAACACGTTCCGGTGGCCGTATCGAAGTTGAAAACTTCTTCGGTGGTACAATCGGTAACGAGCGTGAAATGATGGACCAGGTTACTTCTGGTTTGATCCAAGGGACACGCGGTGGTTTCTTTGCCGATGCATCTGGTGCGTTCAACATCTACCAGTTGCCATTCCTTGTTGCGAATTGGGACGAAATGCAGTGTCTGGTGGGCAGCGATTTCACTGACAGCATCGAAGTGCGTGCGGCAGAAAATGGTTACCATATTCCAGCAACTGGCATCAGCCAAGGTTTCCGCGCCTATACAAACAACGTGCGTCCTATCACAAGGGTCGAAGACCTCGCTGGTCTGAAAATTCGCGAACCACAATCTGATCTGATGATCGCGACGGGGACTGCACTTGGTTCAGTACCAATCGCGATGCCGTTTGGGGAAACATACCAGGCGTTCCAGCAGGGCGTGATCGACGGTCAGCACAACCCACCACAGAACATCTGGGACTATAACGTTCACGAAGTTCAGAAATACCTGTCTTTGACAAACCACATGACGGGTCCTGATCCGCTGATCGTTAACAAAGCATGGTATGATGGATTGCCTGCTGATCTTCAGGAAATTTTTGACGAAGTCGCAGTTGAAGCTCTTGCGATGTCTGACTCCTTGTATCGTGAAGCTGAAACGAGTGTGATCGACGACATGAAGGCATTTGTTGAGATCAATACACTTGATGCTGACGCGCTGGTTGGTTTCCAGGAGGCTGTTGCACCGGTCTATGCCCAGATGATCGAAGCTGGTCATTTCTCCCAGGCTGATGTTGACGCTGCACGTGCGGCTGCGCAATCCTGCAACTAACAAAGCCGAAGGTTCGGGCCCAACGAAAATGGGCCCGAACTATTTTTTTTGGGGGAGGCCAAAAATGGAACAGCTTGAAAAAGCCAATCGTATTCTGACCCATCTACTGGAAACGGTAATGGTGATTTTGTTTGCCGTCTTCCTCGTCATTGTTGTGACAAAGGTTATGCTGAGACCTTTTGACACTGCGATCTATGGTGTTGATGAACTGGTGAAAATCGCGTTCCTGACCACCAGCGCCATCGGTGGCGCGGTCGCGATTTCAAAGCGCGAGCATATCGCAATCACCTTTTTCATCGACATTATGCCGCGCGCGATCAAAATCGGCCTTTACGTGTTGGGGCTCGCGCTGATCGCGGCGCTAAACGCAACACTTGTTTATCTATCTATCGATTGGATCGCCGGTCCCGGAAACAACATCTGGCAACCCTTCGGCATGCGCCAGTCTTATGTTTTTGTTGTGGTTCCGATCGCTTGCTCTCTCGCAGTGGCTTTCAGCCTTGTAAAGATCATCCTTACCCTCGCTGGCCGTGAAAACACTGACATACTTTGGATGCCGGAAGACTAATATGTTCATTCTCCTTGGATCACTCTTCGTCTTTTTGCTTATCGGTGTGCCGGTTGCCTATGCTTTGGGCTTGGCATCCGTAGCCTATTTCATGTTGGAAAGCCCCGCCGCGCTTGGCTTTGTGGTGCAACGGTTCTTTTCCGGCATCAACAACTATCCGCTGGTCTCGCTGCCTTTCTTCATCCTGATGGGGCTGGTGATGAACTCAGGCGGCATCACGCGCCGACTGCTTGATCTCGCGATGTTCTTTGTCGGTCGCTTCAAAGGCGGCCTTGGGCATGTGAATGTAGTGGCGTCGATGATTTTTGGAGGTATCTCGGGATCGTCGGCGTCAGATACGGCTTCTATCGGAGCAGTTCTTATCCCCGAGATGACCAAGCGCGGTTACCCCATCGAAGTGGCGTCAGGTATCACCGTGGCCTCTTCAACCATGGGGATGATCATTCCGCCGTCGGTGCCAATGATCATCTATGCCATCGCGGCAGAGGAATCGATTGGGCAACTGTTTCTAGGCGGCATCATTCCGGGTATCATGGTTGGCCTGATGCAGATGCTGGTGATCGCTTATCTCGCCCGCCGCAACGGCTATCCAACAGAAGTGGTGCCTTTCAGCCTCAAGGCTGCTTGGCAAGAGCTGCGCAATTCAGCGCCTGTTTTGATCATGCCGATCATGATTGTGGGGTCGGTTGTCTTTGGTTTTGTGACCCCGACGGAAACCGCGGGCGCGGCTGTTGTCTATGGGTTGATCATCGGCTTTTTCCTTGTCGGACTCTCGGTGATCAAGGAACTGCCCACCGCGATGCGTCAGGCGATTATCATGTCGTCGAAAATCATGATGATCATCGCCTTTAGCCAGGTATTCATCACAGTGCTGGCGTTGGAGCGGGTGCCAAACCAGATCAGTGACTTTATCACTGGTTTTGGCCTTGGTCCAACCGGGTTCATTCTTTTGACTGCGCTGTTGATCTTGTTGGCTGGGACATTTATCGACGTCAGCCCGGCGATCTTGTTGATGACACCTGTACTATTGCCTGTTGCAGAGAAGATGGGAATTTCCGGCGTTCATTTCGGTGTTGTCATGATCTCGGGTCTCGCTGTTGGTGCCTGTACGCCGCCGGTGGGGAATTGCCTGAATGTCTGCGCGGCGATTTCTCGACTGCCTATTGGCAAGATATTTCTGGGTGCGGCGCCCTTCCTGATGGCAAATGTCCTGGTCCTGATCCTGATTTGCCTGTTTCCACAACTGGTCCTTTGGATCCCAGGTGCTGTGTACGGAAACTAAACAAGATTACGGGCAGCGGGGTGTCTAACGGACCCGCCCGGCGCAAACGCGCTGAAACCCTCGCAACTCGCAGACGCCCGTACGGGCGCCAAAATGAAGCGCGTTTCGGTGAAGATGCCGGACAGAAAAAGGAAGATGGATATGCGCGCAGGTGTAATTGGACTAGGGGATATGGGCAGTGGTCTGGCCAAAAACCTGATTAAGAATGGGTTCGAAACAACAGGATTTGACCTGAGCGACGCACGGATGAGCGCGTTGAAAGAGATGGGCGGCAATGCAGCGTCCAGCGTCGTCGACGTCGCAAAGAATGCAGACATTGTTTACGTCATGGTGATGAACGGCGGGCAAGCCAAGGCGGTAATTCTGGGCGAAGACGGTCTAATCTCTCACATGCCCAAAGGCGGTGCCGTAATCCTGACCGCGACAATCAAACCGTCCGAGGTGCGCGAGATTTCTGTCGCGATGGAAGGATCTGGAATTCATTTGATCGACAGCCCTGTTTCCGGCGGTTTTCCCGGAGCACAGGGCGGCACACTGACTATGATGGCTGCGGGTTCCCCGGAGGTTTTGGATGAATACCAGCCGGCTATGGAGGCGGTCTCGAAAACCATCCATCGGGTTGGCGAACGTGCGGGTGACGGGCAGGTAATGAAATCCTGTTTGCAAACGCTGATTGGGTCGATCTTCGGCGCAACTTTTGAAGCGGCATCTTTAGCAGCAAAGGCCGGTGTTTCCGGCCAGGCATTGTACGACGTGTTCTCGACTTCGGGGGCCAGCTGCGGTGTGGCTAATGGCGCGCTGGAAAATATCATCGACCGTAAGTTTGAAGGCACTGGGTCGGGTATCGGCACCATGCACAAAGATCTGACCATCTCGCTCAATATGGCTGAGGAGCTAGGTGTGCCGCTTTTGATGGCCTCAACAGCGATGCAGATTTTCCATCAGGGCAAATCAAAATATCCCGAGGGTGACAATTGGGTCTGCACACGGGTCATGGAAGAAATCGTCGGCGCTGAACTGCACCGCTAAGAAGGACAAACAGATGAAACTAGGTGTAATTTGCGACGGCATCAGCCGTGATTTGAAACATACCGTCGATGTGATGGATGAATTCGACCTTGAATATGCGGAGCTGCAATTCGTTGGCGATACAGAAGTGGGCGATCATTCAGCACAAGAAATCAAAGAGATCGACACGTTGCTGCGCGACCGCGGCAAGCCTGTGTCTTGCCTCTCGCGCCATATCTTTGCTGGGATGACGGGCGCGAATGTGCCGGGCGATGAACTGCACACCAAACATATGGATTCGCTAAAACGTGTGATCGACATGGCGCATGTTGTCGGCAGCCCATTGGTGCGCATCATGACACCTAAGAAGGAGCAAATCCTGTGGGGTCGTGGCGGTGCTGAGAAATGGAACGTGGCCCATGGGGCATGGGACAAAATGCTTCCCCTGATCGCCCCTGCGATTGATGTTGCCAAGGATGGCGGAGTGACACTTGTTGTTGAAACCGGCAATGGCACGATGGTCAATTCGAACTATACCGGCCGCAAGCTGATTGATGATCTGGATGCCAAGGGCACGTTGAAAATCCTCTGGGATCCGGCCAACAACTGTTGGTGCCATGAACAAGCCTACCCGGCCGGATATGAAGAAGCCAAGGACGGCTATCTTGGCCATATCCACATCAAGGATGTGCAGGTTGATACCCCGCGCGCGACGCTCGAAGTGAAGCGTATGGGGGAAGGCCAGCTTGCGGATCAGTTCCAGCCAATGGCTGATGCGCTGCGCGCGGATGGCTATGACGGTGTCATCAGCTTCGAAAGCGTGTTCCATCCAGGAAACGGCAATTTCGAAGATGGCTTCCGCCAGTGTATTGGGCTTTTCAAAGAGCTTTACGCTTAACTGTTTGATGGCGTTTGGCCGCTGAAACATGAAATTTGATTTGGCGCGGGGGACGTCGGCGTAGAGGTTCTGCCGTAACGCTCCCGTGCCAAATTTTTCGAGATATAGATCCGCTATGTGGCAAACCTCGGTCGTCGCGCCTTGCGGGTACCCCTCATATGTCCTCATTGGTTGGGAAGGTGGAACGAATTGAGTGTTCTTGATCTGATTACAATAGGCCGCTCCTCGGTGGATCTTTACGGCGCGCAGGTTGGTGGGCGGTTAGAGGACATGGGGTCTTTTGACAAATACATTGGTGGCTCGCCCACCAACATTGCCTGCGGCACGGCGCGATTGGGTCTGAAATCAGCGGTGATCACGGGCGTCGGCGACGAACATATGGGCCGCTTTATCGTTGAGCAATTGCAGCGCGAAGGCGTGAACACAGACGGGGTAAAAACGGACCCCGACCGGCTTACCGCCCTGGTGCTTTTGGGCATTCGCGACCAAGAACAGTTCCCGCTGATTTTTTACCGCGAGAATTGTGCGGATATGGGGCTGACGGTCGATGATATCGATCCGGACTTCATCCGATCGGCGCGGTCCGTGGTGGCGACCGGCACCCATCTCAGCCACCCACAGGTGGAAGCGGCCACGATCAAGGCACTTGAGATTGCACGAAAGGCGGGGATGCAGACGGCGCTGGATATCGACTACCGCCCGAACCTTTGGGGCGTGGCCGGGCATGGCGAGGGCGAAAGCCGGTTTGTCGAAAGCAAAGCGGTGACCGCGAAGTTGCAATCGACGTTGCATCTGTTTGATCTGATCGTCGGCACCGAGGAGGAATTCCACATCGCTGGCGGCTCGACCGATACGATCAAGGCGCTGCGTGCAGTACGCGCGGTCTCGAAGGCGACGCTGGTGTGCAAACGCGGCGCGGCAGGGGCGGTGGCCTTTACCGGCGATGTGCCGGACAGCCTCGATGATGGCGAGGCGGGCCCGGGCTTTCCGATCGAAGTCTTCAACGTGCTGGGCGCGGGCGACGGATTCATGTCCGGCCTGCTGAAGGGCTGGCTTGATGGCGAGGATTGGCCCACGACGTTGAAATACGCCAACGCGTGCGGTGCTTTTGCGGTCAGCCGCCATGGTTGCACCCCGGCCTATCCGAGCTGGGAAGAGCTTCAGTTTTTTTTTGACCGTGGCATCACACGTCCCGATTTGCGCAACGATGCCGAACTCGAACAGGTGCATTGGGCCACGAACCGGCACGGCGATTGGTCGTCGGTCAAGACCTTTGCCTTCGACCACCGGCTGCAATTGGAAGAGATGGACGGCTACACGCTTGAAAAGGGCGCTGCGTTCAAGGAGCTGTGTCTACGGGCCGCGCTCAAGGTGCAGGACGGGCAGCCGGGTTTCGGGATTCTATGCGACAACCGGATCGGGCGATCCGCGCTGCATAAGGCGACCGGCACAGGTCTCTGGATTGGCCGCCCGACGGAACTGCCCGGTTCGCGCCCCATCGAGTTTGAACCGGAGCTGGGGGATGACCTTGGCCAACTTCGTGAATGGGCGCGCGAGAACGTCGTCAAGCTGCTGGTCTTTGTGCATCCCGACGACGACGCGCAGACAAAGGCAAAGCACATCACGCGTGTAAAGCGCATGTTCACTGCGGCGCGGCGCAACGGGTTGGAATTCCTGCTGGAGATCATTCCCTCGAAAGTTGGTCCGGTTGACGACATGACATCGGCAACGCTGATCCAGTCGTTCTATGACGCGGGCGTGTTCCCCGACTGGTGGAAGCTGGAGCCATTCAAGACCGAGGCCGCATGGGTGAATGTCGTTACCGCAATTGAGCGCAACGACCGCCACACGCGCGGCATTGTTGTGCTGGGCCTCGACGCACCGGAAGAGGAATTGGCGGCAAGCTTTGCGCTGGCGGCAAAGCAATCCCTGGTCAAGGGCTTTGCCGTTGGGAGGACGATCTTTGGTCATGCAGCGCGCAATTGGTTGGCCGGCAATATCACCGATGGCGAGGCCGTTGATGAGATGGCGGGGAACTACGCCCGCCTGTGCAATATCTGGGACAGGGCTCGCAAGGACGCTTTGGAGGAAGTCGCATGAGCAACACAATCCGGCTGACCGCCGCGCAAGCCATGGTGCGTTACATCGCGGCGCAACAGAATGATGATGGCGAACGCTTTATCGAAGGCTGCTGGGCGATCTTTGGGCATGGCAACGTCGCGGGGATCGGCGAGGCGTTGCATGCCGCCAAAGACGGTTTTCCGACGTGGCGCGGCCACAATGAACAGACCATGGCCCATGCCGCCATTGCCTATGCCAAACAGTCGGGGCGGCGTAAAGCGATGGCTGTGACCTCGTCTATTGGGCCCGGCGCGGCGAACATGGTGACGGCTGCCGCCTTGGCACATGTCAACCGCCTGCCGGTGCTGCTGATCCCCGGAGATGTCTTTGCAGATCGTGGTCCTGACCCGGTCCTGCAACAGGTCGAAGATTGGGGCGACGGCACCGTGACCGTGAACGATGCGTTCAAACCGGTGACCCGCTATTTTGACCGCATCATGCGGCCAGAGCAGTTGCTGACAGCCCTGCCGCGTGCCTTCCGCACCATGACCGATCCGGCGGAGTGCGGGCCGGTTTGCCTGTCGTTCTGTCAGGATGTGCAAGCCGAGGCCTATGACTATCCCGAGAGTTTCTTTGAGCCAAAGATCTGGCGGCAGCGACGCATCCGTCCCGACGAGGGCGAGTTGGTCGAGGTCGCTGACCTGATCCGCGCGGCAAAACGCCCGGTGATCGTGGCCGGTGGTGGGGTGCATTACGCCCAAGCGACCGGGGCGTTGGCGGCTTTTGCCGAGGCGCACAACATCCCGGTGACTGAAACGCAGGCGGGCAAATCTGCGCTACCTTGGGATCATCCGCTGAACCTCGGCCCCATTGGTGTCACCGGGGGCGCGGCGGCCAACACGGTCTGCGCCGAAGCAGATGTGGTGATCGGCGTTGGCACCAGATTTCAGGATTTCACAACCGGGTCGTGGGGGCTTTTTGCCAATCCTGAACGCCGCCTGATTTCGCTTAACGTGGCGGCTTATGATGCTATGAAGCATGGTGCGGCCCCGCTGCAATCAGATGCCTTGGTGGGCCTCAAGGAATTGGGCGCAGCGCTAAGCGGGTACACGTCGCCGGGTAAGATCGACGGGTTAAAACCCGACTGGTTCGCCAAGGTTGATCCTTTGACCGTTGCTCCAGGCGGCAACGAACTGCCCACGGACATGCAGGTGATCGGCGCTGTACAGCGCGCAGCGGGCGAAAACACCGTTGTCATGTGCGCTGCTGGCACCATGCCGGGCGAGCTGCACAAGCTGTGGAAGGCAGGCAAACCCGGTTCCTATCACATGGAGTACGGCTTTAGCTGTATGGGCTACGAAATCGCCGGCGCCATGGGCATCAAGATGGCTCAGCCGGACCGTGACGTGATCTGCTTCACTGGTGATGGCACTTATATGATGGCGAACTCGGAAATGGCGACGGCGGCGATGATGGGTATCCCCTTCACCGTTGTCGTGACCGATAACCGGGGCTATGGCTGCATCAACCGGCTGCAAATGGGGTGCGGCGGGGCCGAGTTCAACAACCTGCTGGACCATGCAATCGGTGGCGAGAACTCGAACATCGACTTTGCCAAACACGCCGAGGCCATGGGTGCGACAAGCCTCAAGGTCGGCTCGATTGCCAGGCTGGAAGAGGCTTTGGCGAAGCGGGCAGAGGCCAAGGGCCCCTACGTGATCGTCATCGATACGGACCCTTATCCCAGCACCGAATCGGGCGGCACATGGTGGGACGTGGGCGTGCCGGAAGTCAGCGAGCGCGGCGAGGTAAACGCCGCACGTGCCAAGTACGAAACCAACAAGAAATTGCAGAGGGCGGACTGATGGCTGTGAAGATCGGCATTTCCCTGATCGCCTGGCAAAACGACGATCTGCCGGAGCTGACGAAGGATTTCACCACCGAAGGCGCGATGCAGGATGCCGCGAAGATCGGCTATTCGGGTGTAGAGCGTGGCCGCCGGATGCCCAGCGACACCGAGGGCCTGCGCGCCTATCTGGACCGCTACGGGGTGTCGCTTTGCGGCGGTTGGTGCTCTGGGTCTTTAATGGCGAACGACATTGAAACCGAGAAAGAAGCCATTCGCCAACAGGTCGAACAGTTCGCAGCCTTGAACGCGCCTTGCATCGTTTATGCCGAATGCTCGAACACGATTCAGGGTGCACAGGATACACCGGTGTCGCGCCGCCCCAAGCTGACCCGCGACGATCTCATTGCCTATGGCGCAAAACTGTCGGAAGTGGCGAAATGGGCCCGCGATAAGGGAACGGGCCTCAGCTATCACCACCACATGGGCGCGTTGGTTCAGGACGCCGAAGACATCGACTGGCTGATGGAAGGATCCTCGGACGATCTGACGCTTCTCTATGACACCGGGCACCTGCATTTTGCCGGGGCCGATCCGGTGGCCGTCCTGGATAACTGGGGCCATCGGGTGCACCACGTCCACTTCAAGGATGTGCGCCAGCCAGTGCTGGACTGGGTGCACGCGGAGGACAAGAGTTTCCTCGATGGTGTTGCCGCCGGGGTCTACTCTGTACCCGGCGATCCGGAAGGCTGCATTGATTTCCAGGCCATCACCGACAAGCTCAGGGCCATGGACTACAACGGCTGGATCGTGGTCGAAGCGGAACAGGACCCGTCCAAGGCGCCGCCTTATGAGTATTCCAAGATCGGCTTTGACCACATCACCGAAATCTGCGGCCGTTCTGGCCTGACAATAGAAAAGTAGTACGCATGGCTGACCTCCTTAGAAAACCCTTTGGCTCGCGCGGCAAAGTGCACCAAATCACGCCAGAAAGCGCCGGTTGGCGCTATGTCGGATTCTCGCTCTATCACCTGAAGGCGGGTGATACGGCCGCCGAAGTGACAGGCGAGCGTGAGGTCATATTGGTGATGATCGAAGGCAAAGCCAAGATCACCGGCGCCGGGCAAGATTGGGGCATTCTGGGCGAACGGATGAACATCTTTGAAAAGACACCGCCGCATTGCCTTTATCTCCCCAACGGCACCGAGTGGAACGCTGTAGCAGAAACCGATTGTGTGATCGCCGTGTGCTCTGCCCCCAGTATGGGCGGTCACGAAGCGCGGCGCATTGGCCCCGATGGCATCACACTGACCGAGCGCGGCAAGGGCACCAACACCCGCCACATCAATAACATCGCGATGGAAAACGAAGACTATTGCGACTCGCTTCTTGTCACAGAGGTCTTCACCCCGGCAGGCCATTGGTCGTCCTATCCCAGCCATCGCCATGACGAGGATGACTTTCCCCGCATCACCTATCTCGAGGAAACCTATTACCATCGCCTGAACCCCGCCTCGGGCTTCGGCATCCAGCGGGTCTATACAGACGATGGCGGTCTCGACGAGACCATGGCCGTCGGCGACGGGGACGTAGTGCTGGTGCCGCGTGGGCACCACCCCTGCGGCGCGCCTTACGGGTTCGAGATGTACTACCTCAACGTCATGGCGGGCCCTCTGCGCAAATGGCGCTTTGTTCCAGCGCCAGAGGTCGAATGGATCATGGAGCGTGATGCTTAGTTATCTCTGATCCACGGCCACATTAGGCGGATGGGGAAGCTCTTTGTAGATCTAGCCTCAGCCGTAAAGACACGCTCTTATCTACGGGCTGTTCGATGGGTACCCTTTTGCACAACACGGACAGAGAACGGTCAGCTAGATATTCTCCTGGGTGATCAATTGAAATCTAAGCGGCGTCAATGGCGTTGACGGTGAGCGCCCCAGAACCCGATGTTGCATAGCATCTGTGACGTATTGCACCAGTTGTTCGATGGGGGTGGCGATGATCACATCAGCGGTGCCATCGAGAAGGGCTTGCAACGCCGGCGGCGAATCTTCGTGGCAGATGTAGGCCACTTTCTTATCTGTCTCGCGCAACGCGGCAAGTGCCCCGCGCACCCCACCTCCGCAATGGTAGATGCCCTTTAGGTCAGGGGCCGATTTCAGCATTTCGGATACTGCTTCATAGGCCACAGCAGAGTCATCAAGATAAACAAGGGACTCCCTCAACCTCAACTCAGACCGGTTTTCGCGCATGTAACTGCGAAAGCCTACCTCCCGGTCTTCCTGACCCAGATAACGGAATGACCCGATCAATATCGCCACCTCGCCGGGAGCATTCACGAGTCTTGACATAAACCACCCGGCTGTTCGCCCAGCTTTGCGTCCATCTACGCCAATGTAGCCCGCGATGCATGGTTCGGTGAGCGGACTGAGCAGCGCAAAGACCGGCACATCTTTTTGAACCGAGGCCTGAATGGCCGCATGCACCATAGGATGATCGATTGAGACCAGGCCGATAGCGTCCACTCGGTCTGAGAGTTCCTCGACTGCAGCGGCCAAATCGGTTGGCGAAAGTGTCTCAACAAAAACGATGTCCGCTTCTGCCTGAATGTCCCGAAGGTCACTGCAGCAGCGTTCTATTCCCATCTTGATCGCTTGATAGAACCATTTGCCCTGCTTCTGCAGGATAAAACCCAAACGTTTTCTGGGAGCGACCTCTTCCAACCGCCGCCGCATCAGGCTCTTCGCGTGATAATTCAAAGTTTCAGCAGCATTCACAACCAGTGTGGTTGTCGCCTCGGACACCGGCGCGCGTTGGTTCAAAACCCGATCAACCGTTGCGACACCAACGCCAGCCGCTTCCGCGACATCTTTCAAAGTAGCACGCTTCATGATGTCGAATGATAGTTTTTATCATGCCGAAAACAAGTCTAAATGATCGCTTTTGATAGGAAACATTGCAAGTGGATTGCCCAACAAGCGGAATCATCCATGCTAAGGCGAACCGAAATTAGGACGCACACATGGCCTTTGATTCCACGCCTCGCGACTACAGTTTGACCGGAGAAAATTCCGTCTCAGGCTTTGAATTAACCGATTGGTACACAACTCCAATTTCGCGCAAAGAGCTGAAAGCGCTGATGAAGCGCTCGGACAGACCGGCGCTCATCAACTATGGCATCTGGATTGGCTGTACACTGGCCCTTGGTGCCTTGATGATTGCCACCTGGGGTACCTGGTGGGCCGTCCCAGTCACCTTCGTCTATGGTATTTTCTATGGGTCTGGCGCGGACAGCCGTTGGCATGAAACCCTCCACGGTACAGTGTTTAAAACGCGCTGGCTGAACGACTTTTTCTACCAATTGTCGACGTTCATGTCGATGCGAAACCCTTATGTCTGGCGCTGGAGTCACACGCGCCACCACACGGAAACGGTCGTCGTCGGGCGCGATCCCGAAATCGCCTTCCCGCGTCCACCGAGTATTTGGCAATGGGCGCTGAATCTCCTGTACATCCCCTCGATCCTGAACGAACTGCGCAAGATGGTACGCATCGCCACGGGTAGGTTGACCGAAGCAGAACGCAGTTTCGTACCGGAAATCGATCGCCTGCCTGCCTATACCGCGTCGCGCATTCAACTGGCCGTTCTGCTTGGAATCCTGGGTCTGTCTGTTCTGCTCGAAAGTTGGCTTCCTGTTATGCTTGTTGGCCTGCCAACTTTCTACGGATCCTGGTTGCACCACATCCTGGCGACCACCCAACACGCGGGAATGGCCGAGGACATTCCCGACCACCGGATGAATTCGCGCACGATCTATCTGAACCCCTTCTTTCGGTTCATCTATTCCAACATGAACTACCACGTGGAACACCACATGTTCCCCAATGTGCCTTTCTTCGCACTGCCGGCGTTGCATGAGGCCATTAAAGATGATTGCCCGCCTGCCTACCCCTCTCTCTGGGCAGCCTACAAGGAAATAGTCCCGGCCGTTTTGAAGCAGCAACGCGACTTCAACCACTATATCCAGCGCCCCCTGCCAGAAGACGCCAACCCGAGCCCCGACTATAAACGCCCGCAATTCGCGGCAGAGTGAGGATAAGATGAGCAACTGGACCAAAGCTTGCAACACAGACGACATCGACGAAGAGGATCTGATCCGCTTCGACCAAGGTGACCGAACCTTTGCGGTCTATCGCAGCCCTTCTGACGAATATTTCTGCACCGATGGCTACTGCACCCACGAAGAAATCCATCTCGCTGACGGGTTGGTGATGGACTACACAATCGAATGCCCTGGTCATAACGGTCAATTCGACTACCGCACCGGAGAACCCACCCGCTCACCCGTTTGCGTCGCCCTCAGAACCTATCCGGTGAAGGTTGAAAATGGCGAAGTGTTCATCGACATCGGTGACGGCGCATGAAGCGAATTTACGATTGGGACGCCAAATTCAGCTTGCGAAACTACACTGCGGCAGACTTGCGTGCCCTGAAGGGGCAGTGCAAGTTTACCCAAACCACGGCCAATACCGCAGAAGAGGCCGCCGCCGCGCGGGACGCCGGTATTGATCTGATTATGGGGAACGCCCAGAACACAGCTGCCGTTCGTCAGGGTGCGCCGGATATGTTTTTTACTGCGGCCATCGGTCTTCCTGACTTTCCAACCGAAAAGGATGTTTTGACAGCTGCTTTTGCCGCCATGAAGGATGGTGCCGACTCTGTCTATACCGCCCGCGGTCCGCATATCGTTGAAATGCTGGCACGCGAAGACATTCCGGTAATGTGCCACCTCGGATTGGTACCGCGCAAATCAACTTGGCGCGGTGGTTTGCGGGCCATCGGGAAGACCGCTGAGGAAGCATTTGAGCTCTGGCAAGCCTTCCAAACCATGGAGAACGCGGGTGCCTTTTCCGTAGAAGCCGAAGTCATCGTGGCAGAAGTGATGGAAGAGATCAGCAAACGAAGCTCTTTGCTGACCAGCTCTTTGGGTTCGGGCCGCGGTGCAGACATCATCTATCTCTTCCAGAATGACATTTGCGGTGAGGTGCCCGACCGCCCCCGCCATGCCCGTGCCTTTGGAAACATCCACGCGCTGGAGCAACAGATCCGCCAGGAGCGGCGCAATGCACTGTCGGCGTTCAACGAAGCGGCCCGCTCTGGATCTTATCCCGCGACCCCAGAGATCACCCCAATGGCATCGTCCGAGCTTGAAAGGCTGTTGGAACTGATGTCGCGACAGCAGGAGGCAAGGTGATGCCGTTCAGCAAGATACTCCTTCCTATGGCTCCAGAAGAACCGGACGCCTCAATGCACGCGCTTGAGGTCGCGCGCGAGTTGCTGCGCGAGGGCGGAGAGATCCACACCCTCACGGTTCTCGAGGTGCCACCCAGCTATCTCAAGAGCTACCTCACCGACGCGCAGATCACGGAACTTGCCGAAAAGCACCGCGAGGCACGCCAAGACACCCTAAAAGGTATGGCATCCAACAAGGTCGTTAATGGGCATCCGGCACAGGCGATTCTGGAGGAGGCCGAGGCGCTTGGCGCCGATTGCATCGTCTTGGCGGCCCACTCACCGGGCGCACAATCCTTTTTGCTGGGCTCGACCGCGGCCCGGGTCGTGCGACGCGCAAACTGCTCGGTGATGGTCGTCCGGCACGGCACGATCTAGATCTTGGCTAGGTTCCGAAAGAATAACACGTACAGAACCGGCGCCTGAACTGATTTGAGTTTGGCACCCATTTGGCTCGATCATAGCGCATCGGTAATGCGCGACATACCTATGACCTGGTGGTTTAGCACCTAGCGGAAAACAAAGGGGCCTTTGAGGGCGCGCCAAACCTCATCGGGTGCGCCTACAGTGTCGTGTTAACTGAACGTCCGTAATTCCTTTTGCCATACAGCGGACAGCTTTCGGCAGTTCAGCGGGTCGTCGTGCTGCGAGTGCACACAGCACGAAAATCCAATTCACAGGTTGGGCTCTTTTTCCTCTTTCGCCGCGCTGATTACGAGTGACCGCTTCGGGAAATCGCGCCGTTTGCTGCACAGTGGACGAACGGGTAAGATGCGGACAAAGCATGAGTAATCGGGCTGACCAGGCTGATGGGTCAGGTTCGTTTGCGATATCACAGTCCGAGTTGCGACGGGCAGCCGATTCGTCGGAGGAATTAGCAAAGAGAGATTTGGCTTCTCACTAAAGCGGCATGGATTTAGGGCGCAATTCTTGTTGTGTTAACGAGCAACAAAAACCCTTTGCTGTTCCAAAAACTTGACAAATAACTGTAAACGACTAACCTGATTCTAAATTCTGACATGTGTCAGTCGGCAACCGTGCCCTGTATCTTCCCTGTTCTCAGGGTAACGATGCAGGGTTTTTTTGTTTTGGGAGGAGCAAAAGCCAATGCGAAAAACGATAAAACTTGGTATTTTGTATTCTCGCAGTGGCAGCTATGGGAGCCTGTCGTGCGCAAGCAGGCGAGGCGCCTTGTTGGCGATCGACGTCGTAAACGCGGATCCCTCTTTTGATTTCACTTTCGAAACGGTCGAGCGTGACCCCAAGGGTAACATTGACCTCTACGCACCGCTTTGCACAGAAATTCTGAAAGAACAATCTGTCGCCCATGTCATTGGTTGCATTACCAGCTGGAGCCGGAAAGACGTCATCCCTGTTCTTGAACGATTTGGCGCGACACTGTGGTACAGCCTGCCTTATGAAGGATTCGAGGCCTCTGAGCACGTTGTTTACACGCACGCATGCCCGAACCAGCATTTACTTCCGCTTCTTAGTTGGGCGCTGCCACGGTTTGGCGGGCGCGGATATCTTACCGGATCCAACTATATCTGGGGCTGGGAGGTAAACCGTGTAGCGCGTGAGGTAATCCTAGAGGCAGGTGGTGATGTTCTTGGTGAGCGTTTTCTCGCGTTGAATGACATCAATATTGGCCACATGATCGAAGAGATCCGCGCAACCCGACCCAGCTTTGTATTGAATTCACTGGTTGGGGTATCATCCTTTGCGTTTTTGAAGGCTTTTGCTGAGCTTGCCAAGACCGACAGCTTTTTTGCCCCTGATAGCTGCCCTGTTTTGTCCTGTAATCTGACGGAAAGCGAATTTCTGGAAATCGGTGAAGCTGCAGAGGGATTAATCTCGGTCGGTCCGTATTTCCGTGGCGCGCAAGGGTGGCCATGTCAGGGCACGCGCGATTTTGAATCATCGTTCGAGGCCGCGTCATGGGCCGCCGTGATGGAGCTTGCACATCTCCTTCAAGCAAACCCAGGATTGGAAACCGCGCCAATTTCCAAATTGCTAGGCGCGAATACGGGCCGTTCAATGATTGACATTGAAACCCACCATACCACTTTGCCAGTGCTGATCGCGCAAGTCAAAGACGGGGCGTTTCAAGTTCTTGAACAGTGGCAGGATATTCCCGCCGACCCCTATCTGTCTCATTCGGAGCGTCGCGCCGATATTCACCTTCCAAAACTGCGGGTCGTGAAATGAAGGTGCGGCTGCATATCCCAGACCTTAGCAGGTTGCGGGTTGCAATTTTGCATCGCCCGCATGTGACCGTTCAATCCTTGCGTCGCCAGTGTAAGCCAATCGGCTTGGATGTTTTTGACTGTTGGCCTGAATTACCTCCAAAAGCGTTGGCGACCGATTTCGTCTTTTTCGATGCCGATATGGGCTATGATGAGCAGTTTCCTTGGGACACGGGTGAAGCCCCAATGCCCATCATCGCTCTTATCGGATCCGAGGCACCAGGCCGGATTGAGTGGTCGCTATCGCAAGGTGCGGATGCGCAAATATTGAAACCCGTGGGGGATGGCGGCGTCTTTAGTGCACTGTTGATCGCGCGGCGAGCCTTTGAAGTACGTAAGTCCATGCGCGACGAAATTGGCGTTTTACGTGGACGATTGTCTCAACGACAGACCGTTGTGCAGGCCGTAACACTCCTCGCTGCCGCGAGCGGCAGCGAGGATGAAGCCTATGCTCAACTGAGGCATTTGGCGATGGCACGGCGTGAAACCATAGAAGACGCAGCACATAGAATTGTTCTTGATGCCCGAAATGAAGGAGGGCTTCATGGCAAACTCGGTAAATTCTGATCCGGCAACCGCGATAATCGCTGAACGTGGCGTGATTGCACAATTTGCACGCCGAAAACTGGCCCTATTTGGCCTGTTTTTAGTTTTTCTGACATTGGGTGCTGCGATTTTTGCACCATGGCTCACGACGTTTGATCCTAATGAACAGATGTTTGACGGGCTGACGTTGCAGGGCGCGCCAATGCCGCCGGGGGGGCCGTTTGCGCTTGGCACTGATCTATTGGGGCGCGACTTGCTGACGCGAATTTTGTATGGCGCGCGGACGTCGCTGATCATCGGCGTGGCTGCCAATGGTCTTGCGTTATTCATCGGCACAGTTGTCGGTGTCACGGCTGGGTATTTTCGTGGTTGGGTTGGCAGCGTGTTGATGCGGCTAACCGACTTGATGATGGCCTTTCCAGCACTTTTGCTGGCGATCTGTCTGGCGGCAATCTTTCAACCTTCACTCTGGATCGTCGCATTGGTGATTGCCATTGTTTATTGGGTCCAAACGGCGCGGGTTCTTTTCGCCGAAACCGCATCACTGGCAGAGCGCGAGTTTATTGCGGCTGAGCGGACCCTTGGAGCTAGTCACACCCGCATTTTGCTTAAGCACATCTTACCGCACCTTGTGCCGACAATTATAGTTTGGGGCACGCTTGGGATCTCCACCACTGTGCTACTTGAAGCAACGTTGAGCTTTCTTGGGGTTGGTGTACAGCCCCCCACCCCAAGTTGGGGCAACATCATCTTTGAAAACCAAACCTATTTTCAAGCTGCTCCGTGGTTGGTGTTTTTTCCCGGCCTTGCGATCGTGACACTTGCGCTCGCGTTCAACCTTGTTGGTGATGCATTGCGCGAAATTTTAGATCCAACCCAAAGAGGACGTGACTGATGGCTGGCTTTTTCCTACGACGTCTTGCGCAGTCCCTGCTGATCTTGCTTGGCGTGTCCATGATAACTTTTGTGTTGCTTTACTGGCTACCTGCCGATCCTGTTCGGCAGATCGCAGGTCGATCTGCTACCCCGCAAACTGTTGAAAATATCCGACAACAGCTTGGACTCGACCAACCTTTATGGGTGCAATACTGGCGCTATCTTGGCGGATTAGTCCAAGGAGACTTGGGGCGTTCCTACCTCCAGAAAACCGAAGTCAGTACTTTAATCGCTTCGCGGCTTCCCGCGTCACTTCTGCTCATGGCCGGCGCTATTTTCGCGGAATTGTTGATCGGGTTAAGCATGGGTATCATCGCTGCCCTTCGGCGCGGCACTGTCACTGACCAGTCGCTGATGATTGTTTCGTTCATCGGTGTGTCAGCGCCACAGTTTGTTGTCGGGTTGCTTTTACTTTACGTCTTTGCTGTTCAGCTTGGGTGGTTCCCGATTGGCGGTTACGGGACATTTGCGCATCTCGTCCTGCCATCCATGACGCTCGGAATACTTGGGTCCGGTTGGTATAGCCGCATGATGCGGTCCTCGATGATCGAAGTGTTGCGGCAGGACTATATACGTACGGCACATGCTAAAGGTCTGAACCGCATGCGCATTATTTTTCGCCACGCACTGCCCAATGCGATTCTGCCAATCATAGCGATGATCGGTATCGATATCGGCATCTTTATGGGCGGGATCGTGGTTGTTGAAAGCGTATTTGGTTGGCCGGGAATTGGACAGCTTGCTTGGCAGGCCATCCAGCGCGTCGATATTCCGATCATCATGGGCGTGACCTTGGTGTCCGCCACCGCAATCGTAATTGGTAATCTGCTAGCCGATTTCATCAGCATGATTGTTGACCCGCGTATCCGAACACGATGACGACCAATACCAATACTATAAAAGCCACTTCAAAAGGAGGAAACCATGAAGAACTTGATTTCAACAACTGCGATAGCACTTTGTCTCGCCTTACCCGCTGGTGCTGAAGATTATCAACCTGACCCTAACGCACAATCAGGAGGCGGTATCGTCATCACCTATAAAGATGACGTGGCTACGCTGGACCCTGCGATTGGCTACGACTGGCAGAACTGGTCCATGATCAAATCGCTGTTTGACGGTTTGATGGACTATGACCCCGGCACAACCGATCTGCGCCCAGGCCTTGCAGAGAGTTACACAATCTCAGACAATGGGACGGTCTTCACGTTTCAGTTGCGCGCTGATGTGAAATTCCACAATGGTCGTGAAATGACGGCAGAAGATGTGGTTTATTCGTTGAATCGCGTAACCAACCCTGAAACTCAAAGCCCAGGGGCCGGTTTCTTTTGGTCTATCAAAGGCTATGATGCAGTTGCCAGCGGCGAAGCTGAAACGCTTGAAGGCGTGACAATCACAGGCCCATCAACAGTGCAGATCGAACTGAGCCGCCCTGATGCGACATTCCTGCATGTAATGGCGCTCAACTTTGCCTCCGTGGTCCCGCAAGAGGCGGTTGAGGCGGCTGGTGACGACTTTGGCAAAAGCCCTGTTGGTACTGGTGCGTTCTCGCTTGCGGAATGGACGATCGGGCAACGTTTGATCTTTGCCAAAAACGATGATTACTGGCGTAATGGCCTGCCCTATCTTGACCAAATCACGTTTGAAGTTGGACAAGAACCTATCGTCGCCTTGCTCCGTTTGCAAAACGGTGAAGTTGATGTTCCCGGCGATGGTATTCCGCCAGCAAAGTTTCAGGAAGTGATGGGGGATCCCGCACAGGCCGAACGCGTTGTCGAAGGTGGGCAATTGCACACCGGGTACATCACACTGAACACGCAAATGCCGCCATTTGATAACGCGGAGGTGCGGCGCGCCGTCAACATGGCGATCAACAAAGACCGTATCATTCAAATCATCAACGGGCGTGCCATTCCTGCGACACAGCCGCTGCCCCCAACCATGCCTGGCTATACAGAAGGCTACGAAGGATATGCGTTTGATCCAGCAACCGCCAGGGCGATGCTTGCAGGAGCAGGCTTTGCAGAAGGATTTGAAACCGAACTTTATGTGATGAATACAGATCCAAACCCACGGATTGCACAGGCGATCCAGCAGGATTTGGCCGGTATCGGCATCACTGCTGTTATCAAATCACTTGCCCAAGCCAACGTCATCGCCGCTGGTGGTGAAGAGGACCAGGCCCCAATGATCTGGTCCGGCGGTATGGCGTGGATTGCGGATTTCCCAGACGCGGCCAATTTCTATGGCCCGATCCTTGGGTGTTCGGGCGCTGTGCAAGGCGGTTGGAACTGGTCTTGGTATTGCAATCAAGAACTTGACGCAAAATCGACAGAAGCAGACGCGATTGTTGATCCTGCCCGCGCGGGTGAGCGGTTGGAAATGTGGAGCGAAATCTACATGGAAATCATGGAAGACGCGCCTTGGGTGCCGGTGTTCAATGAACAGCGCTACACCATGAAATCGGAACGGATGGGCGGCGCAGATGCGCTTTACGTTGATCCAGTGTCCATCCCTATCAACTATGATTATGTGTTTGTGACGGACTGATGTGTAACGCTGGTTCCTATACAATCCACAATCATCAGCACCATTTTGGCTGGGACAACACGTTTGCCCCAGTCGAAACGGTCGCACCCGGTTCAACGATTGAATTTCACTGTGTAGATAGTTCTGCTGGGCAACTCACAGCTGACAGTACAGTGAAAGACGTCAAAACGCTGGATTTTGGCAAGATCAACCCAGTGAACGGGCCGATCTTTGTCGAAGGCGCTGAACCAGGTGATGCGCTGAAGATCACCATCGAGAGCTTCAAACCCTCGGGGTTTGGTTGGACTGCAAACATTCCGGGCTTTGGCCTGCTTGCTGATCAGTTCACCGACCCTGCCTTGACGCTATGGAAATACGATCCCAACACGATGGAACCTGCGCTGTTTGGTAAACACGGGCGAGTTCCATTGAAACCTTTTGCCGGAACAATCGGCAATGCACTCGCGGAACCGGGGCTGCATTCAATTGTTCCCCCTCGCAATGTGGGCGGGAATATGGACATCCGTGATCTTTCGGCAGGCACAACACTTTACCTGCCTGTAGAAGTCGCAGGGGCCATGCTGTCCGTTGGGGATACCCACGCGGCGCAGGGTGACGGCGAAGTCTGTGGCACGGCTATTGAATCACCGATGGACGCCGTAATGACCATTGATTTGGTGAAAGACGCGGGGCTGAAAATGCCGCGTTTCACAACAGCCGGTCCCGTCACGCGGCATCTGGACGCCAAAGGCTATGAAGTCACAACAGGCGTTGGGTCAGACTTAATGTCCTGCGCCCGCGATGCCGTGTCGGGCATGGTGGACTTGTTATGCAAAACACAAGGCCTTTCTGCCGTAGACGCCTATATGTTAGTATCGACGTGCGGTGATCTTCGGATTTCAGAAATCGTCGATATGCCAAACTGGATTGTGTCATTCTACTTTCCAAGGTGTGTATTCGAATGAATGATGAAAACAACAAACTCTTTGGGGCACAGGCCCCGAAGTCCCCATCAGATACGGGGCTTGTATTACGCGTTGATCACCTGGCGGTTTCGGTGAATACCGAAGCTGGCTTGAAACCTCTCGTGCACGGCTTGAGTTTTGATTTGCGTCGCGGTGAAACGCTTGCCATTGCGGGCGAAAGCGGATCGGGGAAATCCCTGACATCCTTGGCAATCATGGGTTTGCTACCCCCACCAGCGGTGCGTGTGACGGGTGGATCAATCCTCTTTGGCCAACAAGAGTTGACTACGCTTGGCGAAAACGCCTTACGGCAGATCAGAGGTAACCGGATTGCGATGATCTTTCAGGAACCGATGACATCGCTAAATCCAGTGATGAAAATCGGTGCTCAACTTGCTGAGGCGATCTGCGCGCACGAGGCAATATCTTTTCAGGATGCCCGTGTCCGTGCCTTGGAAGCATTGAAATCGGTGCGCCTGTCTGAACCAGAGAAACGACTGGACCAGTTTCCTCACGAACTGTCAGGCGGGATGCGCCAGCGGGTCATGATTGCCATGGCAATTGCCCTCAAGCCTGACATTTTGATCGCCGACGAACCCACGACGGCTCTTGACGTTACTGTGCAACGCGAAGTTCTTGACCTGCTTCGGGACTTGCAGCACGAGATGGGCACAGCAGTGATCTTAATCACCCATGACATGGGCGTGGTGGCGGAAATGGCCGATCGTGTTCTGGTCATGAAGGGTGGTCATTTCGTCGAAGAAAACGATGTGGTTTCGCTATTTTCCAACCCGCAACAGGCCTACACACGTGATTTGCTGGGCGCGGTACCCACCCTTGGTGACGGATCGGGCGTGACACGCGCTGGCAAACCCGACGAAAGTACCCTGGTCGCCGAATTGGAGAATGTCGTGGTGCAATTTGACGTGCGAAGCGGGATACTCGGGCGCATCACCCACCGTGTGCATGCCGTTGAAAATGTCAGCCTGAATATTTGCAAAGGCGAGATTTTTTCGCTGGTCGGCGAAAGCGGCTGTGGCAAATCCACAATCGCCAAAGCGATGGTCGGGCTGGTGAAACATTCGGGCCGTATCCGTATCAACGGCAATGAAATCAGTGCGCCACATGGCGAAATGACCAATCAGGTGCGCCGCGATATCCAAATGGTGTTTCAAGACCCGATGGCGTCGCTTGATCCACGCATGCGGGTTGGCGAATTGGTCCGCGAACCATTGGTTATTCACGGCGTCGGTACCATGCGCGAACAAAAAGAGAAGGTTGATTATTTGTTTGAACGTGTGGGATTGTCGCGCGATCAGACTGAACGCTATCCGCATGAGTTTTCGGGTGGTCAACGGCAACGTATCTGCATCGCACGTGCACTCGCGCTTAATCCCAAGCTTATAATCGCCGACGAAAGTGTCTCAGCTTTGGATGTGACCGTTCAGGCCAAAGTCTTGGAACTGCTGAAAGAACTCGTATCAGAAATGGGTGTGTCTTTCCTGTTTATCTCGCACGACATGGCCGTTGTCGAAAACATCTCCGATCGAGTGGGCGTGATGTATCTTGGCCAAATTGTCGAGATGGGAAGCTGCCGGCAAATATTCGGCACGCCGCGCCATAGCTACACCAAAAAACTGATATCCGCAGTGCCAACACCTGATCCTAATCGTGAACGCCAACCGTTGGCACGCCTCGTTGGAGACGTTCCCAGCCCGGTCAAGCCACTGAATGAAACGGTATCCCACGTGGAGTTAAAAAATGTTGGCAACGGTCACATGATCGCGGTTGAAGGCACTATTGGTCAATCCAATAACTGATCATAATCTGTCCTCACGGCCCGCCATTCCCAAAAAAGCGTTTGCGAGTTTAAGGCTCGCAAACTGCGATTTTCGCACCGTGTTCAAAGCATCGTGATGCTTAGGTTGCTTGCCAATCCAGCACAACTTTTCCTGATTTGCCAGATTTCATCGCAGCAAATCCATCTGCGTAATCTTTCATCGCAAAGCGGTGCGTGATGACGCCAGACACGTCTAATCCGTTCTGAAGCATAGCAATCATTTTGTACCAAGTCTCAAAAATCTCTCGCCCGTAGATACCCTTTAGGGTTATCGCTTTAAAGACAATGCGGCTCCAATCAACAGGGCTTTTACCCGGCGGAATACCAAGCAAAGCGATGCGCCCGCCCATCACCATGGCCTCGACCATTTGATCCAGTGCGATCTGACTGCCCGACATTTCAAGTCCAACATCAAATCCTTGCGTGATCTTTAATTGCGCTTGGATGTCGGAGAGGTCGTCTTTAGTCACATTCACGGGTGTCAAGTCCGCCACTTTTTCGGCCAAATCCAGACGATCTTGGTTGACGTCGGTGATCACCACATTGCGCGCACCCGCGTGTCTTGCGACTGCGGCAGCCATAATGCCGATTGGCCCTGCCCCCGTAATCAACACGTCCTCGCCCACCAAATCAAACGACAGGGCGGTGTGGACGGCATTGCCCAAAGGGTCAAGGATCGCGCCTATATCGTCGCTGATCTCGTTTGGTAATGGCACAACATTGAACGCCGGCAGGCGCAGAAACTCTGCAAAAGCTCCTTGTTCGTTTACGCCAATACCGCGAGTTTCGGGGTCGAGGTGGAATTTACCAGCACGGCTTTGACGTGATTGTTTACCGATCAAATGGCCCTCGCCACTGCATCTTTGTCCCAATTGAAGTTCTTCAACATTTCGTCCAAGTTCAACGATCTCACCAGCAAATTCATGCCCCGTGATAAGTGGAACAGGGACCGTTTTCTCGGCCCACTCATCCCAGTTCCAGATATGGATGTCTGTTCCACAGATGCCCGTCTTATTGATGCGGATCAGAACATCATCTGGTCCAATTTCAGGAACAGGCGCTGTTTGCAGCCATAGACCTTCGCGGGCGTGGGCCTTCACCAAGGCTTTCATTTCATTGGTCATTTCAGTACTCCCACAGCTTTACCAGCGACTTCAAATGCGGTCAGGGCGCGATCAAGATCGGCTTTGGTCAAGGAGGCGTTCATCTGTGTTCGAATGCGGGCTTGGCCGCGTGGTACAACGGGGAAAAAGAAGCCGCTGACATAGACGCCTTCGTCAAATAGTCGTGCCGCCATTTCTTGGGCCAAATGCGCCT
>ATLU01000124.1_pt1 | contig 26243 bp, 29 predicted proteins | sample 178751 | NCBI WGS metagenome assembly ATLU01 (sample SAMN02211837, study PRJNA209200) | bioreactor metagenome | isolation source: day 23 sample from continuous culture bioreactor inoculated with sediment... | place: Germany: Wadden Sea | collected 2011
TTGGGATAATTCAGGTGCAAAATATAATGTCCAGATAATACCGTAATATATCCAATTACAACCATTTAAATTTGTATACATGGCATACACTAGCCGCGTATTTTAACCTGATTAGGATAACAGCAATGGCATGGGATACATGGTTGATCTATTTAGTTGCGGCGACCGGCTTATCACTGACACCTGGGCCGAATGGTTTGCTGGCCCTGACGCATGGTGCACTCTATGGGCATAAAAAGACGCTCTTTACCGTCAGTGGAGGTGCAATAGGATTCATCATCCTTATCGGCTTATCACTATTTGGTATCGGTGCCTTGCTTCAGGCCTCGCCTAATGCGCTCACAGTGCTTAAATGGCTGGGAGGTGGCTATCTAATATGGTTGGGTATTCAGTTGTGGCGTACGCCCGGGCTGCATCTGGCACCAGTAGGAGAAGCACTCGAGACGAAAGGTTCTGCTTTATTTCGCTTGGGTTTTTTGTCGGCTCTATCCAATCCTAAGGGTATGCTTTTTTTCGGGGCCTTTCTGCCACAGTTTATCGATCCTCAAAACGACCTGCTGCCACAATTTTTCGTCATGGCCATGACGTTTGCTGTGGTGGAATTTTTTGTTGAGTACTTTCTGGCTCATATTGCGCACATTATTCGTCCCTTGCTCAAAAACCACGGTAAGCGGTTCAACCAATTATGTGGTGGTTTATTTATTCTTATTGGAACAGCTATGCCAGCTGTTCGGTAACATGCCCTATAAGAAAATTGCTGAGGAAGACCTAAATAGCAGTACAGTAGACAATCAAAACAACGGTTATTTCTTTCGTCAGCAATAGATAATTTACCTTGGTGAAACGCATTTGTGTGTCTGCTTCCCAAAAACAGCCCGTGTATTTAGGCGGGATCATCCAGACGTGTTCAGAATATTAACGTTTACTTTCTAATTCCTTGATAGAGTATTTAGCATTACTTCATCAGTAGAGCTCATTTTATTTATTCATACTTATATTTACCTGGATAGATTTTTAGAGAGTGCTGGTTAGTTAATCTTGAGAATTACTATAAATCGGTAACTTTATGTATAACAAAGAATTTCCTCTTGATAATAATGTGATTTATCTGAATCATGCGGCAGTGGCACCCTGGCCTGCCAGAACGACACAGGCTGTAAAGCAGTTTGCTGAGGAGAACAGCGCTCAGGGTGCCAGAGGTTATCTTGGCTGGATGAAGGTGGAGTCAACATTGAGAGAGCAGTTGCGTTGGTTAATAAATGCCTCTTCTGTTGATGATATAGCATTGCAAAAAAGTACTTCTGAAGCCTTATCGACCATCGCCAACGGTATTGATTGGCAATCGGGTGATAATGTTGTCGTTTATCGCCATGAATTCCCATCAAATAGAATTGTCTGGCAGATGATGAAAGAGTCAGGTGTTGAGTGTCGTCTTGTAGATTTTGCATCTGAAAATGATCCAGAAGAAGCGCTTCTTTCAAGTTGTGATGAGCATACGCGCTTGATTAGCGTAAGCTCCGTGCAATATGCTTCTGGGCTAAGGATGGATTTGAAAAAGCTCAGTGATTTTTGTGTAAAAAATGCGATTCTGTTCTGTGTAGATGCTATCCAAAGTCTTGGTGCTATCCCATTTGATTTAAAGGAAATTCCTGCTGACTTTGTTGTGGCAGATGGCCATAAATGGATGTTGGGGCCGGAAGGCATTGCCCTACTCTATGTCAATCCCGACTTGAGAAGTTCACTCAAGTTACAACAATTTGGTTGGCACATGGTTGAATCGGCAGGAGATTTTGACAGCCTGAAAACAACACCCGCAAAGACAGCTCGACGATTTGAATGCGGTAGTCCTAATATGTTGGGTGCACATGCGTTAAATAGCAGTCTCTCACTCATAAAAGAGGTGGGCCTGGAAACTATTTCCAGAAAAATCTTACTGAACAGTCAATACCTTATAAAGTTGATTACCTCACATAAGCGGCTTAAATTGATCAGTTGTCCTGAATTAAAGCGCCTCTCCGGTATTATAACTTTTAGTGTGACTGGGATTTCGGATCATGGACCGCTTTACTCGGAACTGATGCAACGTGGAGTGATTTGTGCTCAGCGTGGCGGTGGTATACGTTTTTCTCCACACTTTTATACTGAGCAAGAAAAGCTAGATGATGCTTTTAATATTGTCGAGAAAATAATGTGTGAATAATCACATTAATTATATATAGTTACTTATTGTATTTTATCGTAATAATTCATAATAAAAGGCATCAATTTATGAACAGTCAGTCTATTGAAGAGCGTCACCCTGGAGAGCGTCAATTGACAGTAAGGGTGCTTGCCATGCCCGCTGATACTAATCCATCGGGCCATATTTTCGGTGGCTGGCTGATGTCTCAAGTGGATATTGCAGGCAGTATTATTGCCATGCAGATTGCAGACGCCCGGGTAGCAACGGTAGCGGTGCATGATTTTCAGTTTGAGAAGCCGGTTCATGTCGGCGACTTGGTTAGTTGTTATGCAGAGATTGAGCGTAAAGGCAATACTTCGATACGTGTAAAGGTTGAAGTCTATGCTGAACGCGATAGAGACCCGCATACGGTGGGTCGGGTGGCTGTTGCTTCACTCACCTATGTTGGACTGGACGAGAACTCCAAACCTAAACAATTGCCCTCAACATAGTTTAATTATGATGCGGTTTGATTGGCGCATGAGAATAGCCTGAAGAAATTCTCAGCAGTTAGCGCTTCAAGTGTATCTCTTGAGATGCCCCTTAATTCGGCAATTCTGTCAGCCACATGGTTTACGTAGATAGGTAAGTTGGGTTTTCCTCGATGAGGTATTGGGGCTAAATAGGGTGCATCTGTCTCAATCAGGAGCCGATCTGCAGGTATTTTCTTCGCGACTTCTCGCAAATCTGCAGCGCTGTTGAAAGTGATAATGCCTGAAAGGGAGATGTAAAAACCAAGATCCAAAGCCTGCTTTGCCATTGCCCAGTCTTCTGTGAAGCAGTGCATAACACCTCCAGCCTGCTCAGCGCCCTCCTCCTTCATTATTTGAATCGTATCTGCCTTGGAGGCGCGGGTATGTATAATAAGTGGTTTGTGGGCCAGTTTTGCGGCTCTGATGTGCCGTCTAAAGCGATCCCGTTGCCAATCCAGATCACCCTCACTGCGAAAGTAATCCAATCCGGTCTCACCTATGGCAACATTTTTTCGATGTTGAGCAAGCTCGACCAGCTGTTCTGGTGAGGGTTCCTGTCGATCACGGTCATTCGGGTGTACGCCAACAGAAACGGAAATGTCTGGATAGTCTTCCACTAGTTTGAGCATGCTTGGATAACTTTCCAGATCGATGCTGACACAGAGTATATGCCCGACTCCTGATTGACGGGTTGCTTCGATCAGGTTTTTAAACTGGTTGTCAAAAGGTGCCAGGTCAAGCCTGTCCAGATGACAATGGGAATCTACAAGCATCAGAAACTCACGTGACTACGGGGAAAACAATTTTTACATGGTATGCGTGGGGCGTTCAGATTTAAGGGCACCAGCCAAGTAACCCTCAATTTTGTTTCGTGCCATGCCGCCGTCCTGATCACTGAACTGCACACCGATACCAGCCGCCCTATTCCCTTCAGCGCCAACCGGTGTGATCCAGATGATTTTTCCAGCGACAGGTATGCGTTCTGTTTCTTCCATCAGGGTTAGAAGCATAAAGACTTCGTCTCCCAGGTTATATTTTTTGTTGGTGGGTATAAACAGGCCACCGTTTTTCACATACTGCATATAAGCTGCATAGAGGGCGTTCTTATCCTTGATAGTCAAAGAGAGAATACCCTGTCTTGCCGGTGGTGCATTCGTCACGGACATACCTATCTCATTCAACTCCAATATCAGCCCAGTCCAATAACAGGCTTTCAAGTTGCATCTGTGTGTTTAACTGAGCACCGAGGGTTCTGTTAGCTTCAAACAGCCGATCCATCAGCGCATACAATTTCTTAGAGTTTACCTTTCGGGACAGCGCATGCAAGCGTTCCCTTTGGTCAATGTTAATTATGGCGGCCGATTCTGAGCCAATCTTAACCCGGATTAAATCAATCACCCAACCGCTAAACCATTTTACCACGCTTCCCTGATCAAGTTGGCTCCAACGCAATGCGATTGAAATAGGGTTATCGGTTTTTTTGAATATGCCCGTCAGCTCTTCAATCATCTTGGTTCGTTCAGCCAAAGCCCCTTCAGTGGCGTATTTCAGGGCCAGCAGTGGGGCTCCTGAAGCGAGTGATAGCAACAGAGAGGGATCTGAATCATTGACGTGCTCATTTAACCAGGCAACCGCTGTGGTAGCTGTCGGTGGCGTGAAGTGATACTGCTGACAGCGACTGCGGATCGTTGCAGGCAGTTTACCCGCACTGGCTGAAACCAGAATCATTACCGTTCGATCTACCGGCTCCTCCAGTGTTTTTAGCAGGCTGTTAGCGGCTGCTGTGTTCAATGCATCTGCTGGCTCAATAATAATCACCTTAAAACCACCGGATTGACTGGTGAGCGAGCCACGTTGGGTGAATTGCCGAATTGTATCAATCTTAATTGCTTTTCCCGGCTCCTCAGGGGTAATGAGTGTGTAGTCTGGGTGAGTGTCGGCATCAACCAGCCTGCAGCCTTTACAAACACCGCAAGGGGTATCTGTTTCCTGGGGGGCATTACAGAGTAGTGATGCGGCCAATAGGTGAGCAAAGTGAGATTTTCCCAATCCAGCACTGCCCGTAAGCAGTAATGCATGGGGTAAGCGATTATCTTTCTTGGCTTCAAACAGGCGTTGCCATTGATTCATCTGCCAAGGCAGCGGGGTGCACTTATTGATGACTGGGGTGTCACTCATCAGCAATATTCCGTTTCTGCAAGAAAGCGCTTACTACGTGCCCTATCTGTTCCTGTACCTGGGGCAGCGTTACGGCGGCATCGATAATTCGAAATCGATCCGCTTCCTGTTGTGCTCTCTCCAGGTAGGTTGTGCGTACACGCTCAAAAAAGGCTGTCTGTTCAACTTCAAAACGATCAGGTTCTGAACGCTTCTCTGCTCGATTTAATCCTGTTTGAACAGGCAGATCGAGCAGTAGTGTGAGATCAGGGTTGATTCCCTTCTGAACCCAAGTCTCCAAAAGTTTTATACGGCTCATATCAATCCCTCTTCCACCACCTTGATAGGCGTAAGAGGCATCAGTAAACCGGTCGCAAAGCACCCACTTTCCCTGGTTCAATGCCGGTAGTATCAGTCGATTCAGGTGTTCGGCGCGTGCAGCAAACATCAGCATCAGCTCTGTATCACTGGCCATTCCTGTGTGTTTATGGCCGAGTAAAAGATCTCGAATATCTTCCCCAAGAGCTGTTCCCCCGGGCTCTCGGGTAAAGACAACCTCGCATCCAGACTGTTCCAGTAAATCGCGGATAAAAGCGAGATTGGAACTTTTACCAGCCCCCTCACCGCCTTCAACCGTGATGAATTTACCTTTTTTTATGGTCATCTTTTTTATCTTTTTAATTGATATTTGCGAACTGCGCTGTTGTGTTCTGTCAAGGTTTCAGAAAAGGCATGATAGCCATTTCCCTTGGCAACAAAATAGAGTGTTTTACCTTTTGACGGATGGAGCACAGATTTAATGGCATGTGCGCCCGGCATGCTGATAGGGGTGGGTGTCAGGCCTTTATGTACATAGGTATTATAGGGCGTGTCCTCACGAAGATCACGGCGGCGAATATTGCCTTTATAACGATCACCCATGCCATAAATAACCGTTGGATCTGTTTGTAATAGCATTCCTTTACGAAGACGACGAACAAATACACCCGCTATTTCAGGCCGCTCTTCTGCCTGCCCCGTCTCTTTCTCCACAATCGAAGCCAATATTAAGGCTTCATAGGGTGATTTCAGTGGCAAGCCGGCTTCCCTCTCTACCCACTCTTTAGTCAATAAAGATTCCATTGCTTTATAGGCCCGCTTTAAAAAGTCCACATCTGTGGTGCCTTTGGGGAAATGATAGGTGTCTGGCAGAAATCGTCCTTCTGGGTCCATATCAGGATAGCCAAGCCTTGCCATGATATCCTTCCTATTAAGACCTTCAAGGGTCTGTTTGAGTGATGTGTGGTGGTTTATGGCAGCTAACAGCTCTTTGAATGTCCAGCCTTCAACAATGGTAAAGGAGTGGCTTTTCACTTTGCCGGAGACAAACAGGTTTATCAGCTCTTTGGGTGTTATGCCGGCATGAAGGTCATATTCACCGGCCTTGATTTTACTGGCCTGCCCTTCCCATCTCACCATTAATTTAAAAAACAGGGCACTGTCCAGATACCCTTTAGCCTCTAGATCGTTTGCAACAGCGGCAAGAGAAGAGCCCGGAGATAATTCATAGGCGATAACAGTATCAGGCAGTGACAGTGGCTTTGAACTGAAATCATTGATACTCATCAGTAACCAGGCAATAGCAAAACTACCGACGATAAGCGTTATTCCAAACAGGCGATGTAACATAGTGTCCTGATTACCGGTAGTTAGTGTAAGTGAATACGGAGTGCGCGTTTTTAGTCATTTTCATAGGCCTGTTTCATGACACTCGATTGCAACTCTTGCGGTATCACTGTCACATCAAAATCCTGTCCGGATAGTTCACGAACCGGCCAGAGTCCAATCAGTGAATTGGTAACGAATAGTGCGTCAGCATTCCATAGATCAGTCAGTGTTACATTATCCACAATCACCGGGATATGTAACGCTTCAGCAGCGCGAAGGACGACCCCTTGCATGACGCCCACTACACCACAACGACTGAGATCAGGCGTAATCAGACGTTCATTCTGAATTACAAACAGATTACTCATGGTACCTTCAACCACATAGCCCGCTGAATCCATCATCAGGCCTTCATTAATTGTTGGATCATTCCATTCTGAGCGAGCAAGGACCTGTTCAAGTCGATTTAAGTGCTTAATCCCTGCCAGTGCAGGATTCCAACCCAGACGGGTTGAACAGAGCCGGGTAATAATGCCTCGCTGATAATTGTCTTCTGGATAGCGAGGTGAATCACTCCAACTGACCATGCGTGTTGGTGTGGCTTCCTGAGGTGGTCTGTATCCTCTACCACCGGGACCCCGCGTCACAATGATTTTAATGACACCCTCTATTCGATTATCGATCGTTCTGAGCACTTCATCATAGAGCAGCGCATCATCAGGTATTGGAATACCTAATCGCTGACAACCATTATGGAGTCGCTCCAAATGATAGTGCCATAAACAGGGGTGTCCAGCATGAACAGCGAGAGTTTCAAATAGGCCGTCACCGTATTGAAAGCCACGATCGGTAGCTGTGACACTGTTTTCAGGCTTTCCATTGATAAGCAAGTGAAATCACCAGGGTTATCTGTTCAGTCGCAAGTTGTTCTGATTGTAACGTACACAATTACCTATCTGAAAATAAAAAACGCCTGACAAAGAGGCGTTTTTTATCAAAGCGGGACACGGAACAACTCCGCTTGTTTATCAGTCGGTCATACGGCGAAATGCCAACGTACCATTTGTACCACCAAAGCCAAAGGAGTTGGAGATGGCCACATCTATTTTCATGGCACGCGCTGTATTCGGAACATAATCAAGATCACAGTCAGGGTCCTGGTTTTCCAGATTGATGGTTGGTGGTGCCACCTGGTCACGGATAGCCAATGCGGTAAATACCGCTTCCGCGCTACCTGCCGCACCGAGCATGTGGCCCGTCATGGATTTTGTTGAACTGACACATAATTTATAAGCATGATCGCCAAATGCCCGCTTGATGCCATGCGTTTCCGCCACATCACCTGCAGGCGTTGAAGTGCCATGGGCATTGATGTAATCAACCTCATCCAGGTTGATACCGCCATCCTGTAAAGCAAGGTGCATACACTCACCGGCACCTTCTCCACCTACCGATGGCGCAGTCATATGATAGGCATCGGAATTCATTCCTACACCGACTATTTCAGCATATATTTTCGCACCACGAGCTTTTGCGGCTTCATACTCCTCAAGTACCAGAACACCGGCGCCATCACTCAGCACAAAGCCATCACGATCTCTGTCCCATGGACGACTGGCCGCCTGGGGATCATCGTTACGAGTTGAGAGCGCGCGGGCAGCTGCAAACCCACCCAACCCTACAGGCGAGGTAGCCATTTCAGCACCACCTGCAACCATGGCATCAACATAACCATGCCGAATCAGGCGTGTTGCTTCACCAATATTATGAGTACCGGTGCTGCAGGCTGAGACGATGGAGTAGTTAGGCCCCCTCAATCCATATTTGATTGAGAGATTGCCGGCCACCATGTTGACGATATTGGCAGGAACAAAGAACGGAGAGATCTTTCTTGGGCCACCATTCAGGTAGGCATGGTAGCTGTTTTCAATGCCAGTAATACCGCCAATACCCGCGCCGACCGCCACACCGATACGGGGGGCATTTTCATCGGTTATTTCCAGTCCGGAGTCTTCAATGGCCTGTGAACCGGCCGCAATACCGTAATGGATAAATTTATCCATTTTTCGCACATCTTTCTTGGGTACGTATTGTGTGACGTCAAAATCGTAGATTGGACCGCCAAAATGTACGCTGAAAGGCTCGATATCAAAATGAGTTATTGGTTGAATACCGCTCTTACCCGCGAGTATATTCTCCCAGGACTCCTTCACTGTATGCCCAACTGGAGCAACCATTCCGAGCCCAGTTACTACAACCCTTCTTCCAGACATGTGAGACCTTCCCCCTATTGGGATCGTTTTAAAGCAAAAAAGCCGCAACCAGTCGATAAACGGCTGTGCGGCCTTGTGTTAAACAGGCTAGAGTCGATCAACTGTGTGCGTTGATATACTCGACAGCCAGTTTAACGGTGGTGATTTTTTCAGCATCTTCATCTGGAATTTCAGTACCGAACTCTTCTTCCAGTTGCATGACCAGCTCGACAGTGTCAAGAGAGTCTGCACCCAGATCGTCCACAAATGAGGCTTCTAGGGTCACCTCGTCTTCAGATACACCTAGCTGTTCAACAACTATCTTCCTAACACGTTCTTCGACAGAGCTCATGTTCTTAAATTCCTCCGGTAAAAAAAGATGGTCGGCTTGTCGCACGACCGACGGGTATTGTATTCATCAAACCTCAAAAGTTCAAAGCAAATTGCCTGTTTTTTCTTATTCTGATAAATACTAGTTAATACAGTATGTTAAATCATTTTTCTAATGTAGTATAACATCAAAAATCATTAGGGTTTACCCCATATACATGCCACCATTTACATGTAATGTCTCACCAGTGATGTAATCTGCGGCCGGCGAAGCGAGAAAAACAACCGCATTGGCGATCTCTTTTGGCGATCCTAAACGTGCTAATGGAATCTCTGAGAGCAGTTTTTTATGTTGCTCTTCGGGTATCTCTCTGGTCATATCTGTGTCGATAAATCCAGGTGCAACAGCATTAACCGTTATACCTCGCGAGCCTACTTCACGGGCCATGGATTTGGTGAATCCAATCATACCTGCTTTTGCCGCAGCATAGTTTGTTTGCCCGGCATTTCCTGTTGATCCGACGACAGAACCGATGCTGATAATACGGCCCCTGCGTGCCTTCATCATTGACCGAAGACAAGCTTTTGCCAGTCTGTAAACAGAGGTCAGGTTGGTGTTAATAATAGAATCCCACTCATCATCCTTCATGCGCATCAGGAGATTGTCACGGGTAATGCCGGCATTATTAACCAGGATCGTTGGTGCACCGTATTGCTCAGAAATAGTTTTAAGTACGGTTTCAATCGACTGTGGGTCAGTGACATTAAGTACCAACCCAGTACCTTTTATGCCAGCATCTGCAAATCGTTTGGAAATGGCAGCGGCACCACTTTCAGAAGTGGCGGTACCTATGACTGTCGCACCCTGTTCTCCCAGCCCTGCAGCAATGGCCTCACCAATACCGCGGCTTGCGCCAGTTACCAGTGCAATTTCATTTTCTAACATGTGAATCTCCAATCGTCTTACAGATCAGTTAAAACCGGACCAGAACAGAGCCCCAGGTAAAGCCGCCACCAAACGCTTCCATCAACAGGGTTTCACCACGCTTTATTCTGCCGTCACGTACAGCCACATCAAGGGCTAATGGCACGGATGCTGCTGAAGTATTGCCATGCTCATGTACAGTGACAACTACTTGATCCATGGACATTCCAAGCTTGCGTGCAGTGGCTTTGATAATGCGAATATTGGCTTGATGCGGTATCAACCAGTCGATATCTGATTTTTGCATGCCATTTTTTTCAAGAGTCTCATCCACGATTCTGCCCAGCGTGTTAACGGCCATCTTGAACACTTCGTTGCCTTTCATTTCCACAAAGGCGGCGTTCTGCCTCACAGCATCATAGCCCTTGGAAACACCATCAGGTACGTGCAGTAGATTGGCGTAATCACCATCAGCGTGCAGGTGGGTCGAGAGAATGCCTGGCTCATCACTTTTTTCAATTACGACAGCACCTGCACCATCACCAAACAGGATGCATGTACCCCGGTCTTCCCAGTTAAGAATTCTAGAGAACGTTTCCGCGCCAACAACCAGTGCACAAGTAGCATTACCAGCACGTATGAAGTTATCTGCGACACTCAAGGCGTAAATAAACCCCGTACATACGGCTTGGACATCAAAGGCTGCACAACCATGAATATCCAGGCGACTTTGTAAAAGACAGGCGGTACTTGGGAATATCTGATCGGGAGTGGTCGTAGCAACAACAATCAGATCAATGTCTGACATCTTTTTTCCTGAGGCCTCTATAGCGTTTCTTGAGGCCTGCTCAGCCAGATCGCAGGTTGTTTCACCTTCTACTGCTATGTGACGTTTATGGATCCCTGTTCGCTCCCGAATCCATTGGTCAGAGGTATCAACCTTTTTAGCCAGGTCATCATTTGTGAGGACATTTTCTGGTAGATAACTGCCTGTTCCGATAATACGGGAATAAGTCACTCGCTTGCCCTTTTTTCAAGTTGGCTTTCAACGCCATGAGCAATCCGCTCAGGGACATTGTGTTGAACTGCTTTCTTCGCCATATGTATAGCATGATTGAATGCAAGAATATCAGCGCCACCGTGGCTTTTGATCACAATTCCGCGCAAACCCAACAGGCTGGCCCCATTGTATCGGCGGGGATCTATTTTCTTTTTAAAGCCAATCATAACCGGCAGGGCCAACACGCCAGCCATTTTAGTGAATATATTTCGTTTAAAGCCGGCTTTCAGGTTATGGGCGACCATTTTTGCTACACCCTCTGCACTCTTTAGTGCAATATTACCAACAAAACCATCAGTGACGACCACATCGACGTCACCGCAATAAACATCATCACCTTCCACATAGCCTATATAGTTGAGGGAGCTGTTACTGAGTAGTTCATGTGCTCTTTTAACCTGATCGTTACCTTTAATCTCTTCCTGACCGATATTGAGCAAGCCGATACGGGGATTGGGAATCTCTTCATCTACCGAGTTGACCAGCTCACTGCCCATGACGGCAAACTGAAACAGGTGATCTGAGCTGCTCTCCACATTCGCACCGAGATCCAATACCCAAGTATGTCCGTTTATTGATGGCAGGGCACTGATGATGGCAGGGCGATCGACATTGGGCAGCATCTTGAGTACAAATCGGGCTGTGGCCATTAGCGCGCCCGTATTACCAGCACTGACACAGGCATTTGCTACACCTTTTTTGACCAGGTCTATTGAGACTCGCATGGAGGAGTCTTTCTTTCCGCGCAGTGCCTTGGAAGGAAGTTCATCCATTGCAACTTCTTCAGAAGCCGCATGAATGCGTAGGCGATTGCCCAGTGGATAGTGCCCTATATGTTGTTTGATAGCTTCTTCACGGCCAACCAAAATCAGATCGACATCACGATCCTTTTTCAGGAAATCGATCGCAGCCGGTACGACAACAGAGGCACCAACATCGCCTCCCATCGCATCCAGGGCTATTGTTATCCGATCACTCACTACAATTCCCTCAGGAACTCAAGATCCGTTGTTTGACGGGCACAAAAACACACAACCGCCCCTTAAAGGACGGTTGTGAGGTACAGCAATTGACTACCCACGGTAAAAGGGCGTTATTCGCCCTTACCGCTGACAACCTTACGGCCGCGGTAGAAACCGTCAGGAGAGACGTGATGACGGAGATGAGTCTCACCAGAGGTTGGATCAATGGAGAGCGTTTTACCCTCAAGTGCATCGTGTGAACGACGCATGCCACGCTTTGAAGGGGTTTTTCTATTCTGCTGGACCGCCATGGTACAAGCTCCTGATATACAAAAAATATAATTAAATAAACTATTTATCAGATTTCAATCCTGCCAGTACGGCAAATGGATTCGGTTTTTTATCTGATAGATCATCTTCCTGTTCAGCCTGTATGTCATCGACTGGATTCTCCCAGTCCACATCGCAGGCATCATCTTCGTGCCTTGGCACCTGAGGAATGGCGAGAATTAACTCATCTTCCACCAGATTGAGCAGTCGCAGTGTCTCCTCCTCCACCCAAACGGGCTCACAGGAGTCTGGCAAATGCTCAGCCTCTTCAGGCACCTTGATAACTGCCAGGTCTAGCTCGGCAGTCACCGGAAAGAGCAATTCTCCAAGACAGCGTTGGCACTCCAGTACCAAATCCGCCTTGACCTGTCCCTTGATTCGCGCCCGTTTTCGGTTATCCCGATAAAACGTTATGCTGAACTCTGCCTGTCCCGATGCGTCTTTTAACGCGTCACTTAAACGGTCAAGTTTGTCCAGATTCACTGTTCCTGAATAGGCTGTTCCCTGGCTCGCAAGGCGCCTTGGATCAACGTTTTCAGGCAGGCGTGATGACATAAGCGCGCAATGATATTACGAGTCGTAGTAAACGTCAAAAAAATAACGCACTTTCACCAGCTTAGCGACATTTCCGCCTCGTATTAGTGTTTCCAGGTGCGTTATTAACCCGAAGACTTCTTTAATTCCCGTACCTGTGGGTTTGTTGCCCACAAAAAGAAGATTGATCGACAGGGTTAACCGCCCACCACAGCCAGTAATACACCTGCCGCAACAGCAGAGCCGATAACCCCAGCAACATTGGGCCCCATGGCATGCATGAGTAGGAAGTTGTGGTGATTGCTTTCCAGTCCTACCTTATTGACAACCCTGGCAGCCATAGGTACCGCTGAAACACCTGCCGCACCAATAAGTGGATTGACTTTTCCGCCGGTCAATCGGCACATCAGTTTACCCATCAGAACGCCAGCTGCCGTGCCAATGCAGAAAGCTACGGCACCCAATGCCAGAATGCCGAGAGTTTCCAAGGTTAGGAATTTCTCGGCCGAGAGTTTGGAGCCCACAGCCAGCCCAAGAAAAATGGTTACGATATTGATGATCTCATTTTGTGCTGCGCGGCTCAGTCGATCAACAACACCCACTTCTTTTAATATATTGCCAAACATCAGCATACCGATAAGTGGAGCCGCGGATGGCAGGAACAGAATACAGAGCAGTAAAACAGTAAACGGGAAAAGGATCTTCTCCAGGCGACTCACCGGACGCAATTGTGACATCACTATCTTGCGTTCTTTTTCGGTGGTGAGTAGTCGCATTATGGGCGGCTGGATAATCGGTACCAGAGCCATGTAGGAATAGGCCGCTACGGCTATAGCTCCAAGAAGATCAGGGGCAAGTCGCGAGGCAAGGAAGATTGCAGTAGGCCCATCCGCCCCACCAATGATCGCAATTGCCGAGGCATCTGAAAGCGAGAAATTAAACCCGGGTATCAGATTGAGTGTCAGAGCGCCGATTAGGGTAGCAAAAATCCCAAACTGGGCAGCTGCGCCAAGAAACAGTGTCGAAGGCATAGCAATCAATGCGCTGAAATCGGTTAACGCACCTACCCCCATAAAGATTAATAGCGGGAAAATACCGGTCTCAATACCTACACTATAGATATAGTATAAGAGACCACCCACATCTGCGATACCCGCTTCGGGAATATTACTTAAAATGGCACCAAAGCCGATAGGTAACAGGAGTAACGGTTCAAACTTCTTAGCAACGGCCAGATAGATCAACAGACAACCGACCAGCATCATTAAGAGTTGGCCCCAGGCCATATTGGCAATTCCCATGGATTGCCATAGTGCTTCTGCGCCACTCATATCAGCTAAACACCACGAGTGTATCGCCTACCTGAACAGCTTCACCCTCTTTGGCGCGAATACTGGCAATCACACCGCCACGGGGAGCCCTTACTTCTGTTTCCATTTTCATGGCCTCCATGATCATAATGACGTCGCCAGCATTGACTGTTTGTCCCACAGCGACTTTTACTTTGAATATATTACCCGCCAATGGCGCCGGGACGGCTTCGCCAACTGCAGTATCGGTTGCTGGAGCTGACGGCACTACCTGTTGAATATCTCCGCCCTGGGAAACGGTAACATTGTAGTTCTTGCCATTGACGTTAACAGTGTACGCCTCTGGGCCTTGAGTCGTTGTTTCTAATTGAGTGACAGGCGTTGCTGCCGGTTCCTGGCAGATTTGTGGAGCAGGCTCAAAGGCATCCGGATTATTACGATTTTCGAGAAATTTGAGGCCAATCTGTGGGAATAATGCATAGATGAGCACATCATCTTCAAGTGCGTCTGCTACCTGTATACCCTTCTCCTCAGCAAGCTGTTTGAATTCAAGGGTCAATTTTTCCATTTCAGGTTCAAGCAGGTCAGCGGGACGACAGCAGACCGGCTCTGAGCCATCAAGTACCCTCGCTTGTAATGCTTTATCAACCGGGGCCGGTGTGGCTCCATATTCACCCTTCAAAACACCGGCTGTCTCTTTGGTAATGTTTTTATACCGTTCACCGTTGAGTACATTGATGACAGATTGTGTCCCAACGATTTGTGATGTCGGTGTAACCAGCGGGATATAGCCAAGGTCTTTTCTGACCCGCGGAATCTCTTCCAGAACGGCATCCAGTTTATCTGCCGCACCCTGCTCCTTTAGCTGGCCTTCCATATTAGTAAGCATCCCACCTGGCACCTGGGCTACCAAAATTCGGGAGTCTACGCCTTTTAGGGCACCTTCAAATTTTGCGTATTTTTTTCGCACCTCACGGAAATAGCCGGCGATCTCTTCCAGAAGATGGATGTTTAACCCGGTCTCTCTCTCTGTTCCTTCCAATATTGAGACCACGGATTCTGTGGGTGAGTGCCCGTAAGTCATACTCATGGAAGAGATGGAGGTATCTACCATGTCGATACCAGCTTCTGCGGCCTTCACAATGGTGGCGGTACTCAAGCCGGTTGTGGCGTGACAATGCAGTGCAACAGGAATTGAGACAGCGTCTTTAATCTGGCTGACTAAATCAAATGCAACATAGGGTTTCAGCAAACCCGCCATATCCTTGATGCATATTGATGTTGACCCCATATCCTCCAGGCCCTTGGCCATATCAAGCCAATAGGTTGTATCGTGAACAGGGCTTACGGTATATGAAATGGTCCCTTGGGCGTGCTTACCCACTTTCAGTGTCGCTTTGACGGCTGTTTCAAGGTTTCTCAGGTCATTCATCGCATCAAAGATGCGGAATATATCCATTCCATTTGCAGCGGCACGCTCAACAAAACGCTCTACAACATCATCGGCATAGTGACGATAGCCCAAAATATTTTGGGCTCTGAACAGCATCTGCTGAGGAGTGTTAGGCATCGCCTTTTTGAGTTGGCGCAGACGCTCCCACGGATCCTCACCCAAAAAACGGATGCAGGAATCAAACGTGGCTCCGCCCCAAGTCTCTAACGACCAGAAACCGACCTGATCAAGCTTGGATGCGATAGGCAGCATGTCCTCTATACGCAATCGCGTTGCGAATAGTGACTGGTGGGCGTCGCGAAGGACGACTTCGGTAATGCCGAGTTTGGTACTAATGCTCATGAAAAGTTACTTCGCTTAAGTGTTTTGCGCAAAAAGACAGCAAGAAATAATAGTTTGCTGTCGATTGATTATTTGGCTCTATAGCGGTTTATAGCCGCAGAGATCACTGCAATGATCTCATCACCCTCTGTTCCAGATTGGGGAATAGACAATTGAGGTGACAATGTTTCTTGAGTGTCATCCTTGAACATTGTTCGAACAAAATAGGCGACAGCACTCATCGCCAGGACCAAAATAGTCAAGAACACAAAGACGCTCCCCATGCCCAATAGCATTAGGTTTACGCCTTCTATTAACAGATTGGATACTTGCATATTAGTTAGCCCTTTATTGCCCTGCTTTCACTTTCCCTTGAACAGCATTAGATAGTTAAGTATTAGCAAAGACTTAATTCGGTGAGCATTTCTATGGGATATAGGGCGCTTTTGTCAAGTCTATATAAAACATGTGGTTTTGTAACTCATTGATAACATTTATGTATATCCAAAATAGATTATTAGTATTGATAAATTCAATGCTTTTTTTCAATGTATATGGGTGAATTAAAAATGTCAAGACATTGCAATATTAGTGTCATATTGCAAATATATTTACAGTCTGTTCGGGCTTAATCCCTGTCCATCTGACATGGTTATTTGATAGTATTAGCAAATAACTATTTACTCCAGTTTGCGCCAAGCAAAAGGTACAAATGAAAACCCGTGATGTTATCCACAAAACCGGCCGTAAACCGCTGATTGTTCTGGGTTCAACCTCCCCTTTTAGACGTGCGCTACTTGAAAAACTGGGGGTTTCATTTGAGGTTGACTCGCCCGATATAGATGAGCAGTCGCTACCCAATGAGGCACCTGAGCAACTTGTAAAGCGACTTTCCAGAGAAAAAGCGAAGGCGGTAGCAAATAATTATCCAGACGCTTTGATTATTGGTTCAGATCAAGTGGCCTGTATTGATGGTCAGATTTTAGGTAAGCCGGGCAATCGGGAAAACGCTATAAAACAGCTTCAGATGGCAGCGGGTAAAAAGGTGGTCTTCTATACCGGCCTTTGCCTCTTCAATAGCAGAACTGGGAATACGCAAGTTTTGTGTGAACTGTTTAGTGTCCATTTCAGGCCTTTGAGCACGCAACAGATTGAACGGTATCTGGATGCGGAAGAGCCATATAACTGTGCGGGAAGTTTTAAATCAGAAGGTCTCGGTATTTCACTCTTTAGCCGACTGGATGGTGATGATCCCAATAGTCTGATCGGTTTACCTCTGATCCGCCTGATTAGCTTTCTTGAACAGGAAGGGGTTCATATCCCTTGATCACTGTTGTTGTAAAAGGACGCACACGTTGAACACCCCTATCCAGAAAAGTATCAGCAAACAAAGGCATGCTCTAGGTAAGCTGGTTCGGCCTATTTTGGGCCGAATAGCAGAGGCTTGCGCAAAAGTATGGCCAGACCGGCAGGCAATCAATCTGGAGCTTACACATCTTGTTCCCGATCTACCCTATTGTGCTTATATATACGCACTGGGGACGGATGGCATTCAGGTTTCGGATAACATAAATGTCAACGGCAACTATCCGGAGCATTTTGGGCGTGATCGATCCGGACGACCCTACCTTAACACCATCTACCCTGCCGTAGACTATTGCCTCTCTGAAGCCTATATAAGCCTACTCTCGGCTCGCCCAAGCATTACAGCCATTCAGTTGGTGAAAAGCGAGGGTAAAGTGATTGGTTTGCTGGGGGCTGACTTTGACCTGCGGGATCTGCCCCTGACCCAGCAGCTCTATGAAGAGCCGGATCAATGGCGGCAGATGAAGGGTGACCCTTCTATTCGCGGTTTGCTGTTTCAGCAAACTCGAGTCAAGAGTGTGCTGGATACCCACATTGATGAAGTGATGTCGATCTGTGAAGAGTTAATGGCACAGCGTGGTGTATTCCACGGGAAGCTTCATTTTTCAAGCAGTCGGGCTACGCTTTGGTTGATGGATGATCCCTATCGATACCGGATACTCGAAGTGGAAGAGCTAATAGATCCCGATATCTGTCTCGCTTATCCCGTTCGTCCCTATCCTGAAAATGCCGCGTTACCTCAGGGAGAGATAAAACGAATCCTTGAAGGGTTTAAGAAGTTACGTTTGGCGGATGAAACGGTCTATCTTCGTTCTGGGTCAATCAATATCTTCAATGGATTGATTGGCCTCAACTTCTCTTGTGACGGCTCTCACTATATCCCCTGGGATGATTTTCTTGATCCTTCAAATGCATTCTGGTCAGGGGCCATTGCCTCTACAAGCAGGCCGGACAAAGAGAGCTAGCCCCTTAACAAGATCAAAAGCAGCTGTTAACGTGCTGTTTAAACAATAATTAAAAGGGATAAATGGGTGCAAAAAAAACTGGTTAATCTTGCACTTCAAGGGGGTGGTTCACATGGAGCCTTTACCTGGGGTGTGCTTGATTACTTCATGGAAGATGGACGTGTCAGTGTAGAAGCTATATCCGGAACCAGCGCAGGCGCTATGAATGCGGCTGTTTTAACCCACGGTTACATGGATGGTGGTGCAGATGGCGCCAGACAAGCCCTGGAAATATTCTGGAAACAAGTGTCCACCCATGCGCTGATGAGTCCTATTAAACGCACACCATTGGATATATTAACCGGAAACTGGAGTCTAGACGCCTCCCCGGTTTATCTGATGTACGACGTATTGAGCCGCGTTGTTTCCCCTTATGAAGCGAATCCACTAAACATCAATCCACTCAAGGAGCTGATTGAATCCAGTGTCGATTTTGACAAGGTTCGCGCTTGTGAAGCAGTAAAACTTTTTGTAGCGGCGACCAATGTCCATAGCGGCAAAATAAAAGTATTTGAACGAAGTGAGCTGACCTCGGATATGGTTCTGGCATCGGCTTGTCTGCCAACCCTGTATCAAGCTGTAGAGATTGAGGGCATTCCCTATTGGGATGGTGGTTATGTGGGAAACCCACCTCTGTATCCTCTCTATGATGACGCCAAATCCAGAGATATCATCATTGTTCAGATCAATCCTGTAACGCGTCATGAAACACCAAAGACAGCCCGGGACATACACAACAGAATCAATGAGATCTCATTCAATACCTCATTATTACGAGAATTGAGATCGATTGAGTTCGTCCACCGTTTGTTAAATGATAAGAAGCTCGATACGGACCACTATGCTGATGTATTAGTACATCGAATTGCAGGAAGTAAAAAGCTGGAAGCCCTTTCGCCTTCGAGTAAGGTCAATGCTGAATGGGGATTTTTAACCCATCTTAGAGATATGGGGCGTGAATCAGCGAAGTCATTTATTGATCAACACTATGACGATTTGGGAGAGCATTCCACACTGAATCTGCGTGAGGAGTTCTCATGATAAACACCTGGTAATCCGTCGTTTACTGCACTTCTTTGATCTCTCGTAGTCGCTCCAGCACTTTCAGTGCCCGGTCTATTCGACTGGCAATATCTGAACGCCCTTCATCCATTTTTTCGGCTGACTCCCAGACCGAAACCGCCTGGTCAATCTGTTCATCACGATACAGTGCATCGCCAAACTTGATAAGTCGTTCCACCCGCTGATCTCTTTCTGAGATTACATCTTCAAGCAGTTGTTTAGCTTCCGTATCTTTTGGGTTTAGCCTCAGAAGTTTGTTGAGACTGTTGATGCTCTCTTGAAAAGACGCTTCATCACGTTGTTTTATTGCTGTGCTGAGTAAGCGGTCCCGTTGCTGTGACAGATCGCGTTTTACCTGGACGGCTTTTTTTGTTTGGGCGGCACTTTTTTCTTGAGCACGTGTTTGCTTTATTTTATTGAGTAGGTGAGCACTCTGCTGAGTTGGTTCTATAGATTCTGCAAGTTGCGCACAGGATTCAGCTAAGGCTGGTTCCAGGTGAAGATGCATGGAGCCACAGGAAATTAGGGGTGAAACTTTAGATTCGAGCAACTTCTTCCAGAAAAGTAACCGTGATCGTGTTATGAGGTTCTCCGAGTCAATCGCTACCAATCGCTCCAGATAGGGCAGCTTCTGCTGCAGGCTGCGTGTTTCATAGACCAGAATCCAATCCTCACTGGTACGCTTTTGCATTTTCCAGTCACGCTTTATCTCTTCTGTCAGGCTAGCAATTTGGGCATTGTCAGAATGTTTCTGGTCCTGTTTTTCCCAACTATTGATCAAGTTAAGTGCTTCAGACCACTGCTCGTTTTTTTGCAGTATTTTGGCCTGCTTCATCAGTTCACTTGGGGCTAGTGTTACTTTAGGTTGATCCGGTTTTTTTTCCAGCATCGTACAACCTGCAAGCAGGGCAACCAAACTGAATAAAAGCAGACTCTTCATGTAACTGCCTCCATCGGCAGTATTTTCTCAAGGCTTTCCTGGAATCTTGATTCAGACAGGAAAGAGTCACTGTCAACCAGATAGGGAGTTACTAATTGTCTGCGCCCTTTTACATTTACAGTTCGCAAGGGTGTTACCTTGACCAGCGAAGAGATACCGGGTTGAGACAGTGTATCCTCAGTCACCAGAATCTGTCCTGGTGTGCCGATATCACATATTCTGGCTGTCAGATTCACCGCATCGCCGACTACGGTATACTGCATCCGTTCTGCGCTACCCAGATTACCAGCCAGCATCTGCCCACTATTGATACCGATTTTAAACTGCACCAGTGGCAGCCCTTCCTTGTCACGCTGATGGTTAATGCGGGCAGCTATCTCCTGGATCAGCACGGCGCAGGTGACCGCATGTAATCCATGCGAATGATCAGATTCTGGAACACCAAACAGAATCATCACACAGTCACCGATAAATTTATCCACCGTGCCATGACAACTATCTGCAGCAATCGAAAAATAATTGAAATACTGATTAAGCAACGCACCAACTGCTTGTGGTGGGAGATCCTCTGATAATTCAGTAAAACCGACCACATCGCAGAACAGCACACTTCCCTCAACCGTTATGCCCCCCAGTTCACTGCCATCGGGCTGATTAAGCACTTGATGTGCAATAGTGGGGGATAAAAAACGGGAAAACGCCTGCTCAACTTCCTGTTTCTTCTTCATCCCATCCGACATGTGCTGAAAGGCATCTAAGACTCGTCCAATTTCATCTTTTCTACCCAGCGTGATGGGTGTGTGTGTATCGCCACTGTCAATGGCCTCGCCTACTTTAACCAACTGATAGATAGGCCTGCACAGACGATGCGCCAAGGGGAAGGCCAGCATGGCACCAAGTGCAATCAGTCCCAATGTGGTTGTGATCAATGCGCCGGTCAATGCACTCAACTGTTGCTCAAGGGGGCCTTGATCAATTGTTACGACGGCAAAACCGGCCGTCACATCTTTGAATACGATATGACTGATAAAAGAGACAGCATTGACATACGGTGTCTTCCAGGGGAGCTGAACATTCATTTCATCAGAGCGTGTCAGTGAGAGTACATCACCAATCGGCGAAATACCTGCACTGGCCATTAATTTCCCCTTCAGCTCAAATACCTGCATACCCAGAATGAGCGGTGTCTTCTCCTGCTGCCTGACCAGCACCTGCAGGCTGAGATCATCACCTGCCAGCAACGGTTCACCCGAGGCCAACGCCAGCTGGTCAACTACAGTTCGACCTAATACATCGTTTTGCTGGCGATAGGTATTTGTCTGCTGATCAATCAAAAACCAGCCAAGAAGTCCCATTACAAGAGAGACAAAACAGGCTATGACCAATGACCACTTAAGTGCCAATGGTAATGAGGAGTTTTCCAGTCTTTTACTCAGGCTTTTCATTTGGGGTTGTTTGCCACGCTATTGCGAAGCTAATGGAGTAATCGGCGCATTCTAGCATGCAAAATAGCGGATATCAGGGAACATAATTCACAATATGTTTAACGGCGACCTTCCAGTACCCCTATTAAATCCAGCAGACAGACGGTCAGTTTTGCGGTAATACCCCATAGTAGCTCTCCCTCATATTGCTCAAAATGAATAACCGGTATCTGTTCATCGGCACCTTTCAAACTCCTCCAGCTGATACGATGATTATGTGGGTCAGCCAACCAGGAAACCGGAATACTGAATACCCGGCTTACCTCCCGGGCATCAGGTACCAGCTTTACTGGCCAATGTATTTCAGCTACTACGGGTGTCACCATATAATTACTGATCGTATGGTACGCTTTGAGTGTACCCAGTATAGAGACGTGTTTTGGATTCAGTCCGATCTCCTCCTGAGCTTCGCGTAGGGCGGCATCAAAGGCATCACGGTCTATATCGTCCAGCTTTCCACCCGGGAAGGCGACCTGCCCGCTGTGGTGATCAGCTTCATGCACGGATCGCCGGATAAACAGTACCCGCCACTCACCAGCCTCTCTGAACAGGGGTATTAAAACCGAAGCGGGCGCAGGTGGTTTGCAGAAATAACCCTCAGGATAACTAACCGGCTCGGGAACATAATCTCCCTTGTCGGTGAGTATCTGTGAGATTATCGCGCAATCAAGATCAATCAGTGTCATCCGCCTGAATCCATTTTTGCTACCAGTTGTCCTAATACTTGCACGCCTTTCTCCATTTTAGCATTCGGACAATCTGCGTAATTTAAGCGTATATGATGGGCGAATTTTCCGGTACTGGAGAAGAGTTCACCTGGTGCCACACCTACCCCCCGTTCCATTGCCCTTGTTGTGAGTTGCATTGAATCGACACTTGCAGGTAGCTCTACCCATAACAGGTATCCACCATTGGGGTGAGAAACCCGCGTACCTTTCGGAAAATAACGTGTTATCCACTCGATCAGGTAGTCCCTGCCGCGCTTATATAATCCGCGTATTTTCTTTAGATGCCGATCATAGCCACCCCGTGAGATGAAGTCTGCTACTGCCAATTGCGGTAGTGTAGCGGAACTCATACTGGAGATGTATTTCATATGCATGACACGACTGGCATACCGCCCTGGAGCCACCCAACCAACCCGCAGACCCGGCGCTAATGTCTTGGAGAATGATGAGCAGAGAATCACCCGTCCTTCGGTATCAAAAGATTTTATGCTTCGGGGCCGTGGCATTTCATAACAGAGGTCACCATAGATGTCATCCTCAATCAGTGGGACATCATAACGATTAAGTAATTCAATCAGCCGGGCTTTTCTCTCGTCCGGCATGGTGTAACCCAGCGGATTATTAAAGGTTGGGGTAATAAGACATGCCTTCACCGGCCACTGTTCAAATGCCAGTTCGAGGGCTGTAAGGCTGATCCCATATTCGGGGTGTGTAGGCAGTTCAAGAGTCTTGAGACCGCAGGCCTCAATAGCCTGTAATGATCCGTAAAAACTTGGGGAATCAACAATAACGGTATCACCAGGTGAGGTAATGGCCCGTAAGCTGCTCGCCAATGCCTCCTGACACCCTGAGGTAATTACCACCTCATCGGCTGATAGATTACAGCCAGAATCAACCGCAAGCCGCGTAATCTGCCGGCGTAGCTCATCACAGCCAAAGATATAGTCATAGGACAGTCCCCGTAGCTCACCCTTACGGGTTAGCGAAGCCAATGAGCTTTGCAGTGGTTTCAGTGTGCCTACGGAAAGATTGGGGATTGCTCTGCCCAAATAGAGCACATCGGCACTCTCTGCCTGGTAGAGAATATGAAACACCTTCGCCCAGGTACTGGTCTCTTTTGGCTTGGCGGAGTATTCCGGCATCGCTGGCAGATCAAGTAAACGTTTTTGCTGCTGGGTAACAAAATGTCCTGATTTGGGCCGTACTTCAGTGAAACCGCGCTGTTCAAGCAAAAGATAGGCTTCCTGAATGGTTGAAATGCTGTAGCCCAGCTGTTCACTCAGATGGCGAATGGAGGGTAGACGATCACCCCTCTTATAGATGCCTTGGGCAATCTGTTTACTGATTGTTTGGGCTACTTGCTCATATTTCTTCATATTCACCAGCACAGAAAATAGATTATTTTACCAATACAGATAATAAATTATCTATCTGTACCGTATATTATTCTTAATTATTGAATCTGTAATGGTTACAGAATAACGCATACACTCTTTCTCAATCAACCAACTTGGGAGAAAGTGACATGGAAATCACCCTGTTTAAACGTTTCATGGCTCAACCCATTCCCATTCAAGCTGGGAAACCCTTTATGACCTACCTATCAATCTGGATTGAACGCAATCATCAAAGGCGCGCTCTACTCCGTCTGGATGACCGGATGCTCAGCGATATTGGTAGAAGTCGTTGTGAAGCTGAAGCTGAGGCAAACAAACCGTTCTGGAAAGCATAATCAAATCAGATTTATAGGTTTCTTTACATTTGTTAACTTGATTCTGAGCGCATGCAGCACCACTATGTAAGCACAAGGAACAACCGCTGTTCCATTAATCGGTAGTGCACTACAAAGGAAAAAAGCATGAAGAAACAGACAGCCCTAATTGCAATATTCGCCCTATTTTTGGCAGGTTGTGGATCGGACAACCAGGCAGCCGATACAAATGCTGAGAAAACCAGCATGGAGAAGGCTGCAGAGCACGCAAAAGAGTCTGCAAAGCATATTGGTGATGCCGTTTCAGAATCAACTGAAGAGGCGCGCAAGAAGTGGTCAGAGATGAACAAGGATCGTGTTGAAGCCCCTTCTGGCGAGGCCGTTACCGAACCGGTTGAGCAACCTAAAGCAGATATGGACGCTATCAAGGAAAAGTATGAAGCCGTCAAACAGGCAACCGTTGAAAAAACCAATGCCGTAATTGAAAAAGCAAAAGAGATGACCAAGTAGTTATTGCTTGAAAGCATCAAAAAAGCCCTGGTCACTAATTAATGATCAGGGCTTTTTCATTCCTGCACCAAACACCGCTAATAAAAAATGTGGTGATAATCCGCTTATTTCAAACTTGTTATGGGTGGAAAATCACACATTGAGTTTCTATTTCAGTACAGACGATCCAATCAGCGCGCCATTGTTTTCAATGTCTTATAGGCATAAACCAAAATCCTCTATGGATGGTATGGTATTTGCTCAAAGTTACGATCAGGACACTTAACAACACAGGCCTGATTAGATGACCGCAACTGAAAAGAATAAACTCGGTATATTTCCCAAACTGCTGATCATTATGGTTCTTGTGGCTACCCTGCCACTGGCTATGATCTGGTATGCCACTTCGCAATCTACAGAAACGTTGGTCAATGATCAGGTCAGTCAGCGACTATCCCAGACATCTTCAACATTGAGCAGTTATATCGATGGATGGTTTGAGATGAATGTCCGTATGCTGAACCAAAATGCAGAGACACCGAACCTTACCAGCATGCAGCTGGAGCAACAGACGCCTATCCTCAAAATTATTAAGGATAAGTATGAGTGGATTTACCTCGCATTTACCGTAGCAATCAATGGCGATAACATCAGTAGGAGTGATTACAAACCCCTGACCCAATATGGTGACAGAAGTTATGTTCGACAAGTATTGGGGGGTAAGCCACTCGGCCAGCAGGTACTCATTGGAAAAACATCTGGCAAGCCCGCCTTGGTATTAGCGACTCCCATAAAAGATAGCGATCAAAAGACCAAAGGGATTCTCGCCATCGCCATGACATTAAAAGAGCTGTCTAGCAAGGTTGTGGATTCTAAAATAGGCTCAACCGGCTACGCCTTTTTGCTTGACCAAGATGGACGAGTCATCGCTCATCCCTCTGCAGAATTCACCAGTGAAAGAAGAGATATGAGCAAGCATCCTGCCTATAGAGGCTTGATGTTTGATAATCAGAAGGGGTTGGAATTTGTTGATGAACAGAATAATCGGGTAATCAGTTACTCCAGTAAAACACCGCATGGCTGGATCCTGGTGGTTCAGCAGAATCATGCAGAAGCCTATGCCTCCCTGAAAACGAATGATAAAAAAGCTCAGGTCCTCCTGGTTGCATCCCTGCTATTGGCGTTTATATTTGCCTTGTTTATCTCTGGTCGTTTGATCAAACCCATCAAACGATTAACTACTGTTGCTGATAAAGTCAGTCGCGGTGAGTTTGACACAGCGTCTGTAGATATTGACCGGAAAGATGAACTGGGTGATCTTGCACGTGCTATTTCACGCCTTGGTCAGAGTGTTCGTCTTTCAATGGAGCATTTTCAGCGTTCTTAAATACCGAACAGCATAAATAGCACAGAAAATATATGAGCACGTCTATGCCACATGAACAAGGGCTGGATCTGAAAGGTCTTGTCAGTCTCATAAGACAG
>ATLU01000125.1_pt1 | contig 26128 bp, 26 predicted proteins | sample 178751 | NCBI WGS metagenome assembly ATLU01 (sample SAMN02211837, study PRJNA209200) | bioreactor metagenome | isolation source: day 23 sample from continuous culture bioreactor inoculated with sediment... | place: Germany: Wadden Sea | collected 2011
ACCAAGTATTACAGGGGATTGTAGGTGGTTTCGCAATCCTTCACCCGATTGAATTTGCTCGTCCAACAGCTCTGCTGACAAGGTCAAAACCCAACCACGGGTGCCAGGATCGAAAAGAAATCCATGAATGACCCCCACGGGTACTGAAACCAGACAAGCAACGGGAAGCTCATGTGTCTTATCCTCAAACTGCACGGTGCCGCCACCACTTTTGAGCAAAAGGATTTGGTGCAACCGGCCGTGACGATGGGGTTTCAGCTCCCAATCATGCAGAGCGGATCGGACCTCAATAGGTTCGCAATGCACCACATCCGGCAGGTCTCTTTGTTCGCCAAAAAGGGTGTATGTTTCTACATGGGACATGTTCGAAAAATACCAGAAAGGAATGCCCCCGTCCATTCCAGATTACTGCCCCTTGCCGCAAACTGATGAGAGGGACGCGAAGGAGAGCACTATGAACAGCATCACCACCAAAGTTGGCATCATCGGCGGCGGGCCTTCGGGCCTATTGCTTAGTCAACTCCTTGATAAAAAAGGAATATCCAATGTCGTATTGGAGCGTCATACGCGAGATTATGTGCTGGGGCGCATTCGGGCCGGGGTGCTGGAGCATGGCTTTGCCGAATTGATGCGCGAGGCGGGTTGTGGCGCACGCATGGACAGTGAAGGTGAAGTGCATGAGGGGTTTTTTATTGCCGATGGGAGCTCCCGCTATCATATTGATTTAGCTAAATATACTGGCGGTAACAGCGTGGTGGTTTATGGCCAAACCGAACTGACGCGCGACCTTTATGAAGCGCGATCCGAGAGGGGCGGGCAGGTGATTCACGAGGCTTTGGATGTGCGCCCACATGATGTGAAAAGTGCCAATCCCTATCTGACCTACCGGCAAGGGGATGAGACATTTCGGGTGAATTGTGACTTTATCATCGGTGCAGATGGGTTTCATGGGGTCAGTCGAAAGGCCATTCCGCGGGATGTTTTGAAAGAGTACGAAAAGCTCTATCCCTTTGGTTGGCTTGGGGTTTTATCCCGAACCAAGCCCGTTTCGCCCGAGTTGATTTACGCGAAATCGGACCGGGGTTTTGCGCTCTGTTCGCTGCGTTCCCAGATGCTCAGCCGGTATTACATTCAGGTGCCGCTGAGTGATCAGGCAGAGGATTGGTCGGATGAGGCCTTTTGGGAGGAGCTGAAACGGCGTTTGCCAGACGATGTGGCAAGTGAATTGGAAACTGGGCCGTCGATAGAAAAATCCATCGCCCCCCTTCGATCTTATGTTGCAGAACCAATGCGTTACGGGAATTTGTTTCTGGCCGGGGACGCGGCGCATATCGTGCCGCCGACCGGGGCCAAGGGGTTGAATACCGCGGCAAGTGATATCCATTATCTCTATCACGGAATGGTCGACCATTATTTAAACGGCGACAGCACCGGGCTTGAGACCTACAGCGAAAAGGCGTTGGCGCGGGTCTGGAAAGCGCAACGATTTAGCTGGTGGATGACGATGTTGCTGCATCATTTTCCCGACTCGGGTGCCTATGATCAGCGCTTGCAAGAGACTGATTTAGAATATCTTTTCTCGTCTGAGGCCGCCATGCGTAGTCTTTGCGAAAACTATGTGGGGCTTCCGTTCTAAGGAGGCGAAACTGTTTGACCTGCATCATGGTGGCGCGCTCATGGGCATCTTAAACTTGGGACAAAGACGGAAGTGAGCGCAAAAAAGGAGCTCTGTCATGTATAAAAATATTCTTGTTCCCATCGCCTTGGACCATGGGCGCGACAGCAACCAATCCCTTAAAATAGCTAAGATTTTGGCGGATGAAGGGGCCACAATCACGGCTTTGCATGTGATGGAAGAGGTGCCTTCTTATGTGGCGCAATATCTTCCAGCGGGCCAGATTGAAGACAACGCGCATCAGCTAGAAAAGCGTCTGAAAGGCGAGCTTGTTGGGCTTGAGGGTGTGACCGCCAAGGTCGTGTCGGGCCACGCGGGCCACGCGATTGTCGAATATGCAACACGTCACGATGTGGACTGTATTGTCGTGGCTTCCCACCGCCCCGGATTGACGGATTTCTTCCTTGGTTCAACGGCGGCAAGGGTTGTACGTCATGCGCCGTGCTGTGTGCATGTTTCACGCTAAGATATTGAGAATGAATTGAAAATGCAAAAAAGGCGAGCCCCAGTGGTCCGCCTTTTTCGTTCCCCCATTATGGGGGCAAGATGATCTGCCCGTTTGGGGAACCAAGCCATGGGTGGCAAAACACCATGCTTCCCAGATGGCTTGCGTCCCGCCTTTCTGCCGGGTTTTGTTGATCATTGCGCCCTGCGACGAATAACCTATTCAAAAATGCGCATCTTCGCGCTAGGCTTGTTCCAGACAGAGGAGGAAGCCATGCCGAAAATCAGCAAAGCCCCCGATTATCAAACGGTTATCACGACATTCGAAATGACCCCCGGCACCTGCCAGGATCTTTTGGATGCACTGACCGATGCTTATGACAGTTTCATCTCAAAACAGCCCGGATTTGTGGGCGCAGGGCTGCATGTTAATGACGCGCAAACTCGTATCGCCAATTACTCGCAATGGCAAAAACGCGAGGATTTTCAGGCGATGTTGCGCACGCCTGAAATGCGGGAACGTAACCGCAAAATCGCAGAGCTGTGTAAGAGCTTTGAGCCCGTTATGTATGACGTCATTGAAACATTTAACTAAGAATTACAGGGGGATATTATGAAATTCCTATTGGTTGCAGTGGCCTGTGTGATGGCAGCACCCGCATTTGCGGATGGTGTGAATATTCGCCGGGATGTGGCGTCTGTTACGGTGTCAACCGCGGGCGGCGATGTGGTGATTGAACGCATCCAGGACCCCGCGCATGAACTGCGCGGCGAATGGGCGCGCACGTCACGTCCTTGCCCGAATTTCTGCGTTCAACCGATGGTGCCGGCCCCCGGTGTGACCCCGATTGGTGAACTGGAATTGCTGGCGTTTTTGCAAGATCCCGAGGTGGTTGTGGTGGACAGCCGTGTGGCCGAGCATCACGCGGGGGGGAGCATCCCCGGTGCGATCTCGATCCCTTATAACGAGGCCGCCGACCGGATGGATGAATTGGGGTGCGAAGTGGATTTTGATGGGTTTGATTGCACCGAAGCCAAGCCTGTGGCGCTCTTTTGCAATGGCAATTGGTGCGGGCAGTCGCCAACCGCCATTCGTCGGATGATCGAAGGGGGCTATCCCGCTGATAAGATCAGTTATTACCGTGGCGGGATGCACGCTTGGCGCATGCTGGGTCTGACCGTGACAGGCGGTTCCTGACCCTTGGCCAGCGGAAAAACAACCAAAACCCCACTGATTTTGCGGCAAATCATTGACGTTACACTCGTGGGGTTTCAGGTTGGAACAGAAGAGGGAGCAAGATGATGCAATTTTTTAAAACCACTTTGAAATCAATCACTTTATCTGCCGTGGCCGCGATTGGTCTGTTATCCTTGCCCATGGCGGCACAGGCGGATGAGTTGATCGGCGCCTATGTGGCCTATATCGGCAAGCAGGACCTTCACAATTCAAAGGGCGCGCGCTTGCATGAACCATGGCAGGTTCTGCGTCAGGATCGCGCCAATTTCCACCGCTACGGCATCAGTCAGGCCGGGGATGAATGGGACCCGTTTTTCGGATCGATTGATAATCGTGCGGCGATGGAGCAGATGGTGATGTCTGGCACGATCAATGCGCGCGCGGCCCAGAACCTTGTGGATGGCGGGGCCACGGTTTTTGTGCGTATTTATGGGCGTGGCAGTTTGGGAACATCGGTCCAAGTCACTGTTTCAAAATAAGATTTAGTACGTTTGCAGTTCACATTGTATCGCTTGTTCGCTGCCTTTCGCGCCGCTCAAACGCAAAAACGATGACAGATGCTTTAATGAAAACTGGAACCGCTTTAACGATTGCCTAGAAGGCAATGCAGGGCGTGCAAACAAAAGGCCGCCCCTTCGCGCAGGATGTTTTTGGCCAGAATATGGGGCCGCATCAGCTTGGCGGACGGGCTGCTGGATCGTGCCACCAGCCCAAGCCGTCGCGCCATCATCCGCGCACGTGGTGCATGAAACGCGTCTGTCACCAAAACCACCTCGGCCCCTTTGGGCAGAAGCGGGCGGGACAGGGAAATATTCTCCCATGTGGTGCGGGACGTCTCTTCAAGCCGGATGCGGTTTTGCGGCACGCCCGCGCCCTTGAGGATGCCCGCCAGCACCTCGGCCTCGCTGCGCCCGGATGGGGACATGCCGCCGGTGGTGATGATCAGATCAACCCGCCCCTCTTTCCACAGTTGTGCCGCGTGCTGACCGCGCCGCAAAAGCGTGGGCGAGGGGCCCCCGTCGGGCAGCACCATCGCCCCCAGAACCATGCCCACCTGCTGGGTCATTCCGGGAATTCAGCCACACAGGCGGCGGCGGCTTTTTGCACGCTGGGCTGTTCTTTTTGGATCAGGGTTTTTAGGGCAGAAAGCTTGCGCTTTTCCTCAGCAACATCAATGGCGACCGGTGTTTCAACGGTGCGGTGATCATGGTCGATGCAGGAATAGGTCGACCCGTCCGGCTTGGTACAGATCTCGACCGTGGGCACCAGAATGGTCTGTCGGTGAATGGCATAGCCGCGCGCCAGATTGCCTTCGATCCGGGTGACATCCCGCTGCGCCTGGCGCAGGGTTTTTGACGCTTTGGCGATGCATTGTTTTTGTGGTGTGGCGCAGGCCACAAGCGTCAAGAGGAGCGTGGCTATGGTGATGTGTCGAAACATGGGGGCCTCCGAATGAATACCCGCATCATAACAGCAAGTTGGGGGGCAGACACCCCAAATCAAACCGCGCAAATGATAGGCCAAAATACGCCAAAGGCACCTGAGGAGACCCCAGATGCCTTTAGATTTTTCCGGTTACGCAAGGTTTATCCTATGTTTGACAAGCCGCGCGGATCAAGAAGGCCGGCAATCACCTGGGCGCGGCTGACGTCGCCAATCAGCACACCTTCATGCATGACAGACACACGGTTTTCCGTATCGGTCATCATCTCGAGGATCTCGCGCACCGGGGTGAATTTCCCCACCTGCATGGGCAGCACTTCGGTCGGGGCGTCCATCACATCGCGCGCGGTCAGCACCCCAAGCGGGTTCATATGGGCGACAAAATCGGCCACATAATCGTCCACAGGGTTGGTGAAAATATCGCGCGGGGTGCCGCATTGCACAATGCGCCCGCCTTCCATAATCGCGATGCGGTCGCCCAGTTTGAACGCCTCGTCCAGATCGTGTGAAACGAAGATAATCGTGCGTTTCAGCTTGTCCTGAAGCTCGATCAACTCGTCTTGCAAACGCGCGCGGATCAAGGGGTCTAGGGCTGAAAACGGCTCGTCCATCAACAGGATCGGTGCGTCGGTGGCAAAGGCGCGGGCAAGGCCCACACGTTGCTGCATCCCCCCAGACAGTTCGCCCACTTTGCGGTCGGCCCAATCAGAAAGATTCACAAGCTGAAGCTGCTCATCCACCTTGCCGTCCCGTTCGGCTTTGGGCATGCCCGCGAGCTCTAACCCAAGACCCACATTCTCGCGGACAGAGCGCCACGGCAGCAAACCGAACTGTTGGAACACCATGGCAACGTGGTTTTGGCGAATGCGGCGCAGGGTGGCTGCATCAGAATTGGTGACATCCACCAAGTCATTGCCATCATTGACCTTTACTGCCCCGCGCACCACGGGGTTCAGCCCGTTTACCGCGCGCAAAAGCGTGGATTTTCCGGACCCTGACAGGCCCATCAGCACCAGAATTTCGCCCTCTTCCACGGTGAGTGAGCAATTGTGAACGCCCAGCACCTGGCCCGTTTCGGTCTGTACTTCACCGCGATCTTTGCCCGCGTCCATGGCCGGAAGGGCGCTTTCAGGACGATCACCAAAGACGATGGACACATTGTCAAATTCTACAGCAGTCATGATGAACGCTCCACTCGCAGCATGCGGTCAAGGGCGATTGCAACCGCAACAATAACCAGCCCGCTTTCAAATCCAAGGGCCGCGTTTACGGTGTTCAAGGCGCGCACCACCGGAACCCCAAGGCCGTCAGCGCCCACCAGAGCGGCGATGACAACCATCGACAGCGACAGCATGATGGTTTGGTTAAGGCCCGCCATGATTTGTGGGAAGGCCGAGGGCAATTCGATTTTGACGAGCGTCTGCATGCGGGTGGCGCCAAAAGCCTCGCCTGCTTCGGTCAGGGCCGTTGATACCTGGCTGACGCCCAATTGGGTCAGGCGGATCGGGGCCGGGATCACGAAGATGAAGGTCGCCACTAGGCCGGGCACCATGCCAATGCCAAACAGCACAATCATCGGGATCAGATAAACGAACGTCGGGATCGTCTGCATCATATCAAGCACCGGCAAGATCGTCTTGAAGAACCGCGGGTTATGGGCCGAATAGATGCCGATCGGCACGCCGACGCCCATGCAAAAAATCACTGCAAAGACGATCAGCGTCAGGCTTTCGGTGGTTTCTTCCCAATAGCCTTGGTTCAAAACGTATAAAAAGCAGACGACGACGACGATCACCCGGGCCCAGCTGCGCTGTAATCCCCATGTTAACGCGCCAAAGAGCGCGATGATGACCAGCGCGGGCGGCAGCTGTAACAGCCACAAAAACCCGTCGATCCCATTGCCGAGAAATTCGTCGATTGCATCAAAAAGTGGGCCGAAATTATCGGTCAGCCAGTCAAAACCGGCGGCAATTGTTTTGCCAATCGGAAGCTTTGTGTCTGTCAGCCAGTCCAAGGGTCAGTGCCTTTCGCTGAGGGCCATGGTCAGGCCGGAAAAGATGAGAAACCCGCCGACGCCCCGGTTCAACCGGTGCAATCGTATGGGGGTGAGAAAGCCTTTCATCCCTGTTCCCAGACCCGCGTACAGCGCGACAGCAAGCAGTTCTAGCACCAGAAACAACACCCCCAGAACCACGTATTGCGGGGCTAGCGGTTGGGTCAGGTCGGTGAATTGAGGGAAAAAGGCGGTAAAGATCGCAATCGCTTTGGGATTGCCGATCGCAATCAGAAAATCACGGCGCATCAGGTCGCGAAGCTGCCCGCCCGAGGGGGTCATATCCGCGTTTGGTTTGGGTGCGCGCCACATACGCCAGCCCACATAGATCAGATAGGCGGCGCCTGCGTATTTCACCGCAGCAAAAGCCGTGGCCGAGGCGGCCAAAATGGCGCCAAGCCCAATTCCCACCAGCGCAATCATCAGCGCAAAGGGCAGCATCCGCCCCATCCCACCCGCAACCGCGCGCCAGAACCCCAGGCGGGAGGCATTGGCAAAAGCCAGCACATTGTTTGGCCCGGGGGCCGCATTCAGCGCAAAACAGGCTGGGATAAACAGGGCAAGAGCAGTGAGTGTCATGAGATCACAGATGTTGAGGATGAGAGGGCAGGTACAAAAAACCCCTCCCCACGCACAATCATGCACATGGGGAAGGGTTGCGTTATGTGGGGGAATTACAGACCCAGCGCACCTTTGACAGCCGCCACCGCATCGCCACCGTCTTTGGTGGTCACGCCGTCAAGCCATGCCATGAACGCATCCGGGTTGGCTTTCAACCACGCGGACGCGGCATCTGTTGCCTCTTGGCCATCGTCCAGAATCGCGGCCATGATTTCATTTTCCATCGCCAGCGAAAATTCGAGGTTTTGCAAAAGCTTACCGGTGTTGGCGCATTCCGTCACGTAACCTGCGCGGGTGTTGGTGTCGACCACAGCGCCGCCGAAGTTCGGGCCAAAGTAATCGTCGCCACCGGTCAGATAGGCCATTTCAAAGTTGGCGTTCATCGGGTGGGGTTCCCAACCAAGAAAGACAACCGGCTCGCCTTTTTTGTCGGCGCGCGCCACTTGGGCCAGCATGCCTTGTTCCGAGCTTTCGGCCACTTCGATGTCTTTCATGCCAAACGCGTCGGCGTCGATCATCGATTGGATCAGGCGGTTGCCGTCATTGCCAGGCTCGATGCCGTAAATCTTGCCTTCCAGCGCGTCTGCATGCTTGGCGATGTCGCCAAAATCCGCAATGCCCAGATCGGCGGCGGCTTTGTTCACAGCCAAGGTGTATTTCGCGCCTTCAAGGTTGGTGCGCACGGTGTCGACGGTTTTCGCTTCGCGGTAGGGCGCGATGTCGGCTTCCATCGTCGGCATCCAGTTGCCGAGAAATACGTCAACGTCGCCTTTGGCAAGCGAGGTATAGGTCACGGGCACGGACAGCACTTTGATGTCAGTGTCATAGCCAAGCGCCTCAAGCACAACGGTTGTTGCGGCGGTTGTCGCGGTGATGTCGGTCCAGCCCACGTCTGAGAAGACGATCTTTTCGCAATGGCCATCCGCCATAGCGGTGCCAGCAGAGGCCACAAGGGCCAGGGTGGAGAGTGTGGATTTCAATGTCATAGGTCGCTCCCTGTTATTTGGTGCGGTTTCAAAGTCGCGCAGCAAGGCGAATGGGGTAAAACCGTCCATTTCGCGCTTGACTGCGACACTACCCCAGCCCGTGCCAAGGTGAAACCGTCATTCATTGACGTTGATTGATGTTTTTTATTGATTGACGAGTCAATTAAAAAAACGCAAGCCTGTGTAAGAAATGTGGTCAGGAGCCCGTGATGCCAAAGATTGGAATGGAACCCATTCGGCGTAAAGCCCTTGTGAACGCTACGATTTTTGAGATCGGGCGCGTGGGGTCTTTGGATGTCACCGTCAGTCAGATCGCAAAGCGCGCTGGGATGTCTTCGGCCTTGGCACACCACTACTTTGGCGGGAAAGACCAGATTTTCCTCGCGGCGATGCGTCATATTCTGTCCGTTTACGGGGCGCAGGTGCGTGTGGCTTTGCTGGTTGCAAAAACGCCGCGTGAACGGGTTGAGGCGATCATTCATGCCAATTTTGAGGCCGGAAACTTTCGCCCCGAAGTGATCAGCGCGTGGCTGAATTTCTATGTGTTGAGCCAATCAATGGACGGGGCGCGGCGGCTGTTACGGGTGTATCAGCACCGGTTGCACTCCAACCTCGTGCATCCCTTACGTGATCTTGTCGGGGACGACGCGCATGAGGTGGCCGACATGATCGCCGCGATGATTGATGGGCATTATATCCGACACGCTTTGCGCGAAGACACACCCTCGGGCAAGCGGGCGACGAAACAAGTTCTGGAGTTTCTGGAACTGATGTTGGAGGCACGTAAATGACCAACCCGAACATCCTCATCATCATGGTGGACCAGTTAAATGGTACGTTGTTCCCTGATGGGCCGGCGGAGTGGTTGCATGCGCCTAATCTCAAGAAACTCGCCGCGAAATCCGTGCGGTTTCAAAACGCTTACACCGCCAGTCCGCTCTGCGCACCGGGGCGGGCGTCGTTTATGTCCGGGCAACTTCCGCGCCGCACCGGCGTCTATGACAATGCGGCGGAGTTTAGATCCGACATCCCAACCTATGCGCATCACCTGCGCCGGGCGGGCTATCAAACCGCCCTATCTGGCAAGATGCATTTTGTTGGGCCAGACCAGATGCACGGCTTTGAAGAACGCCTGACCACCGATATTTACCCCGCCGATTTCGGCTGGACACCTGATTATCGCAAACCCGGTGAACGCATTGATTGGTGGTATCACAATATGGGCTCGGTCACCGGGGCAGGGGTCGCTGAGATCTCCAATCAAATGGAGTATGACGACGAGGTGGCGTATAATGCCACGCGCAAGCTTTATGATCTGGCGCGTGGCAAAGACGATCGCCCGTGGTGCCTGACCGTCAGCTTTACCCATCCGCATGATCCATACGTGGCCCGTCGCAAATATTGGGATCTCTATGAGGATTGCGCGCATTTGCTGCCCGAGATTCCGGCGATGGTGTATGACGATCACGACCCGCACGCACAACGCATATTCGACGCCAATGATTGGCGCAGCTTTGACATCACCGACGAGGATATTCAGAAATCACGCCGGGCGTATTTCGCCAATATCTCTTACCTCGATGACAAGGTCGGCGAGATGCTGGATGTGCTGAAAGCCACGCGCCAAGACCCGATCATCTTCTTTGTATCTGACCACGGGGATATGCTGGGCGAACGGGGGCTTTGGTTCAAAATGAACTTCTATGAAGGCTCCGCCCGAGTGCCCTTGATGGTGTCGGCACCCGGCCTTGAACCCGGCCTGATTGAGGCCCCGGTTTCAACACTGGACGTAACGCCAACCCTTGCCGAACTGGCGGGCGTGTCAATGGACGAGGTTATGCCGTGGGTCGATGGTGAAAGCCTTGTGGGCTTGGCCAAAGGCGAGACCCGCGACAGCCCGGTGGCGATGGAATATGCGGCCGAGGCGTCATACGCGCCGCTGGTGTCGCTGCGCTATGGCAAGTGGAAATACAACCGCTGTGCGCTGGACCCCGATCAGCTGTTTGATCTGGAGGCGGACCCGCATGAGCTGACCAACCTCGCGGGCGACCCCGCCCATGGCGGCACGTTGATGAGTTTGCGGGCAAAATCCGAAGCGCGCTGGGATTTGGCGGCTTACGACAATGAAGTACGTGAAAGTCAGGCGCGGCGTTGGGTGGTTTATGAGGCGCTCAGAAACGGGGCCTATTTCCCGTGGGATTACCAGCCGCTTCAACAGGCCTCTGAACGCTATATGCGCAATCACATGAATTTGGACAATCTCGAAGAAAATCAACGCTTTCCACGCGGAGAGTGACAGGAATTGCCCCAGTTAAGGGCGGATGAACAGGGGCGACGGCGCCCAAGATGAAAGTACACCTATGACCTATGAGACCCAACCCAAAGCCAGCCACTTTATCGGTGGCGAATATGTCGAAGACACCAATGGCGCCCCAATTGACGTGATCTATCCGGCCACGGGCGAAGTGGTGGCGCGGGTGCATTCCGCGACCCCTGAAATCATTGAACGGGCTGTCAAAGCCGCGCGCGGCGCGCAAGCCGAATGGGAAGCAATGTCGGGCACGGAACGTGGCCGTATTCTGCGCCGTGCCGCTGACATCATCCGCGAGCGGAACCACGACTTGTCGGTGCTGGAAACCTATGACACCGGAAAACCCTATCAGGAAACTTCGGTGGCGGATGCCACATCGGGTGCGGATGCGTTGGAGTATTTTGGCGGGCTGGCGGGCGCTCTGACCGGCGAGCATATCCAGCTGCCCGGTGGCGATTTTGTCTATACCCGCCGCGAGGCGCTTGGTGTGTGTGTGGGCATTGGCGCATGGAATTATCCGACCCAGATCGCGTGCTGGAAAGGCGCGCCAGCGCTGGCCTGCGGCAACACGATGATCTTTAAACCATCGGAAACCACACCGCTTTGTGCGTTGAAAGTTGCCGAGATCTTGGTCGAGGCGGGCGCTCCTGCGGGCGTTTACAACGTTGTGCAAGGCTACGGCGATGTGGGGGCGGCGCTTGTGACCCACGATGACGTCGACAAAGTGTCCTTGACCGGATCGGTCCCCACAGGACGCAAGGTTTATGCGGCGGCTGCCGAGGGCATGAAACATGTGACGATGGAATTGGGTGGCAAGTCGCCGATGATCGTTTTTGACGATGCGGATGTGGATGCGGCTGTGTCCGGGGCTATTTTGGGCAACTTCTATTCCACCGGTCAGGTCTGTTCCAACGGCACACGGGTGTTTGTGCAAAAGGGCATCAAGGATGCGTTCCTGAAACGCCTGTCCGAGCGGTTGGAAAATGCGGTGATCGGCGACCCAATGGACCCTGCGACCAGCTTTGGCCCGATGGTGTCGGAAAACCAGTTGAACATCGTGATGGGCTATATCGCGAAAGGCCAGGAAGAGGGGGCCACGCTGTCTTATGGCGGTGCGCGCGTTGAGGGCGAAGGCTATTACCTGCAACCCACCGTGTTCTCGGATGTGACCGACGATATGACCATCGCTCGCGAAGAGATTTTTGGCCCGGTGATGGCGGTGCTTGATTTCGAGGATGAGGCCGAAGTGCTGGCGCGGGCCAACGACACCGAATTTGGTCTGGCGGCTGGGGTCTTTACCCAAGATATCACCCGCGCGCACCGTGTTGTCGCCGGGTTTGAGGCGGGCACCTGCTTTATCAATTCCTACAATGATGCGCCGGTTGAGGCACCGTTTGGTGGGGCAAAGGCTTCGGGTGTGGGGCGTGAAAACTCCAAGGCGGCGATTGAACATTATTCCGAGCTTAAGACCGTTTATGTCCGCATGAGCCCAATTGAGGCGCCGTTCTAAGCGCAATCCGAAAAGTGTAACACGGTTTTCGGACCAAATTGACGCGCGCATTAAAGGATCTGATGATGCAAGCAGAATATGTGATTGTTGGGGCCGGAAGCGCGGGTTGCGCCATGGCCTATCGCCTTGCTGAGGCAGGCAAAAAGGTGATTGTGATTGAACATGGCGGCACCGATGCTGGCCCGTTCATTCAGATGCCCGCGGCCCTGTCTTACCCGATGAATATGAAGACCTATGATTGGGGGTTCATGACCGAACCTGAACCGCATTTGGACGGGCGCAGCTTGGTTACGCCGCGCGGCAAGGTCATCGGTGGATCAAGCTCGATCAACGGAATGGTTTACGTGCGCGGCCATGCGCGTGACTTTGATCACTGGGCGGATCAGGGCGCGGACGGGTGGTCCTATGCCGACGTGCTGCCCTATTTCAAACGGCAAGAGCATTGGCACGATGGCGGGCATGGCGGCGACGCAGATTGGCGCGGCAAAGACGGGCCGTTGCATGTGACCCGTGGCCCACGCGAAAACCCCCTGTTTCACGCCTTTGTTGAGGCGGGGAAACAGGCCGGATACCCGGTGACGGGCGACTATAATGGCGAGCAACAAGAGGGCTTTGGCCCGATGGAGCAGACCGTGTGGCAAGGCCGCCGTTGGTCCGCCGCCAACGCCTATTTGCGCCCCGCACAAGCCACGGGAAATTGCGAGGTGATCCGCGCCTTTGCCCGCAAAGTGGTGATCGAAGACGGTCGCGCGGTTGGGGTCGAGGTGGAACGTGCTGGCAAGATCGAGGTGATCAAAGCCAGCGCTGAGGTGGTGCTGGCCGCAAGCTCCATCAACTCGCCAAAACTGTTGATGCTCTCAGGAATTGGCCCTGCCGCGCACCTGAAAGAACACGGCATTGAGGTGGTCGCGGACCGCGGTGGTGTGGGGCAAAACCTGCAGGACCATCTTGAGGTCTATATGCAATATGCCTCGAAACAGCCGATCACGCTTTATAAATACTGGAACCTGATCTGGAAAGGGATTTTGGGCGCGCAATGGCTCTTTACCAAAAAGGGGCTGGGGGCGTCGAACCAGTTTGAAAGCGCGGCCTTTATCCGGTCAAAAGCGGGGGTGGAATATCCCGATATCCAGTATCATTTCCTGCCGATTGCCGTGCGTTATGATGGCAAAGCCGCGTCAGAAGGGCACGGATTTCAGGCCCATGTTGGCCCAATGCGCTCGCCCTCGCGCGGTGAGATCACCCTGAAATCCGCTGATCCAAAAGAAGCACCACGGATCTTTTTCAACTATATGTCCACCGATCAGGACTGGGAAGATTTCCGCCGTTGCATTCGCCTGACGCGCGAGATTTTCGCCCAACACGCGTTTGAACCATTCGTAAATTTTGAAATCCAGCCGGGGGTCGCCTATAACAGTGACGACGAGATCGACAGCTTTATCCGCGAACACGCCGAAAGCGCCTATCATCCCTGTGGCACCTGCCGGATGGGGCGTGCCGACGATCCAATGGCGGTGGTTGACCCTGAACTGCGGGTAATTGGCGTGGATGGGCTGCGCGTCGCCGACAGTTCCACCTTCCCGCGCATCACCAACGGAAACCTCAATGCACCGTCGATTATGGTCGGCGAAAAGGCCTCGGATCACATTCTGGGGCGCAGCTTGCCGCGCGCCAATGAGGGGCCTTGGATCAACCCAAACTGGGAAACCAGCCAAAGATAACAAACGAGGCGGCTCTAAATAGGTCGCCTTTTTTCTTGCTCTAAATATCTCGGGGTGAGCGAGCTTGCCTCGCGAGGGGCAGCGCCCCTTTCTCAACCTTCTCAGATAATTCGCATGTGTTTGATCCGGGTCAAGGTGGTGTCACATGCCTTCGCGCACACTCTTGTTGACCAAAGCGAGAGGAGACACGCGAATGTCAAACACCCCCCATGAACTGCACGAAGAATTCCCGGAATTTGCCGCGAAGATTTCTGAGATGAAAACATCGGACGCCCATTTTTCCAAACTGGCCGAAGAGTATCACGAGCTGAACCGTGCGGTACACCGGGCAGAAACCAACGTTGAACCGACCGATCAGTTCAACGAGGAAGAGATGCGCAAAAAACGCTCGCAGCTGAAAGATGAGATTTACCGGATGTTGAGTGCCGTCTGAACGGGTGACGCCTAAATTGACAAAGGCCCCGCCGGTTTGGTGGGGCCTATCGTCACTTTAGGGTTTGCATCCATTTGACCAATTCCGGTCGCACCCCTTTTGCGGCAAAGATGCCCCCATGGCTCGCGGATTTGCGAAAGACGAAACGTTTGTTCTTCGCAGGTGAACCCGTAAAAACAGCCTTGCCTTGGGCTTGTGGCACGTATTTATCGCGCCCCCCATGCATAACAAAAAGCGGCAGCTTCACCGACCGAATAAGCTTGGCACTGGGCCAAGGGTCGTTTCTGCCGCGAAACAATTGTGCAAGCCCCCCGGCCTGATGGCGCACAAGATCATACACAGAGGCGTAGGGGGCCTGTAATATTAGACCAATCGGTTGTGGCGCCCCGCGATCAAGTTCGGCCACCAACCGCACGGCGGGGCCTGTTCCCAAACTCTCCCCCATGACAACAACAGGCCCAGTCCCGATCAGCTTTGGCAGGGCGGCATAGACCTTATGCGCCGCGTTCATGATGCTTTTGGAACTGCTGCGGCCTTTGCTGCCCGACGACCCCGGATAACCAAGCGCCACAAGGCCATAACCTTGCTTGACCAGCCAGGAGTATTTCCAGGTTCGGGTTTCCAAATTTCCGATGGAGCCATGTAGGAAGAATATGCTCGGCTTTCCCTGTTGCGGTTGTGCGACCCACAGGACCAACCCATCCAGCACCACCTCTTTCGCCTTGCCGGCCAATTGGCCGCGATCGGCGGTTGCGGGGGGGACGCGGGATTTGTCGAACTGAAAAAGAATAGCCGCTTCAAACGGATTCGCCACCGACGGGCTGACAAACCCAATCAGGCCGCCGAAAAGAAGCACAAAAAATAGTCGTAACATTACCGATCAATCTCGTAAGGAAGCACTCCGCGCGAGTATGGATCAACACGTAATTTACGTTCAAGGGGAGGAACCGAGCGTTGGTGACAATGCGCTCGTTCGCAGATCCGGCAGCTGATCCCGATGGGCTCAAATGCCGCGTCATTTGAGACATCCAACTCGTCGGCATAGACCAAATCCCCGGCATGCTTCACCTCGCATCCCAGTCCAATCGCGTATCTGCGCACGGGCGCGGAAAAGGTGCCGCCGGATTTGGACACATTGCGCGCGAGGCAAAAATATTTAACGCCGTCAGGGGTTTGCGCCAACTGACGCAGGAAACGCCCCGGTGTTTCAAACGCCTGATGCACATTCCAAAGCGGGCAGGCCCCGCCAAACCTCGCAAATTGCATTCGGGTGGCGGAATGGCGTTTGGTGATGGTGCCGGCCTGATCAACGCGCACAAAAAAGAACGGAATGCCCTTGGCACCGGGACGCTGCAGCGTCGACAGCCGGTGCGAAACTTGCTCAATCGAGGCGCCAAACCGATCGGCCAGCCGTTCCAGATCGTGGCGTGTTTCACGGGCGGCTTCCAAAAAGGCGCTATAGGGCAAAAGTGTTGCCCCGGCGAAGTAGTTGGCCAATCCAAGCTTGGCAATCGAGCGTGCCTCTTCGGTTTGAAACCGGGCGAAATCCAACGTGGCCTCAAGCAACGCATCCTGCGTGATCAGCGCCACTTGCATCAACAGTTGAAACTCTTGTGTGGCGCGGGGCGGGCGTGTGGACAGGGTCAGAACGCGCGTTTCCGGGTCAAAATTTCGGGTGGTTTCGCAATCTTCGTGCCGTACAGAAATACCTCGTTCGTTCAGGGTTTCTGTGGCCATGTCGGATTTGGTCAAACCGCGGCTGATGGCGCCATTGGCGAAATGTTCGGCGGCGCGGTCGACCGCATCAATGTAATTGTCACAATAGTGAAAGAAGTCGCGCACCTCGTCCCAGGGCGAGGCCTGTGTTGTGCGGTCTTCGCCCAAAACATCGCCCATGTTTTCGTCCAAAGCGGCAAGACGTTCGTGCCCCATTCGGTAGGCGCGGTGCAATTCGAGCAACGCATGGGCCAGCGCTGGCGCGTTTGAGGCCGCCAGCCGCAGATCGGCCAAAGGAGGCGCGTCAGAAAACACAGGATCAGCAAAAGCCTCGCGCATGTCCGAGATCAGCCGCTCTGCGTCGCCGGTCGACAGTTCAGCCACGTCAAAGCCAAACTCCTGCGCCAATGCCAGAACCACCCCGGTGGACACCGGGCGGTTGTTGTTTTCCATCTGGTTTAGATAGGGCAGGCTGACGCCCAGCTTTTCGGCAAACGTTTTTTGGGTCAGCCCAAGACGCGAGCGGATTTCGCGCAGCTTAACACCGGCATAGAGTTTCTGGGTGGCCATGCTTGCCTCGCAGTTTTGCAAAGTTTTTCTACCCTACCGATAGCATTTGCAAAGCCGTGTCGTCAAAGCCCCAATTTGCGGGCGCGATGAATGACGTAAAGGATCGACACCAGCGAAAGAAGCGCCGAGATCAGCATAACCCAAAGAAGCGGCATCGCAGAATTCCCATCGCCCAACAGGATACCGGACAGGGCCGACAGGGCCGCGCCCCCGCCGATCATCAGCGCACCGCCAAGGCCAGCCGCACTTCCCGCGAGATCAGGGCGCACCCCCATCAGGCCCGCATTTGCATTGGGAAGCGTCAGTCCATTGCCAACCCCCACAAGGATCATAAAGCCAAAAAACACATATTCAGAACTGTATCCAAGCGAGAAGAAAAACATCGACATCAACATGCCCGATGCGGTGGTCATTGCGCCAAACAGCACCATATTGTTCATGCCGACGCGCACTGAATACCGGCCCGACAGGAAGTTACCGATCAGATAGCCTGCGGCAGGTGCGCCGAAAAAGAACCCCAACCGGGCGGGCTCCATATTGTAAATATTGGTGCCCACATAGGGCGCGCCGCCCAGATAGGCGAAAAAGGCCCCGGAGGTCAGCGCGGCGGTCAGGCTATAGCCCCAAAAACGTGGTGATGAAAGCAGGGCAGGATAGGCGCGCAGTTGCTCACCAAAGCCACCGGCGCGCGGTTTAGACGTCTCGCCCCAATTGCCCCAAGCCAACCAGAGCGCGGCGACACCCGTGATCGCTTGCAACCAGAAGTTTGCTTTCCAACCAAAGACTTCGTCGAAAACGCCACCAATAGAGGGGCCAATCATCGGCACAATCGACATGCCCATGGTCACATAGCCAATCATCGACGCGGCCTGTGCGTCCGGCACCATATCGCGCACTGTGGCGCGCGACAGCACCATGCCGGCCACAACGGTTGCTTGTAACATGCGAAAGATCAGGAATGTGGTGATGTTGGGGGCGAAAACGCAGCCAACCGAGGCCAGGATGTAGATAATAAACCCATATAGCACGACGGGGCGGCGACCAAAGCGATCGGACAGCGGCCCTACAATGATTTGCATCACCGCGTTCACAAGCAAATACAGCGCCACAGACAGCTGCACCACATGGTAATCCGTCTTAAAATACAGCGCCATGCCCGGCAGTGACGGCAGAAAGACATTCATCGACATGGCAGCCGCGGCGGCCACAAAGGTCAATGTAAAGACATGGGGCGGGCTGCAAGGGTCCATAAACCGTTTGGGCCCCTGAGAAGGTGCTTGAAATGATTGCATATGCAATGGCTAGGGGGCTGGGCCGGGGCTGTCCAATCAATTTGAGTTACGGGGGCATCACGGCTTGCGATATTTGCAAATATTCAATTTGCAAAAGATGCATTGCAACAATTATGCAAATTCGCCCTATTTTCCTTCCGCATCATGGTAAAACCGGCTAGTTTGCCCACAAATCAAGGAGTGCCGCCAGATGAAAGATATCCTTCAGGAACTGGAAGACCGCCGTGAGAAAGCCCGCCTTGGTGGCGGTCAGCGTCGGATCGACAGCCAACATGCCAAGGGCAAATTAACCGCGCGTGAGCGGGTTGAGCTCTTGCTGGACGAGGGCTCGTTTGAAGAGTTCGACATGTTCAAAACCCACCGCTGTACCGAATTTGGTATGGAGGCAGACAAGCCCGCAGGCGACGGTGTGGTCACCGGGTGGGGCACCATCAATGGCCGCTTGGTCTATGTGTTCTCGCAGGATTTCACTGTGTTTGGTGGCTCGCTGTCTGAAACGCACGCGGAAAAGATCTGCAAGATCATGGATATGGCGATGCAAAATGGCGCGCCGGTGATTGGGATCAACGATTCAGGTGGTGCGCGAATTCAAGAAGGCGTGGCCTCTTTGGCGGGCTATGCGGAAGTGTTCCAAAAGAACATTATGGCCTCGGGCGTGGTGCCGCAGATTTCGGTGATCATGGGGCCTTGTGCCGGTGGGGCGGTCTATTCGCCCGCGATGACCGACTTTATCTTCATGGTTAAAGACACGTCTTACATGTTCGTGACCGGGCCTGATGTGGTGAAAACCGTGACCAATGAGGTCGTGACCGCAGAGGAGCTTGGCGGCGCCTCGACTCACACCAAAAAATCCTCTGTCGCGGATGGTGCGTTTGAAAATGACGTCGAAGCCCTGTCAGAAGTGCGCCGCTTGGTGGATTTCCTGCCGCTCAACAACCGTGAAAAAGCCCCCGTGCGCCCGTTCTTTGACGAACCGGGCCGTATTGAGGAAAGCCTTGACACTTTGGTGCCGGAAAATCCGAATGCGCCATATGATATGAAAGAGCTGATCACCAAGCTGGCGGATGAGGGCGACTTCTTTGAAATTCAGGAAGATTACGCCAAGAACATCATCACCGGCTATATCCGCCTTGAGGGGCAGACCGTGGGTGTTGTGGCCAACCAACCGATGGTTCTGGCCGGGTGTCTCGACATCGACAGCTCGCGCAAAGCGGCGCGGTTTGTGCGCTTTTGCGATGCGTTTGAAATCCCGATCCTGACGCTGGTTGACGTACCTGGCTTTTTGCCGGGAACAAGCCAGGAATATGGTGGCGTGATCAAACATGGTGCGAAACTGTTGTTTGCTTACGGCGAAGCGACCGTTCCGAAAGTGACGGTAATCACCCGCAAAGCTTACGGTGGGGCTTATGACGTGATGGCGTCCAAGCACCTGCGCGGTGATTTCAACTATGCGTGGCCCAAGGCGCAGATTGCGGTGATGGGGGCCAAAGGCGCGACGGAAATCCTCTATCGCTCCGAATTGAATGACCCCGAGAAAATCGCACAGCGCACCGCCGATTACGAAGATCGTTTTGCCAACCCGTTTGTGGCGGCTGAACGCGGCTTTATCGACGAGGTGATCCAGCCCCGCTCAACGCGGATGCGGTCAGCCGCGCCTTTGCCTCGCTTCGGGGTAAAAAACTCGAGAACCCATGGAAAAAGCACGACAATATTCCATTGTAAGGCTGAACCGGAGACGATGAAAACATGACGTTGGCGCAGACATATCGAACCCGTAAGGGGCACGGCAGGGCAGGGGCATTGGTTGCCCTGACCCTAAGCTTGACCCTTGCCGGGGCGTTGTCTGCGCCTGCGTTTGCCAAACCTGCGTTTGCCAAAGATGAGGCGTGGGATCCTGATTTCGTCATCACGGTTCCCTCGGGCCAAGAAATCTCGTTTCTGGATGTGATCCGGGGCGAAGAAAGTGCCGCTGGAACCGCCATACGCTATCGCTTTCTGGCCCCCGGCATTGCCCGCAATAAGGGCAATGTGGTCTTTTCACAGGCTGAAGAAGACATGGCAGCGCTGTTCAGGATTATGTGCTGCCTTGGATCGTGGTGGCCCCCGGCGAGATGCCGGATCAGATAATTATCGTGCTTTCCGACCGTGAGGTCGAGTTCGGTGTGGCCGATCCCGACGCAACCCAGTATTTCGAGGCCTATCGCCCCGAGGATGGGGCCTGTTTCTGGGAGGGCTTCTAATGGCATTGCCATATATGCTGAAACACAAAGGGTTCCCCGGGCGTTTGCCTGGAACCGATTTTCAATTTGTCCTGCGCCGTGCCGCGAAAGACGGGGCCACGCCCCTGAAAGCGCGCGAACGGTTTGCGGATCGCCGTCCGGCCGATCGCCGCGCGGATCAGGGCTTTGTCAAAGCACTGTGGGAAAATTTCGGCGATCAGCCGTTTGAGCGCGGCAATCTGGATGCGGGCCGTCTGAGCTGGCTCTTTGGCCGCGAAGTGATCCCAGCCGAAGATCCCTTTGATCCCGCTAGCTATGAGGCAATGCTGGTTCTGGACATTGACCGCGCCCGCGCGGCGTTTCCGGACGTGGATTTTGACGAAGAAGAGGGCTTTTAGGCATGAATTTGCTTGGCCCTCTCCAAAACCGGCAAGAACCGGCCCAAATGGCGAAGTCTTCGTCATGGGCCTCTTGTATCCGGCCTGTGGTGTGCCAATCTCTTAATCAAGCAAGCGCACAATCCCCGCGTTTTGCTGTGGCTTGCAAGAGCCACTACCCTTCCCCTTCTTCTCCCCGGTTTCGGACCTTTTGGTCCGAGCCGGGTTTCTTTTGCGATACTGGTGCTGCGCCTAAACGTGGTGCTGCGCATGATTGCGCCCGCCCGGTCAAGCCCCAACAATATCGCTTTGCAAATCATGACGGCCTTGGCACTATAGGTGCTAATAATAAGACAAAACGAGGCAGTCAAAAATGCAAATTGCGAAATTCGCCCCCAAAGTCGGCACAAAAGTCGTTATGGGCGCCTGTGCGCTTGCCGTACTGGCGGGATGTCAGTGGAATGACCTTGAACGGGCGGGGGCCGGTGCGGCCACCGGCGCTGTGGTTGCGCAAGCAACCAGTGGCAACCTGCTTACCGGTGCGATCATCGGTGCGGGCGCAGGTGCGCTTTGCGACGATCTCGGCGTCAGGTTCTGTAACTGATCTTTGCACAGACACTAATACCGTAAAAAAGAATATGTGGGCCGCCATTGGTGTCCCGCGTTTGAATATGCCCGCCAGAGGTTTGCCCTCTGGTGGGTTTTTTGTTGCCAATGTGCCAGGGGCCATGCCCCTTGCCACCACATGAAGAAGGGACAGGACATGTTCAACAAGATCCTGATTGCAAACCGGGGCGAGATCGCCTGCCGCGTGATCAAGACCGCTCGTAAAATGGGCATTCAGACCGTTGCGATTTATTCAGATGCGGATAAAAGCGCGCTTCATGTGAAAATGGCGGATGAGGCGGTTCACATCGGCCCGCCCCCGGCCAATCAGTCCTATATTGTCATTGATAAGGTGATGGAGGCAATCAGGTCGTCTGGTGCGCAAGCCGTGCATCCCGGCTATGGTTTCCTGTCCGAAAACTCGAAATTCGCAACGGCGCTGGCCGCTGAAGGCGTCGCTTTTGTTGGGCCACCAGTGGGCGCAATTGAAAAGATGGGTGACAAGATCACCTCGAAGAAAATCGCCCAAGAGGCCGGCGTGTCGACCGTGCCCGGTTACATGGGGTTGATCGAAGACGCCGAAGAGGCGGTGAAAATCTCCAACCAGGTTGGCTATCCGGTGATGATCAAAGCCTCGGCCGGTGGCGGCGGCAAAGGCATGCGGATTGCGTGGAATGATGACGAGGCCCGCGAAGGGTTCCAATCGTCCAAAAACGAGGCCGCCAACAGCTTTGGCGATGACCGGATTTTCATCGAAAAATTCATCACCCAACCGCGACACATCGAAATTCAGGTGCTTTGCGACAGCCACGGCAACGGTATCTATCTGGGTGAACGCGAGTGTTCGATCCAGCGGCGTCAGCAAAAAGTTGTGGAAGAGGCGCCAAGCCCTTTTTTGGACGAGAAAACCCGCAAAGCCATGGGCGAACAGGCTGTGGCCTTGGCGCAAGCCGTGGATTACGCCTCCGCTGGGACCGTGGAATTCATCGTGGATGGCGACAAGAACTTCTATTTCCTTGAGATGAACACCCGCCTTCAGGTGGAACACCCCGTGACCGAGCTGATCACCGGTGTTGACCTTGTGGAACAGATGATCCGGGTCGCAAATGGCGAGAAGCTGTCGATCACGCAGGACGACATCAAACTGAACGGCTGGGCGATTGAAAACCGGCTTTATGCCGAAGACCCCTATCGCGGGTTCTTGCCCTCAATTGGTCGTTTGACCGCCTATCGTCCGCCCGCTGAACAAGCCGCTGGTCCGCTTTTGGACAATGACAAATGGCAAGGTGACGCGCCAAATGGCAAAGGCATCGCGGTGCGCAATGACACCGGCGTTTTTGAAGGCGGCGAGATCAGCATGTACTACGATCCGATGATCGCCAAGCTATGCACATGGGCGCCAACCCGTGATGATGCGATTGAAGCGATGCGGGTGGCACTTGATAGCTTTGAGGTCGAAGGCATTGGCCACAACCTGCCGTTCCTGTCCGCCGTGATGGATCATCCGATCTTTATCAAAGGCGACATGACCACCGCCTTTATCGAAGAGCAATATCCTGACGGGTTTGAAGGGGTTGAATTGCCTGAGGAGGCACTGCAACGGATCGCAGCTTCTGCCGCCGCCATGTACCGCGTGGCCGAAATTCGCCGCACCCGTATCTCTGGTCGGATGGACAATCACGAACGAAAAGTCGGCAAGAAATGGGTTGTTTCCCTGCAGGGCATTGAATTTGCAGTGAAAATCAAAGCGGACAAAAAAGGCTCCACCGTTAAGTTCGAAGATGGCACCAAATTGCGTGTGGCATCGAAATGGACACCGGGCGACAGCTTGGCGCGTCTGGATGTGAATGGTGATCCATTGGTTCTGAAGGTCGACAAGATCACGTCGGGCTTCCGGATGCGCTCACGTGGGGCGGATCTGAGCGTGCGCGTGCGCACCCCGCGTCAGGCTGAACTGGCCCGTTTGATGCCGGAAAAAGTGGCGCCTGATACGTCGAAAATGCTGCTTTGCCCGATGCCGGGTCTGGTTGTGAAACTGGACGTCGCAGTGGGTGATGAAGTGCAAGAAGGCCAGGCGCTTTGCACCATCGAGGCGATGAAGATGGAAAACATCCTGCGCGCTGAGAAAAAGGGCACCGTGACCAAGATCAACGCGGGCGCAGGCGACAGCCTTGCGGTCGACGAAGTGATCATGGAGTTCGAATAAACGATGTTGGCATCCGCCCGGTATATGCCCAGAGGGGGCGCAGGGATTGCGCTTGCGTCCCTGATGGTGCTGGGCGGTTGCAATATGCACCGCGAAGGGGCGCTGCGGTCCGACCTGTCGGCGTGGTTCCAGCTTGGCGACACATTGGCGTTTGAAAGCCGCCGAAATTGCACCGCGGCGGTGTTTCGGGCGCGCAACAATTCTGTCAGCCCGGATCTTGCGCTAACGGCCTCGCCGCCGGATGCGCAAGACGTGTATCGCACGACGGGCTTGGCCGCGATTGCGGCGTCAGGGGCCTCGCCGCATGACCTGACCGACGCGATGCTGCTGACCCCGGATGGGGCCTTTGGCAAACAGGCTTTGGCCGCCGCTGCATTGGTTGGCCCTTGTCTCGATACAACGCTGGCGGCGGAGTTCGGCAATGCCATGACCCGCCGTGGTGCGCTTTTGGCCTATTCGGCTGAACTTGGGGGCGTGATGGTGCTCGACCATGACGCGCGCAAATTGTTTTTCGCCGCTGGGGATCCGCTTTAGATCCCCGTTGACGGCACAAGATAGGCCCGGACCTTCGGGCATAAGAAAGGATGACGCCATGAGCGATACAGCCAAATGGAAAGACCTGGCCGAAAAAGAACTGCGCGGTCGCCCGCTAGAGGATCTGAACTGGCAAACGCTGGAAGGCATTGATGTCAAACCGCTTTATACGGCGGAGGACACCAAGGATCTTGAGCATATGGACGGCATTCCCGGTGTCGGCCCCTTCACGCGCGGCGTGAAAGCGACCATGTATGCGGGTCGTCCCTGGACCATTCGCCAATATGCGGGCTTTTCCACCGCTGAGGAAAGCAACGCCTTTTACCGTCGCAATCTGGCCGCGGGTCAACAGGGTGTGTCGGTGGCCTTCGACCTCGCGACCCACCGTGGATATGACAGTGATCACCCTCGTGTGGTGGGCGACGTGGGCAAGGCTGGCGTCGCGATCGACAGTGTTGAAGACATGAAAATCCTCTTTGATGGTATTCCGCTGGATAAGGTTTCGGTGTCGATGACGATGAACGGGGCCGTTATTCCGATCCTGGCCAATTACATCGTTGCGGGCCAAGAACAAGGTCACGACAAATCGCTGCTGGCAGGCACCATTCAGAACGACATTCTGAAAGAGTTCATGGTGCGCAACACCTATATTTACCCGCCAGAACCCTCGATGCGGATCATTTCCGACATTATCGAATATACCTCAAATGAGATGCCGAAATTCAACTCGATCTCGATCTCTGGCTATCACATGCAAGAGGCGGGCGCGAACCTTGTGCAGGAACTGGCCTATACGCTGGCGGATGGTCGTGAATATGTGCGCGCGGCGATTGAAGCTGGCATGGACGTGGATAAATTCGCCGGTCGCCTGTCGTTCTTTTTTGCCATCGGCATGAACTTCTTTATGGAAGCCGCGAAACTGCGCGCGGCCCGCACCCTGTGGCACCGCGTGATGACCGAGTTTGGGGCGAAATCTGAACGCTCGAAAATGCTGCGCACCCATTGCCAGACCTCTGGTGTGAGTTTGCAGGAACAAGACCCCTATAACAACGTGATCCGCACCGCCTATGAGGCGATGTCAGCCGCTTTGGGCGGCACCCAATCGCTGCACACCAACGCGCTGGATGAAGCCATCGCTTTGCCCACAGATTTCTCAGCCCGGATCGCGCGCAACACGCAAATTATTCTGCAAGAAGAAACAGGGATCACCAATGTGGTCGATCCACTTGCGGGCTCTTATTACGTCGAAAGCCTGACCGATGAGCTGATCAACAAAGCTTGGGCGTTGATGGAAGAGGTCGAAGAGATGGGTGGGATGACCAAGGCTGTGGCCTCGGGCATGCCGAAACTGCGGATTGAGGAATCCGCTGCCAAACGTCAGGCCAATATCGACAAAGGTGACGAAGTTATTGTCGGTGTGAACAAACACAAGCTGGCCAAAGAAGACCCCATTGAAATTCTTGATGTGGACAATATGGCCGTGCGTGACAGCCAAATCGCCCGGCTTGAAACCATCCGGGCCACACGGGACGAGGCCGCCTGTCAGGCCGCGTTGTCCGAACTTACCCGTCGCGCCAAAGAAGGCGGAAACCTCTTGGAAGGCGCCGTGGAAGCGGCCCGTGCGCGCGCAACAGTCGGAGAGATCAGCATGGCTATGGAAGATGAGTTCGGCCGCCACCGTGCCGAAGTGAAAACCCTCGCGGGCGTTTACGGTGCGGCCTATGAAGGCGACGAAGGGTTTGCGAAAATCCAGAAGTCAGTGGAAGAGTTTGCTGAGGCCGAAGGCCGCCGCCCGCGTATGTTGGTGGTGAAAATGGGCCAAGACGGTCATGACCGTGGCGCCAAAGTCATCGCCACCGCCTTTGCGGATATTGGCTTTGACGTGGACGTGGGTCCGCTCTTTCAAACCCCGGATGAAGCCGCACAAGATGCCATCGACAACGACGTGCACATCGTTGGGATCTCGTCGCAAGCGGCAGGTCACAAGACGTTGGCCCCACAGCTGGTGAAAGCGTTGAAAGAGCAGGGCGCAGAAGAGATCATCGTGATCTGCGGCGGCGTGATCCCGCAGCAGGACTACCAATACCTCTATGACAATGGCGTAAAAGCCATCTTCGGGCCTGGCACCAATATCCCGGATGCCGCCCAGGAGGTCTTGAAGCTGATCGGCTCGC
>ATLU01000126.1_pt1 | contig 25498 bp, 18 predicted proteins | sample 178751 | NCBI WGS metagenome assembly ATLU01 (sample SAMN02211837, study PRJNA209200) | bioreactor metagenome | isolation source: day 23 sample from continuous culture bioreactor inoculated with sediment... | place: Germany: Wadden Sea | collected 2011
AACCGCAATCACAGCCGTAAAAGGCTCCCCCCCTTCTCCCTGAGTAGGATGAAACACCGCAGCCAGATAACCATCTGTAGGGTCCAGCCGCGCATAACTGCCGTCATCACAGCCCAACACATAGGATGAGAGTGTCCGCACCCGCTTCCCACCCCGCCCACGCTGAGTGGTCTCATCCTGCCCCGGGTTATACTGAAACAGGTTTTCATGGGCCGCGGTCATAACGGTTTGGATGGCATCTGCGGCGGTCGTCTTGCCGGAACCATTACCACCCGAGAAGAGATTCACCGGGCCAAAATCAAACTCAAGATTGGGAATATTGCCCCAGTTGATATAGACAAACTGCTTAAGAAACATCGTCCACCTCTTGCTCCGCCTCAACAGGCATCGCCAGCTCAATAGCGTTGATCGCCTCATCGGTCACGAAGGTGACAATCATGGGGTGGATCTTGATCCAGGCCTCACCACTCTCCATCTCTTCATCTGTTCTGAATTCGATCAGCCTGAGCTGGCGCAGACGATTAAATACCCGCTTACGTTCAACTACCTTATCCGGGAGCGTGCGCCCCAGCAGATTACGCATGGCAATAGAGAGTGACTCCACTGACTCAAGCACATAACCCTCTTCATCCAGCTGGCCTTCCCGCAGGGCCTTGTCGTACTGTAGGCGCAGTACGAGCAGAAGCACCACTTCATCCTGCTTCAGCCGCGCCCGTAAGCCACCGGTAAATGCGGACTCGGTTGCATCATCCATCCCCGGCACCTGGGCACCGGGTGGATAGAGGCGAAGGTAAGCAAATCGACGGTCATGCAACAGCGTGACACCCATCAGGCTTAAATACTCTTCTACCAGTGACTCGACACGAATAAAACGGTCATAAAGCTGCTGCTCTGTCTGGTTTTCCGCCCGACATAGCACTCCATAATTCAGCAGCCGAAGAGCGAGTTCCCGAAACTCCTGCAGGCTAACGCCCTCTTTTTCGAGGCCCTCTAAAAGACAATCAGTCAGCATGTCGCTCTCTTTCTATCAGTTCAATGGTAAATTCATCGGAGGCGTCGAAGTAGTCATTGCTCACCCGGTTGAAGGTAGGTGTCACCTGGAAGGCAAACTCCGCCGTGGAGAGTGAACCCACTTCAATCGCATGAGCACTCATGAGCAGTTCCCGGGCATCCCTCACAGGCAGGTTCTGACTCTGAATACGATGCCCTTCACAAAGTGACTTGACCAAATAATCCCGCTGCCCCTGACTGTTGAATGTAAAGGCCAGATCAACCGCCATCTGAACAAACATCGCCTTGCGCGAATCACGATCATCGCCCATCTCTGCCTCAACACCGGTATTGACCAGCCTTGGCTTGCGCCCAATATGCAACCGCAGACTCTCTGGATCAACAAAGCCGATATCTATTACAGAAAGTGCCTTTCCAGCTTCATTTAGTGCTTCTGACTGAACCCTGTCGGGTGATTGCCGCAACCGTTCACAAAGGGAAAAGAGGCGATTTTTTGTCGCCGCACCGGTATAACTCAGCTGCCGCATGATGATGTCTGCCCGACGGGTAAATCCATTCAGCGCATGCCGGAGTGCCGGTAGCATGACCGCCGAAGCGTTATGCATGCGGGTTTCAATGCCATCAAGAATGGTCAGATAGACCGATCGGTTAACATCCTCCAACAGCTCTGGGGCCATACGGCGCAGCTCGCGCTCGGCTTGGGCCTTGAACTCTTTTCGTTTACGCCGGGCCTTACCGATAAGATCACCAATTTCATCCCGATACTTCTCTACCGAATCAGCCGACAGACGAATTGCCAGGTCCGGCATGAAGCGCTTCTCCATAAAATCGAAAAACTCGTCCGAGGCATGCTGTACAACCTGCTGCGCCTCAACCTCCTTCACCAATTGACGCTTGCGCTCATCCAATTCGGCAATAACATCCGAAAAATCGGATATGATCCTTTCCGAATACTCAAAGGCATCCAACAGATCGTAAACTTCCCCTTTATCGAGGAACGATTGCAGGGCATTGCGGGTGTTGCGGGTGTTGCGATGGCGGGTACGAAAGCGACCACCAGACGCCTCGACCATCGGCTGTGTAAATAACCGGCCATGGCGGGTAAAGGCATAGGTGCTTTGCAGAGTCGCTTCATCCATCTGGCGCTCCAGCCAGCCATACTCCAGGAGCTGATTGAGTACCCAGTTGGCCTGTTCACGCTGACTACGCACGGGGGCGCTATACGCTTCGGCATCATCTTCATCCAGCACCGGACTGCGAGCAATCGCCTCTTCCAGAATCTCGATCAGCTGATTCCGGTTGAAGCTGCGGCTGTAATCAGCAAGCGAACCATACAAACGGGCATAAAAAAGCGTCAGGCAATCGACGATCTGCCCCCGGTATTTGCCATTGAGTAGCCTGAAGAAATGTTCCCGGCCTTGTGAAAAAAACACCTAGGCGAACCCTCTATTGGACAGTGACGCTAAAGCTTGATTGTGGGTTCGTAAAGCCGACATAGTGTTATGCGTATTGTGGTAGAAAAAACTGTATCGATTAAGTGGCGGAGAGGCAGGGATTCGAACCCTGGGACCCCGCAAAGGGTCAACTGATTTCGAATCAGTCCCGTTCGGCCACTCCGGCACCTCTCCTTAATAGCCCAGTACAACCGGCGAAACGCCTCTGTCGGCATGGCAAGATGTAACGTGCACACCGGTCAACCATCCCGATCGGGTATTATCACCACTGCCGCAGCCCATGACAAACAATTAAAGTCACAAAAAAAACAATAAGATAGATATCCCTTAGTGATCCAGTGAAACCTCTATTAGAATGGGTGGTCGATTATACAAAACTCACTTAAGGAACTAGCCGAACAGCAACCTCTGAAGCTACCCTGTTGACTATGCGTAAATTCGCCACTCTCCTCATCTGCCTGCTGATGGTCAGCTGCAGCATACCGAAACCTCTGATCGAGCGGATCAAAGAGGAGGGGTACCTGACAGTTGTAACCCGCAAGAGCCCGACCACTTATTTTAAAGATAAAGATGAGATACGCGGCCTGGAGTATGAACTGGTAGAGCAATTTGCCGATGAGCTTGGCGTCAGCGTGAAATACATTATCCCCGACAGTTTCGATCAGATTATCCCCACCATCACCCGGGGTGAAGCCCATTTTGCTGCCGCCGCACTAACCGTAACCAAGGCAAGGGAAGTCGCTGTACGCTTCACCCCGGAGTACCAGAAGGTTTCCGCTCAGCTGGTCTACAAATCAGGCAAAAGACGCCCCAAAAAGATAACCGATACCATCAAAGGCGATCTGGAAGTATTGGCAGGCAGTAGCCATGAGGAACTTCTTACTCAACTCAAGCAACAGCATCCTGAGCTGCGCTGGTCAGCCATGCAGTCTGTGGAGAGTGTCGAATTACTCAATCTGGTGAAAGAGGGCCTGATCGATTACACCATTGCAGACTCCAATGAAGTAGCACTCAGCAAACGTTTTCATCCGGAATTAAAGGTTGCACTTGAACTGGGTAAAGAGCAGTCATTGGCCTGGGCTTTCCCTCACGCAGAAGACAACAGCTTGTATAAAGCGGCAAAGCAGTTCATCAACCGCATCAGAGAAGACGGCTCACTGGAGCAACTACTGGAACGCTACTACGGCTATGTTGAGAAGCTGGGGTTTGTTGATAATCGCACCTTCGCTCGTCATCTGGTACAACGCTTACCGCCCTTGATTCCGCTATTCAAAAAAGCCGCCGAAAATAACAATTTTGATTGGCAGTTACTGGCTGCTATTGGTTACCAGGAGTCCCATTGGAATCCTGAAGCCGTATCACCAACAGGCGTCAGGGGCATCATGATGCTAACGGAAGGCACAGCCAAACAGATGGGTGTAGAGGATCGAACAGATATCAAACAGAGCATCAGCGGTGGTGCCCGCTACTTACGCCGAATCGAAAAAAAAATACCTAACCGCATTCAGGAACCGGACCGCACCTGGATGGCACTGGCCAGTTATAACGTTGGCTATGGTCATCTGGAGGATGCCCGGGTACTCACTCAACGCAGTGGAGCTGATCCTGACAAGTGGGCCGACGTCAAACAACACCTGCCGCTACTGGCAAAAAAGAAATACTATAAAACGGTCAAGTATGGCTTTGCGCGAGGCAAAGAACCGGTTCACTACGTTGATAATATTCGTAGCTATTACGACCTGTTGGTATGGCACAATAAAAAACAGAAAAAGAAGAAGATAGAAGCGGTTATCAATACTATGCCTGCCGTACTTTAACCATATCACTCAACGTCGTGATCGAAAGAAACTCCGCAACAATTCTGAGCAGTCATCGGCAAGCACGCCCCCTTCAGCCGCCACCGCATGATTAAACCGCTCATCTGAGGGCAAGAGATTAAAAACACTCCCCGCCGCTCCGCCTTTTGGATCCGTCGTACCATACACCACCCGCTTTACACGGGCATGCACGATTGCCCCGGCACACATGGGACAGGGCTCCAGTGTGACATAGAGGGTTGAGCCGGGTAGTCGATAGTTGGCAACCTTTTTCCCCGCATCACGCAAGGCCATAATCTCAGCATGGGCCGTGGGGTCATTTGTGGTGATGGGGCGATTCCAACCCTCTCCAATAACGTCACCATCCAGCACCAACACCGCACCAACCGGAACTTCACCCTCCGATTCAGCGCGTTGCGCCAGAGTTATCGCCTGGCGCATGAACAGTTCGTCCTGTGCGGTCAATTCAATCACGCCCGGGTTGTGGCTCTCCGTTACTCCCACTCGATCGTCGCGGGTGGCTTGCTGGAGATATCGTAGGCCACACGTGAGATACCCGTCACCTCATTGATGATGCGACGGGAGACCAGCTCCAAAAATTCGAATGGCAGATGGGCGAATCGAGCTGTCATGAAATCTACCGTTTCTACCGCACGGAGGGAAACCACATACTCATAACGTCGTGCATCACCCACCACACCAACCGACTTGACGGGCAGAAATACAGCAAAGGCCTGACTCACTTGATCGTAGAGGTCGTGATTACGCAACTCCTGAATAAAAATATGATCCGCCTGACGCAGGATATCGGCATAAGACTTCTTTACCTCGCCGAGAATTCTCACTCCCAGACCAGGACCTGGGAAGGGGTGGCGATAAACCATCTCGGACGGCAAGCCAAGTTCAACACCGATCTTTCGTACTTCATCCTTGAACAGCTCGCGCAGCGGTTCCACCAGCTTCAGTTTCATATAGTCGGGTAAGCCGCCCACATTGTGGTGGGACTTAATGACGTGGGCCTTGCCGGATTTGGCGCCGGCTGATTCGATCACGTCGGGATAGATAGTGCCCTGAGCCAAGAATTCGACACCTTCAATCTTGGCCGCTTCCTCTTCGAAGATATCGATAAACAGATTGCCGATTATCTTGCGCTTCTTCTCCGGGTCATTCTCACCCGCCAGAGTATCCAGGAACCTCTGCTCTGCATCTACGCGAATTACCTTAACGCCCATATGCTGGGCAAAGGTGGCCATTACCTGATCACCTTCATGCAGGCGGAGCAGCCCATTATCGACAAAGATACAGGTCAGACGATCACCAATCGCCTTGTGCAGCATGGCGGCAACGACGGAGGAGTCAACGCCACCGGACAAACCGAGCAGCACCTTACCCTCCTCACCCACCGTCTCACGGACATGGGTAATGCTGTCTTCTATAATACTGGCCGGATTCCAGAGGGCCTCACAGCCACAGATCTCGAACAGAAAACGTTCAAGAATACGCCCACCCTGTCGGGTATGGGTAACTTCGGGATGAAACTGAATACCATAGAAACCACGCGACTCATCTGCCATACCGGCCAGCGGGGCGTTATCAGTCTCGGCAATAACCGTAAAACCTTCTGGCAGCGTCTCAACCCGGTCACCATGACTCATCCAGACATCCAGCAGTCCATAGCCTTCCGGGGTGGTGTGATCTTCAATATCACGCAGTAATTTTGAATGCCCCCGCGCCCTGACCTGAGCATAACCGTATTCATGGGCATCTGAACCCGCTACCGCTCCACCCAGCTGCGCCGCCATAGTCTGCATGCCATAGCAGATACCCAGTACCGGCACGCCCAGCTCAAACACCATATCAGGCGCACGGGGCGTATCATCGGCAGTCACAGACTCAGGGCCACCGGAGAGTATGACACCAGCAGGATTCTGCTCTCGAATAGCCTCTTCACAGTTATCGTAAGGCCAGATCTCGCAATAGACACCAGCCTCACGGACCCGGCGCGCAATCAACTGGGTATACTGAGATCCAAAGTCTAGGATCATAATGCGGTGTGCGTGGATATCCTGATTAGTCATAGTCTGCATTCCAACCGTTCTGAAACGAAAGAACCGCAGAAGGGTAAGGCATTTGCTCCAACCTTCCTGCGGTTTTTGATTATTGCCGTTAAACCATCAACTCTGTCGATAATTAGGGGCTTCCTTGGTAATGGTTACGTCATGTACGTGCGACTCCCGCATACCGGCATTAGTCACCCGTACAAACTCAGGCTTGGTGCGCATATCATCGATAGTGGCACAGCCGGTATAACCCATACTGGCACGAATACCACCATTCAGCTGAGTAATCACGTTGATCAGCGGCCCCTTATAAGGAACGCGTCCCTCAATACCCTCTGGCACCAGTTTATCGGCTTCTTTGGTGTCTTCCTGGAAGTAGCGGTCACTGGAACCATTTCTGGCCTGCATGGCACCCAGACTACCCATACCCCGATAAGCCTTATAGGAGCGGCCCTGATAGATTTCCACCTCGCCCGGCGCCTCTTCAGTACCCGCCATCAAGCCGCCAACCATAACCGAATAGGCGCCTGCTACCAGCACTTTGGCAATATCACCAGAATAACGCAGACCACCATCTGCAATAAGCGGTACACCGGTACCTTCCAGTGCTTCAGCCACATTAGCCACGGCCGTGATCTGTGGAACACCAACACCCGCAACAATTCGCGTGGTACAGATCGATCCAGGACCAATACCTACCTTGACAGCATCCGCCCCCGCTTCAACCAAAGCCCGTGCCGCCGCAGCCGTGGCAATATTTCCACCGATCACCTGCACCTGCGGATAGTTCTTTTTAACCCAGGCCACACGATCCAAGACACCTTGAGAATGACCGTGAGCCGTGTCAACCACAACCACATCCACGCCCGCCTTAACCAGGGCCTCCACGCGCTCTTCCGTCCCCTCACCAACACCTACTGCAGCACCAACCCGCAGGCGCTCCTGATCATCTCGACAGGCATTGGGGTAATCTTTGGCCTTCTGTATATCCTTAACGGTAATCATACCGCGTAATTGGAAGGCATCATTAACGACCAGAATCTTTTCAATACGGTTAGCCTGTAGCTTGACTAAAACCTCATCACGACCAGCCCCCTCTTTAACTGTAATAAGACGCTCTTTGGGGGTCATGATGGCCGAAACCGGTTCGTTCATGCGAGTTTCAAAGCGCACATCACGATTAGTGACTATACCCACCAGATCATCTCCCTGAACGACAGGTACACCAGATATCCGGTTTGCCTGGGTAATCTCTACCAACTCACCAATGGTCATGGAAGGATCGACGGTAATCGGATCAACAATGACACCGCTCTCGTAGCGTTTCACTATCCGAACCTCTGCCGCCTGCTGCTCTGCGGTCATGTTTTTATGCATGATGCCGATTCCCCCTTCCAATGCCATGGTGATCGCCAGGCGGGATTCAGTCACCGTATCCATAGCAGCGGAGACAAGAGGTATATTGAGTCGTATCTCGCGAGTAAGCTGAGTACTTAGGTCCACATCCTTGGGCAGTACGGCGGAGTGGGCCGGTAGAAGCAAAACATCATCGAAAGTAAGGGCTTCCTGAACAAGGCGCATAATCGATTCCCAAGTGAAAGGTTTTTCGGTAAACAGAGTATTATAAAATTTTGCTAATTCGAGGTAAACTCAAATTAGCAATTAATTATAGGCAAACTGGCCAAAAATGACGGATTTATGCCTTCCCTGGATTTAGAAGCAGATTTTACACGCGATATCTACTCGGTTTCCCGACTAAACAGCGAAGTCAGGTCAGTCCTGGAGGGGAGTTTTCCGCTGTTATGGGTTGAAGGCGAGATATCCAATCTGGCACGCCCGGCCTCAGGGCACATTTACTTCTCACTCAAAGACCCTCAAGCGCAGGTGCGTTGCGCTATGTTTCGCATGAAAAGGCAGTACTTACGTTTCCAACCGGAAAATGGCCTCAAGGTTCTGATCCGTGCTCGCGTAGGGCTCTATGAAGGCCGCGGGGAGTTCCAGTTAATTGCCGAGCATATGGAACCCGCTGGTGAAGGGGATCTGCAACGGGCTTTTGAACAGCTCAAACAGAAGCTTCAGAACGAAGGTCTGTTCGATACAACCCACAAACAATCACTGCCAACACTACCCAAACAGATTGGCATCATCACCTCACCCTCCGGGGCTGCAATTCAGGATGTAATCACTGTCCTGAGCCGCCGCTTCCCGGCCATTCCACTGCTCATCTACCCAGTCACCGTACAGGGTGACGGGGCCGCACAATCCATCATCAGCGCACTGCAACTCGCGCAGTCACGACAGGATTGTGATTTACTGATATTGACCCGTGGAGGCGGCTCACTGGAAGACCTGATGGCCTTTAACGATGAAAATGTAGCGCGGATAATTCACAAGCTGACAATCCCCCTCATCTCGGCTGTTGGCCATGAGATTGATTTCACTATTGCAGATTTTGTTGCTGACAAGCGCGCACCAACCCCTTCAGCTGCCGCAGAGGTGGCCGTACCCGACTGTCAAGAGATGCTAAACAAGCTCAATTCAATGCAGCGAAGAATATCGCAGGGTATAACCCGTCATGTACAACGTCAGAGAGAGTTCCAAGGCAACCTCGACAAACGATTAAAAAGAGTACATCCGGAATTTCAGCTCCAGCAGCAACAGCAACACCTGGACGAACTCTACACACACCTTCAACGCAGCACCCAGACCCTAATAAAGGGGCAAAGCAGGACACTGCAGATTCTAACGGGCCGATTGCAGGCACGAACACCTCAGCACCAGCTAGATCGACAACATGAACTCTGCAAGACATTACATCATCGACTGAAAAGAAGCCTTGAATCGCAACTATATACAAAAAGCCAGCATGTCGGGTCTGTTACCGGAAAACTAAACACGCTAAGCCCTCTCGGGACACTGGCCCGAGGCTATTCCATAACCCGGGATTTAACAGATAAACGAGTGATTGATGATGCTGACAGCGTAACGCCAGGAGACACGCTGGAAACACGGGTAGTCAATGGAACAATCATTTCGACCGTTATCTCCACATCCACCGAACGATAATCATTGTTTCAGATGCAACCTATATTGCATATAAACCCATATAAAAGAAACAACTAAATACAGTATCCACGGCAAAAATAATAGGTATAGTTACATGTGTAACTATTGTATTTCGACAGAAACAGGATAACAATGGGGCATGAGCTCAGCTAAATCACTTCTGATAACCGCCATCATTGCTTCACTCGTGGCGGTTGGCCCCCTTTCGACAGATATGTACTTGCCGGCCTTTCCCGTTTTGATGCAGAGCTTTAATGCTGATATCAATCAGGTGCAGCACACGCTGAGTATTTTCCTGATTGGATTCGCCTTGGCACAGCTGATTTACGGCCCCTTGTCAGATCGATTTGGTAGAAAGCCTGTTTTAATGGGTGGGTTGCTGCTGTTCCTGCTAAGTAGCTTGGCCATCGTTTTTGCTGAATCAATCACCACACTATCAACTCTGCGTCTGTTTCAGGCGATCGGCGGTAGCGCCGGACCGGTTTTAGGACGAGCAATGGTGCGGGACATCCATGGTCCGAAGGATTCAGCCAGGCTACTCTCCTATATTGGAACAGCCATGGCGGTCGCACCGGCCGCCGCACCTATTTTAGGTGGTTACATGACAGTATGGTTTGGCTGGCAGTCCATTTTCATGTTTCTCGCGGCCTATGGTGTTATTGGCGTCATCCTGCTCGGAACACAGGTTCCGGAAACCGCTCCACCGGGTAGCCATCACATCATGACCGTCAGTAACTTGATGAAAAACTACTCCCTTTTACTCAAACACCAAACTTGGCGCTGGTATACCCTCTCCTGCAGTTTTGTCTTTGCAGGACTGTTCTCCTTCCTCTCCGGCTCATCTTTTGTGATTATCGATTTTCTTGGCTATAAGGAAGAGCAGTATGGCCTGTTTTTCGCCCTGGTAGTGGCCGGCTTCATGACCGGCACATTAATCGCTGGACGTCTCGTCAGGAGCTTGGGTATTAATAAACTGATGGGCTATGGCTCAATTACTGCGGCCTTGGGTGGACTTGCTATGGCCGCGTTAGCCCTAGCAGATGTGCATCATGTTGCCGCCATCGTGGTGCCACAAACGATCTACATGATTGGAGTAGGCATAGTCATGCCCCAGTCCATGGCGGGAGCACTGGCACCCTTCCCACAGATGGCCGGAACCGCTTCAGCTTTACTGGGCTTTATACAGATGTCATTTGCAGCAGCCATCGGTGTATTGGTCGGCCATTATCATGACGGATCGCCACTCTCCATGGCACTTTCAATAGCGCTCATGGGCGTCCTGACACTCATCAGCTTCGTACGCCTTAATCGTGCCAGCAATAATCAAGATAATGATGAACTGAGTCAGACCGATACCGCCTGACAGGTTTTCAAGCTATCGCCTTCTTGGTGCCACTTTAGGTCGTTGACGCTTCTGACCCTGACGCTGAACTGGTTTACTCTTTTTATCTTTGAATGGATTATCGCCAGACTTAAACTCGAGGCGAATGGGTGTACCGGAAAGCTTCAAAACTTCACGGAAACGATTAATCAAATACCGTTTATACGTCATCGGCACAGAATCCGTCTGATTCCCATGAATAACGATAATCGGTGGATTCTGCCCGCCCTGATGAGCATAGCGTAACTTAATACGCCGTCCTTGAACCATAGGCGGCTGGTGCTCCTGAACCGTCCACTCAAGAATGCGGGTCAATTCAGGTGTGGCAAGCTTGCGAGTCGCATTGGCATAGGCTTTATCAACAGCTTCGTATAACTTACCAACACCAGAACCGTGCAATGCTGATATGAAACGCTTAACAGCAAAATCAAGAAAGGGCAGTTTTCGCTCAATATCATCTTTAACCTGATCACGCTGCTCCGACTGCAACCCATCCCATTTATTAATAACCACCACGAGGGCCCGGCCACTCTCCAGGATATGACCAGCCAGCGTGGCATCCTGCTCGGTGATACCCTGCTGGGCATCCAGCACCAGCATGACCACATTAGACTGAGCAATAGCCTGCAGCGTTTTGATAACACTGAATTTCTCGATCACCTCACTGACACGGGCACGCCGTCTGACACCAGCCGTATCAATCAGGGTATAGGGTTTATCGTTGTGACTGTAGGTGATGAAAACACTGTCGCGCGTGGTACCCGGTTGATCAAATGCCACTACCCGTTCTTCGCCCAACATACGATTGACTAATGTTGACTTGCCCACATTGGGTCGACCAACAACAGCAATCTGGATACCCTTATCTTCCTTGACCGCATCATCCGGGCCCTCTGGCATTTCATCAAGCAGCGCATTAATCAGGGAACGGACGCCGCGACCATGCGCGGCAGAAATAGGTAACGGCTCACCCATACCTAATGAGAAAAAATCAGCTCCGGCAATATCACCATCCAGGCTTTCACTCTTGTTTACGACAATATGGACCGGTTTTCCGGTACGCCGCAACTGGCTTGCAATAACTTGATCCGCCGGGGTGCAACCAACCCGTGCATCCAACAGGAAGAGGATATGATCAGCTTCTTCGATAGCTGCCAGTACCTGCTTTTCCATTAATTGCTCAACGCCACCCTCTTCACCACTGAGACCACCGGTATCAACCACCACATAAGGACGGTCACCCATTTTACCCATGCCGTATTGACGATCCCGAGTTAATCCAGGCTGATCAGCAACCAGAGCATCACGCGTTTTGGTCAGCCGATTAAAGAGCGTTGACTTACCCACATTTGGGCGGCCGACCAGGGCAATAACAGGTAACATATTTGTCACAAGGAATTCTCAGCGGTCAGAAAGTGTAACAGCGGCTATCTCACCGCCATCGGCATAGATATAGGCCACACCATCTTTGACGATAGGGGTTGTTGAAATAGCTGACTTAGCGATTCGGACACGCCCCACAAGACGACCATCGTTCCGGGACAATAGATGCAAGTAGCCCTCAAAATCGCCCACCATAATAGTGCCATTTAGCTCGATAGGCGCAGTCAATTTACGATACTGTAGCTTCTGATTTTTCCACAGTGCCGCACCATTTCCTGGATCGACTGCCAAAATATGATCCGTATCATCTGACACATAAAGCTGTGAAAAATCAGCCCCCATACCCGCATAAGAAGAGAGCTTACGACGCCAGAGAACCACGCCGGTATCGATAGAGACGGCAGCCATTTCACCTTGATAGGTGGTGACATAGACCACATCACCTACAACCAGTGGATCACCGTCGATATCGACCATACGTTCCAGTTCAGAACGTCCGCTGGGTGCTGTGATACTGACCTCCCACTGCAGATCGCCACTGGCCAAATCAAGCATCACCAGCTTCCCACTGGCAAATCCAGCAATCACACGATTGCCATGTATGATTGGTGAACTACTGCCATGCAGCGTCAGGACAGGCGTTGAACGATCATAGATCCACTTCTGCGATCCAGTCACTGCATCAAGACCAAACAATTTGCCATCAATGGTGTGAACAACCACAACACCCCGTGCCGCTTGCGGTACTGACAACACTTCACTACTGACGCGTGCTCGCCATTTCTCTGCCCCCCCGGCCACATCCAGTGCCACCACCTCTCCGTTGCTTGTACCAACTAGAACCAATCCTTCACCAGCGCCAGGGCCTCCAGATATTTCCAGCTCAGTATTTACCGACCAAAGTGCGCTTCCCGACGCCGAATTCAACGCCCGCACTTCGCCATTTCTACTGGCCGCATAGACGGTATCGCCACGAACAAACGGCACCAACTTGACGCGCTGCTCATCTGAACCACCACTGATTGATGCTGTCCAGAGAATCCTTGGGGCTAACTCATTGGTCAACTCGATTAATTCCGCAGGGGGTTCGGAATTATCCTCATCCGCAAACCAATTCACCGGATTCATAGAGGACATAGATCCACAGCCACTCAAAAAAAGGACCGTTATCGAAAGTATTAAAAAGCGCATCATTAGACGATCCTCAGAATTATTCAGCGGCAGCCAGATCATCGAACTTCATCTGAACCAGGGCGTTATTGCTGACTTTATATTCCAGGGCCTCCTTGTATGCTTGTCGTGCCACCGTTTTATCACCGCGCTTAAGAGCAATATCACCTTTCAATTCAGCCAGATCACCCCGAAAATTATCCAGTGGAGCTTTATCAATCAGTGCAGCAGCCTCGTCTATTTGACCTTCATTCAGTAAGATCCGTGCCTGCCTTAACCGAGCAACCTGTTGTAAAGAGGGATCATCACCGTTATCCAGCACCCATTGCAATTGGGCCTTCGCACCATTGATATCACCCTGCTGATACTTCACTTTAGCCAGATTCAGTGCGGCAAAAACCGCATAACTGCTTCCCTGATGTGATGCGATGAGAGTTTCTGCCTGATTTACCGCCGCAGGCGAATTAGAGGCCACACTTTGTGTCAGCTGTTCAAACTGCATTGAGGCCTGTTCTGCAATATCCTGTTGATGCTGAGTCCAGTACTGCCAACCGAATACGCCACCCAAACCAAAGACAATACCAGCAACAACTGACTTACCATTCTCTTTCCACCACTTTTTAAGCGCTTCAACCTGCTCCTCTTCCGACAGATTCACATCAACCATCTCAACCTCTCTTGCTGTCCATTAAGGACGTAAATTCAATTCAGAAAAACAACTTGGGTATCTTTTGATCAGACTATGTCTTTCAAATAATCCGCAAGTCCATCGAGTGAAACCTGCACCTGCTCGATCTTCTCGCGCAAAAACTTGATACCAATAACACCTTGCGCGAGCTCATCCTCACCCAACACCAGCGCGACACGGGCACCACTACGATCAGCTTTCTTGAACTGGCTTTTAAAACTACCGCCACCACAATGAGTCAACAGTCTCAAACCGGGGACATCTCTTCGCAATGTATCAGCCAGAACAACACCCTGTTGCTGTGGCGTGTCTCCCACTAACACAAGGTAGGCATCAACTGTCTGCAATTCAGGACGATTTTCACTCTCTTCCAGCAAAGCAATAAGTCGCTCAACACCCATTGCAAAACCGATAGCGGGGGTCGGTTTCCCACCTAACTGTTCCACCAGGCCGTCATACCGACCACCCGCACAAACCGTACCCTGGGCACCCAGCCTATCTGTCACCCACTCAAAGACCGTTAGCGAATAATAATCCAGCCCACGGACCAATCTTGTATTGACCACGTAGGGAATACCAGCCGCCTCAAGTCCTGTACATAATTGATCGAAATGTGCCCGCGACGCTTCACCTAAATAGTCCATAAGTGAGGGTGCTTGATCGATCAGTGACCGCATATCAGGATTTTTGGAATCCAATACCCGCAATGGATTACTGCTTAGGCGGCGTTGGCTATCCTCATCTAACTGATCACTGTGTGCCGTGAGATAGGCAACCAGTTGCTCACGATAGACCGACCTTTCCTCGGGGGTACCAAGGGTATTGATCTGTAACTCGAGCCCATCCAGGCCGAGCGCTTCCCAGAACCGTTGAGTGAGCAGGATAATCTCGATATCAATATCGGGACCTGACAGACCATAGGCCTCCACCCCAATCTGATAGAACTGGCGATAACGCCCCTTCTGAGGACGTTCATGCCGGAACATGGGGCCGTAATACCAGATACGCTGTACCTGATTATGAAAAAGGCCATTCTCAATACCCGCACGAACACAGCTTGCTGTGCATTCTGGGCGGAGTGTCAGGCTATCCCCATTTCTATCATCAAAGGTGTACATCTCTTTTTCAACGATATCAGTAACTTCACCGATTGAGCGTTTGAAAAGATCTGTCATCTCTACAACCGGAGTGCGTAACTCCCTGTAACCATAACTCTCCACTACCGCTTTTACCTGCCGCTCCAGAAAATGCCAAAGCGGTGATTGATCGGGCAGGATATCGTGCATGCCACGAATGGCTTGGATATTTTTTGCCATTACACTAAATTCAAAATATTGCGTTAACAGTTGCTACTTAATGCAGGCCTAACCTGGATCATTAAATAGCGTATTACGCTCCATTTAACCGAGGGAGCGAACACGGGAATAGTTCTACTATGGATTCAAAGTAAGCCGGGCTACATTTCCACGGGTGTAAGGGGCCAAGTCATAAACTTTCCCGTTAACCATAAGGGTCACTGCGGCGGCATTGCCAAATACCATCTTATAGGGCGGCTCTCCACCCAGTGGATAGCTCTCACCAGCACTTTGGTTACCTGCCAGTTTAAACACACCAGAAGCGTCACGGATATCTGCCCAGCAGGCATCAGAGAATCGCACTTCTACTTTTGCCGTGGCGATAGGTTCAGGCTCGGCCGAAGAAACTTCGCTCGATTCTGTGTCACTCACTTCAGCAGTTTCGGAAGCGGACACCGAAACTGCCTCTTCAACTCGTTCGGTTGTTACTGGCTGGGCTGCTTCCTCAATCTGAGCGCCCTCAGCAACGACCGGTTTCTCAGGAACCACGGCCTCATCAGCGTCAGTTGCAACACTGGATGACTCAGTTGATTCAGCAGACTCAGTCAAGGGAGCATCCAATATTTCAGGCTTACCAAGTAGCGCCGGGAGTGGCATTGTGCCGTTTAGTTGTCTTTGCTGCACCTCATCCTGTACAACCTCATCAACCTGTTGCTCACCAGTTACATCATTTAACTCCAATCCGAGATCAATCGGCCATTGCAGATAGCCACGCCACCAAGTTACCACTAGGGCAATAATGCCGATCACGATTAACCAAGTAAAAATACGGACAACCGCATGGCTGCTTCGCACTTCATGCTTTACTTGCGCCGCCTTCAGATCCATCTTCTCTTCACCTGCCGGGCGAAAATGACGGAACGCCTCAAGAATTGGCTCAACCGGTGTATCCAGCAGACGTGCATAATTCTTCAGGTAACCCTGAACGAACACCGTTCCAGGTAATTCACTAAAGTCATCCGCTTCCAGCGCCTTCAGTGAAGCGATATTGAGATGCAAAAGGCCCGCAACACGATTAATATCCATCTCTTTGGCCATACGGATATCTCGAAGCTGCTTTCCAGGGCCTTCGATAATGGGCTGTGGTTCTTCTTGATTGGTCTCTGCGGCATTCATTATTTTTCTGAATCTCTCAAAAGCTGTACTTCAGTTGAATCTGGAAAACCATTCTTCAACATCAGCGTATAACTGGATACTGCATCCTGGTCGCCCAGTATCCGCTCATTCTGTATACCTAGCCAGAGTGATGCGGCACTAGGCTTTGCCTGCTCAAGATAGCGCTGCAGATACGCTCGAGAAGATAGATTTTCACCCACATTAAAACTGATTCTCGCCATCTGAATAAGGGCTGCAGAAAACGTCGGGTTGTAGTTAAGCGCCTTGCGTAAATAGGCTTCTGACTTGGTTAAGTCTTTGTTCCGTTCAGCACAGATACCCGCGTTAGTCAGAGCGACTTCCGGGGTCTTATAAAGTGGATTTTCCAGCGCCTTCAGGAAGGTAATATCGGCATCTTCATAGCGAGCTTGCTGGCATAAAAACGTGGCATAGGCGTTTAGCACATAAGAATTTTTTGGATCAAACTTGAGGCTGCGTTTAAAGTGTTTCTCTGCCAGATCCTTCTCTCCCAACCGATCATAGAGCAATGCGATCACGTTATGCCCTTCCGCATTATTCGGCTCAATTTCAAGTCCCTGATTCGCCTTCTGCAAGGCCACATCAAGGTGTCCTTCGCGCATATAAGCTATGGCCAGCTTGACATAAACATCACCGGCACCAGTGCGACTTTGAATTCCGAACTGTCCGGTATTATCGGACATATCGGGAGAGGTCACATCAGGCCTCACCCCCCCCTGTTGGCAGCCAACCAGAAAGGACACAAGGGTTAAACCTAGAATAACTCGCAAACTTACGTTCAATGCCGTCCTCCTGATTGCTTCAATTCGCGCCTGCTTCGATCTTTGACACGACCAACCAATTGACCACATGCCGCATCAATATCTTCACCGCGCGTTTTCCTTGTAGTAGTAATAATGCCAGCCTTGACCAAGCGCTGCCTAAAAGCATCTATACGCTCCTGAGGCGAGCAGTGGTAAATAGTTCCCGGGAAGGGGTTAAAGGGAATCAGGTTGACCTTGGATGGTGTTCCTTCCAGTAGTCTGATGAGCTGCTTGGCCTGCTTGTCACTGTCATTGATGCCATCAAGCATGACATATTCCCAAGTCACCTTGCGTCTTTTATCGCCACGCAGGTAAGCGCGGCAGGCGGGAATCAACATCTCCAATGGATACTTGCGGTTAATTGGGACCAGTTGATCACGCAACTCATTGGTAGGGGCGTGTAATGAAACAGCCAAGCTCACCGCAGATTCCTCAGTCAGCTGATTAAGCGCCGGGACAATACCTGATGTGCTAATGGTGACCCTGTATTTAGAAAGCATGTAGGCCAAGTCATCCTGCATGATATTAGTAGCTGCGAGCACAGCATCATAATTGGCCAGCGGCTCTCCCATGCCCATCAATACCACATTGGTAAGCGACTTGCCCAACTGCTGTTCAGCTACCCAAACCTGGCCAATGATCTCAGCTGTAGACAGGTTTCTGTTGAACCCCTGCTGGGCCGTAGAACAGAAACTACAATCCAGCGCACACCCTACCTGTGATGAGATACAGAGTGTACTGCGATTAGGCTCCGGGATAAAAACCGACTCAATACGATTATTACAGTCCAGCTCAAGAACCCATTTATGCGTCCCATCCAGCGCCGGCTGCTCAAACACAATTTCAGGTACCCGCACCTCAGCAATCGTCTTGAGTTGCTCCCGAAGCTTCTTGGATAAATCGGTCATGGCATCAAAATCGGTTACACCATGCTTGTGTATCCACTTCAGCACATTCCGACCATTAAAGGCCTTGGCACCGAGCCCCTCGAAAAAGGATTCCATCCTTTTTCTATCAAACTCCAGGAGATTGATTTTTTTCATCTCGACCTGCATCACCCTACCCCTTGTATAAATCCATCAGTGCTCCCGGCACCTTTTAGGTACCGGTTACTCCGACTTTTAACTATCGCGTAGATGGGATGCAGGAAGATCAAAAGTAAAATCTCAACGCAGCCTTTCGCAAACGCCTTCAGGGAAGAAGAAATCAATCTCCACTTTGGCAGTTTCAGGTGCATCTGAGCCATGAACGGCATTTTCATCCACAGTCTCAGCAAAATCAGCACGTATTGTTCCAGGTGCAGCATCCTTCGGATTGGTCGCCCCCATTACCTCACGATTCTTGGAAATAGCATTTTCACCTTCCAATACCTGCACCATAACCGGGCCTGATGTCATAAAATCAACCAAGTCATTATAGAAAGGACGTTCCTTATGTACCGCGTAAAATTCACCTGCCTGCTCACGTGACAACTGCAGCATTTTTGAGGCAACAATTCTGAGACCCGCCTCTTCAAAACGACTGTAAATCTTACCAATGACATTTTTTGCCACTGCATCAGGTTTCACTATTGAAAATGTACGCTCGATCGCCATCAAAAACTCCAATTATTTCAAACAATAAGAAAACATGCCCAGCCATACTGCCAAGCAATAAACATATACAGATTCTACTCAAGCCATCTGCAGCAGATTCGTTAAAATTCGGAAGCCTAACAGGATTCCATGAAAATGACTGGCGTTCGGGAGAGAATCAGTTTTCTATTTACAAAACCAACGCTTAGTTTACCTTGCTGCAGGGGATACAGGCAATTTATGATTCAGCTGATGACTCGTTTAAGTACTGAAATATTTGATCGACTCAGCATCAAACATCTCTACGCGCACTCAACACATCTGGCAACTGAGAGATTTTATCAATCAAACGGCTCAACTGCCGCATACTCGATATCTCGATAGTAAAGCGCATATTCGCCCGATCCATCTTCTTGTTTGACTTCGAACTGACACCCACCACATCCACTTCTTCGTTGGTTAGAATGGCGGAGATATCCCGCAGGAGGCCTTTACGGTCCGTTGCGACAACTCGGATATCAACAGGATAAAATGACGACGACCCCTCCTCAGCCCAGGCCACATCTATCAGGCGCTGCAGGTCATCCCCCTTCAGCTGGGCGATCTTATTACAATCTGAGCGATGTACGGTAACACCACGCCCTCGGGTAATAAATCCTATTATTTCATCGTTCGGAACCGGCTTACAGCAACGAGCCATGTGGGTCATCAGGTCATCCACACCCTCAACAACCACTTCACTCTTACTGGCTTTTTTTGTTTTATCTGGTTTTCGTTGTGTGATAGGCACAACGCGAGGCGTAATTTTTTTGCTGGGTGTTGCATGGGGCAAGCCCATTCCTGCGACCTGGACCGGAGATACCTCACCACGACCAATAGCCGCTAATACATCATCCGTTTTCTTAAAATTGAACCGTTTCGCAGCAATAGCAAGATCCGGTTTGGGCACACCAAGCCGACTCACCTCCCTGTCCAAACTTATTTTTCCATCGTGAAGATGCTGCTCATAATCCTGTTGTTTGAACCACTGCCGAACACGATTGCGTGCCCGACTGGTCTTTAGATAACCCAGATGTGGACTTAGCCAATCACGACTGGGACCACCCTCCTTGGCGGTCAATATCTCGACCAACTGACCACTTTCAAGTGGATAAGTCAGCGGCTTAATCTTGCCGTCAATCTTGGCGCCCCGGCACCGATGCCCTACATCGGAGTGAATCGAATAGGCAAAATCAACCGCCGTGGCCCCCTTCTGCAACTCAATCACTTTCCCATGCGGTGTCAGTACATAGACCTGTCGCGACTCAAACTCACTCTTCATGTTGTCGACAAAATCATCCGAACCAGCAGGATCATCCTTTACTTCAATCCAATTGCGCATGAGCGACACCCGGCGCTCAAACTCGGCGTCACCTTTGCTTCCACCCTCCTTGTAACGCCAATGCGCCGCCACACCCAATTCAGCATGGTCATGCATGTCATGAGTACGGATCTGAATCTCCAGCGTCTTGTCTTCAGGACCAATAACGGCCGTATGAATCGATCGATACATATTCGCTTTTGGGGTCGCTATATAATCATCAAACTCACCCGGTATATGGCGCCACAAGCCATGCACCACACCGATCGCCGCATAACAATCGGCCACCGAGTCCACCAGCACTCTAACAGCCCGAAGATCAAAGATCTGTTCAAATGGAACCGACTTACGCTTCATCTTTTTCCAGATGCTGTAGATATGCTTGGGCCGACCCGTTACCTCAGCATTGATGTGTAGCTCAGAAAATTTAGCCTGGAGGTCATCAATGACATCATCAATGTAGTCCTCTCTATCCGTACGCCGGCCATCCAACTTTTTAGCAATATCCTTATAGGTATCTGTCTCCAGATAGCGCAGACAGAGATCTTCCAGCTCCCACTTAATTTGCCAAATACCCAGTCGATTGGCGAGTGGTGCATAGATCTGCTGAGTCTCCCGCGCCTCTTTTACCCGCATTGATTCCGGTAAAGATTTCAGGATACGCATAATATGTAAGCGTTCCGCCAAAACAATTAAGACGACACGGATATCATCGGCGATGCTGAGCAGCATCCGGCGGAGATTTTCGGTATGCTCAGCCTCCTTATCGTGCTGATTGCTCTCTCTACCCCGGGATACAAAGCCAATTCGGGCCATATCCGTCACCATTCGGGCAACACTTCCACCGAACTGCTTTTCCAGTCTGGAGAGATTGACCTGATCACCAGGTAAGACATCATGAAGAATTGCGGCCGCCAGGGTTTCCCAGTCCAGATCCATTTCAGCCAGAATTTCAGCAACAGCAAGCGCATGGCGCAGAGTCGTCTCACCCGTAACTTCCAAGCCTTCACGGTGTATTTCAAAGGCAAGATCACAGGCTTCGTGGAGTTTCTCCATCTCGGCCGTACTACGTTTGACTGCAAGGCCCGCCAACCAGACACGAATATCCCGCTCATCCAGAGCGTCATTGTCAGGAAGATTGGTTGTAACACTAACCATCTGAATTCCTTGATGATATTACAGATAAATGTCGCCTGAACCGATAATGCGATTCAGCTCTTTTGCTTTCGATTCTTATATTAACTGCGTATTAAGTATTGGGGCTTCTCTCTGAATTTTCCACTCAAACGCGGAAAAACCAGCGCCAACACAGGCCGCTTCACGCAAAGGCGGGGGTATTATTCAGGAAATCGCAGACAATGCCAAACTAGTGGCTAGTTCATGACCAAACTACTCCGCCACAGCAACAAAAAAGGGCGCCAAAAGTACTGGCACCCTCATTAATCCATTTTAATGGCGTAAAACAGCTACCGCACAGTCTCGCGGACAATCAACCATTTTCCACCATCCTGTCGCATATCAAGACGCTTATTCACCACATCCTGGTAATTACTAGCGCTATATCGTTGCAAAAAATCCACTTGGGCATTATTCCCGTTGACAGTTATTGTGATTTTTTCAAGCTCAAGCCTGATCCACTCTGGCTTTTCTATAACCTTTTTTCTATTCGCCATCCAACTATTCAGTGACGAACCATCAGCGGATGTAAAACCGGGGGAATACGCTGCTAAATAACGATTAGCATTTTGTGATTCCCACGCCTTTCGCCAAAGCTCCACCTCAGCCTGTATCTCAGCGACCGCACTATTATCGGAACCGGCCTGCTCTTCTTCGACCCCAACAGCAGTGAGTTGATCAGCCAAGAACTCACTTGCCAGGATCGTTTGAGGCGCAAGTGCTTTATATGGCTTGAGCCCTTCATCGCCGGGGCCTGCACCTGTGGGTATATCAACATTCATTTGATTTAACAATCGACCCATACCAACCAGAATGCGGTACTCAGCATAGCGACTGTCTCTCTTCGCCTTAATATAGGCCCGCTTCGCCTCAAATACTTCATTCTCAGTATTTAACAGATCAATCAGGGTGCGTTTACCAATATTAAACTGCTTGGTATAGGCATCACGGGTATTTTGGCTGGAAACCAGATGCTGATTCAACGAGACCATTTGAGCCTGAGTCGCTTCAAAAGCCGTCCAGGAGAGCCGCAAACTTTCAACAACCTGACGATAGGTTCGATTACGAACTTCCTTTGCCTCATTTATCAGGTGAGCCGTCTGTCTCTGGCGAGCCTTATCCTTGCCACCAGAAAAAAGGTTATAACGCATCCGCACCATGGCGGTTAAGTCTTTGTCCGTGCCTACCACGCCATTCTGATCATCACCCCAAGTACTTCCAACCTCCAGATCAAAACGGGGATAAAAGGTATTCTCTGCCGCTTCTTTTTGCGCCAAGGTTGCCTGAACATCGGCCATTGCAGACAAAAGTGTCGGGTGCTCTTTCAGTGCAATTGCGATTGCTTCATCTAGGCTCTTTGGAAGCGCATCTTGAATTGAAGGCACAGCCTCCAGGTCTCTGGGAAGATCTCCCACAATACTTAAGTAGGCCGATTCAGCATCTTTTAAATTTGCCAAATCAGAAAGCCGACTGGCATCTGCTGAAGCGCGACGCCCGCGCACTTGGTCAAGATCGGAACTGCGCCCAATACCTGCCTCGCTACGCAGCTCAACCTGATCATAAATACGTTTGTGTGCATCAAGATTTACAACGGAGAGTTCGGATAGCTCCTCTAGCTGCAATACGTTTAGATACGCATCGATGGTTTCGAGCGCTTTATTCTGACTAACACCTACAACACGATGACCGGCAGAGGCCTGTCGTGCCAAATGTCGATCGACTTCACTCTCTGTGGCATAACCATCGAACAGCATTTGCTGAAGATTGATGGCCGCCTCTTTTCGGGTCAAGGACCGACTGTCATAACCCGCTGAGCGAGTAGAGCTATTATCACTCTTCTCGTAACCATAGCCTGCAGTTATATCAATTTGGGGTAGATAACCGGCCTTGGCCTGCTCAACATCCTCACCTCTGGAGAGCAGTTCATTGGTCTCGATCCGCACATCTGGATTGGTATTCAGCGCCTGCTGAATAGCCTGCTCCAGTGTAGTAGCAGATAGCATGGTTGTGGGTATAGCCAATAAAACGACAAAAAAGACGAGTATGACTCTCTTATTATTCATTCAAATTCCAAAAATATCAGCTATATCACAGAAAGTTAAGGAATTTTACCAGGAGTCGGTAAAAATAAAAACACCGATTAAGATGTTAATTCGTAACCATACGTGAACATTTGTAAACGAGGACAAAAATTTCTGGAACGACACACCTATTCAGCTCAAGCTATCAATAACTACTTGCCTCGAAAATACCCAATTTTAGCCTAGGATTAGATAGTAACATTGATGTGATCCTCAATGAGCAGTGTTACCGTATCACCCGCATCCTTATACTCCGTAAATACGTGCCCACCTTGATTAACCAAGTTCCCGGTAGCATGCCAATTTGAACTCAGGCTGACACTGTCAGTGCCCTCACCAAGTATTTCAAGAAGACTGTTACCACCATTCAAATCCAGGACATCAGCGACATCCAAATTTAAAATAGCATGGTTTCCTGAAGACAGATCAATTTGCTCGATATTTTGTATTGTTCCGCTGGAGATCGCACTGAAATCTAAATTATCATTATCCAACATGAGTAAGATATCAGTGCCTGCACCACCATCGATCAGCGAATCGGCCGGATCATACACCAATACATCATTACCTCCTCCACCAGACAAGGAGTCAGCACCGGTATTACCATCAACGTAATCATCACCGGCAGTACCCACCAGAATATCGTCCCCAACTGAACCATCGATACTGTTATAGCCACCAATATTAATCGTCAGTGTACCAGCCGATAAATCTCCATCGTTGTCTGTAATTGTATAATCAAACGACTCGGTCAAGGTCTGCCCATCTTGCATAGCATCTTTAACCTCCCTGTCGACAATAAACGTGTAACTACCGTCAGCATTAACTGTTAGCGTACCGTATTGGCTGGACGTATTACCCCAAACCACACCCGCCATAGATTCATCACCACCAGATTGACCAGAGACATTACCACTCTCCACAACAAGAGGGTCAGTTGAAATAATACTACCCATGATTTCAAATGGGTTAGTGTTGTTTTCATCTGTATAAATAGTGGGGACAATGCTGCCATTACTGTCTCTAAATCCATCAAGCCTAACCTCATACTCCTGTCCGCCAATAGTCACATTTACTGATTGTGCAGGCAGTGTGATGATGTCACGAGGATCAGGACCATTATTAGGCGTTTCATTGTGATCAACCAAAACATCGAACTGTACCGGTGTAACATAACCATTAATAACGACTTCCATACTCATGGTTAGAGTCACTTCATTCAGGATTGATGAATTGCTGTAAACAGGCCAATTAAGATGGGAAAAATCGGCAATCTTAAAACTGCTACCTGCCTGTACTGTTGAACCTGAAGCTCCGGTAAAGCTCACATTGTCGACCAATGTATAGCCAGATTGACCACTACCAGTAGCAGGAGACCCCCATGCGAGGTTATCGGTCAGTGAATCACTATCATTATTGGTTTGTGTAACCTGAGCGGTGCCATTGATGAAAACTGGATTTACCCAGCCAGCCGCCAAATTCTGAATAGATATGCTATCCACTCCAACATAGATATTCGTGATTGAATCATGTGTCTCTGGTGAATCATCCTCCACAACAACAGTGAGGATGCTACTGCTGATTGCGGTACCGTCGTCAACTTGTACTCCCAAATCTAAAGTTAGAGTATCTTCCACACCCACCACTGGGTGATCCAGAGGACCGGAGAGATTCACGGTATAGTTCCCAGAGTCGTTAATCGTAGCACGAAGAATCTCCACCACCCCTGCGGACCCAATCAATGGATTGGCAGCTGTGCCGTCCCCAGACCATGACAGTGCAACACCATTCGATGCCAAAGCAGTAGCAGGTGCAGTTAAGGTCACAGTCAAAGCATCACCTTCAGCATCATTTATCGCGAGCGTACCACTATAGACAGCACTGTTCGTAGTATCAGTATTTCCCACACCATCAGAAACACCAGACGATAGACCTTCCTCGGAAACCACTGCAATACCAGCGGTAACAGTGGGGGCATCATTGTT
>ATLU01000127.1_pt1 | contig 25403 bp, 22 predicted proteins | sample 178751 | NCBI WGS metagenome assembly ATLU01 (sample SAMN02211837, study PRJNA209200) | bioreactor metagenome | isolation source: day 23 sample from continuous culture bioreactor inoculated with sediment... | place: Germany: Wadden Sea | collected 2011
TCTCTCGACCCTTCCGTCCGCGCCGTCTGGCGTCCCGTTGTGCGCCTCAGCGCCGCCGGTGAAGTGGGTTCTAAGGTTATCACACCAAACCCGCAACCCCTTTTTTTGGAAAAAGACAGGTTTTTGTGATTTTCCTGTATTTTCCTTTGAAATTAGAGGGTTACAGCAAGTATTAAAAAGCACGGCACGATATTTGCGCAACTTTGTTAGCCTAAACATCAGGCGCAGGTAGGGTTATCCACAGCTTCCATTTGGTTTTGCCAGCCCACACCCCCGACTCCCGACAGGATTTGACCCGAGTCACGGGTGAATCGGATGAATCGCCCCCCAATTTGGCCCAATTATTTTGCGATCTGAGTGAAATTTTTCGATTCACCCTCATTTCCGCAGTCTGACTCGGGTGAATCGTGGCGATTCACTGCAAGATCCCGACTCGTTTTACGATTCACTCACCCCAATGCAAAAAGGCGGACCCAATTGGCCCGCCCTTCGCATGTATTTTACATTATATATGGGTCGTGTTCAGCACCGCCCTTGCGAATTACCCGCGTGCCAGCATCGGAAGTCGTTTTGGCAGGCGGGTGGCCAGCAGCGCCAGGATCACCGCAAGATAGATCATTGGTTCCAACTGCCAGGTTTTGGTCAGCATCACATAATGCACGCCGCCCAGAACAACCGCCGGGTAAACCAGTTTATGCAACTTGCGCCAGCGCGGCCCAAGTTTACGAACGGACCAATTGTTGGATGTAATCGCCAAGGGCAACATCAGAAGCAATGCCCCAAAACCAACGGTCACATAGGGGCGCTTTAGAATGTCGGCCCAGACTTGCGACAGGATTTGCACGTCCAGCACCAACCAAACCAGAAAATGGCTAAACACCAGATTGAAGGTCAGCACGCCAATCGCCCGGCGAAACTTCATCAGGTTCAATCCAAGCAGTTTGCGCAGCGGTGTGATCGCCAAGCCAAAGATCATCACTTGAAGGGTAAGTTCGCCCAACTCATGCTCCAGTGCTTTGATCGGCTCTACCCCATAGTTGCCGGTTGCGGCCAAACCAAACATGACGACCGGAGCAATCAAGCCAACCATATAGACCAACCAGACAGGCACACGGCGCAGGCCAGCATTCACATGGGGGATCACAGTCATGAACAGCATTCCTTTCCTTCTTGGATGGGTGGGCAGGGCACGGATCCATACGAACAGAACACACAGCAGTCCCCCGCCTTCGGCCGCAACACCACTCCGCACCCCTTACACTTATAAAAGAACATGCAGGCATCCACCGGCATCTCTTCTTTGACAGCGAACCCACAGTCGGGACAGGTTAAGAGAGATTGGCGTTCGACCATGGCTTAAAAATTAGCCTTAAGGTCCATACCGGAATAAAGCGAGGCAACCTCTTCTTCATACCCATTGAACATCAGCGTCTCTTGTCGCTTGGCAAACAGCCCGCCGCCAACCTTACGTTCCGTGGCTTGCGACCAACGTGGATGATCCACGCGCGGGTTCACGTTTGAATAGAACCCATACTCAGACGGCTGCAGCATATTCCATGTGGTTTCCGGCTGGGTATCGGTCAAGGTCACGCGCACAATCGATTTGATCGACTTAAAGCCGTATTTCCATGGCACCACCAAGCGCAGCGGCGCGCCGTTTTGTTTTGGAAGGTCGTCGCCGTAAAGGCCCGTCGCCATAAACGACAGCGGGTGCATGGCCTCGTCCAACCGCAAACCCTCGCGGTAGGGCCAGTCGATCCCACGGCCGGATACGCCGGGCATCTCTTCGGGGCGCACCAGCGTTTGAAAGGCCACATATTTGGCGCCGGACTGAACACCCGCCAGATCCAAAAGCTGCTTTAGCTCAAACCCATTCCAAGGGATGACCATCGACCAGGCCTCGACACAGCGGAAGCGATAGATGCGTTCCTCAATGGTCATCTTGGCCAAGATGTCACCGAGCCCGTAATTGCCCGGCCGATCCACAAGACCGTCTATTTGAACGGCCCAAGGATCAACGGTCAGACGGTCCGCATATTTGGCGGGATCGCCTTTGCCGGTGCCAAACTCATAAAAGTTGTTATAGGCCGTGATGTCCTCAAGACTGTTGGGGGTTTCATCAGACGAGTATTTGCCCGCCGCAAACCCCGGCCCTGCAAGTGCCGTGACTGCCGCAGCACCCAAACCGCCCATCAATTGACGGCGATTCAGGAAGTCGGATTTGGGCGTAATGTCGGAATATTTCAGCGCGGACTTATAAGCCATGAAAAGGCACCTCTTCTTTCTGTTAGAAAAGATCTAGTGCACCTGCGGGGAATTTCCAAAGCACATCAACTCACGTCCGCGTTGGGGCTTTGTAACATTCCCATACCCCCTGGCCAAAACGATGGAATTACCATCCGACAGATGCGGGACATTCCGGGAGATTGCACAGCACCTATATATAATGTGCAACCGGCCGGTAAAAGGCAGGCAAGTCACTCATCCGCGTCATCCGGCATTCTCGATCGGCAAATGCGGCATTCCCCGATCGCACAGGGCCTATCGGTCACTTTAATCGGCGTTATGGTGATTCCTCACCCGCCCCAGCGCAGCAACATGTGGCCCACCGCCAAGGTTCGCGCTTTTTCGGCGCAACATCGCCCAAATTGTCAGAATAGATCAGAAGCCTTCCGCCACCCCGATTTGGCCCCGCGAAAAGTCGCCGTATGGGTGATGAGATTCCCGCAAACTCGCGCTCAAATCAGCGCCAATCCAAAAAGAGGGTGATCCCCCCGCAGCAATATGGAGGTGATAGCCCTGCGTCACATATTTGGCGCAATTAATGTACACCACTCACGGAGCAAACTTATGAAAATTCCTACTCTCGCAGGGCTTCTGCTGATCGCCGGCGCAAGCGCGCTGGTTGCTGAAACCAAACTGGATGCCAACGAAGACAGCATGGTCACGATGGAGGAAATGGCAGCGGTTTACCCAGATGTCAGCACCGACACTTTCTCTGCCGCAGATACAGATGACAGCGGCGCATTGGACGCAGCCGAACTCGCAGCTGCGCAAGAAGCAGGGTTGATCCCCGCCGAAATGTAAGCTTCGGTAAATCCCACCGCACAAAAAAGGCCCCCGCCGACAAAATCGGCGGGGGCCTTTGTTGTTTTGGGTTAATGTACCACGGCGTCTTCGGGTGGCTGACGGTTGGTATTGCCAACACGATCACCGATGATCAGCCCTTCGAGCCCCGCACTGACAGCAATCACATCTCCATCCATCAGATCCCCGGCCAGCAAAAGCTCAGCCAGTTGATCCTGAAGCGCGCGTTGGATGACCCGCTTTAGTGGTCGCGCCCCAAAGACCGGATCATAGCCTTCATCGGCCAGCCATTTTTTCGCGCCATCATCCAAGCTCATGGTAATATTGCGCCGCGCCAACCGTTTGCCCAATCGCGCCAGCTGAATATCAACGATGCCGTCCATATCCTCACGCCCTAACCGATCAAAGATGATCGTTTCATCCAGACGATTCAGAAATTCAGGACGGAAATGGGCGCGCACTGCATCCATCACATCCCGTCGTGCATCCGAGGCATCGGCCCCGTCCGGCAACTGGCTCAGCGCTTGCGCCCCAAGGTTGGAGGTTAGGATGATCAGCGTTTGCTTGAAATCAACCGTGCGCCCCTGACCATCGGTCAGCACCCCATCATCCAACACCTGCAACAGCACGTTGAACACATCCGGGTGCGCTTTTTCAACCTCGTCAAACAACACCACCTGATACGGGCGACGACGCACCGCTTCGGTCAACACACCACCCTCGTCATAACCGACATAACCGGGAGGGGCACCGATCAGACGCGCCACTGCGTGCTTCTCCATGAATTCCGACATATCAATGCGCACCATCGCGCTGTCATCGTCAAAGAGGAACTCCGCCACGGCTTTGGTCAACTCAGTTTTCCCAACACCCGTTGGTCCGAGAAAGAGGAAGCTGCCCAATGGACGGTTCTCATCATTCAGACCCGCCCGCGCGCGACGTACTGCGTTAGACAACGCCCGCACGGCAGAATGCTGACCAATCACACGACGGTGCAGGTCGTCCTCCATCCGCAGCAGTTTTTCACGCTCGCCTTCCAACATTTTCGAGGTTGGGATGCCTGTCCACCGCTCCACAACCGAGGCGATCTGTTCGGGGCGAACGGCCTCTTCAACCATCATCTCACCTTCGGCATGTTCAGCGTCTTCCAGCTTTTTCTCAAGCTCGGGAATAATGCCGTAAGACAGCTCGCCGGCACGAGCAAGATTGCCGTCGCGCTTTGCGATATCCAGCTCGGCACGGGCACGATCAAGGTGTCCTTTTAGCTCGCGCGCGCCTTCAAGCATATCACGCTCAGCTTGCCATTTGGCCGTCATCGACGCCGATTTTTCCTGAAGGTCCGAAAGCTCGGTTTCCAGTTTCCCCAAACGATCAACCGAGGCTTTGTCATCCTCAAGCCGCAAGGCTTCGGCCTCAATCTGCATCTGCAGGATTTGGCGGTCCAGCGCATCCAGTTCTTCTGGCTTACTGTCCACTTCCATACGCAAGCGGCTAGCCGCCTCATCGACAAGGTCGATGGCTTTGTCTGGCAAAAACCGATCAGTGATATAACGGTGGCTTAGCGTGGCCGCCGACACCAAAGCACTGTCGGAAATGCGCACCCCGTGGTGGAGTTCGTATTTCTCTTTAATGCCTCGCAGGATCGAAATCGTGTCTTCGACAGTTGGTTCTTGCACCAAAATCGGTTGGAAACGACGCGCAAGTGCTGCGTCTTTTTCAACGTATTTGCGGTATTCATCCAGCGTGGTCGCACCCACACAGTGAAGCTCCCCGCGCGCGAGCGCCGGTTTGATCAGGTTGGCGGCATCCATTGCCCCATCCGATTTCCCGGCCCCCACCAGCGTGTGCATCTCATCAATAAAGAGGATGATTTCACCGGCGGCAGAGGTCACCTCATTCAGCACAGCCTTCAGACGCTCTTCAAACTCGCCACGGTATTTCGCACCGGCAATCAGCGACCCCATATCCAGTGCCAACAGACGTTTGTTGCGCAGGCTTTCCGGCACATCGCCATTCACGATGCGCAACGCTAGCCCTTCGGCGATGGCGGTTTTCCCGACACCGGGTTCGCCGATCAAAACGGGGTTGTTTTTGGTCCGACGCGACAAGACCTGCATGGCGCGGCGAATTTCTTCGTCCCGCCCAATGATCGGGTCAATTTTGCCCGCACGGGCGGCCTCAGTCAGATCCTGCGCGTATTTGTTCAGCGCCTCATAGCTGTCTTCAGCCGACGCACTGTCAGCGGTACGACCCTGACGCAAATCGTTGATCGCGGCGTTCAGCTTTTTGGCGTCAACACCGCCAGCTTCCAAAGCCTCTTTCGCCTTGGACTTCACAATGGCAAGGGCGGTCAGCAACCGTTCCACAGGAACGAAACTATCGCCAGATTGCTTGGCAATTTTGCCTGCTTCATCAACGACCGCAGCAATGGAGTTATCCATATAAACTTGCGCGCCATCACCCGATACCTTTGGCAATTTTGCCAAACGCTCATCCAGTGCCACACGCACATCTTCTGGCTTGCCACCCGCCTTACGGATCAAGTTTGCACTCATCCCTTCTTCGTCATCCAGAAGGGCCTTTAGAATATGTTCGGGAACCAAACGCTGGTGATTTTCACGCATCGCAATCGTTTGCGCAGCTTGAATGAACCCACGCGACCGTTCGGTGAACTTCGATACATCCATATCAATCTCCTTTTCAAAGCGCCCATATATCGGATGCCCACTTTTGCAGCACATCCCTGACGGGCCTTAACTCATAAATGGGAACACTGCACCGTAACCGCAAGGGGCAAGCCGGTGGGGGGAATGAAAGAATGAATTTACCCTTTTCCACTACTCTCTCTCCTGAGAATGTGGTCCCTGCGAGGTCCCTATGTATGTATCAAGTATATCATTATCGAACCTGTCTTTCGACGAAAGTCTTGGCCGCATCAGCGGTTCAGTATCGATGAAAATCAATGATGAGGAGCTGACAGCTCATTCTGTGAACGCGCAGTTTTTATGCCGTGTTCCCGGTGCCTCCTCGCTGGCCCATGCCGAACAGGTCATCGCCCTGGCCCGCGAGGCCCTGCGTCAGGCACGGCGATTACCTGACTACATGTCCTTATGTGAAAACGACGCCTTTCGTCACGAAAACATCACCGTCGCGGGCGGATAGCTCCCTGTGCAGAGCGTTTCCGCATTTGCCTTTGCAAATCCCTCCCGTTAGGACATGGCAACGACCTATAGGAGCTGATCATGACCGCCACCCCCCATTCCGATGACCGCCTGATTGTTGCCCTGGATGTGCCAGGTGCCTTGGATGGCCTGAAACTGGCCCAGGATCTGGGCGATACGGTCAGCTTTTACAAAATTGGTCTTGGGATGCTGACAAGTGGCGGGTTGGCTTTGGCCAATGAATTGAAAGATGAATACGGTAAAAAAATCTTTCTCGACATGAAGCTGTTCGATATCGGCAACACGGTCGAAGCCGCCGTTCGCGGCCTGTCCCAATTCAATCTCGATTTTCTGACCGTACATGGCGACCCGCATGTGGTGCGCGCCGCCCAAGAGGGTAAGGGGGGCAAAGACCTGAAAATCCTCGCGGTCACAATCCTGACTTCACTTGACCGGGTTGATCTCGATGCGTCTTGCTACAAACCCGGTGATGTTCAGGATCTCGTGCTCGAACGTGCCGCCAATGCCATGGCCGCCGGTGCGGATGGCGTGATCGCGTCACCACAAGAGGCGGCCTTGATCCGCGCCCTGCCCGAGGCCAAGGGAAAGCTGATCGTCACACCCGGCGTGCGCCCGGCGGGGGCTGATCTGGGGGATCAGAAACGGATCGCCACCCCGGCACAAGCCATCACCGACGGGGCGGATCATATCGTCGTTGGACGCCCAGTTTATCAGGCCGCAAATCCCCGCGCAGCAGTACAGGCGATTTTGGCGGAACTTGCCTCGGCCTAGATCGCCAAGGCAAACGGCCATATCATTGCTGGTCACCCGTTCACAAATACTGAGCACACTTGCGTCGGACTTGCGCCAACACAAAACTCCGGATCATAACATCCAAGCACGCTACATTTACCTTTGGGCAGATGTGGCGTGCCAAGATATTAGAAACGTCGGAGGGTACATGCCTAGATTTCAAGACCCAGTCCGCGCCACAATGATGCGCTTGCGCCGCGGCATTGGCGCAATCGGTGTCGGATTGCCGTTTGCTCTTTTACTGGGCGTTCAACTGGCAGGCGTCCCAATGGAAAACTCCATCTCGGAATTCTTCTTTTCAGAGTTGCGCGAGGTGTTTGTGTCCGCCGCCGCCGGGGTTGGGCTGTTTTTGCTGGCCTATGAAGGCTATCCGCCCCAGCCAAACGAGATCCTGACAGATCGGCGCGTCTCTGGTTTGGCGGGGGCAAGCGTGTTGGTTATGACTTTTGTGCCGACCCTTTGCACGCAAGGCGCGTGCGCTCACCCCCCAACGCTTTTTGATCGCCTGATCCCAACAACAGCGGACACCACACAGGCCGCGATTCATTTGACGGCGGCAGGGTTGTTTCTGCTCAGCTTGGGTATCATGTCACAACGCGTTTTCACCCGCTGCACGCGCCCAAACAAATCTCTGTTCAAACAACGCCGCAACCTCTGTTACCAGATTTTCGGCTGGGTGATTTTTGCGATGGTCGGGGCAATCGGTGTGATGAAGCTGGGGTTTACCGACGTAAGCCATCACTGGGACACGCAATGGCATTTCACATTTTGGGCCGAAAGCGTGGCGGTCTGGGCCTTTGGTCTATCGTGGTTGCTGAAAGGCGAAGCCATGCAAACCACGATGCCTTACCTCTTTGGGAAAGGGGATGACTAGCCCCTCGCCCATAATGTGATGTTCTAATTCTCGTTGATGTCGCTATCAAAATGCTTGGTCTGCCCGGTGCGCACACCGATGACACTGCGCATTCCGAGCCAAGCGGCGATGGAAACACAACCAAAAATCACCAGCATCCACGGCAAGGACGGTGTCAGCCCAAGCAGAGCAAGGATTGCAACAACAGCGGCCCCAACAGCAAAGCCCAAAAACACAAATCCCGGTGCGAAGATTTCAAAAATCACCAAACCGATCCCAAAGGCCGCCCAAAGCCACCATTCAGACCAAAGGCCAGATGTGTCCATTACCTGTTCCATCATGATTTTCCTTTGAGCATGCTAAAGGCGTCACCAAAGGCATCCAGAGCGTTGGACGGCAACAACACCGTTTGCTTACCTTCGCCTTTACCAACCTGGACCAACGCCTCAACCTGCTTCAGCGCCACTTGATATTGTGCGGCTTCAATGCCGTGCAGATGAATAGCCTTGGCCACAACCTCTGTCGCATAAGCCTCTGCATCTGCCGAAACACGACGCGCTTCGGCTGCTTTTTGTGCCGCGTAAAGGTCCGCATCTGCGCCCAGTTCAACAGCGCGACGACGTCCTTCGGCCTCAGTCACTTGCGCACGACGCGCCCGTTCCGCGTTCAATTGCTGCAACATTGCTTCACGTGTAGCCGTGTCCAAATTCACGTCGAGGATTTCAGCGCGTGTCACTTCAATACCCCAATCGTCCACGGCTTCAGCCACTTGCGCTTTGATCTTGGAAATCAGTTGCTGGCGGTTTGATTGCACCTCATCAAGTTCCATCTCACCAATACCGGAGCGCACGATGCCCGCAACCGTGGTTGCAATCGCAGCGTCCACATCACGGATCCGGTACACCGTCTTTTCAGGTTCGAGAATGCGGTAAAACACCGAGGTATCGACTTGCACCAACACGTTATCGGAGGTGATTGCATCCTGCGAATTCGTGGGCAGCTGACGCTCCAACACCGAAACCTTGTGGCGCACCACGTCCAGAAACGGCACGATAAAGTTGATCCCCGGTCCCATAACCGTTTGCAGACGGCCGAACCGTTCAACAACAAACTTTTGACTTTGCGGAACGATCTTCACGCCCTTCAGAACAGTCAGAATCAAGAATATGGCCAGAGCCAGAAGCACAATATTGCCACCGCTCAGCGAAAAAGGTAGGTCGTTCATGATAGGCCCTCATGCATTAATGAAAGAGATTTCCCTTACATATGGCGGCTAAAGTCGCTTTTTTCAACTCGGCATTGCATGTATCCTGCGCCTCTTTTGGCCCCTCCTGAGATAGGGTAAACTGCTTTTATGCCCGCATTATGCCGTTCATGTTTGACCCAATTTGAAGCCGGTCGTCGTTGCCCGGCCTGTCATAGTCCACGCGTAAGTTCCCATCCCGAATTGTTTGATCTCACCATTGCCCACATGGATTGTGATGCCTTCTATGCCTCTGTTGAAAAACGCGACAACCCGGAGCTTCAGGACAAGCCCGTGATCATCGGCGGCGGACATCGGGGGGTTGTCTCCACCGCATGTTATGTGGCGCGCATTCGCGGGGTGAAATCCGCAATGCCAATGTTTCAGGCGCTCAAGCTGTGCCCAGACGCCGTGGTGATCAGGCCGCGCGGAGACCATTATGCAGCAGTCTCAAAACAAATCCGCGCGATGATGGATGAGCTGACCCCGGCCATTGAACCCTTATCCTTGGACGAAGCGTTTCTGGATATGACTGGAACCCAGCGCCTGCACGGCGTGCCCCCTGCGGTGATGCTGGCGGGGCTGGTCAAGCGTATGAAAGACGAGCTGGGCCTGACCGGATCAATTGGCCTTTCGCACAATAAATTTTTGGCAAAGGTCGCCTCTGACCTCGACAAGCCACAGGGGTTTTCAGTGATTGGCAAGGCCGAAACCGGAGCGTTTTTGCACGATAAACCGGTGCGTATGATCTGGGGGGTGGGGCCCGCCGGACAAGCGCAGCTGGATCGCGCGGGGATCAGAACCTTTTCCGATCTTTTGCGTTGGGAACAGGCGGATCTGGTGGCGCGATTTGGCGGGATGGGGGAACGCCTGTATCATCTCGCCCGTGGCCAAGACCGTCGCCGTGTGTCCGCCCACGCCCCGGTAAAATCGATCTCCAAGGAAACCACATTCTTCGAGGATACACAAAACGCCGAAATTCTGGACGGCCACCTTTGGCGCCTGTCTGAGCAGGTTTCCGATCGGGCAAAAGCCAAGAACATGGCCGGACGCGTGGTGACATTAAAGCTGAAGCGCACCAATCATGCCGGGCTGACCCGGCGGGTCAGTTTGGGGGACAGCACGCAATCTGCGGATCGGATTTACCGCACCGCCCATCCAATGCTTGATCGTGCGCTAAGCGAAGGGCCTTTTCGCCTCATCGGTGTTGGGATCAGTGATCTGGTCAACGCAGAAGGGGCTGATTTGACCGACGACCTGCTTGATCCGAATGCAGCCAAACGGCGCGCGGCGGAACAGGCGACGGATAAGATCCGCGCGAAATTCGGCAAGGACCTGATCGTGAAAGGTCGCGCGCTCAGGCGGTGATTGGACCTAACATCCGCACACAGTTGCGCGCCCGGCTGACACGTATGTCTATTCGGCTGCAAGGCTTTCGCTGGTGCGCCCAATGTCGCAAATCTCCTGAATTGCTTCAGCAAGTCGCGACTGAATGTTATGGAACTGACCATTGGGGCGAATTTGTGCTTCGTTCATGTAAAGAGAGCGGTCAATTTCCACCTGGATCACATGCTGCTGTCGCGACGGACGGCCATAATGCTGTGTCACAAATGCCCCCGCAAATGGGATGTTGCGCGCGACAATAAAACCCGCCCTCTGAAATGCCTTCTCTATCCCGCCCACAATGCCCGACGAAGCCGATGCACCGTGGCGATCGCCCAACACAATCTCAGGGCGGCCCTGTGGCAGCATCACATTTCGCAGCGCCTCATGCGGCATGGAATGGCAGTCAATTAAAATTGCCTCGCCAAATGCATGATGGCTTTGATCCAGCAAGGTCTGCAATTGGTTGTGATAGGGAAACCAAGTGTCGTTCAACCGTGCCTGCGCTTCGGACATCGACATCTTACCATGGTAAATTGCGCGCCCCCCGGCCACAACACGCGGAATAACACCCAGCCCCGCAGAGATCCGCGCGTTCAATGCAGGCCGGCGCATCCCCCGCACCAAGGCGGGGTCAAGCTCTTCTGCGCCCCGGTTGAAATCCACAAAAGCCCGTGGCGTATTTGCAGCCAACAACGGGGCACCATGTTCAGGGGCGGCCTGAAACAGTTTGTCGACATAAGCATCTTCCGACGAGCGGATCAGCCGTTCGTCCAAAATCGAATTTTGCAAGAAATCCCAACCATATGCCCGCCCGGAGTGCGGCGATGCAAAGACCACACTACTGCTTCTTTCCTTTGGGTTTCGTAACGTATAGGGATCGTTTCTCATCTGGGCTCCTTGTGTCCTATATAAAGGCATAAATTCTCTCACCAAAAGCCCTTGCGCAGCGGCACGACTCCTTTTATAGGAACGGGACCGACGCGGGCTTTCCCGCGTTGTGTCTTTTGAGATGTGCCAAATGGCGCGTTTTGGATGAGATTTCTAGGGCGATTAGCTCAGCGGTAGAGCACTTCGTTGACATCGAAGGGGTCACTGGTTCGATCCCAGTATCGCCCACCATGAACCGTCTGTGCCAGGCAAAGGGGAAACCCAGAACCAATGGCGCAGATAAAATGAAGTTTAGGCGCAACCGCAGCGCCGCGTAGAAGGAGATGGACATGAAAGTTCGTAACTCACTCCGCTCGCTGAAAAACCGCCACCGCGATTGTCGCGTTGTGCGCCGTAAGGGCCGTGTTTATGTAATCAACAAAACACAGCGCCGCTTCAAAGCCCGTCAAGGTTAATCCCTTCGGGCTAGGGCACCAGCCTAGCGAATTTTGAAAAGGCCGTCCTTCGGGGCGGCTTTTTTTATGTCTTGAGAGTGCTCATTTTTGGACCAGTCAAAAAGAAAAGGCCAGGGTTGCCCCCGGCCCTTTCCCTCAGGAGGAAGATACCCTGAAAGGGTCAGTCATAGACGCGTTGGTCGTCGATCACCTTGCCGTCGTTGGGCAGGCTGCCCTTGGCAACGATTTCAATCTTACCTTTAAGTTTCAGCGTCTCAACAATCGACTTGGCATAAGGCGCCGGATCGGTTGCATCGGTTTCGATTTGCACGGTCATCGCATCCATTTCGCCTTCGCGAGACGCGATGACACGTGCTTTGGCCACATCCCCATGCTTGGCAACAAAATCTGCAATCTGCTCCGGGCGCACAAACATGCCCTTGATCTTTGCGGTTTGATCCGCGCGCCCCATCCAGCCTTTGATCCGCATATTGGTGCGGCCACAGGGGCTGACGCCGGGCAGGACAGCCGACAAATCGCCGGTTGCAAAACGGATCAGCGGATAGTCGGGATTGAGCGTGGTCACAACCACTTCGCCAACTTCACCGGGGGCGACGGGGTCACCTGTGCCGGGGCGCACGATTTCAACGATCACGCCTTCGTCGATGATCATCCCTTCCATGGCCGCCGACTCGTAGGCCACATTGCCAAGATCTGCGGTGGCATAGCTTTGCAGGCACATGATGCCGCGATCAGCGTATTCCTGACGCAAAGACGGGAACAAGGCCCCGCCACCAACGGCTGCTTTGGTGATCTTCAGCTTGATGCCATCAGCATCCGCGCGATCAAGGATGATCTTGAGGTAATCCGGCGTACCGGCATAGGCCGTGGTGCCAATGTCAGCGGCCGCCCGCACCTGAAGTTCGGTCTGGCCGACGCCTGCGGGCACAACAGCCGCACCGACAGCCCGCGCGCCATTTTCAAAAATCATGCCCGCGGGCGTCAGATGATAGCCAAAACAGTTCTGAACAATGTCGCCTTCGCCGATGCCACACGCCGCCAGAAAACGCCCCATACGCCACCAGTCATGGCCCACTCCGCCGGGTTCGTAAATTGGACCCGGCGATTGAAAGATGTGGGCAAATTTGTGTGTCGGCAAACCGCCAAAGCCACCCAGTGGCCCGTCCGCCGCCTGCGCTTTGCCGATCTCTGACTTGCGCAGAACAGGCATGCTGGCCAGGTCCTCAATGGATTTAACGGCACTGGCATCCACATCCGAGAGGCTTGCCCCATAGCCCGCCAAAGCCTTGGCGCGGGCAATCTGTTCGGGCAGCGCCTGCGCAAATGCGGCGGCGCGTTCGTCCGCCGAACGGGTTTCCAGCGCGTCAAAATACTTGGACATGAGTGAAACTCTCTTGTCTGAGCCGACACTACCGTCAGCAATTCATCAATGTTTACGAGTAGGCGTTGGGGTTTAGGCCAACCAACGCTTACGGCGACGATACGAGCGCACATCACGGAAGCTCTTGCGACCTTCGTCGGACATACCCAGATAGAATTCCTTCACATCTGGGTTTTCACGAAGCTCTGCCGCCGGGCCATCCATCACGATGCGACCGTTTTCCAAGATGTAACCGTAATGGGCATAACGCAGCGCCACGTTGGTGTTTTGTTCAGCCAGAAGGAAGGTCACGCCCTCTTTCTCATTCACTTCTTTCACAATCTCAAAAATCTGTTCCACAAGCTGTGGGGCCAGGCCCATCGACGGCTCGTCCAGCAAGATCATGTCAGGGCGCGACATCAACGCACGACCCATGGCCACCATCTGTTGTTCCCCACCAGAGGTGTAACCAGCCTGCGATTTGCGACGCTCTTTCAAGCGCGGGAAATAGTTATAAACCATCTCCAGATCTTTGGCGATTTCGGCTTTGCCATCGGTGCGGGTGTACGAACCAGTCAAAAGGTTTTCTTCGACGGTCAGGTGTTCAAAACAATGACGTCCTTCCATCACCTGAATGACGCCTCGTTTTACTAACGCGGCTGGGTTCAGCTCGGCAACATCATCGCCTTTGTGATAAATCGTCCCTTTGGTCACTTCGCCGCGCTCCGCCTGCAACAGGTTGGAAATCGCTTTAAGCGTCGTGGTTTTGCCAGCTCCGTTCCCGCCCAAAAGTGCGGTGATCCCACCTTTTGGGACCGAGAGGCTGACACCTTTCAACACAAGGATCACGTGATTGTAGATCACCTCGATATTGTTGACCTCTAGAAGGTTTTCCGGGGTCTTTACGGCGTCCAGCATGATGGGTCGTCCTATACGTATTCGTTCCTGAAATGGTCCGGGCCCTAAGGCCCGGACGCTTCAAACCAAGTGCTTATTTACACTGGGGCTCGATGTTGTTTTCTGCGGCATAGGCCTCTGAATCTGCTGTGATCAACGGCTGGATCACATCCATGTCCGACGGACCAAAGTCAGAGATCAGCGACCACTTGCCAGAGGCTGCATCCCATTGCTGGATCGCAGCAGTGCCCGGACCACCATGGTTGGCACAGCTTACTTTGAACTCAGGGCCAAAGCCCTCCATTCCCAGTTCCGCCATACGTGCGTTGGTGATTTCCAGCTGTTCCAGACCATCACGCATCTGACCCGAGGTGATGTCAGCAACGCCGTGAATTTCCTGAGCCTTCTTGGCGGCTTCAGCAAGCATCATGGCAGCATAAACGCCACGGTTATAGATAACGGTCCCAACGTTTGAACCGTCGCCAGCCGCTTTGCCTGCTTCAACAACGTATTTGTTGATGTCGCCAAACACAGGGTAATCATTGCCAACGCCGTGGAATGCCACAGCTTTATAGCCAGTTGCTGCGTCGCCTGCAGGCTTCACGTCATGCTCAGCACCAGACCACCAAACGCCAATGAAGTTTTCCATTGGGAAGCGGATGTTGGCAGCTTCCTGAACTGCAACCTGGTTCATCACGCCCCAGCCCCAGAACAGAACATAGTCAGGCTTTTCGCGGCGAATTTGCAGCCACTGCGATTTTTGCTCCTGACCAGGGTAATCAACTGGAACGGTGCTGAAGTCAAAACCGTGCTTTTCGCCAAGGGCGGTCAGCGTTGGAATTGGTTCTTTACCGTATGCGCCGTTGAAGTGCAGAAGGATAACCTTTTTGCCTTTCAGATCGCCGCCGTTCAGGTCCAAGATGTGGTTTACAGCAGCAGATGCGCCGTTCCAGTAGTTGGCTGGGAAGTTAAACACGTGGCTGAACACGTTGCCGTTTGCAGCCGAAGTCCGGCCGTAACCAGGTGTGTAAAGCGGGATGTCATCGGCGGTCGCTTTGGGGATCAGCTGATAGGTGATACCTGTCGACAGTGGGTTATAGGCAAGCGCGCCTTGACCTTTGGTCGCTTCATAGCACTCAACGCCTTTTTCGGTGTTATAGGCCGTTTCACACTCTGGAACCTGCAGTTTAACACCGCCAACACCACCGTCACGCTCGTTGAGCAGGGTCATGTAGTCGGCAAAACCGTCAGCATAAGGAATACCACCAGCGGCAAACGGGCCGGTGCGGTAAGACAGCGATGGGAATACCAGATCGGCCATTACAGGCGATGCCACCATCAGTGCGGCTACTGATGCCGCTGCAACTCTCTTAAAAGTCATTTGCTTCCTCCCTAGATTAGCAAAATATCGTGCCCTTTTTGGGTCACTTTGGTGAGGATCCCCCTGCCCGCTCCTCATGGACCGGAAGACCAATTCTTATTCACAGGCCTTGGCGCTGTCCGTTAGTGCGGGCCCGTTAGTGCGGGAACGGCCAGAGGCGCAGTTTGTCTTTGGTCAGGCGCCACAGTTGCGCAAGGCCATGGGGTTCCACAATCAAGAAGAACACGATCAGACCACCAACGATCATAAACTCAAGATGTGCCGCCAGATCAGTTGGCCAACCCATCATGCCGACCAATACGTTCTTCAGAAGAACTGGCATCAGAACCATAAAGGCAGCACCAGCAAAGGACCCAAAGATCGAACCCAAACCGCCGATGATGATCATGAAGAGGATCAGGAACGATTTGGTGATGCCAAAGCTTTCACCGGCTTCAGCGGCCCCCAGATAGACTGAGAAGAACAGCGCGCCAGCAACTCCCACAAAGAAGGACGAGGCGGCAAAGGCGGTCATCTTAGCCATCAGCGGGTTCACCCCGATGATTTCAGCCGCGATGTCCATATCGCGAATGCCCATCCACTTACGGCCCATCATGCCGCGTGTCAGGTTGCGCGCAATCCATGCCAGCGCTACCAAGAAAATCAGGCAGATCAGGTATTTTGCCCAAGCTTCAGTATGTGGGCCCGTGACGACGACGCCAAAGACGGAACGTTCAGGCGCGTTGATCTGACCAGAGGCCGAATAGTTGTAGAACCACGGCACCTTGTTAAAGAGCCACACCAGAAAGAACTGAGAGGCAAGCGTGGCCACCGCAAGGTAGAACCCTTTGATGCGCAGCGAAGGAAGGCCAAAGGCCACCCCAACAACCGCAGTGATCCCACCTGAGATCAGCACGTGGAACACGATGTTCACTTCTGGAAAGGCCACCATCAACTTGTAGCAGGCATAAGCCCCCACCGCCATGAACCCACCGGTCCCCAGCGATACCTGACCCGCATAACCGGTCAGAATGTTCAGCCCCAGCGCCGCAATGGCGTAGATGAAGAACGGTGCAAAAATGGCGTTTACCCAGTAATCATTCACCATAAATGGAACAATTAGGAAGGCAACGGCGAGGGCGACCCAATACCCGGCCCGGTCCAAACGGATCGGAAAGGTCTGGTTGTCGTCTTTATAGGACGTTTTGAAATCACCAGCTTCGCGGTAAAACATGGATCAGACCCTTTCGATGATTTTTTCGCCAAACAGGCCCTGTGGCCGGAAGACGAGGAAGATAAGTGCAAGCACGTAAGCAAACCAGTTCTGCGTCGCACCACCGATCAATGGACCAATCGCAAATTCGAACAATTGCTCGCCCACACCGATGATCAGACCGCCGATAATGGCGCCCGGGATCGAGGTGAACCCGCCGAGCATCAACACGGGAAGAGCTTTCAACGCGATCAGCGACAACGAAAACTGAACCCCTGATTTGGCGCCCCACATGATACCCGCAACAAGGGCAACAAAACCGGCAATCGACCAGACCAGAACCCAGATAAAGCGCAGCGAGATACCCACTGACAAAGCGGCCGAGTGATCGTCCGCCACAGCGCGAAGCGCGCGGCCTTGTTTTGAGTACTGCGAGAAGATCGTCAGTGCCGCCACCAAAAGCGAGGCCACAACAGCCGCAACAATATCGAGGTTGTCGATAAAGAAGCCGTACCCAAAGAGCTTATCTGTAACGTTCAGAACAGTTTCGTTCAAACCCTGCGGAAGACCCACATCAAGCGTTTTCAGCTCGGATCCCCACATCATGTCGCCGAAGCCTTCCATGAAGTACGCAAGACCAATGGTCGCCATAAAGAGGATGATATCCGGCTGCCCCACAAGGTGCTTCAGGATATAACGCTCAACGATCCAGGCAAAGCCCACCATGACGCCAGCGGCGGCAATGATTGCGATGATCGACGGCACATGCCACGGAAAGTGGTGAATTTCAGTGCCAAAGATCGCGTTGATCAGATGCGAAAACGGGATCTGACCTTGTTGAATACCCACCAGCGTCATGGCCGCAAACAGCGCCATAACCCCTTGGGCATAGTTAAAGATGCCGGATGCCTTGAAGATCAAGACAAACCCCAGCGCGACAAGAGCGTAAAGCACCCCGGCCATCAGGCCGTTCAGGGTGACTTCCGCCGCAAAGAGCAATTGTTCAGACATGTGTCCCCCCTTAGTCGTGTGCAACGCCGAGATAGGCGTCGATTACATCTTGGTTGTTGCGCACCTCTTCCGGTGTGCCATCGCCAATTTTCTTACCGTAATCCATCACAACCACTCGGTCGGACAGGTCCATAACCACGCCCATATCGTGTTCGATCAGGGCGATGGTGGTGCCAAATTCATCATTCATGTCGAGGATAAAGCGGGACATGTCCTCTTTTTCCTCAACGTTCATGCCGGCCATTGGTTCGTCCAACAGCAAAAGCGACGGTTCAGCGGCCAGCGCGCGCGCCAATTCCACACGTTTTTTCAAACCGTAAGGCAGACGCCCCACTGGGGTTTTCCGAATGTGCTGAATTTCAAGAAAGTCGATGACCTTTTCGCAGACTTCGCGATTTGCCAGCTCTTCTCTCTCGGCTTTGCCTTTCCAAACCGCTTGCTGAAACATGTTGGATGTCATGTGATTCAAGCGACCGGTCATGATGTTATCAAGCACGGTCATCCCATCAAACAAAGCGATGTTCTGAAAGGTCCGCGCCAAACCTTGGCGCGCCACCTGAAAGGGTTTCATGGGGGGGCGTTTTGCGCCCCGGAACCAAACTTCACCCTCTTGTGGCTTATAAAAGCCCGAGATGACGTTCAGCATTGATGACTTGCCTGCACCGTTCGGGCCGATGATCGCGCGGATCTCACCTTCACGGATGTCAAAGCTGATGTCTTTGATCGCAACCACACCGCCAAACCGCAGCGTGATATTTTTCAAATCCATCACCACCGGGCCAATGGTGCGCCCGTCCGCAGTGACGTAGCTATCGGCGTTTGTATCTAAGCTCATTCTGCCGCCATCCCCTGTTTGTCGCCAACCACAACCGCATCGCGGATATCGAGGGTGGCCTTGATCGAACCTTTGCGGCCATCTTCATAGGTCACTTCGGTGTCGATAAATTGTTCGGATTTGCCGCTGTAGAGCGCGTCAATCAGTGGCGCGTATTTCTCTTCAACGACTTTCCGACGCACTTTCCGTGTCCGGGTCATTTCACCGTCATCCGCATCCAATTCCTTGTGCAAGATCAGGAAGCGGTGGATCTGACAACCAGACAACATTTCGTCTTCGGCCACAGATTTGTTCACGGTTTCAACATGCTCTTGGATGGTCGACAGAACGTCCGGGTGACCGGCAAGTTCCTGATACGACGCATAGGCCACGTTGTTACGCTCTGCCCAGTTCCCAACAGCCGTCAGGTCAATATTGATGAACGCAGTACACATGTTGCGGTCATTCCCAAAGACAACAGCCTCAAGGATATCCGGGTAGAACTTAAGCTTGTTCTCAACGTATTTGGGCGCGAACATCCGACCATCGGCCATTTTGCCAACGTCTTTTGCACGGTCGATAATGCGCAGGTGACCATTGGTCTTGTCAAAGAAGCCAGCGTCCCCAGTTGCAACCCAACCCTCAGCGTCCTTGGTATCTGCAGTGCTTTCGGGGTTGTTGTAGTATTCAACAAATGTACCCGGCGAGCGGTAGAAAATCTCGCCATTCTCCGCCAAGCGAATTTCAACACCCGGCGCAGGCACACCAACGGTGTCATTGCGCACTTCGCCGTCAGGCTGCACCGTGATGAACACCGTGGCTTCTGTCTGACCATAAAGCTGTTTCAGGTTGATCCCCATCGAGCGGTAAAACTCAAAGATTTCCGGACCAATCGCTTCACCCGCGGTGTAACCAACGCGAATGCGGCCAAAACCCAAAGTGTCTTTCAACGGGCCATAAACCAGCACGTCACCGCAGCGATATTTGAAATATTCCTGCAGCTTGCCACGGTAAAGTTTCAGGCCAATTGGGTCTTTTGCTTTGAAATATTTACGAGTCTGTACCGGGTGACGCAACTTGGTGAACCCAAGGCGGATCGCGTTTTCAACCAGTGTTTCAACAGCGAACCCAATCCCCATCGCATAGCGAAAGCCATGGCGGATTTTCTGTTCCAGCGTTTTCTTTTCGGTGGTCACTTTACGACGCGGCATACCGTATTTCTCACCGGCGCCTTTTTTCGCAAAATCCATAAAGTGGTGGAATAGCGCGTATTTCAGATCGCCACTGTCTTCCATCCGGATCATCACATTGGTCAGCTGCGTTTCAAACACACGCGGCGGCGCAAAGTAATAGGTTGGCCCAATTTCGCGCAGATCCGACATCAATGTGTCGGCGCTTTCGGGACAGTTCACACAGAACCCAGACCACATGGCCTGACCCAAAGAGAAGATAAAGTCCCCAACCCATGCCATCGGCAGATAGGCCAGAACATCTTCGTTCAAGCCAAGATTATCAAACTCAGAAGAATTCTTGGCGCTTTCGATGATGTTGCGGTTCGACAGAACCACACCTTTTGGGCGGCCGGTGGTGCCAGAGGTGTAAAGCATAACGCAGGTGCTGTCATAATTCAGCTCCGCTTCACGCGCGGCCATCTCGTCTTCCAGACGCGCATGGGCCACACGGCCCTCTTCCTGAATGTCGTGATACCAATGCAGGTGGCTGTGGTCATATTTCCGCAAGCCACGCTTGTCGTAATAGATCACGTGTTCGATGTGATGGATCTTCTCCTGCACCTCGATCACTTTGTCGACCTGTTCCTGGTCGCCACAAATGACGAAACGCGCGCCGCAGTTTTCCAGCACGTATTCCATTTCTTCGGTCACGGCGTCTTGGTAAAGCGGAACAGGAACGGCTCCTGCTCGTTGCGCTGCAACCATTCCCCAGTAGAGGGCAGGGCGGTTGCGACCGATGATGGCGACATGGTCGCCCCGTTCGATCCCAAGGGCCAACATACCCAAGGCAAGGTTCTGGATTTCCTCAGCGGCTTGCGCCCAGGTCCAGCTTTGCCAAATACCGAATTCTTTCTCCCGGTAGGCCGGGCGATCTCCAAATTCCTTCACGTTCCGGGCTAAAAGCTCCGGAATGGAAGCAAACGCGCCAGCTGCGGCTAATTCTTGTGCCAAATTGTCCTCCCACCGTCGGCCTGTCCGACGTTCCCGGTTGTCAGGCGATTCTTGCCTACAACCCTGACCAAAAAAACTTGGGCGTCAAAGGTTTCGGCACTTTGTCGAAATCCTAACGAATTGTTACAAGTTGATTTAGCAGGGGTTTCTCCCCTCAAACCCCTTTTCTCATTGGGTCCGCGGTGATAGCGACAAAGAGAAGAAGGGGACAAACCTTGATGCAAAATAGCAAAGAAGCCGCCGTTCTGACCCAAGCAGGGCTGAATCTTATCCAGCAAGCCCTGTCCATTTACGATCGACACCTGAAATTAGTGATCGGCAATCGACAGTTTCAGGACATGTTTGACTTGCCCGACAAACTGGTGCGCCCCGGTGCTGATTTTGGTGACACAATTCACCATCTGGCGGAACGCGGTGACTATGGTGGCGTGGGAGATATCGCCGCTTTTGTACGCTCGCGTGTGGATCAAGCCAAAGCCTTTGTTCCCCATTACATCGAACGGACCCGCGCCAATGGACGCGTAATTTCGGTCGAAGGAAACCCCTTGCCCCAAGGCGGTTGGGTCACGGTCTATACCGACATCACCCACACCAAACGGCAGGAACGCTTATTACGAGCGCGTTCAGAAGAATTATCAGACCTTGTGCTCAGCCACACCGAAGAGCTGGCGCAAACCAACCGCGCATTGGCATCAAGCAACAAAGCGCTGGAGGAAACCAAACGCGAGCTGACCGAGATGGAACGCAGCACGCGTTTGACCGCCGAAATGATGCCAGCCCATATCGCGAGAATTGACCACGACCTGCATTATACTTTCTCAAACCGTCGCTTGGGAAAAGTCATTCCAGGTCGCCCCGCCGATCTGTTCGGCCTGCACGCCAGAGACGCGTTGGGGGACGAAGCCTATGCGCGGATATCCCCATATTTTCAAAAGGCTTTCAAAGGGGAGCCCTCGGTTTTTGAGTTCACACATGAAGGGTCCGGGCGGCGTATCCGTGTGGCCCTGACCCCTGATCGTGACGAGGAAAGCGGGGTCATTACCGGCATCTATATTCTGTCCATGGACATCACCGAAGAGGCGCAATCTCGCGCCGCGCTTGCCCAAACCCGGAAACGAGAATTGGCCGCCCAGTTGACCTCTGGCGTGGCCCATGACTTCTCCAATCTTCTCACCATCATTCTTGGCTTGCAAAGCCGGTTGGGCACAATGAAAATCGGCGATGCGGCTCATGAATTGGTTGAGGCCACAACCGCCGCAGTGCGCCGTGGCGGCACATTGCTGGAACGGATCGCATCAATTTCCGGCAAACGCGAAGTGCATTACGAGGCGACCCATATCCCGGATCTTTTGAAAGGTCTGGAAACGCTGACCGCGTCGACACTGCCCGATGGGGTCAACCTGAAGATCACCGTGACCGATCTTGACGACCCTGTTGTGCTGGATGCCGGTGCGGTGCAGGACGGGTTGCTGAACCTGATCCTCAATGCCACCCACGCCATTGGCGCGGGGCCGGGGAATATCACCCTCAGCGTGCGACCTATTCGTGAAACCTGGATCGAATTCCGCGTCACAGACACCGGGCCGGGTTTCGCAAAAGAGGCGCTTCAACATGCGTTGGATCCATTTTTCACCACCAAAGGTGGTGAAGGCTCGGGGCTCGGATTGTCGATGGTTTACGACCAGACCACAGTCGCGGGGGGGCATATGAAAATCTTCAATGCCTCACCGACGGGGGGCGCGGTTGTGTCCATCCGCTTGCCCCTACGCAAACCCGCGCGCCCTATCGCGCCGCGACTGGTTTTGCTGATCGAAGACAACACCGACATTCGCGCCTCTGTTCGCGCGATGCTGACGGATATGGGGCACCAAGTGATCGAAGCGGCCTCAACCGAAGAGGCCCTTGGCTTGGTCTCATTAGACGGAATTGGGTTGATCCTGTCCGACATTATTCTGGAAGGGGCGCAAACCGGCCCCGAGTTCCTGGTGGGGCTTAAGGCCGCAGGTATAGAAATCCCTATGCTTTTGATGACTTCTTTACCATCAGACGACGCGCGCAGGGCAAATGCGGGCTTTCCAGTTCTGCATAAGCCCTTTACCAAGGGAGAACTTGCTACATTCCTGTCTCAGGAGGTCCGCACATGACCCAACCGCTCGTGGCCATTCTCGATGACGAACCGGAAATTCGCCGGATGTTGTCTGACGCGTTAGAAGATGCGGGGTTCCGCACCGCGTGTTATTCCCGTGCGACCGAATTTGAGGCGGCCTTAAACACCATGTCGCCTGACGTGTGTTTGGTGGATCTGGGGCTACCAGATCGCGATGGGCTGACATTGGTCCACCGTTTGGCACTGGAAAGTGGGGCGTCGATCATCATCATTTCGGGCCGCACGCAGGTGCAAGACAAAATCACCGGGCTGGAATTGGGCGCGGACGATTACATCATCAAGCCTTTCGAACCCGCCGAAGTGGTTGCCCGTGTGCGGGCCCGCCTACGCAGCCAAAAACCCGGCGCCCCAACATCGCAAACAGCGCGGTTCAATGGCTGGAGCGCCCATTTCGACCGCTATGTTTTGGAAGACGACGCGGGTGAAGAAACAGCATTTTCCCACGCGGAAGGCGAAGTGTTACGGTTGTTTCTTGACGCGCCAAACCGATTGATTTCCCGCGCGCAGATGCAGGAAAGCCTGGGCGGTGTCGCCGGTGAAAGCTTTGACCGCGCCATGGATGTGCGCATTTCTCGTTTGCGAACAAAACTACGCGAAGACCCAAAAAACCCGCGCCTCATCAAAACGATCTATGGCGCAGGTTATATTTTCTTGGGTGACGTACACTGGAGATAACGGAACCACGAACAAGGCTCATGTCTGACGTTTCATGATGCGTTCTGATGAAACCGCCGGGTACCTTGTGAGATATTATGCCCCGATTGGCACCTTGGCTGTCATCTATCAGAGGCTTCCACCTGAACTAGACGGCAGGCGCAAATTCACTCTCAATCTCACGAAGCTCTTTCTGCAAAAGTGCCTCTTTTTCTCTGCTGAGAAGTTGGATTGGAACCGTTTCCTCTGCGCTCTCTACTTGATCAAAAATATTGAGGCAGTCATCCTCAAACGGATCGCCGCCAAAGTACCCATCCAACCAATCCCACCCGGCATCGAAAAGCTTTCTGTTCACTTTCCTTTTTCTCTCACCTTCGACGTGCTTGATCTCCACCTTGCACATCATTGTACTTGGAATACACATTGGCACTCCTTGTGCGCGGTAGCTCAGCCGTACCCGAGCGGTGGTAAACTTCCTGCATTTTGAAACTGCCTCATCCAGGATCTCGGCCTCTTGTTTTTGGTAACTGGACTGCCCGCTATCCATCATTTTCTCCAAGCACTCATACATATCTACACTGCTCAAATGTAGCTGTAGGGCAGAAGCAAACAACGGGGAAATCGTATAGATAATTCACCAAAAGAATAGGGAATTTTGACACGAAAGGCGTCAGATTGAAGCCATTGACGTCGCTATCCTCATGTTCACAACTTAGACGCTAACATCTAAAAGCAAATATGTTTCCGACACTCAAGAACAGGCACCCATTCTTCTGTTTCACGGGAATCACCTACATTCACCAATTGATCCTTCGGCGCAGATGCGGCCGTCAGGCCAGATGGCATTGTCCAGCTTGGCCTCGAACAAGATAACACCTGTCATTTTTGCACCCAGAAAATTTGCCCCGCGCAGATCCGCATCAAGCAGGTTCACACCGGTCAGATTGGCCATCATCAGATCCGCGCCCTGCAAATTCACAGCATGCATATGCGCGCCCGTCAGGTTCGCAAACGTCAGGTTTGCGCCCTCAAGGTTTGTCATATGCAGGATTGCGCGCTCCAAATTGGCACGCGACAGGTTCGAACGATCAAGGCGCATGGTCGTCATCGACGCCCCCTCCATATCGACCCCAGACAGGTCCGCATCCATGCGAATTGCCCCAGCACATTGCGCGCCCGGCACATATTCGCAGACGGTGTTATAGTCGCGATCATTGGTGGTTTTATCTGACCATGCCAATGCACCTATGCTGGTCGCCAACACCATTGCCGCGGCCACGATGGCACGGGCCGCATACATGTTGGCTATGCCGGTCTGTTTCACATCTTTCATCAAAGTCGTTCTCCTGTTCACGGGTGGATTGGCTTTGTAATTGCAGATGGAACAAGGACTGATCTTAACAGGGATCAAGTGGTTATCACATTCACTAAATCGCATAAAATCCCCATAACTCGCCGCAAAAGTCTGGGAGGTCGATGAAAATGCCAAACCAAATGGGCGGTCACCCATCATCCTTTTGATACATTTTCTTTTTCCGACGGCGGGTTTCCTGCGTCGCCTCTTCGCTGCCATCATGAAAGGTTCCAAACCAACGGTCCCACGGCATCTCTTGATTACCATAATTGCATTCATAATAGCGGTGGTGGAGTTGGTGATAAAACGTGCCAAGCGCAAGCCGCCGCTTATCTCGCACCAAAAGCTCCTCATACCCGGTATGGGTCATCGCAGCCCCTGGCCCCAAATAGATCACATGAAAATACAGAAGGATCGGATGGGTCGGCACAACCCAGTGGATCAGCAGCGACGTCAAATACAGGAAATGCTCAACCGGATGCATCGAAAACCCAGACCACGGGC
>ATLU01000128.1_pt1 | contig 25264 bp, 18 predicted proteins | sample 178751 | NCBI WGS metagenome assembly ATLU01 (sample SAMN02211837, study PRJNA209200) | bioreactor metagenome | isolation source: day 23 sample from continuous culture bioreactor inoculated with sediment... | place: Germany: Wadden Sea | collected 2011
AGTGAGCTTCAACGGCTAACGAAAAAGCCAGGGCAGGCACCCTCGCCCCAGTCGATATACAAGGGGGAACCTTTACACTCTCCAATCATGGGGTAAGCGGTAGCCTAGTTGCTACACCCATCATTATCAACCAGCCGCAATCGGCCATTCTGGGTATTGGAAAGATGCAGAAGCGCGTCATTGTCAAAGAGATAGATGGTGAAGATTGCCTGCAGATTCGTCCCATGGCCTATGTCACATTGACCATTGACCACAGGGCACTGGATGCATATCAGACCAACCGCTTTTTAACCCGGTTTGTTGATGTTATTGAGGGGTGGAAGGAATAGAAATCCAGATGAACTCTGGCTTTTATTACAAAAGTCAGCGAGTGATGAACAAGCCAGCTTGGGAGTGTTCAGTAGCAAACACTCCCAGCGCATTTTTCTAATCAGCGACTCATACCAAAGGGAATGGCGATCATGACATACTCTCGGTTGCCATAAAGAAACGTCTTCCAGGGTTCATCATCTCGCAGCGCGGTCTTGACCTGGGCAATGGCTTTCTGATGTTTAGGGTCAGCTATTTCACCCTGCTCATCAACCAGATACGCCTCAAAATGCATGGGACAGGTGTTGATATAGAGTGTTGCAAGTAACTGGCTGGGCGCTCCTGTTTCATCGCCCTCCAGAAAATCTACAGGTTCCCAGCAACCATCTGGAATCTGTACCACTGTCTCTTCGTTATCAGCAACCGCATCGTTATGAGCAACAGGCAGTGGGGATATAAATGTGGCGGTCTCACCAACAACTGAAAAATTCATGTGCGCAGACATATATTGATGCTCCAGTGTATTCATCCAGTCTATTGAGTAGCGAAAACCCTACCAAGAACTTGACAAATTAAGGACAGACATTATTTATCTATTTGTTTTTCTTATGCTTTACTTCTTATTACAACAACATCAGCATACATACTTCGATCCCTAATGTTCTGGTATCATATCAGCACATTTCTCAATTCTCTGTCATTGAGACGACATTTGGAGCCATGGAATCATTCGAACATTTTTTGGCGGCAAGCCCCTGGATGCAAAACCTGACTGAGCAACAACAGTCTTTGGTCAGGGACACCCTATTTGAAAAACGGTTTAAAGCGGGCGAGATAATTTGCCGCAAAGGGTCACCCGCCGTGGAGTGGGTTGGTATTATCGAGGGCCTGGCTAAGATTTCCTGCGAATCCCATACAGGTAAACAGATCTCTTTTATAACAGGTATCCCAGCCGGCAGTTGGTTTGGGGAAGGCTCATTATTAAAAAAGGAGCCACGCCGTTATGATATTATTGCACTGCGAGATTGCCGCATTGCCTTTATGCCGGAGAAGACCTTCTTTGCATTGCTGGAAGAGAGTATCAGTTTCAATCGTTTCCTATTGATCCATTTTAATGAACGACTGGGTCAATTTATTGGATACATGGAATACGATCGATTCCTCTCACCCGAAGCGCGGGTCGCTCGCTCACTTGCATCCATGTTCAATCTTGACCTTTATCCTGGCATGCACTACAAACTGGAAATCTCACAGGAAGAGCTTGGTAACCTCTCAGGTATCTCTCGTCAACGTGTGAATCAAGCCCTTCACGTACTTCAAACTGAAGGTATCGTAGACGTTAAATATGGTGCAATAACCATCCTGGATGTGGAATCGCTCAAATCATTTGAGGCATAAGTGGCCTAAAGCTCAGCCGCAAGCATGGCACCCTCCCGAATAGCGCGTTTGGCATCCAACTCTCCTGCCAGTTTTGCACCACCGATTAGATAGGTAGGAATTCCACTCTCTTCCATAGCCAGATAGAGTGGCTTTCGGGATTCCTGGCCAGCGCAGATAATGACGTTATCAACTTCTAGCAACCGTGATTCCTCCCCTATTTTTATATGGAGGCCTTCATTATCTATCTTTTCATACTGAACACCAGACAGCATTTGAACCCCTCGATGCTTTAGCGTGGCTCGATGAATCCACCCGGTTGTCTTACCAAGGCCAGCACCGGGTTTAGTGGATTTACGCTGCAGCAGAGTAATTTCACGGCGTGGCGAAACCTGTTTTCGTTGAACACCTGCCACACCACCTCGGGCAATCAGTTGTCGGTCAATGCCCCATTCGCCCAGAAAGGTATCTATGTCCTGCTCATCAGATTTGCCATCATGGGCCAGGTATTCCGCCACATCAAAACCAATCCCTCCGGCACCAATAATCGCTACCCGATCACCGACAGGTTTATGATCCCGTAGTACATCGATATAGGAGAGAACCTTGCTATGCTCAATGCCTTTAATGGGCGGTATTCGTGGTGTGACCCCTGTTGCTATGACCACAGCATCAAAACTATCTGAGAGTAGCACTTCAGACGCTACATGCTGTCCCAGATGAAGATGGACTTCAGTCAGCTCGATTTGCCTTCTAAAGTAGCGCAGGGTTTCATTGAATTCAGATTTTCCAGGGATTTGCCGGGCCATATTAAACTGCCCCCCGATGGTCGTATCGGCATCATAGAGATGTACTTCATGGCCTCGACCTGCAGTCAGTGTTGCACAAGCGAGACCTGCAGGCCCTGCACCTACCACGGCTATACATTTTCTATTCGCTGTTGCTGCTGGCGTATAGTTTAACTCTGTCTCATAACAGGCACGCGGATTTACCAGGCAGGTTGCACGCTGCTTGGAAAAAATATGATCCAGGCAGGCCTGATTACAGGCAATGCATGTGTTGATTTCATCGGCACGCCCTTCTGACGCCTTGCGCACAAATTCCGGATCTGCCAGCATCGGCCTGGCCATGGAGACCATGTCAGCATCTCCACGTTCCAGTACGGCCTCGGCAACCTCCGGTGTATTTATTCTATTGGTAGTGATCAGCGGGATACCCACCTCTGTTCGTAACTTTCCGGTTACCCAGGTAAATGCGGCTCTTGGTACCATAGTCGCGATGGTCGGTATACGCGCTTCATGCCAACCGATACCTGTATTTATTAGTGTAGCTCCGGCCTTCTCGACTTCTTTAGCAAGGGTAATAATTTCAGCAAGGTCACTGCCCTTTTCTATCAAGTCGAGCATAGACAATCGGAATATGATGATAAATTCTTTACCGACAGCCTCCCGAGTCAGCCGGATGATTTCAACCGGCATTCTCATTCGGTTTGCAAAACTACCACCCCAGGCATCACGACGTTTATTGGTATGTTCCACTAAAAATTCATTCAGCAGATACCCTTCTGACCCCATAATTTCGATACCATCATAGCCAGCATTCTGGGCAAATTGAGCACACCGGACAAACCCCTTCATCTGTTTTTTAATGCCCCGCTCTGATAATGCACGCGGCTTGAAAGGCGTTATTGGGGATTTTATTGCAGAGGGTGCTACATTGATCGGGGTATAACCGTAACGACCAGCATGGAGTATCTGGAGGCAAATCTTGCCCTCTTCTTTATGTACGGCATCAGTTACCTGACGATGGCGAGCTACTTCAAATCGATTAGTTAACTTTGAGGAAAAGGGTGCCAGCCAGCCAGCACGTGTCGGGGCAAAACCACCCGTCACCATTAATCCTACCCCTCCTTTTGCGCGTTCTGCAAAATAACGAGCCAGTTTGGGAAAATCAGATTTTCGGTCTTCCAGGCCTGTGTGCATCGATCCCATCAATACACGATTTTTTAATGTAGTGAACCCGAGATCCAAAGGCTGTAGAAGATTAGGATAGTGGTTTTGCATAGATGGCCTACGTTAGTCAGGAGTGCTCCCATATTTCAGACAAAGAATTGCATTCTAAATAGGTTTATGCAATTGTCACTTATGACTATTAGCAGGTCATTTCAGTCATTACTGTAATAATACGATGAAAAAAATAGCCATTCTCTGCTTTGACTACGCCTTCTCCTCTGTGATTACCGGTGTTCTCGATCTTTTTAGCCTGGCAGGCGTAACTTGGAACAGGATTCAGAAAGAGACACCCCAACCACTTTTTGATATTAAGCTGGCGTCCAAAGATGGCCTACCTGTATGCTGCCTAAACAATTTCCTTATTGAGCCTGACCTTGCACTCACGGCTGCCGAAAACTGTGACATTCTGTTTATTCCCCCCATTGGTGGGCATATTGAAAAAACGTTATCAAAAGAATCAGTTACCATTCAGTTGATAAGAGAGATGCATCAGAGTGGCTGCCAGATTGCAAGCAGTTGTACAGGGACCTTTATGCTTGCTGAAACCGGTCTTCTTGACGGTAAACTGGCAACCACACACTGGGGTTATATTGATCAATTCAAGGAACGTTACCCGGCTATCCATTTAAAACCTGAACAGTTAATAACCAATGAAATAAGTTTGCTCTGCGCAGGAGGTGAAAGTGCCTGGTTGGATCTTTCTTTACTACTGATCGAACAACATTTCGGACACGATATCGCCGTTCAGACAGCCAAGGCGCTGGTTATTGAGCGAAAACAGCAGATTCAGACTCCCTACTTCACCAGTCATGGACAGAAATATCATTCAGACACAGAGATTTTAGCCGTACAGATTTGGCTTGATGATCACTTTTCAGAGCACATCAATATTGACGACCTCGGTGCACGCCATGGATTTAACTCCAGAACATTCAAAAGGCGCTTCAAGCTCGCAACGGGTGATAGCCCTCTTGCCTATATTCAATCATTAAGAGTTGAAATGGCAAAAAAACTACTGGAGTCAGGCCGGCAATCAATAGAGCAGATAACCCAAGAGATCGGTTATATAGATAGCAGCTCTTTCATGAAACTTTTCAAGAAGAAGACCGGCTTATCACCACAAACATATCGGCAAACTTTTAGCCATGCTCAACACAAAACCGCTTGTGTAAAAAGTACCGAAATTTAAGTCAAACCTGGGGGAGGAGCCCTCTAACTAGCTTCGCAGAAGACCCGAAATCTTTATCAAAGTCTGATCAACAAATGGGAATCTATTAGGCTCAACAATCCTTGCGCTACCTTTAACAAGTTTTGTCACCAAAACCTCTGTTGGTAAGATAAAGGCCTTATAACCAAAACGATCAATAAACATATGGTTGTTAGTAACAGGACTGTACCACGACAACTTCACGCGTTGGACCTTTCCATCTGGCTCATCAAATTCAAACCAACTACCGATACGTGTCTGCTGAACTGTCTGTACGGCGGACTTATGCTGAGGTGAATCATCCTGCAGTTTTTTATGCGCATGAGTACTAACAGGTGCTGGCTGAATTAACTGCTCTTTGCTGACACTTTCAAGTGGCTCGTCATTGGCTGAAATCCATTGATCAAAAAGTAAACAGAGCTCAGTGTACTCAACAGGTTCACTACCGGTCCCAATGAATTCTACGCCCTCTTTGATATGCCGCTTCAGACCAGGCAGAGTATTCTTGAGCCAGCGGCGAATATCCAAATTATTAGGTGCCTCATTAGCCTTTACAATACTATTGATGACCATAAGAACACTGCGCCATTCTTTGCCCTCTTTTACCTCAGGATTCCTTAGTAAAAGAAGCGTTATATAGTTTTTCCAAAATGAGTAGAGGAAATGGGCCAATACCGGGTGAAATTTTATCTCTGCGCAATGCTGAGCCAAAACTTCCTCTGCATAAATACGGGAATATTCCAGTCGATCTTTACCGCGCGTTGCTTCCTTGGTTCGTTCCTCTAGTAGCTTGGTTTTATGTTCAAGTGCTGATAAATTATCAATAAACTCGTTATAGCCTTGTTCAAATACCGTAATATCATCCTTAAATTCAGACATCAGCGTCTGAATTAAGTCGTGCATATTATTATATATACCAGCGCTTAGATTATTCTCATCGACCCAGCGTCGACCAGCGTTAACCAGTAAATTGAGAAGTTTTCTGGCCACATGTTCCGGGTCCGTCAGGAAAGCAGGATCTATAATGGCGAGTTTGAGATAAGGTGTGTGCAAATGACAGATTAATGCTTTTGTCAGACTCGCCAGATCATCATCATCCAGAATATGTTCAAACAACATACCGACCAACTCAATGGTGTCGAGATCAGCCGTTGGGATGGTGTTAGTATCCAGCTCCTGATAAATCACTTCCCGTTCATTGAAGATTCGTTGCGTGAGTGAGGCTTTTATTGCCGCCTTTCTTTCTGCTGGCTCACTATCTTGTATTTCTTGAGACGTTGTAATCTGATCATCAATGGTATTGGGCAATGCGACCTGGTTAATTGCTGAGACAAGGTCAGGCTTGCTCCTGAGTTGTTCAAGGTTACCATCGGGCAGATACTCTGGATGATTTTTGAAACGCGGATCGCTTCGTCTGCGCTCCGTTAAGAGTGACAATATAGAACGGAATACCTCTTCACCTATTTCAAAATCCTCATTTTTCAGCGGCTCTGTTCTGCATCTTTTTTGTTCAGAAGTGGCTTTATCTAACTTCTCTTTTTCAACTTCTGATGATTTATTCTCACGAGTGCTATTATCCTCTTTCCTACTCAAATCAATGACCGGCGCTAAATGAGGATAAATACCGGCTTCTGATAAAAGCAAGTTAACCTGCTTGTAAAGCACGCTAATATCATTTAGGACACTTTTTTCAAATAATACGTATAAGATCAGTAAAATCTTCTGTTCGAGATCATAGTCTATAGCCGCAGATTGAAAGGTTGTCACAACATGGGCAGGACAAACAGGGACATCATTATTCGCAACTTTTTTTCCATGTCGTATAACTGATAACCGCTGAGTAAGCTGATAGAGATCCTGATGGTTTTTATTTCTTGCTTTAGTAATCATCGACTGAAGAGCAATGTGAACCTCCAAGTCTCTATCTTCGACTATTCCAATATGGGCCTCATCATCTGTTTCTATTATTGGCCTTGGATAAACGATAGGGATACCGTTAATATAGTTTTTAAACCCCGCTTTAGAAACGTCAAGAAAAAACCGGGTAACGTTATCCTGCTGATCTGCAATATGGTTAATGGCATCAAAAAATACTGTTTGTGCGTTGTCGGCTTCGGCTTTACTTGCAAAGTCGATCATTACAGGTTCAACTATCGAAAACATAACACCAAGTTTTTCTTCTAGAAAAACAAGTGCCATAGATTGATAAGAATCAATCAGTGATCGATAGCGATGAGGAACAATTAAACGATCACCCGACATACTTAGTCACACCAGATAAATACACTTATATAATAAGAAACAGTGATCGGTTGTGAAAAAGAGGCAGACATTTAAATATGCTACTTGCCTGATGCCGATGGCATCAGGGTAATTTCGACCATTCGCTGTGTTTTTTTCTTAGTGTTGGCATCTTCGTTTATATTGATATTCACAGGGTATACGCCACGACCCTCAACAACCAATTGATTGCCAGGTATATTATTTTTCTCGAGGTAGGCTGATACCGCATTGGCACGCATCACAGAAAGTTTCTGATTATAATAAGAATCACCACTACTGTCCGCGTAACCTATTATCAGTGCTTTAGTCTGTTTTGACTCGGTTAATCGTTCAACCAATTCATCCAGCTTGGCGTAAAATTGCGAATCAACCACTGTACTGTCACTTTTGAAAAGAATATGTATGTTTTCTTCTCTCTGTAACCCTTCCAGTTTCTTAGCCGCACGCTTTTGGGATAACTGGAAAAAAATACTGCTTTTTTCACTTTCCAAGTTTCTGGGATTCACTGACATTGAATTTATTCGCGTAGAGCTAACAGCAACAACATTACTTGCTTCAGTTACTACGCTCAATTTTTCTTCCAATAGTTCAGTTTCGTCCAAGTTTTTACCTACATGAGGGTGGCTAACTTGTACAGACTCTATACTACTTGGGGCATCACCAGACCTTGGTTGTTGTACACTCTGTTCATTAACTAGCGTTATATTCTCTGCCGTCTGCGAACTTTTCTCTCCTGCAACCACCGCCTCTGATAACTGGGGTTGTATTGAATCAACGGTATTAATGGTCTTTTCAGATTGCTCGATTTCTTTTCCTATGGCTGATATGTTGTTTTTCAGCGAATAAGTATTATCTCCAGCCGTTGATTCAGCATACGAAACCGGGAGTTTAATCACTGGCCTGACCGTTGTTGAATCAGGAATAAGAAGATCTGATGATGTTGCATCCTCTTCTATACCAGGATGAATTGCATTAAGTGCCTTTTCCTTCTCTATAATCTGTTCATCAAAAACAGCGGGGGTAGCCGTCTTATTGAGATAATTATCTTTGAAATAATCCAGAAATTCACCAAACTTGCCTTCAGCGTAGGTAATCTCGCTTTGCAGGATCTGTGGCCGCACTACATATATACCGGCAAACAGGATACCGAGAATCACCATAAAGAGTAGAATTGTAGAGAAAGCACCGCGTTTTTTATGTGCTGTTTCTCCACCTACTCCTCTTGACTGATATTCATTATAGAAATGGGTTGTAGTTTCCGCCTGGTCCGTTTTTCGTTGCGCTTTTGCAAAGCGATCACCATAACCATAGCTACTCCCCTTTTTGCTCTTCCTACCCTCACCGATTGGAATAGGCTCAGAAATCGAATCAATAACATCACCAAGTGAAAAGTAATCCTCCTGAATCACATCTGTCTGAGATGATTGCGATTCAGTTTTCTTTTTATTTGCTTGAAGTTCCAGCGATTCTTCGGTCGACTCCTGAATTAGCTCTTCTAAAGAATTATTTAATTCATTAAGACTGGTTGATTCGGCTACTTGATCACTGATGCCTTCAGATAACTCTTCTGCAACAACGCTATTTTCTTTTACTTTGACCTCTTGTTTTTCTTCTTCAGCTTCCTTACTAACAGGTAGCACTTCTTCAATTTCATCTTCTTCTGAAAGTGGGGGTAACTCAGCTTTAAAGCCTATGGGAGTCAGCTGTTCATGTTGAAGTTCCTGAACCACAGTCCGAACATCAGACGCACGAATTCGGTGCTTCTCTTCTACACTGCCGTGCAGTAAAAAACGACTGCACACAAGGTTAATCCGCCTGGGAATTCCCTTACTGAACTGATACGCCACCGAAAAAACACCTTCATCAAGCGTTGGGTCATCTTTCCAACCGACCCGATCCAGACGATGTTTTATATAGGCCTTTGTATCTTCTTCATTGAGGGACTCCAGGTGACATGCAGCAACCAGACGTTGATGCACCTGTTCCATACTGGGTCTTTGAACAAGATCTCTTAAATTCTCCTGACCTATGAGGAAAATTTGGAGTAGTGGCTGATTATCCAGTTGCAGATTGGTCAATAACCTGAGCTCTTCCAAGGCAGAAGCAGAAAGATCTTGCGCCTCATCAATGATCAGAAGAGCCCTGGTGCCCTCTTCGTGATGACGGCGCAACCTTACCGAGAGACCTTGTAAAACAACCGCCTTATTAGGCGCATCAATATCAAGACCAAAGTTACATGCCACCAGTCGCAATAAATCATCTGCCTCAAGCTGCGTACTGACAATGGTCGCCACAACAATTTGAGAGTTTGACAATCCCTCGACAAGATCATTTACCAGGGTAGTTTTCCCCGTACCAGGCTTTCCTGTGACCATGACGAAACCTTCGGCTCGATGTATTGCATACTGCATATACGCCTTAGCTTTCGCATAGCTTTTATGACTAAAACAGAAACGGTGATCAGGGCTCAATCGGAATGGTTCAGCCTTGAAATTATAAAAAGACTCATACATAAGAGGCAGTCAATCCTTTGTGAAATACGGGCAACAATTATACCTAGCTCATTATTGTGACATAACTCAACTTTTCGCTACATCATCCCTTGTAGCGGTAGATTAAGATAACCCTTTAGTAGATGGGGATCATTGGGTATAAATACCACTCAATTTACCCGACCCCCCCTAAAGAACCACAATCATAATATATGAGTATTATCAATAAATACAACGAATTACGATATAATATCCTAGCGATTTCTCGGTAATGCTACATATTAGCAACATTCTAGCATCACAGGGCATAAAGATAGAATTCCCTGCAGACATTTAAAGCTTTAAAACATGAACATTTTTTTTTAAGACCTCTTCATTTGACATGATTATGATTAGATGATCCAGAAATACAGTGTGACAACACTGTATTTTCAAAAGTAACCTCATATCATTTCGTGCATATGCGATAATACCGGGGTATCTGCAGACCTAATTTTTTCTCTTACATCCGAAACTGGAGAGAGAGTAAAAATGAAAATTTCAAGGTTTGATAGTGTATACATGACTTGAATCAATAACAGGCATAGAGCCAAAGCAAGCTGAGAGTTTATGTACGAACAATTTTATCAATTAAAGTCCGATCCTTTCAGGTTAAGCCCTAATACCAAACCTAGCTATCGGCATGATAGCTACAATTACGCCAAAACCTACATGCTTTTCTCATTGCGGCAGGGTGAAGGGGTTGTTCTTGTAACCGGACGGCCGGGTACAGGTAAAACAGCACTTCTCAGGGATGTCATAAAATCAATTGACACTGAATCTGTTGTAACAGCCGACTTAGTATCAACGCAGTTACAAGCTGAAGATTTGATCAGAATGATCGCTTTCAGTTTTGGCATTGACAAGCTTGAGGGAAATGAAACTGATCTGCTTAAAGAACTTGAGCACCTTCTCACCGGGATAAGGAACTTTGGCAGGCGAACACTTTTAATAATTGATGAAGCTCAGAATCTTGAGCCAAAATCACTCAAGAAAATTGAACTGCTAATGGCATTACGATGGAAAACAGAGCCGTTATTACAAATCTTCTTAATTGGTAGAGAGGATTTGCATGAAACCATTTTAGCTCACAATCTCCCTCTGTTAAAAGAGCAGATTCATGCGGTCATTTCATTAAAACCACTCGATGAAAACCATACACGAGAGTACATCAAACACCGACTAACTCAAGCAGGATGGGATAACGAGCCTATATTTGATGGTGATGTTTTCCAGCAGGTTTTTAACTATAGCCATGGCATTCCCAGACTTATCAATTTAATCTGCAGTCAGCTATTGTTACATGGAATGACAGAAAATCATCGTCAAATTAAGCTGTCCGATGTAAACGAAGTTTTAATGCAGATGCGCAATGATCAGATTCTACCCTCACCCCTTCGCCATACATAGAAAAACAGGGGGGACATTTCGTATGCCCCCTTGGTTTCCTTACGCGAAATGCTATATCAGAACTATAACTAGAGACGCCAGATATCAATACCGGCTTCAGTAAAGTCCTCTCGACTCAGTTTAGATTTGATATCTATTAAGACGGCATTCTCAGCCATTATTGATTGAAAATCCGCCACAGAGAGAGAATGATACTGATCATGTGCGACCGCCAGGATTACTGCCTGAGCTTTGGGGAGATCTTCCCAGCGTTCAAGTTTGACTCCGTACTCATGATCAGCCTCTTCTGCATCCGCCATGGGATCAGTAATAAGCACATTGCAGTGATAACTCTTCAATTCATCAATAATATCTACAACCCGTGAGTTACGGAGATCGGGGCAATTCTCCTTGAAGGTCAAACCCAGGATAATGACGTTCGCACCATTGACCGCATGACCCGCCTGAATCATCCGTTTTACCGTCTGCTCAACTATATACTTCCCCATGCCATCATTGGTTTTTCTGCCAGCCAAAATTACCTGTGGATGATAACCAACAGCCTCGGCTTTATACGTTAGATAATAGGGGTCCACACCAATACAGTGCCCACCAACAAGACCCGGCCGAAAAGGAAGAAAATTCCACTTCGTACCCGCTGCTTCCAGCACATCGACCGTATCAATATCCATCTTGTGGAAGATCATCGAGAGCTCATTCATCAAGGCAATATTGAGATCGCGCTGTGTGTTTTCTATCACCTTTGCAGCTTCTGCCACCTTGATTGTGGCCGCCCGACAAACACCTGCCGTTACGACACTTTCGTATAAATTTGCCACAAGATCGCTCGTTACAGGCGTATCACCAGAGACAACCTTCACAATAGTTTCGAGCCGATTCTCTTTATCACCTGGATTTATACGCTCAGGTGAGTAGCCAATATAGAAGCCTTGACTCCGGTCAGCCGAATCTTGTCCGGTTGCGCCAGCCCATTTTAACCCTGAAACTTCCTCCATGATGGGAACACAGACCTCTTCTGTGCAGCCTGGATAAACGGTCGATTCAAAGACAACGGTGGTTCCTGGGCTCATGTGTTTCGCCACGGCCTTGCAAGCACCAATCACCGGACTCAAATCTGGCTTTCTTGCATGATCAATGGGGGTTGGTACAGCGACAACTATGATCGATGCTTCAGCCAGACGCGCAGGGTCGCTGGTATATTCAAGGTGATTTGCAGCGACAAGCCCTTCAGGCTCTACCTCGCCACTGGGGTCAAATCCGTTCCGATAGTTATTCAACTTTCGCTCATCAAGGTCATAGCCGATGGTTGAACGTTTTTTTCCAAAAGCCACGGCCAACGGAAGCCCGACATATCCCAGACCAACAACTGCAATTTTGTCCATTATCATTCCTGATTGTTAGTTATTGCCCATCGCAAAGGGCGATTAATATCCTAAATAATGTGTCAATGATGATCAGAGGTTTGTAAATACAAGATAGTGCGAGAATACAACCGTACCCTTTTATACATCATTTACATCCGACTGCTTGAATTCATCAATAAACCAGCCTGTTGTCACATCCAGACCCTGCTGCAGGGTGTGGGTAGGTGCATAACCCAGGAGGTTGACCGCTTTTGATATATCAGCCAGCGAGTGACGTACATCTCCAGGCCTGAAATCACAATATTCAGGTTCCAGTTCTTCAATAGCACTGTTTTGCATTGCCATTCGAGCCCTGATTTCGCGATAAAGCTCATTAAGCGTCGTGCGACTCCCCACTGCTACATTGTATACTTGGTTGGCTGCTTCAGCATTTGAGCAAGTCGCTGCCAGGATATTCATCTGTACAGTATTATCGATGTAACAGAAGTCTCTGGATGTCTCCCCATCTCCATTAATTCGACATGGCGTGTTTTGGTACAACTCTTCTATCCAGCGCGGAATAACCGCCGCGTAAGCACCTTTAGGATCTTGCCTCGGCCCAAAGACATTAAAATATCGCAACCCAATGGTTTCAATGCCATAAGTTTTTGCAAACACATCGGCATATAGCTCATTGACGTACTTTGTAACGGCATAAGGAGACAAAGGTTTACCAATTAAATCCTCTTTTTTAGGTAAGCCCGGGTGATCACCATAAGTTGACGACGACGCAGCATAGACAAATCGCCTCACATCGGCATCTCTGGCCGCAATCAACATGTTCAGAAACCCTGTGCTATTGGTCTCATTGGTATTGAAGGGATCATTAATTGATCGGGGAACACTCCCCAGAGCAGCTTGATGGAGTACATAATCCACTCCAGCAACAGCCTTGGCACAATCTTGTGGATTTCTGATGTCTGATTCATGAAAAGTGAAACGACTCCACTGTTCATTGCTGACGGCTGCTCGGACCTTATCCAGGTTATGTTGGTGACCAGTTGCAAAATTATCCAAACCAACCACTGTCTGATTTAGACCGAGCAGGGTCTCCAGCAAATTAGAGCCGATAAATCCTGCAACACCAGTGATTAACCAGGCTTTTGGCTTATCTCGAAGATCATTCTGAGCCTTATAATACTCTGACATCACTTAACCCCATTTTTCCTGCCTGTAGCGATAAAATCATAACACGCAGCATCCAGCATGATGCTTGAGTATCTGACAACATTCAGACCCAAGCCATTAATTAAACAGTAGATTGTACTTATATTCGGTTTCAGGGGCCAGTCAATTTGAGAGATAAACAGCTACACTGATGGATTTTTAGCCCACTTTAAACATCTTGGAGTACATAGAAAATAGACGAGCCAAATGGCATTCAAAAAAAGCCGCGACCGGGGTACACTCATACGATATCCAAAATAATAGAGCCATCCTCAGCTGGCTCATAATTTGAAATCAAACTTGCTGTCTTAACTGACCCGGGAATGCTCCTTTGAATGTAGGTTTTGCAAGCTATCTCTTCGCTTTTTTTGCTTACTCCGGGTTAACGATCCTACTCGTTACATCCTGGCGCGGAAGAACACTGGGAAGACTGCTGATTCTGGCTAGTGGCTGTTCTGCCATCTGGGCAATAGCTTCAGCATTTGCCTCCATCACATTAATCCCCTGGCCTATCCTGCTACAAATCCTTGAGTTTACTCGTGATGCCTTCTGGTGCCTGTTCCTCCTGAAAAGCGTCCAGACTAACAGTAGCGAAAGCCTTTTGAGCGGGTGGCAGTTGACACCCGCAAGAATGTACTACCTTTTCCTGTTTATTGCCGGCGTGATAACCATCGTCAGCCCACTGTTCTCCATGATCACAGAGAGTAAGAACTGGCTTGGCAGAGAGGCCATATTGGGGGTTTGGGTGCTCTTCAATATTATCGCCCTGCTTCTTCTTGAACAACTCTTTAGAAATTCTACAAAAAATCAGCGGTGGGCTATCAAGCACCTATGTATTGGTGTTGGTTCAATATTTGCCTTTGATTTTTTCATGTTTGCAGATGCCTTGCTTTTCAAACAACTCAATCCAGCACTCTGGAATGCACGCGGGCTTATTAATGGCCTAATGGTCCCGCTTATTGCCATCTCTGTCGCACGTAACCCAAAATGGTCGCTGGATATCTATGTATCCAGAAATGTCGTCTTTCAATCCGTCACACTGATTGGTGCAGGCATCTATCTACTCGTAATGGCCTCAGCCGGATACTACATTCGTTTTTATGGTGGTTCCTGGGGATCAACCCTTCAGATTGCCTTTTTTAGCGGTACAGCCGCCCTTCTCTTAATCATCCTTTTCTCCGGTACGATACGGGCCAAAATCCGAGTCTTACTGAGTAAACATTTTTTTAACTACAAATACGACTACCGTGAAGAGTGGTTACGTTTCACTAACACACTCTCTGACAGTGATGACATCGTTCCGGTTAGAGCCATAAGAGCACTATCAGCATTAGTGAATAGCACAGGTGGTGCGCTCTGGATACGCGATGAAAGTGGCAAGTATACCTTTAACTCATGCCTTAACATGCCAGAACCCGTTACAAGCTCAATCAATGAAAACGACCCGTTAACGCAGTTTCTGGAACAAAATCTCTGGCTGATAGACCTCGATGAATACCAAAGAAATCCTGATCTATATTCTGAATTTACACAACCCAAATGGCTGGGTGAAATTGAGAATGCGTGGCTCATCGTCCCCTTACTATTTAAGACAGACGTTATAGGCTTTATCATTATACTAAGGTCCCAATCACAGAAAACCATCAACTGGGAAGATCGTGATTTATTAAAAATGGCCGGTCAACAAATTGCCAGTCACCTTGCCCAGCATGTCTCCGAAAAAGCACTAACCCAAGCGCGCCAATTTGAAGCCTTCAATCGCCTATCGGCCTATGTTGTACATGATCTGAAAAATATTCTGGCACAGCAATCATTGATTGTGTCCAATGCCGAAAAGCACAAACATAAACCTGAATTCGTTGACGACGTCATCAACACGGTAAAGAACTCTGTGGATAGAATGACTCGATTGATGGAACAGATGAAAAGCGGTATGCGAGGCAGTAAAACACAGAAAATCAGACTATCTCATTTATTGACTGAAGCACAGTCTGCTTATGCATCAAGAGAACCCCAGCCTACCTATGAATCTTCAGATAATGAGCTTTTTGTAGATGCGGATAAAGAACAACTTAGTACGGTTTTTGGACATATAATTCAAAATGCACAAGATGCGACCCCCAGCGAGGGACATGTTAGTATTCACCTATCTCAAGCGTTCGATAATGCCATTATTACAATTGAGGACAGTGGCTGCGGGATGGATCAGGATTTCATTAAACACCGTCTTTTCAATCCGTTCGATTCAACCAAAGGACTAACGGGAATGGGCATCGGTGTGTTTGAAAGTCGCGAATATATCCGAAGCTTAGGTGGTGAGATAAAAGTAGAGAGTGAGTTAGGTGAAGGTTCGAAATTCATTATTTCCCTGCCCTGCTCTACAAACATAGAATAACTCAATGCATACAGTGTGCAACAGTGAGGTAGCCAGTGGCGGAAACGAGCAAACATCTGTTAATTGTTGAAGATGATGTAGGTTTACAGAGTCAATTAAGGTGGTGTTTCGATGATTTTGATGTATTGATAGCCGGCGACCGACAAGAGGCTATTACCCTACTCAGGCGCCACCAGCCGGCGGTAGTAACACTTGATCTAGGATTGCCCCCAGACCCGGGTGGTGTAAGCGAAGGACTTGCCACTCTGGAAGAAATTCTAACTATTGCTCCAAACACAAAAATAATTGTTGTGACTGGAGACAACGATAGAACCAATGCGGTGCGGGCTATAGCATTAGGTGCCTATGATTTCTGTCAAAAGCCCGTTGAACCTGAAATGCTCACTCTGATAGTTAATCGGGCCTATCACGTCCATGAACTCGAACAAGAAAACTTAAAACTGCTTCAAGACCAGAGCAAGACACCCTTGAACGGTATCATTGCCACAAGCCCGGAAATGCTGAAAGTCTGTCGCACCATTGAAAAAGTCGCACCGTCTAACATAACCACATTACTGCTAGGTGCCAGTGGAACAGGCAAAGAGTTGTTTGCTCAGGCATTGCATGAATTAAGCCCTCGATCAAATCATAAAATGGTGGCAATCAACTGTGCAGCTATACCGGCTAATCTCATCGAGAGCGAACTATTCGGCTATGAGAAAGGGGCATTTACGGGCGCCTCGAAGCAGACTAAAGGGAAAATTGAATATGCCAATGGCGGCACTCTATTCCTTGATGAGATAGGTGATCTACCCTTTGACCTGCAGGCAAAGCTACTTCGTTTTTTACAAGAAAGAGTACTTGAGCGAATTGGCGGCCGCGAGGAGATACCTATTGATGTAAGAATCATCTGTGCCACCCATCAAGATATACAGGGACTCATAGAAGAAGGGCGATTCAGAGAAGATCTCTATTATCGGATAAGTGAGGTCACTATTAAGATTCCTTCACTCAAAGAACGAGAAGGCGATTCATTGGTTCTGGCAAAAGCTTTTCTTGAACGATTCATAAAGGAGTATGGACGACAGATCACTGGCTTTGATAACCAATCAATACAGGCGATAGAGAGTCATAGCTGGCCAGGAAATGTCAGAGAAATCGAGAGTCGCGTCAAACGTGCGGTTATCATGGCCGATAATGCCCTGATTACCTTGGAAGATCTCGAATTGGATAATGCGGAGGAAGAGACAATGCCATTAAATCTTAAACAGGTTCGAGGAGAAGCAGAACGCAAGGCCATTATGCGTGCCCTCAACCACGCTGATTCTAATGTATCGGATACAGCCAAGGTCCTAGGTATAACCAGACCAACGCTCTACAGTCTCATGGAAAAATACGATATTAAGCCCTGATACAACACAACAGCACCACTTACAGGATCTAATAAAAATTGAAGCTATCTAACACCCTTTTTGAAAAAAATAATTTCCGCTGTCTGTACCAGAATATAGAAATCGAAAAGTAGACCGTGATTCTTCACATAGTAGAGATCGTATTGCAGCTTTTCCATCGAATCTTTCTTTGAGGCGCCATAGGGATAGCAAACCTGCGCCCAACCCGCCAGCCCTGGCGTAACACGATGACGTTCCTTATAAAGTGCGTTGATCTTACACAATTGCTCGACAAACTCGGGGCGCTCAGGCCTGGGACCAACCAGGCTCATATCATTAACAAAAATATTCCATAGCTGCGGTAGTTCATCCAATCGATACTTCCGAATGAAGGATCCCACACGGGTCACACGTGAATCGTTCTCCTTTGCCCAACGAGCCACACCATCCTGCTCAGCATCTGTGCGCATACTTCTGAATTTATACAGGTTAAAGCACTTGCCGTTATATCCAACCCGAGACTGGCTATAAAGGATAGGACCACGCCCTTTGCTTTCCAGAAAAATAGCAACCGCAGTGAGCGCCATCAAAGGTGAACAAATAATTAATAATAGTGAACTAATCAGGATATCAAAAGAGCGCTTGGCAAATGACCGCAAGAAGTTCCGCTTAAATCCATCCGCATAAATCAGCCAGCTTGGTTGAATAAGATCTAAACGTATCTTTTCGGTTTCACGCTCAAAGAAATCAAGAAGGTCAGTAATAGCTATACCACTCATTCGACAATCAATCAGACCATCAAGCGGTAGCTTTCTTCTTCTATCATCAGGCGCAATGATTATCTCGTCGATCTGATTCTGAAGAGCATAGGTACGAATATCATCATCCGTATTCACTAATTTTTGTTTTCGTACCTGTACGGTCTCTTCACTTGATGTACGAACAAAACCGACTAGATCAAAGCCCCGCTGATCCGTCTTACGCCTAATTTTATCAATCGATGCTGCCCTTTTTCCTGCGCCAATGACCAAGACCCGTCGCTGCAAGACATTTCCATCGACAAATTTGTAGAAATATATTCTCAATAAAATCGAATAAGTGAAGGCTATAAGGACAAATTGAGCAATATGGGTAGTCTCACTGGCAATCACAGGGATAAATGAATTGATCAGTGCTAAGACAGCAAAACCCGATGAAAAAGCCACAGCCAGTCTGACTAAGGCACCCTTCATATCCTCTCTTTGCCGTGTGTCATAAAGCCCCATCGATGCAATAGCAAGAACCAATACCAGTCCTGCAAAGGCACCGTCAGACCAGGAGAGTAGCAAACTGGCGTTGGGCTTTGTTTCTGCTACTGATGGAATCAACAGCGGCAAGACATAGATAAAAGCACAAATAAAGGAAAATAGTTCAACACACGCGAGGAGGAGGAATTGCGCATGAAAGAAATGCCCAAAAAGTCTGACTTTTCCTCTCAGAGAATGAAATCGTGAAAAGACACTCATATTCCCGTGTACTGACTCCACATTAACGCCAGCGGACTCAGTAGACTGAGAGTCACTCTTCTTTTTTTCTTGAAATCTGACCAGTGATATATGCGGACTGCCATGAGTGCTCATATCTTCTCCCTTCCACCCCTACCTTTCCATGCTTGTGTACAATCAATCCTACTAGACTATTGTTTCAGCAAAGCTTCGGGAAAACGTTATTATTACAAAGTTAACCGCTTGCATCGGCCTCTAAAACAATATCTTTAGATTTAATTGTATAGTACCGCCCGGAAGGCTAGATGCAAAGCAAGTAAAACGTCCTGTAAAGATTTCCCGAGGAAATAAAAGCTGTATGATAAAACATGCCATCAAAGACATAAGGAGTGTCTATGCTTCTACACTGGCCCTAGAGTCAATACGTTCGTATTGATAAGTAGAATTGATCAGAGAATCTAATACTTATTGATCGGTGAGTTTTAATGGTGAAGGTATGGGCTCTAACTTGCTTTGGATGCAATCATGCAAAATCACCTCAAGCGTTTGGGTATTCTCAACGATTTCCCGTTGAGCCTTAATCAGTTCTACAGCCTTATCACTCTCTGTTAGCCTAAAAAATATCAGATCATCTTTAATAAGCGCGGCAAGATACTGACTTTTTTCCATTTTTACATAAGGCAGGCCGTCTGACGACTGATAATAACCGTAACCTTCTGTTGCGCATAATGATTCAGGGACACCAGCCGCAGTCCCTTCTAAAATCTCTGTAGGGTCGGCACCCTGCATCAATTGCCATACAACTTGATCATTATCATTCGCAAGAAAAGTTGAGACCATCTGGGGTATTACGAATGCAAAAAGAAACCCAAATGCGACAAAAAATATTGCCACTCTCATACCAGACTCCGCCAAAGCAGCTTACCTTTAAAAGGTTTTAAAAGTTCTGAACCAGAAACAGGAATAATAATCACTTCAGCACGTCGTTATGTTCTGAAAACCATGGCTTAATACCACCTAATCTTAAGGATCAGTCCTACATTCAGATCGGTATTTTCCTACACACGGAGAATTAATTATATTCCTACTATATCGCCGCATGGTAAAAATAAAGCAACTTTCAAGCCAGCCTGATATCTCCCTGTTTTTTAAGTGTTATAAAAAGTGATGAAATTATGTATGTAAAGAAATTCGACAGGTTGGCCTGAATATTTTATTTGTTTTTCAAATGTCAACGACGGCTTCAAGCCGAAGCCAATCAGATTCATTACCAGGCAAACCGAGCCGAATAGCCCGAAGCCCTGAAAAATGCCGTATCAAGATCACATGCGTTAAAAATACCACTCTAACGGACTCAGAATCAGGCGATTCGATATACTGAAAGAGTAGTGCTTCGCCGTTTCAACTAAAACTCCAGTTGTTCTCAACAAATCTTGTGCTCGAACAACCCGTTCAGCTAACGTTGTTCTCATTTTCTTCTGCCAAGCTCAAGCCATGAGTGCCCGGTAGGCTATCCATCTGGATGGCCGCGATATGGTCCGCGGACCACTAGACGCTTTAAGCCTGTCCAGTACTGATCCTTCGGCCATTACACAGCCTACTCTTGCGCCAGCCAGATCAAAAACTTTCCTGGTGATCTAAGGATAATAAGGCCAGGGTGTCCCGCATTATCCAGTAATGAATGCTCACCTGATAAGGCGTCCATAAATGCCTCATCAACTGTTACCACCCTCCTTTTTCTACCAAAATGCCAGCCCAGCTGAGAAGCAACGATGTGGGAATGAGCCGGCTATCATGGTTATTTGGATTGCATGAATCGTTATATCCAGCTGTTTGAGGTAATCATCGACCGCACTGAAAGAAAATTTCAGGATCTGATGACCCTGTTCTCGGCAGGCCTGTGGATACTCCTGATAGATAGGATGTACCACACCGAAACACGCTTGAATCGAAGATGAGGAAGTGCCTGAATAGCTGATTGTGAGCCTGGGACCGGCAGGAGATTGCCGCACTCATAATAACTAGTTGCCGCCTCTTCCAGCCCATCCTCCTCTTCAGGTAATCGTTGCCAGACCGAGTCGGGTACAGCGGGTGGTTTCCAACCAAAAGTGTTAATCCCTGTAGAAAGGTCGAGTCAGGCAGCTAAAGTATCCCCCTGCTCCTGCGCGGCAATTCAGAGTCTCCCTCCATGTTCAAGTAAAAAATAAGCCCCCAACAAGTGCCACCAGACTCATAAAACAATGACGGCGAGGATCAGTGCCGTTGTTTCAATCAGCTCACAGATTGTTCCAGCCACATCACCTGTCTGTCCATTGATCCGCTTTAAAACCGACTTCCTAACCAAATAAAAGGTGAGGCTACACCCTGCAACAATCCACGCTGCGTTCCAACTCCAGAATAAAAAACAGCACAGGATTAAAATCAGCAAGACCTTCTTTGCAGCGGGCCTTGATAAGTTAGTGGCCAGAACAGCACCCAGGCCGTCTACACGAACATAGGGAATATAGAGAAAGCTCGCAATTAATGCCCCGCGACCAATCATGGGAACCAGCAATAAAACAGTCCAATGAGCGTCCGTCAGAATGGCATGCAATGCCGCTAATTTCAGAATGAGCAGAACGACAACACTGGCAACAGCAATCGGCCCGCAGGTAGGGTCCTTCATAATCGCAAGGGTTCGTTCACGATCACCTTGCCCACCCACCCAGGCATCCGCTACGTCTGCAAGCCCATCAATGTGAAGGCCTCCCGTTATGGCAACCCATATGGCGAGAAGAATGGCAGCGGTGAGCAACGGCTCAACCGTGTTCAATAGATAAGCCGTGGCGGTTAAAACAAGACCAATGACCAGCCCAACCAAGGGGTAAAAAAGTACACTATCGCCTTGCTCTCGCTCACTCGGAAGTGACTCCATATCGGGTACAGGTAAACGGGTGAGAAACCCTAAGGCGTAATAGAATGATTTGAACATCGGCAAGAGGAAATTATCCTGAGCAACAGAAGTGAAAAAGCTTAATCAAGGTAATCTTTAGTCGACTGATCCGCAATGAAAAACCAGTCGTGGATATCCTTCATCCAAACGAACACGACTAACGGCGGCAAACGGCCACTCCATCCTGAACAGGTGGCTTTGTGATATACCTAGAACCTTACCAATTATCAATCGATTAACCCCACCATGGGCCACAATCAATAGATGTTTTCCTTTATGATGTATCTGAATATCCTGCCACGCAGATTCAACACGGGATTGAAACAGAATCATCGGTTCTCCACCAGGAGGCGGATTATCCACCGGGTTCTGCCAGAAAGCATTGAGGCTGTTGGGTGACTCTTCAAATAGAGCTTCAGGCGTACGACCTTCCCAATCACCAAAATCGATCTCCATAAGACGTTTATCTTGCTCCATTGGTATGCTGAGTCGCTGGCTTAACTCATAAGCAAAATGGGCACAACGTAACAGGGGGGAACTGATTATTAATTCCCAGGGCGGCGTCGCTCGGGTTGCATGACGCATCTGCTCCCAGCCTGCTGGGCTTAGCGGATCATCTCGCCAGCCCCTGAAAAGGGTTCCGCCTACTGGTTCTCCATGCCTTATGATGTCTATCGTTGTTGTCTGCAATGGTTATCTCGCTTCGGTTAATGACACAATCAACCTTCTGCCACACCCGCATCGGCAAAGGTTGCCATTTTGTTATGCAGGGTACAGGCCGCTCTTAACAAAGGAACTGCGGTAGCAGCACCACTCCCCTCACCCAGACGCATTCCCAGGTTCAGCAAAGGCTTGGCATCCAGTGCATTCAGCATAGCCTGATGCCCCGGTTCAGCCGACTGATGTGAAAAAATCAGCCATTCACGAATCTCCGGCTGGTGCTTAACTGCCACTAACGCCGCAGCGGTTGTAATATAACCATCTACTAACACGGGAATACCCAAGTGAGCACAGCTGATATAGGCCCCAGTCAATGCCGCAATCTCAAAACCACCTAGGCAGCGTAACGCTTCCAATGGCTGATTCGCCAAGTTACCATAACGAGATAGAGCCTCACGTATCACGTTGGCCTTATGAGCAACACCAGTACTATCCAACCCGGTACCGGGACCGGCCAGTTGTTCTGGGTCAGCATCCAGGAGTACACACCCCAATGCTGCGGCAGGCGTCGTATTGCCAATGCCCATATCACCGCCGATAAATAGATCAACGGACCGTTCCTTAGCTCTAAGAGCTGCCTCCCGTCCGGCATTTAATGCTACAACAAGCTGAGCTTCATCCATTGCATCTTTAACTTGAAGATTAGCTGTACCGGCTCCGGCACGTCGACTGATCACACCTGGAAGTATGCCCGGCTCAACAACCGTACCCACATCGATCACATCCAGATCAGCCTGGAGAGATTTGGCTAATACACTGATGGCTGCTCCTCCTGCCGAGAAGTTAGCAATCATCTGCACAGTAACCTCTTGTGGGAATGCTGAAACACCTGCGGCAGCCACACCATGATCTGCTGCAAAGATGGCGATCTGTACCTTTTCAGCAGCAGGTTTTTCCGTTCGCTGCAGAGAACTCAGCTGGATTGCCAACCCCTCAAGCAACCCCAATGAGCCTGGTGGCTTGGTTAATTGTGACTGTTTTGCTAAAGCACGACTTGCACTAGTTTGATCCGGTAACTTTACTGAATCGCCTAACCAATCTGGCTTCACAGCCCTTCCCCTTTCATTACAAGCGGCAACCCTGCCACAGTGAAAACAACCCTGTCACAGAGTGCTGCTATTTGTTGATGTAACCTTCCAGACTCATCCTGAAAACGTCGAGATAACTCACCCATGGGTACGATTCCCATCCCAACTTCATTACCTACCAGAATCAGATCACCTTGATACTCAGGTAACACGGAAAACAGAGCGGCCGTTTGAGTATGGAACTGTTTCCCCTCATCAAGGAGCAGCAAGTTGGATAGCCAGAGCGTCAGACAATCAACAATCAGGCATTGCCCTTCGCCTTGATTCTGCTGAATGACCACTGACAGATTGAGTGGCTCCTCAATCAGTTTCCAGGTCGAGGGACGTCTATCACGGTGCTGTTGTATCCGCTCCAGCATTTCTGGATCATCAGCCTGTTGAATGGCCGTTGCGATATAAATCACATTTCCTGAGACTTCAGTGGCCAACTGCTCAGCCAAAGCACTTTTACCCGATCGCGCGCCACCTAAAATGAGCTGCTTCAATCTTCCTTCACCTACTGAATTAACAAACGCGCATTATGAGGTTCAATGATTCGAAGGTAAACTTTAAAAGCAAGGCATGTATTATTCATGCTTTTTCACACTTCAGGTGCCTGCCGAACAAAGGCGGGAGAATCGGGAAAGCGGTGAAATTCCGCTACGTGCCCAACGCTGTAATGGTGATTATTCAGGTAGATCCGCAATAAAGCGGTATCAGCCACTGGACTTGGTCCGGGAAGGTACCTGTATAAGTTGACCCTGAGTCAGAAGACCGGCCTGAAGTACGACTTAAGCGAGATACCTGGTCAAGTATCTCCGGTTTTCCACTCAAGGGGACTACTATGGAAAATCCTGAATCAAATCACCAAGCAGATCACCAGTTCAGCAAAGCAGAACGCCAGGCCGTCTATAAAACCATTTTCACTCGACGCGATGTCAGAGGTCAATTCAAACCAGATCCCATCCCAGATGATGTGCTGTCACGTATTCTACAGGCTGCTCACCATGCCCCGTCAGTCGGTTTCATGCAGCCATGGAATTTCCTGCTGATTCGCTCACAGGAGATCAGGCAAAAAGTCCATGATCTGTTTAAACAGGCCAATCAAGAAGCGGGCCAGATGTTTGAACAGGAAGAGCAGAGACAAACTTATCGCACTCTAAAGCTGGAAGGGATATTGGAATCCCCACTCAACATGGTTATTACCTGTGACCGAGAACGCGCAGGACCCACGGTAATTGGACGAACACACGACATGGCCATGGATGTTTATAGCAGCGTTTGTGCGGTACAGAATCTCTGGCTGGCTGCTCGCGCAGAGGGATTGGGAGTCGGGTGGGTCAGTATTTTTGATCGACTGGAACTGAAGAAGTACTTAAATCTGCCCCCACAGGTCACGCCGGTTGCCTATCTCTGTATCGGATATGTCGATCACTTCCTCAAGGAGCCTGAGCTCAAAACAGCAGGCTGGCTGGATCGTTTGCCACTTCAGGATCTGGTGTTTTTTGATCACTGGGAAAACAACCATACCGAAAATGAAAAAGGCTTGATTAACCATCTCAGCCAAGCCGCCTACTCGATTAAATAGACCAGCGGG
>ATLU01000129.1_pt1 | contig 25257 bp, 22 predicted proteins | sample 178751 | NCBI WGS metagenome assembly ATLU01 (sample SAMN02211837, study PRJNA209200) | bioreactor metagenome | isolation source: day 23 sample from continuous culture bioreactor inoculated with sediment... | place: Germany: Wadden Sea | collected 2011
GGTGACGGAATTGGAACGCATCAGCCGAATGCCCGCGCTCATCGACCGATCCCGATTGCTCAGCAAGGTCCAGCTCAGGGCGGCCACATGACCCGGCGGGGTGATGGTGGCAAGATCATAAAGCGATCCGGGCAACACCGGCCCATTGTCGGACCATTGCAACGTGATGGTCACGGGCGGTGCATCTTTGATGCGAATGATTGTGGGACGTTCGCGCAGCGGTTTGAACCCATCCGGGGTGCGCACCTCTTTTGGCGCGTCCGGGTTTAGTTCTTCTATGAAAAGATCCTGGTCATCCAGATAAGACGAGGTCACCCCCCAGGCAAATTCATCAGACCGGCCCACCATCATGATCGGCATCCCCGGAATGGTGCCGCCAATCACCCCGCCAGTCGACAGTTCCAACCGGGCCAGATACCAGACCGTAGGGGCGGTCAGGCCAAGATGCGGATCATTGGCCATAATTGAGCTGCCAGCGGCGGACCGCGCCGGGGCGGCGGCCCAAGCGTTTGAGGCCCCCGCAAAGCCACGGCGTGGCGAGGGCCAAAAATCGGGGCGGATTTCGCGCGTTTTGAGTTGGGCAAATTGGTCGGGTGCTGCACCCATCAGGCTGGCATAATCGGGCAGGGCGGCCACACCAGCCCCCGGCATATCCGGCAAGATGTCTTTCACGCGCGCCTCAGGCAAAGCCAAGGACACCCGCGCGCGCAGAACCTCATCTTCGATCTGTCCAGAGAGTTGCACCCCCATCAGTTTCAGGACCGCAAGGCTGTCAGCGGGTTGCCATGGGGATATGTCATTGGAAAAGAGGAAAAATTCAGGCGCGCCTCGGCCCAAAGCATCGGCATTAATGCGCGACAGATAGGCATTTACACCAGAGGCATAGGCGCCAAGGGCGGCTTTGGTGTCTTTGTCCTGATCTTCCACGGCCTCTTGGGCAAGGCGGTAAAGGTCTAGGCGGCGCATCAGCTCATCCACCTTCAGGGTGCGGGTCCCAAACAGCTCAGACAAACGTCCCTGCGCGGTGCGGCGCATCATCATCATCTGCCACAAACGATCCTGCGCATGCACATAGCCCAGACCAAAAAACACGTCCTGATCGGTCTGGCCAAAGATATGCGGAATATTGGCGTTGTTGCGCACAATTTCCACCGGCGCCGTGATGCCCTTGGTTTCGCGCGTCACGTCATAATCCGGCAGCGATTGCGCGGCCAGATAATACACCAATGACACGCCCAGTATGGCCAAAACCAACAAACCTGAGACAATGCGGATCAACCACTTAAATACCAGCGCCATAAATCCCTCGTGTTGACGTATCTGACCTGAGCGGTAACTACTGTGCCTGACAAAAGAATTCAACGATAGGGAAACATCATGGCAAAATGTGCGTTTTTGGGCTTGGGGGTCATGGGATATCCGATGGCGGGGCATTTGGTTGCAGCCGGTCACGAGGTGACGGTTTACAATCGCACAACGGCCAAAGCCGAAGCCTGGGCCAAGGAACATGGAAGCAAATGGGCCTCAACCCCGCGCGAGGCCGCATTGGGTGCGGATTTTGTCATGTGCTGCGTGGGCAATGACGATGATTTGCGCGGCGTGGTGCTGGGCGAGACCGGCGCGCTTTCCGGCATGTCTAGCGGCGCGATTTTTGTTGATCACACAACCGTGTCAGCCAAGGTCACGCGCGAACTTTATACCGCCGCGAAAACTGCCGGGGTGTCCTTTGTCGATGCCCCCGTGTCAGGCGGACAGGCGGGGGCTGAAAATGGTGTGCTTTCGATTATGTGTGGCGGTAATGAGGCGGCGTACGCTACCGCTGAGCCGATCATGCAGGCCTACGGGCGCACTGTGAAACGTCTGGGCGAAAGTGGTGCCGGGCAGTTGACCAAGATGGTCAACCAAATCTGCATCGCGGGGCTGGTGCAAGGCCTTTCAGAAGGGCTGCATTTTGCCGAGAAGGCCGGACTTGATATTCGCGAAGTGGTTGACGTGATCCAAGGGGGCGCTGCGGGCAGCTGGCAGATGGTCAACCGACATGAAACCATGGCGGATGATCACTTTGAACATGGGTTTGCCGTGGACTGGATGCGCAAAGATCTGGGCATCTGTCTGGCGACCGCAGATGAGAACGGCGCCAGCCTTCCGGTGACCGCTCTTGTCGACCAGTTTTACAAAGACGTGCAGAAAATGGGCGGCGCGCGCTGGGACACATCAAGCTTATTTAAGCGGTTGAAAGACGGCGGGTAAGTTGCTGATTTAAATAAAAAAGGGAGGCGCAAAGCCTCCCTTTTCAATTTCATATCAATCCCTTATGGAATGATGCGTGTGTATTTCGCGCCTTCAAGGGCCGCCCCCGCAATCACGCCAGCTTGACCAAACACCACCGCCACAACCGGGTCGGATGAGGTGATCGTATCCGCCGTCAGACGATCGCCCATGGTTTGGAACGCGTATTTGATGTCAGCGGACGCCACCCAGCCAGAGGCCGTGCGGAATTCTTGCAACGCTTGGTCAGTCATGAAAAACAACACATGTGCGTATTGCTGTGCACCGATTTGAAAGCCGACGCTGGCTTGGGTCTGAAGGTAGTAATCCACCGTCACACCGCCCACACGCAGCGCACCACGACCGTAAGCGCCGCCAAATACGAAACCCGCCTCTGTCACCAAGGGCATGACCAACATACCGGTTGCTTTCGACGCGAGTTGCTGAGTGTCTGGGTAGCGGTTGTAAAGATAGCGCAGGGTTTGATCCACGCGGGCGTCAATTCTGGTGCCATCTTGGGATCCAACACCATTGGCACAGCCAGCGACAGCCAGCCCAGCCCCGCCAAGCCCAACCATAAAACCACGTCTGGAAAGAGGACGTGATTGATTTTGGGAATTCTCTGAATTGCTCATTTTATGCCTCGTATCGCCAATTCAACTTGCGAAAAGGGCGCACCCGGATTCGCGTTGTTGAAGCCTGATTGTCGTGACAGGTCTATGCCTGTTTCTGCCTGCAATATAGCTCAATCAAGGTGCTGTGTCACGCACCGTGCGGGGATCGCGCGGAAAATCGCTGTTGGATGTAAAATCAAAAGCTTACGAGGCTTTGACGCTTTGGAAAAAGCCTAGGCGTCTGACAGCATTTTTGCCATGCGCGGCGCGTAATAGGTCAGGATCCCATCACAGCCCGCGCGTTTAAACGCCATCAGGCTTTCGGCCATGACTTTGTCGCCATCCAGCCAGCCGTTGGCGGCGGCGGCCTCTTGCATCGCATATTCGCCGGACACTTGATAGGCAAAGGTCGGCACACCAAATTCAGTTTTCACCCGGCGGCAAATGTCCAGATAGGGCAGGCCGGGCTTGACCATGATCATATCAGCGCCTTCCATCAGATCACGTTCCACAAGGCGCATCGCCTCATCCGTGTTGGCAGGATCCATCTGATAGGTTTTTTTGTCGCCCTTCAACGCGCCGGACGCGCCCACCGCATCACGAAACGGGCCGTAATAAGCCGAAGCATATTTCGCGGTATAGGACATGATGGTCAGATTGCGATGACCGGCCCCCTCAATGGCGGTGCGAATGGCGCCAATGCGGCCATCCATCATATCGGATGGTCCAAGGATATCGGCACCCGCCTCTGCCTGCGCCAAGGCCATACGCACAAGGGCGATGTTGGTTTCATCATTGAGGACCTCGCCATCCTGCACGATCCCGTCGTGGCCGTTGGCATTATAGGGATCAAGCGCAATATCGGTCATGATCGCAATATCCGGCACCGCCTGTTTTATCGCCCGAATGGCGCGGTTGGACAGGTTCTCGGGGTTCCACGCCTCTTCGCAGGCCTCAGATTTCAGCGCGGGATCGGTATAGGGAAACAGGCAGATCGCCGGGATGCCAAGATCAGCGGCCTCATGCGCGGCCTCAACCAACCGGTCGATGGATTTGCGGGTGACGCCGGGCATCGAGGGGATCTCTTCTTCAACCCCTTCGCCTTCCACCACAAAAACCGGCCAGATCAGATCACTCACCCCCAACGCGTTTTCACGAACAAGATCCCGCAGCGCTGCTGACGACCGGGTGCGGCGCAGGCGCGTGGTGGGAAATGGGGCGACGGTGCGCGAGGGAATGGGGCGGCTCATCTGGCTCTCCTGACTTGATCCATATCGTCCTTGCCACGGGATTTGCGGTGGGGCAAGGGCTCAGGTCAGGCCTGCGACAAGTTCACAGTCGGTTTTACAGCCTGTTTAAGGCGCGAAAACCGCTTTTCATGCGCCAGCCGCCCGCGTATGGTCGCCAAATTAATTGGCCGGGCCTCATCATGATGGGACAACCGGTCGCAAGATAGGGCAGACAGAGTGGACTGGTTTTCAACACTTTTTGAAATCATCGACATGCGATCCTTTTCCAATCTGTGGTATTGGATTGCGCTTGCAGTGCTGTGGTCAACCACCAGCCATTGGGTGATTGGCGTGCCTTATGATCTGGTGCAACGTGCTGCCCGACACGAAGGCCAAGCGCAGGTCGATCTGGAGGTTTTGACCCGCATCTATTGCTCGCGTTTGCTTTATATCGCCGCGACCTCTGGCCTGTGGCTGCTGGGCTTTGCCTGTGCCGCCCTCACCAGCCTGTTTTTACTGGGCTTTGTCTACGGGGTCGAGTTTTCTCAGGCCCTGTTGCTGATCGCCTTCCCAATGACACTGGTTGGGGTGATGTCGCTTAATACTGCGCGGATCATTCAAGATCGGTCGCTGGAAGGTGCTGATTTGCGCGCCCGCCTGAACCGTCACCGTATTCAAGCGCAAGTCCTTGGAATGATATCTATTTTTGTCACCTCCATGTGGGGTATGTATCAAAATCTGTCACTTCATGCCTGGAGCTGATCTGGCCTGAGCCTCCTTGAACGCGGCGCAGGGCTTGACACCACGCCCCGCTCCGTTACCTCAACCCTATGACACATCTGCTATTATCCGGCGCCCCCGAGGGCTATGACGCGCAGCTTTTGCTGAAAGAACTCGACCGTGGCGATGCACCCGTTATGCATGTGGCGCGGGATGATAAACGCATGGCCGCGATGCAAGAAGCGCTGTCGTTTTTTGCGCCGGGCGTGACCGTGGTGCAATTCCCCGGCTGGGATTGTTTGCCGTTTGACCGCATGTCGCCAAACGCGGATGTTTCCGCCACGCGCATGGCCACCTTGGCGGGGTTGGCGACAGGGGCCTTGTCCGGAAAATTCCTGCTGCTGACCACGCTGAATGCAGCCACCCAAAAACTTCCCGCGCGGGCTGTGCTTGAGGGGGCGAGCTTCTCAGCCCGCGTGGATTATCAACTCGATGTGGACAAATTGCGCAGCTTTTTGGTGCGCATGGGCTTTAGCCAAACGCCAACAGTAATGGAACCGGGCGACTTTGCTGTGCGCGGCGGGATTATCGACATTTACCCACCTGGCGAGACCGGCCCGGTGCGGTTGGATCTGTTTGGCGACGTGCTGGACGGGATCCGTCGTTTTGACCCGGTCACGCAACGTACCACCGATAAGCTTAAAGGTATCGACCTTGCCCCTGTGTCCGAAGTGTTGTTTGACGAGGCATCCATCACGCGGTTTCGTCAAAATTACCGGGTGGAATTTGGCGCGGCTGGGTCCGATGATCCGCTTTATGAGGCCGTGTCCGCCGGGCGCAAACATCAGGGTGTCGAACATTGGTTGCCGTTTTTCCACGAGCGTCTGGAAACGCTGTTTGATTACCTGCCGGATGCGTCAATCCTCCTTGACGATCACCTGACCGCCGCCCGCCTGTCGCGTTGGGACAGTATCGAAGACCAATATGAGACCCGCAAAATCGCCATGGGCGCAAAAAACCGCATGGACACGGTCTATAAACCCTGTCCGGCAGGGCTTTTATATCTGGACGATACGACCTGGGAAGCCGCCCTTAAACCGCGCCGTGTGGTGCAGCTTTCGGCCCTGCCGCAAGCCACGGGTGCGGGTGTTTTGGATGGCGGCGGCCGCATTGGGCGCAATTTTTCACCCGAGCGACAGCAGGAAAATATCAATCTATTCGAAGGTTTAGCGAAGCATATTAAGGCAAAATCGGACAGGCCCGTGATTGTCGCCAGCTACTCTGAAGGGGCGCGTGAACGTCTGACAGGACTGTTGGCCGACGAAGGGCTGGTCGGAACAAACGCCATCGATAGCTTCCGCGATGTGCCTGACAGCGGTGGTGGCACTTATCTGGCGGTGTGGCCGCTGGAACATGGGTTCGAGACGCCTCAGATCACGGTGATTTCCGAACAAGACGTGCTTGGCGATCGGCTGATCCGCGGTCAGAAACGCAAGCGCCGGGCTGAGAATTTCCTGACCGAAGCCAACAGCCTGTCGGCGGGCGATCTTGTGGTGCATGTGGATCACGGCGTTGGCCGCTTTATGGGGCTGGAAACCGTCACCGCAATGGGCGCGCCGCATGAATGCCTGTTGTTGGAATACATGGGCGGGGACCGTCTGTTTATTCCGGTTGAGAACATCGAACTCCTGTCGAAGTTTGGCCAAGACACCGGACTGTTGGACAAGCTCGGTGGTGGGGCGTGGCAGGCGAAAAAGGCCAAGCTCAAGGAACGTATCCGCGAGATTGCCGATAAATTGATCCGGCTGGCGGCGGAACGTGAGTTGCGCAAAGCGCCGATCCTGCAAGCACCACATCACGCGTGGGAAGAGTTTTCCGCCCGTTTCCCATACCAGGAAACCGAAGACCAAATGGCGGCGATCGAGGACGTGATCGACGACATGGCCACCGGGCGCCCCATGGATCGGCTGATCTGTGGCGACGTGGGCTTTGGCAAAACCGAGGTCGCCATGCGCGCCGCCTTTGTGGCCGCGATGTGTGGCCAGCAAGTGGCGGTGATTGCGCCGACAACCTTGCTTGCGCGCCAGCATTACAAAAGCTTTTCTGAACGCTTCCGTGGCTTTCCGATCAATGTCGGGCAGCTCAGCCGGTTTGTGGGCCAAAAAGAGGTCAAACTGACCCGCGATGGCCTGTCGCGCGGCACGATGGATATTGTCGTCGGCACCCATGCGCTTTTGGCAAAAGATGTGCGTTTTAAAGACCTTGGACTGCTTGTTGTTGATGAGGAACAACGCTTTGGCGTCAGTCACAAAGAACGCCTTAAGGAAATGCGCTCCGATGTGCATGTGCTGACGCTCTCTGCCACGCCGATCCCGCGCACCTTGCAAATGTCGCTGTCTGGGGTGCGGGACCTGTCGATTATTGGCACGCCGCCAGTCGACCGCCTGTCGATCCGCACCTATGTCTCGGAATTTGACAGCGTGACCCTGCGCGAGGCGCTTTTGCGCGAACATTACCGTGGCGGTCAGTCGTTTTTCGTGGCCCCGCGCGTCAAAGACTTGCCGGAAATACAGGCGTTTTTGGAAAATCATGTGCCAGAGGTCAGCTTTGTCATCGCCCATGGGCAAATGGCAGCAGGCGAGCTGGATACCCGTATGAATGCGTTTTACGACGGCAAATATGACGTGCTTTTGGCGACAAGTATCGTTGAAAGCGGCATTGATATTCCCACAGCCAACACGATGATTGTGCACCGCGCGGATATGTTTGGTCTGGCGCAGCTGTATCAGATCCGGGGCCGTGTGGGCCGATCAAAAACCCGTGCTTATGCCTATCTCACCACCAAACCGCGCGTGCCGCTGACGGCCACAGCCGAAAAGCGGTTGCGTGTGCTTGGGTCATTGGATGCGCTGGGGGCAGGGTTCACGCTCGCCAGTCAGGATCTGGACATTCGCGGCGCGGGCAATTTGGTCGGCGAAGAGCAATCAGGCCAGATGCGCGAAGTGGGGTATGAACTTTACCAACAGATGCTGGAAGAGGCGATTGCCAAGATCAAATCTGGCCAGCTCGAAGGATTGTCGGAGGCCGATACCGGTTGGGCACCACAAATCAATTTGGGTGTTCCAGTCTTGATCCCAGACACTTACGTGCCTGATCTTGATGTGCGTCTGGGCCTTTACCGCCGCCTGTCAGGCCTGTCGACCAAGGTCGAACTGGAAGGCTTTGCCGCTGAGCTGATTGACCGGTTCGGTACTTTGCCAAAAGAGGTTAACACGCTTCTGTTGATCGTGCGCATCAAAGGCATGTGCAAACGGGCTGGTATTGCGAAGCTGGATGGGGGACCAAAGGGCGCGACGATCCAGTTCCACAATGACAAATTCGCCTCTCCGCATGGGTTGATCGAGTTTATTCAGGCCCAAGACGGCTTGGCCAAAGTGCGTGACAATAAAATTGTGGTGCGACGTGACTGGCGCAAAACTTCTGACAAGATCAAGGGGGCCTTTGCGATTGCACAGGATCTCGCGATCAAGGTGAACGAGGCGAAGAAGGCAGCAAAGCAAGCCGATTAACCTATCCTTTTGCCCCCTTTATCTCATCTTTGCCGCGCGGTAACCCGATAGGGGAAATGGGGGCAGGATGCGAAATCTACTTTTGGCAAGTGCAATGGCACTGTTGGTTGTCGTGGCTTGGGGTCGGGATGCGGATGCGGATCCGTCAGGTATTTCAGCGCCAGACCTCTCACCGATGGATCAGCTTTTGCAGGTCGCGCAAAACACTGGGGTTCTGCAATTGGCACAGGCCTATGATTGCAGCAATGAGAGCTGCAAAAGGCTGCGCAGCTGCGCCGAGGCTTGTTATAAATTGCTGGTGTGTGGCCAATCCATTCGGGACCGCGACAAAGACGGTATCCCTTGCGAAAACCTGTGCAGCCGTCCTTGCCCGTAAGACCTTCGTCGTCCTTACGCGCTAGTTCGGGTTTTTGCGATCAATTTGGATCAAGATAAACGACAGACCAGAACAGAGTGTGACGCCAACCAACAGCGGTAAAGGTGTCCCGTTAAAGGCCAAGCCAACCGGTCCGGCGATGAGCACGGCAAGCATCGTCGGAAGCGCGCCGATCACGGCCGCAGCGGTGCCCGCAACATGGCCAAGCGGTTGGATTGCCAGCGCATTCAAATTTCCAAAGCTCAGCCCATTCAGGAAAAACAGCGTAATCGACCACGCCACAAATAACCAAAGCGCAAAGGCCCCCTCTGGTGACATCAGGGTCCAGACCATCAGCGTCGCGCCCGCCAGAACCGTTTGCGTGGCAAAGCCAGCCATCGCCAAGCGCCGCATACCAACGCGCACCACCAGGACCGAGTTCAGAAACCCCGCGCCCGCCGATAAGATCGTGACCAGAGCAAAGTAATAGGGAAAGGCGGTGCCGGTTCCCAAAACATCGACGAAAATCTGCTGGGCCGAGCTGAGATAGGCCATCAACTGCCCAAAGGCAAAAGTAATCACGGTCATGTACAGCAGGGTAACACGGTTGCTCAGCACCATGCCAAAGGCCTCAATCACCGGCTTAAACCGCAAGGGCCGGCGCTTTTCTGTCGGCAAGGTCTCCGGTTGGCGCAGCCAGAACCAGGCCAGAATCAACATCGCGACGATAATATATGTGGTGAACATGTGGCGCCACCCAAAGGACAGGATCACCCATTGCCCAAACATCGGGGCAATGGCTGGCACCAACACGAAAAACGAAAACGCAATTGACGTCACACGGGCCATCAGGCGGCCTTCATAAAGATCGCGGGTTAAGGCCATCGCACTGGTGCGCGGGCCAGCAGCCCCCAAACCTTGTACAAAACGCCAAAACAGCAACGCCTCAAGTGATTGGGCCGTGATTGCCGCCGCCGCAGCGAGCATATAAAGCGCAAACCCGGCCCCCATCGACACACGTCGCCCAAAGGCATCCGACAAGGGGCCAAAGAACAACTGCCCTAAGCCCGCGCCAACCACAAACGCCGTAATCACCAATTGCGCGCGGTTCACATTGTCCGGCACCATTTCGCCGGCAATCTCAGGCAAGCCCGGCAGGATGGAGTCGATGGAAAACGCCACCATCGAGGACAGCGCCGCCAAAAGCGCGATAAATTCAAACAGCGGCAGCGGTTTCTTTGGGGTGAAAATCGAGCTCAAGTCGCCTCGCCAGGGGCAGCGTCAATCTGCTCCAGAATTTCGTCGATCACGCGCATCCAAAGATCGGCGGGTTGCGCACCGGGAACAACATGTTGATTTGAAATAACAAAAGTAGGAACTGAATTAACGCCCTTGGCGCGGGCATCCGCGTCACGCGCAGAGATGTCATCGCGGTCCGCGTCAGAGGCCAACAGCCGCGCGGTCACATCGCGCTCCATTCCAGCCTCAGCCGCAAGATCTGCCAGAACCTCCAGATCGCCCAAATCTTTGCCCTCAATAAAATAGGCTTTGAACAAGCGATCCACCATGGCGTTTTGCTTTTCCTCAAGCCCGGCCCAGTGGATCAAACGGTGGGCATTGAGCGTGTTGGGCGTGCGTGTGATGGCCTCCAGATTGATCTCAAGCCCGCTGTCCTCCGCCGCTTGGGCCACCGGCATATAGGCTTTGATGGCGCCATCTTTGCCGCCGAATTTGGTTTCAAGATACGCGCGGCGATCCATTCCGTCTGCTGGCATGTCAGGGTTCAGCTGAAAAGGATGCCAATGGATCAGAAAGGGATGATTGGGGCGTGCCTCCAGCGCGCGTTGCAGCCGGGCTTTGCCAATGTAGCACCACGGGCAAATCGGGTCTGAGAAAATATCCAAACGGATCATCGCACTCACCTCTCCTCTTCAGGCACTCGCCTTATCGTGGATTTAAAGCGATGAAAAGGGGGGAGGGCCCATATAGGAAAATTACTAACCATGTTAACTAAACTGTCACGCCCTTAATCTGAAACAAGGAAAAGGTGCGGCGAAATCAGTCAATGACGCGGGCGTTCCGTCATGCCCCCGTGAGACAGGTTTATGGCGGAATGCTTTAGTGGTGCGCCTCATAGTTTTCCCGCAGCTTGGCGCGCAACAGCTTGTTGTTGGCGCCACGGGGCAGCGTTTCTACCGGCACAAACAGGCGGGGGCATTTGTAATGGGCCAACCGGGCGTGGGCGTGATCCAAAAGGGATTGTTCTGGCACCTCATCCGTTTCAGGGGTGTAAAAACAGGCGATGACTGTGGTGTCTGCCTTAACCGCTACCTCGGCACAGGCCGCTTCATGCACGCCGGGATGAAGTGCCATGGCGGCCTCCACCTCAATCGGAGAAACGCGAAACCCGCCCGCATTCATCATGTCATCCGAGCGTCCTTCAAAAGTGATGGCGCCCGCGTCATCCATGCTGACCGTATCGCCGGTCAAAAACCATTCCCCAAGGAACCGATCTGCGGTGGCCTTGTCTGCGCCCAAATAGCCCAGCATCAGACCGGGGTCTGATCGGTGGACCGCCATAATGCCAGGCTGGCCCAAAGGCACAGGGGTTCCGACCGGGTCTAACACCGCAATATGGCGGCCGGGTTGTGGATATCCAAGCGTGCCTTTCGGCGCCGGGCGTGCGGGGCTTCCGGACACAAAGGTAGAGCATTCCGACATGCCGTACGCTTCATAAATGCACGTTCCGGTGCGTGTGTTCCAGGTCGCGCGGGTCGCCGAGGGCAGCTTTTCGCCCGCCGACAATCCATGGCGCAGGTCTGGCAGGTTTGGCAGATCATGTTTCAACATCTGCCGATAAACACCGGGGGCCGCCGCAAAAATTGTCGCCCCGTGCGTGGCAAGCAAACGTGCGATCTGCGCGGGCGTGGTGCCAGCTGCGGGGATCAAGGCGGTGGCGCCAACTGTCCATGGGTCCATCAATCCGGTGCCCAGAGTATAGGTCCAGTTGAAAGCGCCTGCATGCAAGATCCGGTCGCTGTCATGCAGCCCGTACCAGCCCTCCCACATCATCCGTCGTGCCCAAATGGCCCGGTGCGCATGGGTGACCGCGCGGCTTTGCCCCGAGGTGCCAGAGGTGAAAATGATATAGGCGGGACGGTCCGGGTCGCCCTGATGAAAAGGGGCCAGTGTGTGGTCGGCTGCATGGTCAGCCAATGCGTGCAACTCATCGGTTGTCAGCATTTGGGGCACGGGCAGGTTTGGTTGCGGTGCGGGCAGTGTGATGCCCTCGCTTGCAATAATCAGCTTGGGGCCAATCAGCGCCGACATCTTGGTGATCTCAATTTCCGTCAGTTGTGACGAGGTTGGAACCGGAACCAGCCCCGCAGCAATTGACGCCAGAAAGGCCAGCGGAAAATCCACGTTGTTGCCAAGGCGCAAAAGCACGCGATCCCCAGGGGACAGACCTTGTGCCAGCAATCCTCCAGCCACATTGCGCACCGCGCGCGACAGGGCCGCATAGGTCCAATGGCTGTCATCAACGCCATCCGCAGCAACCACGGACAAGGCAATCTTGTCGCCCAGATCGACCGCATGACGCAGCACATATTGTGCCATGTTAAACGGGGCAGGCGCGGCAGGATGAGGCGGGTTTGATGTAACGACAGATTGCATATTCCACATGTGCCAAGCCTTTCGCGCGGTTGCAATAGCGCCCTGTTGGTGCCAAGAGGGGAATATGACGGAAAACAGAACACCCAGCCTGATCCAATTGGCCCGCGAGAGCGGCGATGCGGGTCCAGAACCGCTTCCCTTAAATCTGGGGGAGCGGGTGCGTGATCTGCGAAAATCCCGCGGCTGGACGCTGGAACAGGCGGCCGGGCAGGCGGGGCTTGCGCGCTCAACCCTGTCCAAGATCGAAAATGGCCAGATGTCGCCCACTTATGATGCGCTGAAAAAGCTCGCCGTTGGGCTGGAAATCTCTGTCCCGCAATTGTTTACCACGCCCAAAACCGCGCAGGTGTCCGGGCGCATGACGGTGACCAAGTCGGGCGAGGGGGCGGCCCACGCCACCACCACCTATGAACATGAACTTCTGGGCGGCTCCCTGACCAAAAAAGCCATGCTGCCGTACCGCGCCCGCGTGCGTGCGCGCCGGTTTGAGGAGTTTGACGGCTGGGTGCGTCATGACGGAGAAGAGTTTCTTTATGTGCTGACCGGCGCCATCCGTTTGATCACAGAATTCTACGAACCCGTTGAGATGAAGCGTGGCGACAGCGCCTATTACGATGCCTCGATGGGGCATAATGTGGTGTCTACCAGCGAAGAAGATGCAACAATCCTGTGGATCACGTCGCTGACATAGACCTCGCTGGTGCACAGATCGAAAGGCCCCTTTTGCCATCAATGAAACAGAAAATGCGCGTTTCTGCGTTTAATTAAGGAAAACCTGACTTTTATAGACCCCCCGCTAGGTTGAAGTATTCTCCCATTGATCAGAAAGGGAATATTATGACCGATAAAGTTGCTTTGCCCCCACATGGGGTTTTGGAAGAGTTTTTTGGTGGATTTGAGACGCTGATAAAGCAGATCACGGATGCGCTGCTTAAGCACGCAGATGGTGACGATGAGACAGCCGTGATCAAAGAAGGTGCAGCACCGATACCTGCACAAATTTCTGAGATGAAAACTTATGTTCTCACACGTGCGGCGACGGCGACAAATTCTGAGCTGGCCGAGGTCAATCAGGCATTGCGGATGTCAAATGCCAAAGGTTTGTTCAAAAGCGGCAAGGGGTTGTTGGGAAATATCGGGTCCTTGCTTGGGAAACTTGGAATTCAACGCATTGTTCAGGAGATAAAGAAAATTGTGCGCCTGATTTTCAAGACGTTTGGTTGGGCGATGCCTGCGTGGCTTGACCTGATTCTTCTTATCATTAACCAATTGCTTAATCTGATTTTTGGCACAAAATCGCCAAAACATGCCTCTGTTTTGTCGGATGCTGAAGTCAATTATCTCAGAGAGGTTGAAGCGGCCGTTGACGTCATGAATGCCGAAGCTAGAGGGCGTGAAAGCGAGGAAAGCGAGAGCTGGGATTGATTTCTTAGCATACTAGAAAGGGCCATGCTGGTTCGGGCGTGGCCCTTGTCCTTATCCGCTTACTCCTCAAACCACCATATCTCGGGCTGAAAGCCCAGATAATCGCCGTACATCGGGATGGTATCTGGGAATTTCAGCCCTTTCACATGCGCGATATGTGAGGTGTTGGAATAGCCAACCGGGATCACATAGCGCCCGGCGGTCAACACACGATCAAGCGCCTTGGTGGCCGCGCGGAAATCCTTTTGATCCTTGGCGGTCAGCATGGTGTCGATCAGCCCATCAATTGCTGCCGACCTCACACCCATCCAGTTGCGAGACCCCTCTTGGCCTGCACTTTCTGATCCCCAATACAGCTTTTGCTCATTGCCGGGGCTCAGCGACAGCCCGCGCCAATAATAGGCCATGTCGAAATCAAAGGCCGTAACGCGCTCTTTATATTGCGCATCATCAACAGAGGTGACCACAGGATTGATCCCCAGCCGCTGCAGCGCAGACACATAGAGATCAATGGTCTGCTGCGTTTCTGTTGCGCCGTTTTTCAAAAGGATTTCGAAGCTGAACGGGTGGCCAGAGGCATTTTTCATCTCGCCATCCTGCACGGTCCATCCGGCCTCTTCCATCAGGGCCATAGCACGGCGCAATCCCGCGCGGTTGCGTTCGGACCCATCCGAGACGGGCAGGCTATACCCCTCTACCGCGCCTTGGGGCAGGTCGGAATAGGCCGCGAGCATTTCGGCCACACGTCCTTCGGCTGGCTGTCCCGGTTCCATACCAAGAACTGAATTGTGGAAATAGGACAAGATGCGTTTTTGCGCACCGCCATCCAAAGTCTGGTTGATGAATTCAAAGTTAAACGCTTGGATCAGCGCATCGCGCACGCGAATATCTGAGAAAACATCGCGCCGTGTGTTCATCACATAGCCTTTGATCCCGGTGGGGCGCTGATGCGGAATGTCTGATAGCACCACATCCCCCGATTGCACTGACGGGAAGTTAAATTGCGTGGCCCATTTCTGTTCATTGGTCTCGCGGTGGGTGGACGCCTCGCCCGCCTTAAACGCCTCAAAAGTCACGTCACCGTCGCCATAGTAATCAAAGCGGATTTCATCCAAATTGGCCTGACCGCGCATGAACGGCACGTCTTTGCCCCAGTAATCCGGGTTGCGTTTCAGGGTCAGATAGCGACCGGGGTCAAAATCACTGATCACATAAGGAGAGGAGCCAATGGGGGTCAGATCAACACCAGAGGTATCAAACGCTTTGCCCTCCCACTGTGCCTTTTTAAGCACCGGACGCATCCCAAGGATCAGCGGCAATTCGCGGTCTTCGGTGTTGAAGGTGAATTTGACCGAGCGCGGGCCGGTCTGCTCCATCGTCTCAACTTTTTGCCACGCGCCTTGATAGCGGGGGTGCCCCTCGGTGCCGAGCGTTTCATAAGACCACATCACATCGGCAACCGTCACCGGGCTGCCATCCGAGAATTTTGCCTCTTCGCGCAGGGTAAATTCGACCCATGTGCGTGCCTCATCTGTTTCAATCGATTCGGCCAGCACGCCGTAAAGCGTAAAGGGTTCGTCGTAGCTGCGGCCCATAAGGCTCTCAAACAACATAAATCTCAACTGCCACGGCGCGCGGCCTTTGCGAATCAGCGGGTGGATCGAATCAAAGCCGCCCGCCTCGGCAAATGTGATCTTTCCGCCCTTTGGCGCGTCGGCGTTCACATGGGGTAGGGACACAAAATCCGGTGGTAGGGCAGGGTCACCATACATAGCTATGCCATGGGACGGCTCTGCATGGGCCATCGTACCGGCCGCAAAGACGACAGAGCCCGCGATCAATGAACAGCGCAGCATTTGGAATAAATCTGATTTCATTTAGGCAACAATCCTTCATGTCCCTCGTTTGACTTGGGAAAAGCCTAACCGTGTCAAATAGTCTTTTCAAACTTTTAGCTTGGAACCGGCGGGGGTTAGCGGTATAAAGATCTCACTGCTCGATAGGTTTCTTGCCTGTATGAAACCTGCCTCAATAACTTGCGCCCGCCTTGTGCGGGCGTTTTTTTTATGGCGATGATGCCCGTGCAGCAATTCATAAATATGTGACCAAACACGCAGAGAATCGGTCTGGTTATCACTCGCGAAACCGCGCGCCCGGCGCATTGACCATGTTGCTCACGCCATGGGGCGTGCTGCGCGCTTGGGCTGATGGGATTTGGGCTGGAAATGCGTGCCTCTGTCGCTATGCTGCAAAGCAGAAAATTATCTCCAAAGGAATACGCTCATGGCCATCACCACCTCGCTTGCCGGTAAAACCGCGATTGTCACCGGGTCGAACTCGGGCATTGGTCTTGGGGTTGCCACCGAATTTGCGCGGGCCGGGGCGGATGTTGTTTTGAACTCCTTCACCGACCGGGAGGAAGACCACCAAATCGCAGCTGACCTTGCCGCCGCCCACGGGGTGAAGGTGCGCTATATTCAGGCGGATATGTCCAAAGGCAACGACTGTCGCGCATTGATTGAGAAGGCGGGCGCCTGCGATATCCTTGTGAACAACGCGGGCATTCAGCATGTGGCCCCCGTGGATGAATTTCCGGTGGAAAAATGGGATGCGATCATCGCGATTAACCTAAGCTCATCCTTTCACACGACCGCCGCCGCGCTGCCGATGATGCGCAAAGCCGGATGGGGGCGCATTGTGAACATCGCCTCGGCCCACGGTTTAACCGCATCCCCCTATAAATCCGCTTATGTCGCCGCCAAGCACGGCGTGATTGGCCTGACCAAAACCGTTGCCCTGGAAACCGCCGAAGAACCGATCACCGTGAACGCCATTTGCCCCGGCTATGTGCTGACCCCCTTGGTCGAGGCACAAATCCCGGATCAGATGAAAACCCACAACATGAGCCGCGACGACGTGGTGCGCGAGGTCATGTTGGCCCGCCAGCCGTCAAAAGAATTTGCCACTGTTGAACAAATGGGTGGCACCGCTGTGTTCCTGTGTTCGGATGCGGCGGCGCAAATCACTGGCACCTCAATTTCTGTGGACGGTGGTTGGACAGCGCTGTAATCGCCGCTGCGATCATCGCTTGGCGGGTTTGGAGTAATGAGTATGAAACGGATCAACCTCGCCCTGCAGGGCGGCGGCGCTCATGGGGCGTTCACCTGGGGCGTGCTCGATCGGCTGCTTGACCAAGATGACGTCGAGATTGCCGCCATCACCGGCACCTCAGCAGGCGCGCTTAATGGCGCCGCCCTTAAGGCGGGGTTGCTGGCGGATGGCTCTGGGTATGATCGCGCCTCTGCCAAGGCCGCTTTGGATGATCTGTGGCACAATGTGGCGGGGGTTCAGGACCTGCGCATGACCAATTGGATGGCGTCTTTTGCAGCGCCAAACAATGTGATTGCCCGCACGATGGAATTGTCACCGGTCAATATGATGGCGGATATGGCCACACGATTTATCAGCCCCTATCACCTTGGTCCATTTTACGTGAACCCATTGCAGCAAGTCGTTGAGAAATTTGCATTTGATCAGGTTTGTGCTGACACAGGCCCCAAGCTTTTCATCTCGGCCACCAATGTGCGTTCTGGCAAAATTCGGGTGTTTCAGGGCGATGAGATTTCCACCGATGTAATCCTTGCCTCGGCCTGTTTGCCAAGCGTGTTTCAGGCGGTGGAAATTGACGATCCGAAAACCGGGCAACGTGAAGCCTTTTGGGACGGGGGATATACTGGAAACCCCGCGTTATTCCCGTTGTTTCACAAGGATTTGCCCGACGACATTATAGTGGTGAACATCAATCCTTTGTGGCGCAACAACATCCCGCGTGAGCCAATGGATATTCAAAACCGCATCAATGAAATCAGCTTTAATTCCTCGCTTTTGCGCGAGCTGCGCGCGATTAACTTTGTCAAACGCCTGATCAAAGACGGGCAGATGAGCAGTGATCAAATGAGTGACGTTTTGGTGCATATGATCTCAGACGATGATCTGATGCGGGATCTGAGTGTGGCCACCAAGCTCAGCCCATCCCCCGTGGTTTTGTCGCGCCTGAAAGCCGCAGGGCAAGCCGCAACTGATCGGTTTTTATCCAATCACTTAGATGACTTGGGCGTACAGGCGACTGTCGATTTGGAACAGATGTTCGGCTGAGGCATCAGTGAATGGCCCCGGTCATCACGCCGCGGATCAATCCAAACGCAATCAGCCACATGGTGACGCCAATAATCACATCAAGCGCGCGCCAAGAGGATGGTTTTTGCATAATCGGCGCCAACAGCCGCGCGCCGTAACCTAATGAAAAGAAAAACACAAAGCTGGATGTCACAGCGCCTGCGCCAAACCAAAGACGATCCGCCCAGCTGTCATAGCTGGTGGAAATCGCGCCAATCAAACCCAGCGTGTCCAGATAGACATGGGGGTTCAACCACGTGAAGGCCGCGGCGATGGCAAGTGTGGCGCGGAGGGATCGCGACTGACCCGACAGTTCCATTTCATACTGACCACTCATGGCCGCTTTGAACCGTAACACTCCGTAAACAATCAAGAAACCAGCGCCCGCAAGCCCCATAATAACAGGCAGGGCCGGTAAGGCGGTCACCAAGGCACCAAATCCCAACACGCCCGCCGCGATCAACACCGCATCTGACAGCGCACAGAAAAGCGTCAGCGCAAAGACATGCTTGCGCAACAGCCCTTGCCGCAGCACAAACGCATTCTGCGCGCCAATGGCCAGGATCAGGGAAAACCCTGTGGCAAATCCTGTCGCGGCAGCAATCAATTCTTTGTAATTCCAATGGGCTGCGACGGATCTTTCGCATTTGGATAAACCAACCCGGCCGAGATCACCAGTTTCGCGCAATCTTCCACGGACATGTCCAGTTTGATCACCGAGTGACGCGGCACAAACAACAAAAACCCGGAGGTTGGGTTTGGCGTAGTGGGCAAAAACACCGAGATGATATCTTCATCCACCGGGATTTTCGCATCAATCTCGCCTTTGGCTTTGGTCGAGATAAACGCAATCGCCCAAATGCCCTTGCGCGGATATTCCACCAGACAGGCGGTGTCGAATTTGGCTTCGTTGGATTGGTTAAATACGGTTTCTGCAATTTGTTTCAAACCGTTATAAAGCGATCTGACCACCGGCATCCGGTCCACCAACCGTTCACCCCAGGCCAGAAACGACCGACCAATCAGCCCTTTGGCGATCCAACCCACAAAAACGGTAAAGACCAAAAAGACCACAACGCCAAGGCCGCGCACGTTCACCCGCACGTCCTCGCCAAAGATCATTTTGAACCATTCGCTGTCGCCGAAAAACCGGTCGATCAGCGCGTCGGGATGATAATAGCCCGGCACAAACGGCAGCACCCAACTGTCGATCCAGCCCACAAAGGTCCAGATCATCCACATGGTCAGGGCAATCGGCACAACCACCACCAACCCCGCGAGGAAGTTGTTGCGAAGGCCGGACAGCATGCGCCAGCGGCTGCGGTGGGAATGATCGTCCATGAGATACCTTTGTGGATTGCCTTAACGGAACTTAGGGGCTTTATGCGCCGGGTCAATGGGGAGCAATGGTTTCAGGCCGGGTTTAGGGCAGGATGGGGCGCATTATCCCTCTTTCGTGAAGGCCCCAGCGATCTGGGCGGCCAGTGCGGCGTTGTTTTTGACCAATGCGATGTTGGCCACCAATGATCGCCCTTCGGTGGCTTTATACATCGCATCGAGCAAGAACGGCGTGACCTCTTTTGCGGTGATGCGTTCCACTTCGGATTTCACCAGCGCATCTTCGATCACCGGCATGATTTCCTCGCGCGGGATTTCGGCCTCAAGTGGGATTGGATTTGCAATCAACTGACCACCGGGAAGGCCCATCGCGCTTCGCACTTCTTGGGCGCGGGCAATCTGGGCGGGGTCATCAAGACGCAAGGGGGAGGGCAGACCAGAGCTGCGCGACCAAAAGGCGGGCATCTCGTCTTGCCCATAGGTGATCACCGGAACGCCCAGCGTTTCAAGCACTTCGAGCGTTTTTGGGATGTCCAAAATAGCCTTGGCCCCAGCCGCCACCACGGTAACGGGTGTGACAGAGAATTCACGCAGATCGGCTGAGATATCAAAGGTTTCCTCGGCCCCGCGATGCACGCCGCCAATGCCGCCTGTGGCAAACACACGGATGCCCGCCAGATGTGCTGCAATCATCGTGGCGGCAACCGTTGTCGCCCCATATCCGCCTGAGGCGATGCACACTGGCATATCCGCGCGCGAGACTTTGGCGACGTTTTTTGCCTGCGCCAGCTCGTTCAATTCCGCGTCCGTCAGCCCCACATGCAATTGGCCATTGAGGATGGCGATGGTGGCGGGGGTTGCACCGCCTTCGCGTACCACAGCCTCAACCTCGCGTGCGGTGTCAACATTTTGCGGAAACGGCATGCCGTGGGTGATGATGGTGCTTTCCAGCGCCACAATCGGGGTGCCCTCGGTGCGGGCTTTGGCAATTTCGGGGCTATAGGTGATGGGGAATGTCATACATCTTCTCCTGAGACATATTTGGCCGCGATTTTCTGTGCGGTGATAAGGGCGTTTTCGGGCGACTGGCCGTCGCGTTCAGCGGCGATATGGGCCGCCATAAAGGTGTCACCTGCACCAGTGATGCGGCGCACACGGATCGACGGGCAGGGGGCGGTGATCACACCACGGTCCTTATGCCCCTCGGCGCAAAGATTGCCACCATCGGTCACGACGACCCGCGTGGCCCCCGCGTCTAACAACGCTTGCGCACCCATCGGGGCGGTTTCGGGTGTGCTGTCAGTCAAAAGGCCCGCTTCTTCGAGGTTCACATAAAGGGTGGCACCGGCATGGCCCATCAAGGGGCGCAAACGACGTGCTTTGCCGGGGCTGGCGGGGGCAACACGCAGGTCAGCCTTGGCAAAACTGGGCCGGTCCGCAATCTCCGTCAGCAAATCCACAGTCAGATTGCCATCCAGCGCAATGATCCCGGAGTAAGGCGCATCCGCGCTTCCTAAGGTGCCGTCTTCAAGCGGGGTCAGGATCGCATCTCCTGCCGCCTCAAGCGAATGGGCGTCGGCAAGGGCGGCGACCAGCCCGGCGGGGCCTTCGATCGCCATATACCGGTCGGTGGGCAATTCGGGCGAGCGGTAAACATACTCCGTCACCATGCCCATTTCGCCCGCGCGAAACATCAGGTCATCACCTTCGTGATCATGGCCAATGGCGGTGATCAGCGCGGGTTTTAACCCAAAGCGCGAAAAGGTCATGGCAATATTCATCGCCACACCACCGGGCAAACGGGAAATCCGCCCCGGCTGATCCGAGCCGATATGCATTTCGATTTTGGTGCGTCCGATCACGTCCCACAGGACCGATCCAATACAAAGAATGTCATGTGTCATCGTTTCTCTTTGCCGATGTTTGCGGTAAAGGACAAGACGAAGTGATGTGGACGGCGCAAGATTTGACGCGCTCCCACCCTGTAACGCGGTGCCAAGCACAAAAAACACGACCCAAAGCACAAACCCAATTGCATTTCTTTTGCAAATAACCCTTGCAAGCCCCCAATCCCCCCGATATACGCGCGCCATTAATCCACAGGCGGAGTGCGGGCCTATGGGGGAGAAATCCTCATATGTCCACCGGTTGAAGGGACCCCCCTTTGATACATTCCGCCAAGGTTGAAACCGGAAAAGGAAATGAACATGGCTCTGCCTGATTTCACACTCCGTCAGCTTTTGGAAGCTGGCGTACACTTTGGTCACCAAACACAACGCTGGAACCCACGCATGGGTCCATACATCTATGGTGAGCGCAACGGCATTCACATTCTCGACCTGACACAAACCGTTCCTATGCTGGACCAGGCTTTGTCAGCTATTCGTGAAACTGTTGCCAAGGGCGGCCGCGTTCTGTTCGTGGGCACCAAGCGTCAAGCCGCGGGCGCTGTTGCAGACGCCGCAGAGCGTTCGGCACAGTATTACATGAACCACCGCTGGCTCGGTGGCACGCTGACCAACTGGCAGACCGTGTCCAAATCGATCCAACGCCTGAAAGAATTCGACGAGAAACTTTCCGCCGGCGCCGAAGGCCTGACCAAGAAAGAACGTCTTGGCATGGAACGTGAGCAGACCAAACTGCAAGCGTCTTTGGGCGGCATCCGCGAAATGGGCGGCGTTCCTGACCTTATCTTCGTCATCGACGTGAAAAAAGAAGCCTTGGCGATCGCAGAAGCCAACAAACTGGGCATCCCCGTTGTGGCTGTGGTTGACACCAACTGCCCACCAGAAGGCGTTGATTACATCATTCCGGGCAATGATGACGCGGCCCGCGCCATTGCGCTTTACACGGACCTCGCGGCACGCGCGGCTCTGGACGGTATGTCGGCCCAACTGGGTGCGGCTGGCGTTGACCTGGGCGAGCTGGAAAGCGGCCTGACTGAAGAAGCTGTTGCAGAAGAAGCAACCGCTGAAGCAGCACCAGTAGCAGCCGAAGCGTAAGCACGATTAGACGACGGGCAGGGCATGTCCCTGCCTGTCTCATCGTTCGGCAGAAGTCTGGCATTCCGTTCGGGCGACTGTCACAGATTTGATACCGGCATGGGCTAGGCCCGGCTGGAATTTCCCCAAGGAGAGTTAAGATGGCAATCACTGCTGCACTCGTAAAAGAACTGCGCGAATCCACCGGCGTTGGCATGATGGACGCGAAAAAAGCCCTGGTTGAAACCGATGGCGACATGGAAGCGGCCTCTGATTGGCTGCGCACCAAAGGTCTGGCCAAAGCGGCCAAAAAAGCGGGCCGTACCGCTGCTGAAGGTCTGGTTGCTGTGGCTGTTACCGGCGGCAAGGGTATCGCTGTCGAAGTGAACTCGGAAACCGACTTCGTTGGCAAAAACGCTGAATTCCAACAGATGGTTGGTGGTATTGCCAAAGCCGCACTTGGCGTTTCGGACGTCGAAGCCCTGGCCGCCGCTGACATGGGCGGCAAGCCCGTTTCCGAAGTGCTGACCGACAAGATCGCCACCATTGGTGAAAACATGTCGCTGCGCCGGATGGCCACTGTCGAAGGCAATGTTGTTGTGAGCTACGTGCACAACGCGGCCGCTGATGGCATGGGTAAAATCGGTGTTCTGGTTGCAATGAACGGCGGCGACGAAGCGTTTGGCAAACAGGTTGCAATGCATATTGCAGCGGCCAACCCACAGTCGTTGAACGAAGCGTCATTGGACCCGGCCGTTGTTGAAAAGGAACGCAGCATCCTGACCGAGCAAGCCCGTGAAAGCGGCAAGCCCGAGAGCATCATTGAAAACATGATCAAAGGCCGTATGAAAAAGTTCCTGGCAGAAGTTACCCTGCTGGGCCAAGATTTTGTCATCAACCCCGATCTGACGGTTGAAGCGGCTGCAAAAGACGCTGGTGCTGAAATCGTTGGTTACGTCCGCATGGAAGTGGGCGAAGGCATTGAAAAAGAAGAAACAGATTTCGCTGCAGAAGTTGCCGCGGCTGTGCGCGGATAAGCGGATAGATCAGGGCAGGGGCGTTGCCCAGGCTTTGACTGTAAAAACGAAAGGGGTCGGTTTTCCGGCCCCTTTTTCTGTCAGGATCACCATCTGAACAGCATCCCACACATCAGCATCCCACACATCAAAGGCCAGAAAAGGGAAGCGGCGCCAACGGGGAGGTCGACGCCGCAAAGAGTATCCGTAGGACATACGTCACTCTTAAGGGAAGGGTAAAAGACTGGCACCTTTGGGATCAATACTCCATTGGCGCCAGCCCCTCGGTTACCCGATAGAATGGTTCGAAATCTGAAATCACAGCACGGCCACCCCACGTTCCAAACGGCAAAAGCCACCACTCACGGAACACTTAAATTATTGCGATTCTAAAGGGGTTTGGGTAGTGGGGTTTTCCATACCATGGCGAATTGCCTCAGCCACTGCTGGCTTTACCGCTGCCTTCACCGCCGGACAGAACATAGATCTGATTGAAAAATGAAGCTTTGGCTACAGCTTGCGCGGTGCTGTCGACACCAAGCTTTTCGCGCGCGATGCGCAGATGCTTTTCCACGGTCGCCGCCGAGACGGACATAATGGTGGCAATGTCTTGTGTGGTCTTGCCATCCGACACCCACTCCAACGCTTCTCGCTGACGTGGTGTTAAAGATTGTCGTTGTGTTTCAATGGGTAATGAGATCATTTTAAGGTGTGTGACATTTGCGAAAACTTCGATGTCGCGGCCATGCTCAACCCAGATTTCATCCACCTCGTCCTGATCCATTTCTCTGCGCCCAGTTGCGGCAAGCACACCGCGGGTGCGCGAAGTGGCCGAGGGAAATGAGATCGTATATCCGGCGGTCACACCCATCTTGCGATTGACGTCGAGAACCGCCCGTTGCTGATCCCCCATCAACCCTGCATTTTCGCGTATCCAACGCCAGGAACATGATCCGGTGTTTTCTGCCGCCCAAATCGCCATAGGGGAGTGGAAATACATTTCATCGTTTGTGTAGGAGCGTAAATACTTCGCATCATGATTTGACAGCAGCAAAATATCTTCGCGCGGCCCAAAACTGTTTGGCGTGAAAAACCGGGAATACCCATAGATAATGCGGTCAAACCCATAACTATCAAAGGTTTCGCGCTGGATTTGCCAGACCTGCGGCAACGTCGCGCAGGCGCAAACTTCTTTCAGAAGGTCCATCAACACCATCGGTCACCCAATCTTGAGGTGGGTAAGAAGTGCATCAATGGCGAGCGTGTATCCGACCGCACCAAACCCGCAAATCTGACCGATGGCCGCCTTTGCGATATATGATGTGTGGCGAAAACCTTCTCGCGCATGAATATTGGACAGATGCAGCTCAATGACCGGCAGCTCTGTTGAAATAATCGCGTCCATAAGGGCGATTGACGTGTGCGTGTAGGCGCCCGCGTTTAGGATGATGCCATCATGCACGCCACGCGCCGCGTGGATCGCATCCACCAGCGCACCTTCGTGATTGGATTGAAGACAAACACATTGCACATCGCGCGATTTTGCATGGTTGATACAATTGTCTTCAATATCGCTAAGCGTGGTTGTCCCATAGATTTCTGGCTGGCGAGTGCCCAACAGATTTAGATTTGGACCGTTAAGAACCAAGATCGATGACATATAATTTTCCCTTTTCCCTGGATCAACTCTGCCAAGAAAGCTCGAGTTTGTCGAGGGTATAGAGCGGGAATTGGTTGTCGAGCAAAAGTATCGCAAGAACACCTGAGTGGCGTGCGATAGGTGCATCAGATAGAAGCGGCAAGACACTGTTATTATGACGATATATCATTTTCTATGCGGTTGGTGTTAAGATAATATATTACATAATACTGATTATGCGATTAATATACA
>ATLU01000130.1_pt1 | contig 25103 bp, 26 predicted proteins | sample 178751 | NCBI WGS metagenome assembly ATLU01 (sample SAMN02211837, study PRJNA209200) | bioreactor metagenome | isolation source: day 23 sample from continuous culture bioreactor inoculated with sediment... | place: Germany: Wadden Sea | collected 2011
CTGCCAAGTGTCCTGCCAAGACCTGTCATTATGGCATTGCGTCCCCCTTGCTGGACAAGCTTTCAGACCCCATATAGGGTGCGCGCCAACTGGTGGGGGTTTCCCCTGTGACAGACGGGGATTTCCCCTTAGAAAAAGGATATAATGATGTTTGCAACTCCGGCTTTTGCTCAGGCTGCAGGGGGCGCTGGTGGCGGCCTTCTGAATTCAATGCTCGTCCCGATGCTTTTGGTATTTGCGATCATGTATTTCTTCATGATCCGCCCGCAACAAAAGAAGATGAAAGAGCATCAGACCATGCTGGGCGCGCTGCGTCGCAATGACAAGGTGATCACCCAGGGTGGCATCGTCGGCAAGGTGACCAACGTGAAAGACGAGACCGAGGTTGAGGTGGAAATCGCCGAAGGTGTGAAGGTGCGGATCATTCGTACAACCATCACCAAAGTGATCTCAAAGACCGAACCGGTCGAAAGCTGATCCGGTTTAATCCATTCTTCTCAATTGGTTGTAGGGGCGACGGCGAATGCTGAATATCGCGACTTGGAAACGTCTTGTGATCTGGGGCCTTGTGCTCTTGGGTTTGTATTTCGCATCGCCCAACGGGTTTTACACCCGGGTTGAGCTGCACAATGATGCGGTGAAAACCATTGAGGCAACCGGCAGCACTGCCGAGCTTGAGGCGGATAAATCCGCGTGGCCCGACTGGGCGCCAAACGCGCTTGTGAATCTCGGGCTGGACCTGCGCGGCGGGGCACATCTGCTGGCCGAAGTGCAGGTTGAGGATGTGTACGGCGCGCGGATGGATGGCATGTGGCCCGAAGTGCGCAACCTTTTGCGTGATGAGCGTGACACCATCGGCACCATTCGTCGCCAAGACGGTGCGGCGGATGAATTGCGGGTGAAAATCTCGCGTCCCGAGGCGTTGCCGCAAGCCATTGAACTGGTCAAAACACTGGCGCAACCGGTGGTCAGCCTGCAAGGGGTTGGGTCGACAGATATTGAGGTGGCTGCGGGTCGCGAAGGCGAGTTCGTCGTGACCTTGTCTGAGGCGGAACGCATCGCCACCGATGATCGCACCATCATGCAAACGCTCGAAATCATCCGCCGCCGTGTGGATGAGGTTGGCACCCGTGAACCGACCATCCAGCGCCAAGGCCAAGATCGGATCCTGATCCAGGTGCCGGGCATTGGGTCGGCCACCGAACTGAAAGACATCATTGGGAAAACCGCGAAACTGACCTTCCATCCGGTCAAATCGCGCACCACCAATGGTGAAACAGAGCCCGGCGCGCGCAATGTGTTGTATCCGTCCTTGGATGACGAAGGCGTCTATTACGTGTTGGAGCAAAGCCCGGTTGTCACCGGCGAAGAGCTGACCGACGCGCAACCTGCCTTTGACCAAAACGGCCAGCCTGCGGTGAGCTTCCGGTTCAACGTCTCAGGCTCGCGTAAATTCTGTGAATACACCGGCGAAAACGTCGGATCGCCCTTTGCGATTGTTCTGGATGCTGAGGTGATTTCCGCCCCACGCATCAATGAACAAATCTGTGGTGGGTCGGGCATCATCACCGGCAACTTCTCGATTGAGGAAAGCACCAATCTTGCTGTGCTTTTGCGCGCGGGTGCCCTGCCGGCTGAGCTGACCTATGTGGAAGAACGCACCATTGGGCCAGAGCTGGGCCAAGACAGTATTGATGCAGGTAAAATCGCGTCGATGGTGGCATTTGCCGCTGTGCTGGTCTTTATGGTGTTGGCCTATGGTTGGTTTGGTATTGTGGCCAATATCGCGTTGATCCTGAATGTGGGCATGATCTTTGGCCTTCTGTCGATGATCGGCGCCACACTGACCCTTCCGGGCATCGCCGGGATCGTTTTGACCATCGGGATGGCGGTGGACGCCAACGTGCTGGTGTTTGAACGCATCCGCGAAGAGTTGAAGGGGGGCAAAGGCCCCGCCCGCGCCATCGAGTTGGGCTATGAAAAAGCTCTGTCCGCCATTCTGGACGCCAATATCACCACCTTTATCACCGCTGTGATCCTGTTTGTTATGGGCTCGGGGCCGGTGCGCGGCTTTGCCGTCACATTGGGGCTGGGCATTCTGACCTCGGTCTTCACCGCAATCTTCCTGACCCGCCTGATGCTTGTCATGTGGCACGAGCGCAAACAGCCAAAATCCCTTGAGATCAAGGGTATTCGGATGGCGCCGCAAAACCGGGTGTTTGACTTCTTCAAGGCGTCGATCGCCACTTTGGGCGCCTCTGGGTTGGCGATGGTTGCATCGGTTTTGCTGTTCCTCGTGATTGGGCTGAACTTCGGCATCGATTTCCGGGGCGGGACAACCATCCGTACCGAAAGCACGCTGGCCGTGGATGTGGGCAGCTACCGTGACGCGCTGGCGCCACTGGCACTGGGCGATATCTCAATCGTAGAAGTGAATGACGTGAATTTCCGCGACGATCAGCACGTCAGCCAAATCCGCATCGAGGCCCAGGAAGGCCAAGAGGCGATGACCCCCGAAACCATGGGTCTGATCGAAAATGCGCTGACACAAGTCGATCCCGCGATCACCTTCCCGTCGGTGGAAAGTGTGGGGCCCAAGGTCTCGGGCGAGCTGGTGACCACGGCTGTTCTCGCTGTTGTCGCCGCCATCGCCGCGGTTCTGGTCTATATATGGCTCAGATTCGAATGGCAGTTCTCACTGGGGGCTGTGGCAGCCCTTGTGCATGATATTGTGCTGACCATCGGGGTCTTTGCCCTTCTGGGGATCAAATTTGACTTGGCCATTATTGCCGCCCTTCTGACCATCGTGGGCTACTCGCTCAATGACACCGTGGTTGTGTTTGACCGGGTGCGCGAAAACCTGCGCCGCTATAAAAAGATGGAGTTGAAAGAGATTCTGAACCTGTCGATCAACGAAACCCTGTCGCGCACCATGATGACCTCGGTCACCACTTTGCTCGCGTTGATTGCGCTTTATGTGCTGGGCGGCGACGTGATCCGTGGCTTTGTGTTTGCGATGATCTGGGGCGTTGTGGTTGGGACCTATTCGTCGATCTTCGTGGCCTCGGCCATTCTGCTTCGCCTTGGGGTGAAACGGAATTGGGACAAGCCGGAAGCCAAAGATCTTGGCAATGAATTTGCCGGCATCGATGGCTGATACCTTCCTTCAAGCTCTGGCCCTGCCGGGGCTTGGGGGGCTTCTGGCCGCAGCCTTCGCCGCGGGCCTTGTGCGCGGGTTTGCGGGCTTTGGCACCGCGCTGATCTTCCTTCCCATTGCGGCCCAAGTCATCGATCCAGTCGTCGCTGTTGCCGTATTGATTGTGATGGATATCGTCGGGCCAGCCCCGGCCATTCCCGGCGCGTGGCGCGACGGGCACCGCCGTGATTTGATGCGCCTAGTCGGCGGATTGATCCTTGCGCTGCCGATCGGGGTTGCGGTTCTGCTGGCGGTGGATCCGTCGGTTTTCAAACTTGCGGTCTCTGTGATCAGCCTTGCGATGGTCGGCTTGTTGGTGTCAGGCTTTCGCTATCACGGCGCACTGACGCCGCGCCTGATTTGGACCACGGGGGGGCTGTCAGGCCTCTTGGGGGGCGCTGCGGGCATTCCCGGCCCACCGGTGATTTTGCTTTATATGGCGTCGTCCCATCCCGCCCGCGTGATCCGCGCCAACAACACCGCGTTTCTCTTTGCCTTTGACATCCTGATGCTGATCGGGTTTTTGGCATTGGGGCGGCTTTGGGGCCTGCCTTTGGCGCTGGGGGTGCTGGCCACATTGCCCAATCTTGCGGGCAACCTTGTGGGCAACTGGTTGTTTCGCCCCAGTTTGACGGGCTTTTACCGGCGCGTTGCCTATCTGATAATCGCGGCCTCTGCCCTGACCGGGTTGTATTCGGCCCTACAAAACGGCGGAGGCTGACATGCAGTTTCACGAGGTTACTTTTGACGGGGCACAACCTGTTGACGGCTATGGTCCGGGTTTTTTCCGTGTGGATGGCACCGTCATCCAAAGCGGTATCCTGTTGACGGCGAACAAGGTGCAAAGCTGGGGTGGGTTTGACGATCAGGCCCCACTCACAGCACTCGCCGGGCAGGTCGACGTGCTGTTTGTCGGCACGGGCGCCAATATTGCCCATGCCCCAAAAGATCTGACCAATAGGCTGCAGGATCTGGGCATCGGCGTTGAGGTCATGGCCTCAGACACCGCGTGCCGCACTTATAATGTGATCTTGGCCGAGGGGCGACGCATTGCCTTGGCCGCCCTTCCGGTCTAACGCTTGACCATGGATTTTTCAGCCTCTCTTACCGCCGACACGCTGACCGTCACCCGAGGTGGCGTGCCGATTTTGCAAAACGTGTCTTTCACCCTGTCGCCGGGGCAGGTGTTGATCCTGCGCGGGCCAAATGGGTCGGGCAAGACCACCTTGTTGCGCACGCTGGCCGGACTGCAACCCCCCTTGGCAGGCCGCGTGGTGAGTGACCCTGAAACGGTCACTTACGGCGCACATGCCGACGGGCTAAAGGCCACGTTGAGTGTTGAAGAGAATCTGCAGTTCTGGGCGTCGGTCCACGGACAAACCGATATCACCCAAGCGGTTGAGGGGTTTAATTTGGCGGGGCTGGTGCATCGCCCCTCCGCCAATCTGTCAGCCGGTCAAAAACGCCGCCTTGGCCTTGCGCGACTTTTGGTCACGGGGCGGCCGATTTGGCTGTTGGATGAACCCACCGTGTCACTGGACGTGGCTTCGGTCGCTTTGTTTGCGGACGCCGTGCGCACCCATGTGGCCAAAGGCGGATCGGCGCTGATCGCCACCCATATCGACCTTGGGCTAAAGGCCGACAGCTTTGACATCGGCCCCTATAAAGCCGACCCCGCAAAAGCCCCTGACAGCAACGATGGGTTTGACACTGACGGATTTGAGGGGGCCTACCTATGATCGCACTTTTGATCCGAGATATGCGCCTTGCCATGCGCGCCGGTGGCGGCTTTGGCCTTGGCCTCGCGTTCTTTTTGATCGTGACCACCTTGGTGCCTTTTGGGGTTGGACCAGACGCCGAAATCCTCGCGCGCATTGCGCCGGGCATCCTGTGGGTCGGCGCGCTTTTGGCCTGTCTTTTGTCGCTCGACCGCATCTTTCAGCTTGATTTCGAAGACGGATCTCTGGATTTGCTGGCCACATCACCGATCCCGCTGGAAGGGATTGTTGCGATCAAAGCGCTGGCGCATTGGCTGGTCACCGGCCTGCCGCTCACCCTTGCCGCACCGTTTTTTGGCGCCCTCATGCATCTGGAAAGCCCCGGATTCAGCTGGATGTTTGTCACGCTATTGCTGGGCACGCCCGCGCTGTCGATGATTGGTGCTTTTGGCGCGGCGCTCACTGTGGGACTGAAACGCGGCGGGCTTTTGATGTCGCTTCTGGTGCTGCCGCTTTACATCCCATCGCTGATCTTTGGGGCCGAGGCCGCCACCCGTGGCATGGCCGGCTTCAACGCCAACGCCCCGCTTTTGATGATGGCCGGCATCACCGCAGGCTCCATCGCCCTTTTGCCCTTTGCCGCCGCCGCCGCCTTGCGGGTAAACCTGAGATAAATCAAGTCGTCGTGAGGTGACATTCCCTATGCTTGCCGCCATAAGCTTTGGAATGCGAGTGCCACCGATCAGAGGAAGCCAATGTCACAGATGAAGACCAACGGGACCCAGACGCGCAGCTTCGGCCAGCGCATGAACGCGCTGTGGGAATATGCCAACCCGGTAAAATTCATGGCACTGTCAGGCAAAGTACTGCCTTGGATCGTCGGGCTTTGTGCGCTGACGCTGATCCCCGGCCTGATCTGGGGGTTCTTTTTCACCCCAGAGGCCGCAAATTTTGGCAATTCGGTCAAGATCATCTATGTGCATGTGCCGTCCGCCACGATGGCGATTAACATCTGGGTGATGATGCTGGTCACATCTTTGATCTGGCTGATCCGCCGCCACCATGTGTCCGCCTTGGCGGCCAAAGCAGCGGCGTTGATTGGCATGACCATGACGTTGATTGCGCTGATCACCGGGGCCGTTTGGGGCCAACCGATGTGGGGCACCTATTGGGCGTGGGATCCGCGCCTGACCTCGTTTTTGATTCTCTTCCTGTTTTACCTCGGCTACATGGCGCTTTGGGCCGCGATCGAGAACCCGGACACCGCCGCAGATCTGACGTCTGTTCTTTGTGTCGTCGGCTCGGTCTTTGCGCTGTTGTCCCGTTATGCGGTGAATTTCTGGAACCAGGGCTTGCATCAGGGGGCGTCTTTGTCGATGGATAAAGAAGAGCATGTTTCAAACGTGTATTGGCAACCGCTGGTCATGGCGATCATCGGCTTTGGCCTTTTGTTTGTGACCTTGCTGCTGATCCGCACCCGTACGGAAATACGCCGCCGCCGTCTGCATGCGCTGATGGCCCGTGAAAGGATGTCTGATGCTTGATCTTGGTAAATATGCGGACGCGATCCTGTGGTCCTGGGGGCTGACACTTTTGTTGTTGGCGGGTTTGACGCTGATGTCCCTTCGGGCCTCGCGCAAGGCAAAAGCAGACCTGAAGGCTGCGGAAGAAAGACGTAAAAATGGCTGACGAAAACGCACAAAAGAAAAAGATCTCGCCGCTGATGATCTTGCCGCCGGTGATCTTTCTGGCGCTGGCTGCGATGTTTATGTGGGGCATGGCCAAAGGCGGTGATCCCCGCGCGCTGCCGTCGACCCGCGAGGGGGGACTGGTGCCTGCGCTTAGCGTTGAGCCCTTGGGGCCGGGCGTCTCTTTCACCCATGATGACCTGACGGCGGACGGCGTGAAACTGGTGAATTTCTGGGCCAGCTGGTGCGCACCGTGTCGCGCCGAACATGCCCAATTGGAAACGATGGCCAAAGAGGGCATCACCATCTACGGCGTGAACTACAAAGACGAAGACATGAAGGCGCTGCGGTTCTTGGATGAACTGGGCAATCCTTATGCGGCGCTTATGGCGGATAAAAAAGGCCGCACCGGTCTGGATTGGGGCCTTTACGGCGTGCCGGAAACCTTTGTGATCGACAAAGACGGTGTGATCATCAAACGCTTTGCCGGGCCGATCACCGAAAGCGTGCTCGACAGTGTGATCCGCCCCGCGATTGCCGAAGCTGCTGCAAAGTAAGTTTCGCTGAGATTGGATGAGACGGGGGGCTGTGGGACTGCGCGGCCCCCCGTTTTCGTTTCAGGCTGTGGGTTTAAATCCGGTAACCGCCTGAGACTGTCAGCACTTCACCCGTGATGAACCCAGCCGCCTCGCTCAGCAGAAAACGCGCAGGGCCCGCAATGTCCGCAGGTACGCCGTTGCGCCCCAAAGCACTGTCATCGCGGATCAGCTTTTGCACATCGTCGGGGCGCGGTTTGTAGTCGCGTTCAATGGCGCCCGGCGCGATTGCATTCACCCGAATACCACGTGGTCCCAGCGCTTTGGCTTGGGATTTTGTCATCGCAACAAGTGCCGCTTTTGTCGCCGCATATACTCCGGCCTCAGCGGGCGGAGAGGCTGCGTTGATGGATGCGATGTTCAACACCGCAGATCCATCCGGCATATGGGGCAGGACGGCGGCCAAAAGGGCGGCAGGGGCGGTGACATTGGCCTGATAAAGTGCGGCGTGATCGGCGGGATCCACAACGTCGTGGGCGGTCTCGCGGACCACGCCCGCATTATTGACCAGAAAATCAATCTGCCTAAAGGAAGCTAAGGCGATTTTCATCACCTCTTCCGGTTCCTCAGCTTTGGTGAAATCCGCGCGGATCGCGAGGGACCCGGGATTGAACACCGTAAACAATTTGCCTGCTGTCTTGTCTGAGAAATAGGTGATGATCACATTGTGATCGCGCACCAGATCGTCGGCAATTGCACGCCCAATGCCGCGCCCACCACCGGTGATAAGAACTGTTTTCGTCATGTTTTCCTCCTGCTCGCGGCCGAACTTAACAGCAGCTGTAACAAGTGAAAACGCTTAAAAACGCGCCTCGAAAGGCGCGCTTTTCGATGTGTTGTGGGGCGTTTATGCCTTGGCGAGATTGCGCAGCACGTAATGCAGCACGCCGCCATTTTCCACATATTCAATCTCAACCTCGGTATCGATCCGGCATTTAATCTGGATCTCTTTCACCGTGCCATCCGAATATGTGATGGTGCAGGGCAGGATCGAGAGGGGCCTTAGATCGCCCGACAGGCCCGAGATTGACACCACCTCATCTCCGGTCAGCCCAAGGGTTTTGCGCGTGTCACCCGCGGTGAATTCAAACGGCACAACGCCCATGCCCACAAGGTTTGATCGGTGGATGCGTTCAAAGCTTTCGGCGATCACGGCCTTTACACCCAACAGATTGGTGCCCTTGGCCGCCCAATCGCGCGAGGATCCCGCACCGTATTGTTCGCCGCCAAAGACCACCAGCGGCACGCCCGCTTCTTGATAGGCCATGGATGCGTCATAGATGGACGCTTGCTGACCGTCCGGCCCTTTGGTGTAACCGCCTTCGACCCCGGGCAGCATCTCGTTTTTGATGCGAATATTGGCGAAGGTACCGCGCATCATCACCTCATGATTGCCGCGCCGCGACCCATAGGAGTTGAACTCGCGCGGGGTCACTTGCCGCTCGGTCAGATACTGACCGGCAGGGGAGGACACCGGGAAAGATCCGGCCGGTGAGATGTGGTCGGTGGTGATCATATCACCCAGAACGGCCAGAACGCGCGCGTCTTTGATGTCAGAAATCACGCCTGCTTCTTTGGACATGCCTTGGAAATAAGGTGGGTTCTGGATGTAGGTGGACGCGGTGGGCCAATCGTAGGTTGCATCGCCCGACGTTACAACCGAGCGCCATTTCTCATCCCCCTTAAAGACGTCAGCATATTTCGACTGAAACGCCTCGCGCGTGACGGTTTGTTCCACGATTTCAGCCACTTCTTGCGTGCTGGGCCAGATGTCTTTCAGAAAAACATCGTTGCCATCCTTGTCGTGTCCAAGCGCCTCTGTGGTCAGGTCGATGTCCATTGTGCCTGCCAAGGCGTAGGCGACCACCAAAGGCGGTGAAGCAAGGTAATTGGCGCGCACATCCGGTGAAATCCGCCCTTCAAAGTTGCGGTTGCCCGACAAAACGGCCGTCGCCACCAAATCCCCTTCGGCGATCGCCTCGGAAATCTCCGTCTGCAGCGGGCCTGAATTGCCGATGCAGGTGGTGCAGCCGTATCCCACGAGGTTAAAGCCGATTTTGTCCAAATCTTCCTGAAGGTTAGCGGCCTCAAGATAAGCGGACACCACCTGTGATCCCGGCGCGAGTGAGGTTTTTACCCAAGGCTTGCGGTTCAATCCAAGGGCGGCGGCTTTGCGTGCCACAAGCCCCGCGCCGATCATGACGTAAGGGTTCGAGGTGTTGGTGCAAGAGGTGATTGAGGCGATCACAACCTTGCCCGAACTCATTGTGTAGTCTTCGCCTTTAACGGCAACCTCTTTGCCCATCGGGCGTTTAAACGTCTCTTCCATCTCGTGGCGGAACGCCGCTTTGGCACCGGTCAGCGCGACAAAATCTTGCGGGCGTTTGGGGCCGGAAATCGCGGGCACAATGCTGCCCATGTCCAAGCTCAGCGTGTCGGTGTAAATCGGCGCATAATCCGCGTCGCGCCAGAACCCGTTTTTCTTGGCATAGGCCTCAACCAGCGCAATACGGGCCTCATCCCGGCCGGTGGTGCGCAGATAGCGCAGGGTTTCGCCGTCAATGGGGAAGAAGCCGCAGGTGGCGCCATATTCCGGGGCCATATTGGCGATTGTGGCCCGGTCGGCCAGCGGCAGCACGTCCAGCCCGCTTCCGTAAAACTCGACAAATTTACCCACCACGCCCTTTTCGCGCAGCATTTCGACGACTTTCAACACAAGGTCGGTGCCGGTGGTGCCTTCGACCATCGCGCCGGTCAGCTCAAACCCAACGACCTCTGGGATCAGCATGGAAATTGGCTGACCGAGCATCGCGGCCTCTGCCTCAATCCCACCAACGCCCCAGCCCAATACGGCCAAACCGTTGACCATTGTGGTGTGGCTGTCTGTGCCGACAAGCGTGTCAGGATAGGCGACCTCTTCCCCGTTTTGGTCCCTGTCGGTCCACACGGTCTGTGCGAGATATTCCAAGTTCACCTGATGGCAAATCCCGGTGCCGGGGGGCACAACACGGAAATTGTTAAAGGCGGATTGCCCCCATTTCAGGAACTGATACCGCTCCATATTGCGTTCATATTCGCGGTCCACATTCATCTGAAACGCGCGCGGATTGCCAAATTCGTCGATCATGACCGAGTGGTCAATGACCAGATCCACGGGATTGAGCGGGTTGATCAATTGCGCGTCGCCCCCCAACGCTTTGATGCCGTCCCGCATCGCGGCAAGGTCAACAACGGCCGGAACCCCGGTGAAATCCTGCATCAACACGCGGGCCGGACGATAGGCGATTTCGCGCGGGTTTTTCCCGCAGTTTTTGGCCCAATCGGCAAAGGCTTTGATGTCGTCCACACTGACCGTTCGCCCGCCATCTTCAAAGCGCAGCATGTTTTCCAACACCACCTTAAGGGCCGCGGGCAAGCGTGAGAAATCCCCCAGCCCGGCGGCTTGGGCGGCAGGGATCGAGTAATAAGCGATAGAAGATCCGCCAACCGACAGTGTTTTGCGTGTCTTGGTAGTGTCTGAACCTACGATAATGGTCATGGAATGGCTCCCTTTAGGACGGTGTCGGGGGTGGCTAATCGTAATTTTGTCTCAGATCCCTGTGCTGGGCAAGGAACGGGCAGGGCGTCTGGGTTAACAGATAGGGCGCCCGCCCGCGAAATGTAACACTTCCCTCGCAAAACGTTGATTGGCCTGTGCCCCTTGGCTGCGCTATCACGGGTGCAATCGAAGAAAGAGGTGACTTTATGCGGGCAATTCTTGGCGCAGCTATGGCATTTGCGGTGACGCTGAACATGACAGCGGGCGCAGCCGTGGCTAAAGAGCAATCTGTTGTTGTGGTGGAATTGTTCACCTCGCAAGGCTGTTCCTCTTGCCCGCCAGCGGATGAGTTGCTGACCGAAATGGCCAAGCATGACAACCTGTTGCCGCTCGCCTATCATGTGGATTACTGGGATTACATCGGCTGGAAAGATACTTTTGCCCGGCCCGAGTTCACCGACCGTCAAGAAGGCTATCGCCTTGCCGCACGCGCCCGCTATAAATATACGCCCCAGGTGATTGTTGGCGGCGTAAGCCACGCGGTTGGCAATCGCCCGATGGAAGTGTTTGATGCCCTCGATAAACACCGCGCCTTGATGGGGCAGGTGATGTTGTCGGTTGTGAATGGCACGGAATTGCGCGCCCAATCGGTCACACATAAATCAGCGCCCGCACCGATGGTGGCCCTATTGGTGCAGTTCAAACCGATGGAAGTGGTGAAAATCACCCGTGGCGAAAATGCCGGGAAAGAAATCGGCTATGCCAATATTGTGACCAGTCTGACCGCAATCGGCAGCTGGGACGGAGAGGGAGAGTTTGCAGTGAACTTGCCAGACCTAGGCACTGATGCTGCGGCAATTGTTCTGCAATCCATGACGTCAGAGGGATATCCCGGTGCGGTTCAGGCCGCGCTCCGCTTGCAATAACCTACAGATATTATCCTTAACTTTCAGAGATGTCCGGCGTTTCTTCGGGCATCTGCCAGCGATTATGGATCCAGAGAAACTGATCCATATTGGCGCGCACCCGTGCCTCAAGCCGGTCATTATATTCCTGCATCATTTTCTCGGGCGTGGAATGCTCAATCGGCGTTTCAAACACCACATCAAAATCCAACCCGTTTTCGCGGCGGATCCCAAAGGCAGGGAGAAAAAGCGCGTCATATTTCAACGCCATTTCCGCCAAGGCAAGCGTGGTCATTGCGGGTTTGCCAAAAAAGGTAAGCTCTGCCCCCTGTTCTTCGCGCTGATCGAGCAAAATTGCCAACAATCCGCCTTGTCGCAGATGTTTCACCATTTCGGCCATGCCACGGCGGGTTTGTTGAAAGGCGCGCCCTTCAAACCCCTCCATACGGCGTTTGTAGCTTTCGTTGAAATAGGCGTTGGCCATGGGGCGATATAAGGCGCCCGCCTTGAACCCGTTTTTGATGACAATAGCGCGCGCGGCATCATAGCTGCCGAAATGCGCCGAGAGCGCAATGATCGGGCGGCCAGCCTCCTTCGCCTTCATCAGGTCCGCAACGCCTGGCCCCTCCATTGGGGCATCACCGACACGGTCAAAAAACGCACGTTCCGACCACATTTCCGCAAGAAAACGCCCGGCATTCTTTGACACATCCACAACCAGTTTTTCGCGTTCCGCCTCGCTTAATTCTGGGCAGACCAGGTCGAGATTGCGGCGGATCCGTTTGTCATACCCGGCAATTGGGGCCACCACTCGGGCGGCCAACCAGCCCACAAAAGGGATGCGCAGCGAATAGGGCAACAGGCGCGGCAAATTCAGCACGCCGTTCACACCAAGATATTGCAGATAGGGGACCAGTCCCCGTTTTTCCTGCACCATGTCCTGCTCTCCTGTCGCTACGCGCTGATGGCTGGAAAACAGACATAGCCGCAGTCCGGCAGGGTCGCAAGAGCAAGGGTTATGCCTCGTCCTCAGCGATCAAAAGGATCTCGCCAGCGCCTTCCATTTCGCGAATGCGAGAGATGATGGTGTTCATGGCCGCCTCGCCATCGGACTCCTTGACCTTGCCCAGCGATTGGATTTCTTCGCGGATCTGTTCGGCCATGCGTTTGGACATGGCGCTGAGGATGAATTCTGCCACTTTTTCCAGGTCGCCGCTGGCTGCGGCCAGTGCGGTGATCAGCACCGCCTGATCGATGTCTTTGGTCACTTTTGGAATGTCGCGTGGATCAATCCGGCTTGGGATATTTGCGAATGTAAAGATGGCTTTGCGCACTTCTTCAGCAAAGACCTGATCGTCCTCTTGCAGACCGTTCAACACTTCGTCCCGCGTGGCGGCGGGCGAGAAGTTCAGGATTGCGCCGACCCGCTCTACGGGGCCTTCTTCAAAGGCGCTAACCGGTTGCGCATCCAATTGTTCTGCCAATGAGCGCCCGATTTTATCCACCACAAGCGGGTCGATATTGCCAGTCAGGGAAACGGCGTAGGCCACTTTGCGTGCCCGCGGGCCGGGCAAGCGCCCTAGCAATTCTGCGGCCACAGACACCTTTAACTTGGACAGCAAAACCGCCGCCACTTCGGTGCTTTCACTTTCCAAAACCGGCAACAATCGCATCGGATCGAGGCCAGAGATGGTTTCCCACGGGTTGCCCGTGACGCGCACGCCTGAATTTTTGCGCACCCGCGCGATCGTGGCCGGGTCAATCACCCCATCCAAGACATTTAGCGCCCCTTCAAGCCCGCCTGGAAATGTCAAACCAACGTCTTCGATTTCCGCTACAAATTCCTCGATCACGGCCGCCACGGTGGATTTATCGATCAACCGCATGTCCGACATCAGCTCAATCAGGTCGGTTTGCATGTTTTCGGGCAAATTTGCCAACGGCAATTCGGCGCCCTCGGACAGCAAAAGTCGGATAATGATCGCGGCTTTTTGCTTTTTGGATAAGATGCGCTGTGGCGATGAAAAGCGGCGGGAGCCAGACATGCCAAGCCCGCCAATATTGCCAATTTCACTGGGCAACATCACATCACTTTCCGCAGGCATCAAAGATGAGGACACATAGGACTCCGTTCACAGCACATCTCGGAAAATGCCATGGACGGAGTTAAAACATCGTGACCAAGACCGGGAGAAACGCAAAAAAGGCGAGGTTTCCCCCGCCTTTTTTATGAAATTTTTCACGAGCTTAGCCGCGCATGTCTTTTGCGCTTAGCTGTCGCCAAACACCCGCTTGAAAATCGTGTCCACATGTTTGGTGTGATAATCCATGTCAAACTTTTCGTTGATCGCCTCAGCGCCAAGTGCCTCGACCACGGCGTCATCCGCCAATAGCAATTCACGGAAATCAAGACGTTCTTCCCAGACTTTCAAGGCATTGCGCTGCACCATGGAATAGGCGTCTTCGCGCGATACACCTGCTTGGGTCAGGGCCAAAAGCACGCGTTGGCTCATCACCAGGCCTGGGAATTTATTCATGTTGTCCAACATGTTGTCAGGGAAGATCAACATCTTTTCGACAACACCGGCCAAACGGTGCAGGGCAAAGTCAAGCGTGATGGTTGCATCTGGGCCAATGGCGCGTTCAACGGAAGAATGCGAAATGTCACGCTCGTGCCACAGGGCGACGTTTTCCATCGCAGGCACCACAGCCATACGCACCAAACGGGCCAGACCGGTTAGGTTTTCGGTCAAAACCGGGTTCTTTTTGTGCGGCATCGCGGAGGAGCCTTTTTGACCCATTGAGAAAAACTCGGCCCCTTCCAGAACTTCGGTCCGTTGCATGTGGCGAATTTCAACGGCGATGTTCTCGATCGAGCTGGCAATCACACCCAGCGTGGCAAAAAACATGGCGTGACGGTCGCGCGGAATGACCTGTGTGCTGATCGGCTCTGGGCGCAGACCCAGCTGTGCGCAGACATGCTCTTCAACCGCCGGGTCGATATTGGCAAAGGTGCCAACCGCGCCGGAAATCGCACCTGTTGCAATTTCGAAACGCGCTTTTTCCAAACGGTTTTTGTTGCGATCCATTTCGGCGTAAAAACGCGCAAAAGTCAGACCCATAGTGGTGGGTTCCGCGTGAATGCCGTGGCTGCGGCCGACACGCACCGTGTCTTTATGTTCCATCGCGCGGGTTTTCAGCGCCGCCAGAACCCGGTCCATGCCGCCCAACAGAATGTCAGTTGCACGCACCATTTGTACGTTCAAACAAGTGTCCAACACATCCGAAGAGGTCATGCCCTGATGCACAAAACGTGCCTCGTCTGATCCGACATGTTCCGCGAGATGGGTTAGAAACGCGATCACGTCATGTTTGGTCACGGCTTCGATTTCATCAATGCGCGCCACGTCAAATTCAACGTCTTTGGCTTTCCACACCGCTTGGGCATTTTCGCGCGGGATCACGCCCAGATCAGCCATTGCATCACAGGCATGGGCTTCGATTTCATACCAGATTTTAAACTTGGTCTCAGGCGACCAAATGGCAACCATTTCGGGGCGGGAATAGCGTGGGATCATGTCACAGCCTTTTGAGTTGGAGGTCCGTTGCGCATCTCATAGACTGCGTTGATGCAGCAAACAAGGGAAGGGGCGCGCCGATGGGCCGGATTGCAGCAGTGTTAGCGCCTATGATGGTCAGTTTCCCCCTTTTTGCGCTGGCGGATGGCGGGTTTCGCCTGATGACAGGCGCCCTCATGTCGGGCCAAGAGATTCGCGCCACGCTCTCAGATGCAAAACTCCTTTATCTTAACACCTCCACAGGGGAGGAAAACGGCATCTGGCAAATGTTCCGCACAGATGGGCAAACGCTTTATGTCTCAGGGGAAGGCGGGGGCGGGCAAAGCTGGGGCTCATGGTTTGTGCAAGGTGATCAGTACTGTTCAACCTGGCCGCCCTCAACCCATGCCACCTGCTACGGCGTAACCCGTTCGGATGATCTGGTAGAGTTTCGTGGCGCCCAAGGCGACACCTATCTGGGAAGGCTCAAATGATCCGCGCCCTCGCCGATTTCCAAGGCCGCTGGCGCATGTCCCGCCGCATCGAAGACGCGCATGCCGGCAGCACTGGCCGCTTTGACGGCGTGGCGGTCTTTACTCCGGATGGTGCGGGCCTGATCTATAACGAAACAGGCGAGCTGCGCCTGCCTGTCGGCCCCAATGGTCAAACCGGGTTTCAAGCCACCCGTCGCTACCTTTGGCAACAAGATGACGACCCTGATGAGGGCGCGGTGTTGGTGCAATTTGCAGACGGTCGCGACTTTCACCGCATCAATCTGACCCAAGACGCCAGCACAGCCTTTCACGACTGTCCGCCCGATCAATATGAGGTGAGTTATTGCTTCACCCGGTGGCCCGACTGGCGCGCCACCTGGCGGGTTTGTGGCCCGCGTAAGAACTACATGATGTTCACCGATTACTCCCGGTGATCAACTCAACGCTCCGCGAGCAACTGCGCTTTTTCTTGTTCCAAATATCCCCGCCGGAGGCGCATATCACGGCTCGCACCCGCCTATGGATCAACCACCCGCACACCCTTGTCAGGATGCGCACGGTAATGGGCCAAGCGGCTCTCCAGATCGCCGAGATGCAGCTCCAACCGGTGCCCGTCTGGGTCCAGAAAATACACCGATGCCCCCTCGGATCTATTCTCTTTCCACAAGGGCGCCTGCACCGAAATTTCCCGCGAAAGCCGTTTAAAATCAGAAGGTTCACATGAAAACGCAATGTGGCTGCCATCGGCGCGCGGCGTGACCGTTTGCGCCCACTCCAAACACAGCCAAATGCTGCCAAGTTCGAGATAGACCAACCTGTCAGACCTGGCCCGCAGCACAGCCCCCAACAGATCCACATAAAACGCACAGGACCGGTCCAGATCAGAGACGGCAAGCGTGATGTGGTTCAATCCTGTGACCGCCATCCGCTTGCCGCTCCTTCTGTCTGCTCACCCTCAGCCTGTGGGGCCCGCTTCGGGACCTCCGTCTGTAGCGCTCTTTTAGAACGCCTGCTCGTGACCCTGTTGATAGTCTTTCACCAGATTGCCAAAACGGGTGTATTTCGCTTCAAACGACAGATCCACAATCCCAATGGGGCCGTGACGCTGCTTGCCCAAGATGACCTCAGCTTTGCCATACAGCGGTGCCATTTCCTCTTGCCACAGCGCAATCTTATCCAGTTCGTGATCGCCCGGCTTTTCACGCTCTTTATAATACTCTTCGCGGTACACAAACATCACCACGTCGGCATCCTGCTCAATCGAACCTGATTCCCGAAGGTCCGACAATTGCGGGCGTTTGTCGTCGCGGTTTTCCACCTGACGCGACAACTGCGACAGGGCAATGACCGGGATGTTCAGCTCTTTCGCAATCGCCTTCATGCCCATCGAAATCTCGCCGATTTCATTGACCCGGTTTTCCGCAGTCCCACGACACAGTTGCAGATAGTCGATGATCAGCACATCAAGCCCATGGGTCCGCTTCAGCCGCCGCGCACGGGCCGCCAATTGTGAAATGGGCAAGGCCGGGGTGTCGTCGATATAAAGCGGGCAAGCCTCCAGATCTTTGGCCGCCTGAACCAGCCGCCGAAACTCGCTTTCATCCATATCCCCTTGGCGGATTTTATGGGATGAAATCTCAGCCGCTTCTGCCAAAATCCGGCTGGCCAACTGCTCTGCCGACATCTCAAGCGAGAAGAACCCAACCACGCCGCCATCCACAGCACCCTCAGTCCCGTCCGGCTTTAGCCCGCGCTTATACGCTTTGGCCACGTTGAACGCGATGTTGGTCGCAAGCGAGGTTTTCCCCATCGACGGGCGCCCCGCCAGAATGATCAAATCCGACGGGTGCAAGCCGCCCATTTTCTTATCAAGATCAATCAGCCCGGTGGACACACCGGCCATGCCGCCGCCACGCTCATAGGCGGCATTGGCGTTTTGCACCGCGCCTGTGACCGCCTTTAGAAACGACTGAAACCCGGTGTCCGCTTGTCCCGCTTCACCAAGTTTATAAAGCTGCTGCTCGGCCTCGACGATCTGCTCTTTTGGTTCGGATGAAATATCAACCTTGGCCGCTTTGGCGGAAATGTCTTCGCCCAGCCGGATCAGCTCGCGTCGGATCGCCAGATCATAAATCATCTGTGCATAATCGCGCGCCGCAAAGGAAGATATGGCCGCCCCTGCTAGCCGCGCCAAATAGGCCGCCCCGCCCAACTCTTTCAAGCCCTCATCGTCTTCCATAAACGCCTTCAGCGTCACAGGGCTCGCCAAAGCATTCTTGGCAATGCGCGCGGCTGCAATTTCGTAAATCCGCTGATGCACCGGCTCATAAAAATGTGTGGCGGTGATGATCGAGGCGACCCGATCGTAAACATCATTGTTGGTCAGGATCGCACCCAAAAGCTGCTGTTCAGCTTCGATGTGATGCGGCAGGATCCCCTGCATCGTATCATTCAACGCGCCATTGTCGCTTGGCGCCGGAAGATTGCCCGGAATGGTGCTGATCTCGTTCATGTCCTGTGTCCCCTTAAGCGGGCGTTTTACCTTTGAACCGGGGTTCAAAGCAAAATGTATGTTTCTGTGGTTATCTTGTGGATAAGTCAGAAATCACACGGGATCCTACCAGATTTGGTAGGATCCCGCAAAATGGTACCTAACAGTGGTGGGCTGGATCAGCTTTCCATGCGTGCTTTTTGCCATGTCCGGGGGTCTTTTAAGAACCGTTCCACCTCGTCCAAAGTCTCAGTTGAGAACGCGCCTTGCGCCTTGGCTTCCGCCAGAACATCCCACCACGTGCACAGGTGAATAAGCTGAACGCCATGATCTGACAGCGTTTTTTCCGTCTCTGGAAAGATGTCGTAATAGAACACCACGGCGGTGGCCCCACAGGTGGCCCCGGTGTCGCGAATCGCATCCACAAATGACAGTTTGGATCCGCCATCGGTGGTCAGATCCTCAACCAACAGCACCCGTTCCCCTTCCGACATCGCGCCTTCGATGCGGGCGTTTTTGCCGTAGCCTTTTGGCTTTTTGCGCACGTAAGTCATCGGCAACGCCAGACGTTCCGCGACCCAGGCCGAAAATGGGATGCCCGCGGTTTCGCCACCGGCAATATTGTCAAACGCCTCAAACCCGGCTTCGCGCATAATGGTTGCGGCCATGAAATCCATCAGGGTCGAGCGAATGCGCGGATAAGAAATCAGCTTGCGACAATCAATATAGCTGGGGGACGGCAGGCCAGAAGCCAGCGTGAACGGCTCATCCGTGTTGAAATTCACAGCGCCAATTTCCAGAAGCATCCGGGCGGTGAGGCGGGCAATTTCTTCTTTGGCGGGGAAGGTGGATGGGATCATGGGGCAGCTCCTTTGATGCGTGTCTTGGGTGCGGGTCGTCGGCGTAGGGTGTCGTGTGCGTTGGGCAGAGGGCAGCGCCATGCCCAATCGCGTGGTCTTAAGCGGTCACAGACCAATGCAGCGGGAAACCGGGGTCAAACACGGTGATTGGCCCCTCTGCACTGTCGATTTTGGCGGGATACGCCACGGGGTCGCCTTTGGTTAGCGTGATGATCGCGTCATTGGCGGGCAGGTCGTAAAACGCAGGGCCATTCAAAGACGCAAATGCCTCAAGCTTGTCCAGCGCTTGGGCCGCCTCAAACACTTCCGCCAAGCACGACATGGTGTTGGTTGCGGTGAAACACCCCGCACAGCCACAGGCGCTTTCCTTGTTCGGATCGGTGTGCGGCGCGCTGTCTGTGCCAAGGAAAAACGTGGCCTCCCCAGAGGTAGCGGCATCGACCAAAGCCAAGCGATGCTCCTCACGTTTGGCGACAGGCAGGCAGTAGTAATGCGGTTTGATCCCGCCAACCAGAATGTGGTTGCGGTTGATGATCAGGTGATGCGTGGTGATTGTCGCGCCAAGCGTGTCGCCGCCGGAGCGCGCGTAATCGACGCCGTTTTTGGTGGTGATATGCTCCATCACGACACGTAAATTCGGATGCGCGCGGCGAATGGGATCCAGCACGCGGTCAATAAACACAGCTTCGCGGTCAAAGATGTCGATGTCCGCATCGGTGACTTCGCCGTGCACGCAAAGCGGTAGGCCAATCTCAGCCATTTTCTCAAACACCGGGGCAACTTTATCAAAGTCACGCACGCCGGAGTTGGAGTTTGTGGTGGCACCAGCGGGGTAAAGCTTCACCGCTTTGACCAGACCCGACGCATGGGCGCGGGCCACATCTTCAGGATCGGTCCCTTCGGTCAGATACAGCACCATCAGCGGATCAAATGTCATGCCGTCGGGCAGGGCCGCCATGATCCGGCTGTGATAAGCGCGGGCATCCTCAGAGGTCACCACGGGGGGAATAAGGTTGGGCATAATGATCCCACGGCCAAAATGGCGCGCGGTTTCGGGCAGGACGGCTTTCAGCACCTCGCCATCGCGCAGGTGCAGGTGCCAGTCATCAGGGCGGCGGAGTGTCAAAGTTTGGGTCATCGGGACAGTGATTAGACCAAGCCCGGTTTTTAGAAAAGAGCTTTGTTGCCTTAAGTCTCGCGAAGGATGGCGGCAAAGGGCTCAAGCACATCAAACTCCGCTTCATTCGGGCGGGGGGTCAGACCCAATCCGGAAAAGAGCCCTTGCCGACGGGCCCGCCGTTCGGTGGGCAAAAGACAGACATGGGTCACCTCGCGGGTGCGAAAGAACCTGGGGTCTGATTGAATGACCTGCGGCAGGCGGGATTTTTCAAACACACGGGACCGCAGGGTTTTAAGCACAACCTTATGCGCGTCGCCTATTCGCATGTCAGGGTCGTCACATAACAGCAGCGCGCTGCGCAATTCCGCCTCGCGTTTGCGCAGGCGGGCAATTTGGGCGCGGATATCCGCCAGTTCATCGGCCGGGTGAAGGGGCAGCAAGGGGCCGGCCGGCCCGGTTTGGGCAATCGGCGTTCCGCTTAATGTATGTCGAATCTGTTCCATAGGGCCACAATGCGGCCATATCGGTTAACGAGCGGTTACGCGCCGCAACCTCAGGCGTCTTCCAACACCTTATTGGCCTGGTCCAATGCGCGGCGAAACCGGGGGGCTGACCAATGGCTGGTCACATAGCGTGTCAAAGCCGCGACACGTTTTGGGTGTGTGCTGACATTGATCCGGTCGAGGATGACGCGCAGATAAGGCAGGTGTTTTCGCCGGGCGCGCAGGGCCTGAAACAGGCTGATACGGTCCAGTTCACCCCTTGCTGCCTGGGTGATCAAACCGGGCAGAACGCCCATCGACCACAGTTCCGTTTCTATATATTGACCCATGCGCGGGCAGGGGATGTGGTGGGTATTGTCGCCGGAAAACAGGCTGGCGTGCATGTAATCGTCCACAACGGCCGGGTTAAACAGCAGGTAAACCGCATCGGCGGCTTCGATCATATCCGGGGCATACCCATAACGATCAGTAAAATCGGCGCGGCGCATTTCAGGGAAGCGGCGGTCCCAGCCCGCTCGCGCGGTGTCGAGCGTGGCCTGTGCGCCGATCGCAATCACCTTGGCGCCGGGTGCCGCCACCGAAAAAGCCGCAGCGCCATAGCCGCACATGCCCGCACCATAAAACACCACTTGGTCGTATTCTTCAAAAAAGCCATCATCCACCAGCCGGTCAAAATAGGCATAGACCGCATCGTCACGGAACCATGTCTCTTTATGGGCCATGATGCAAAGATTGGACCAACCGGTGTCGCCCTCTTCGGACCCGTCCACAAGCGACCAGCCCAGCGGCGTGTGGTTGGCGCCTTTGCGGATGGTGTCGATGGTTTCGAAAGTGACGATCAGGGTGGGGCCCGCGTCTGTTAAAATCGCCGAGTGATCCTCGCCAAGGTTTTCAAAATAGCCACGCTCTTCGCCCATATCATCAATCGCGTGAAGCCAGTCGTATTGCTTGGCTTCGGTCAGATCAAAGCGGTGCTCTTCAATCAACGTATCATCTTGCATATTGGTACTCTAACACTCGTTACATACTATGTTCTATTGTGCAGATGATTTCTGGCAAGATTGCGTGTGTAATGAGGCAAAAACGTGATCTTCTTGGATGACAAACGGAGACTGTTGACGGGCGGGAACTAATCCTTGGGGCGATGTTGTTTTTGTGCGTGTTTCAGTAACATCTTGGCCGCGTCGATTGGCAAAGCTCGTGCCGGGGGGGTCATCATCAAACGGCCCATTAAGGCACGGTAAGATTCGTCGTCCATCAATGCCTCGAACTGGGTATGGCGCCACGCCACCGCGTTTTCATGCAACTCAGCCAGCTCCGCATCCCCGCGCAACCGGTCCAAATGCGCATCCCGCAGCCCGTCACAGGCGCGAATACTGGTGTCTTCGACCTCGGCCCAATTGCGCTCGGTCCAATAATCCATGCCCATTGGTTCTGACGTGCGATTGACCCGGCCTCGGGCGCGCTTGAGCAGGTAACTTTCCATCGCGCCAAGGGCGTAGTGATTAAGCTGCACCAATCCGTAATTCTCGCGCCCAAAGGGCGAAAAGATCTGTCCTTTGCGAAACCGTGCCTCAAGCGCGCGACCGTGGCCGTCAAACCATTGGGTCTGCTCCACCTTGCCCTCAACGGGCGCGCGGGGGCGGTGCACACCCAGCTTTTTATAAGCGCCGTTGTTGCGGTAAAGCGTCTTGAACATGAAGGCACGCCACGGCCAATACATCACGGGGGGCGCGGCGCGGGTGAAGGTCTCGGTCACCGGGCGGTCATGGTATTGCACCACGCCGCCATTGCCAAACAGCCGCCAGGTCATCGTGATGGCATCGGCCTCCGGCAGCGCCGCCATCAGCGCCGCCAATGTGTGGTCGCCCACCTGCACATTCACAAACTCATCCACATCCAGCGTCATCAGCCAATCGGCCTCGCGCACCAACGGGTGTTTGTCGGCGGTCTTAAATCCGGTCCATTGCACGCCTGCCTGATCGTAAGGGCCATCATTGCGCAGATGCACCAGTTCGCCCATTGCCTGCAACCGATCCAGCATCTGATCGGTGCCATCATCGCAATCATTGGACAGCACCAGAAAATCGGTAAACCCCACGCCCTTGTGATGGGCCAGCCATTCCAACAGGAACGCCCCTTCGTTTTTCACACAGGTCACGGCGGTGATGCGCATTACTCGTTCCTCTTGGTCCGGCATAGATCCGGTTGCGGCCTCTTGGGGCGATGCCCCGAGCCTTGTTCTTTATGACTTTATAAGTGTCAGAGCGCGCCAGTTCCGTCAACGCGCGGGGATTGCCCATCGTCTATCGCCGTGCCCTTGTCGCTCACCTGAAACAGCTTATCTCATTCCACCGCCTGCTGCGATCTTTCACCATGGCTTTTCCAAATCGCTTCAGCGGACGACATCACACAGTCTTTCCTGATTTTGCCATCTGCGCCCCGACAGGCATTTTTCAAAACAAGTTCAAAATACACCTCACTCGTATCTTTAATCACAGGGCCGGTGGGTGAATTTTCAGCGAAATCATATTGCGTAACATTTGGATCAAGAGCAAATGAAGACGGTATTAGCAGATCAAGGCATTCGTGCACGGTGAGCTCTGACAGATCAGCAATATAAGCGCCAATATATCCCACGATGGTTTGCTGGTTAGATTGGAGCATCCGCCCGTAACAACCAGGAAAGCCCGTGTTTAAGTGGCGATCTTCCATCTGTTTCCACAAAGTATTTTGCGCCCCGAAAACACTCTTCTGCAAGGACACTCCATTTGGCGTTACACTCACCAAGTTCTCAGAGGCTTTCGTTAAGTTCATGAAAACGTAATTGCTTGCTGGCGCAATCTTGCCCTCTCTGGCCCAGTCTTCTGGACTTACAGCCAAGTCAAATGCCGCCCCGGAAAGACGCGCCGCCTCTGAAACACGCGCTGCAACTTGAAACGACGACCGATGAGGCGTGTCTTCTAACAGTTGAAAAATAATGGGGCTTTCCCACTGCACGACATAATCCGGGTTTGCCGCGTTTATGCCAAATCGATTTTTCGGATAGAAATAGTTTAGGTAGGTCCTGCGCAGATATCGGCGTTGAAAAAACACCCCCACTTATCAGTGCAACACACAACCACTTCATCAGTTTTGACCCGCCGTTCGCAAACACACGACTTAGCTTCATCTTTGTTCAACTCCTATCTCACCGATTTGCGCCATTGGTCGGCATTGCAATGGGGGCTCAATCTATGGGCGACAATAGTCATCATGCGGCGTTTCTCAATCCGCTTCCTTATTGCGCGCAGCAGTGGTGCCAATACGCAAGCTTCGGATCGTCGCGCCGCAGGTGCCCCACTAGTCTCTCCTAGAACGTGTCGCGTTCAATCTGAACCAAAAACGCCGTAGGAAAGGAGAGACCAAATGCCGATCAAAGCCATCCCATATGACCAAAGCTTCATGGATCAATTGCGCCCCGCTGGCGTGGACGCTTACGGAAATGCCCCAGAACGCCAGATCTCAGATGGGGGCGGCAACCCCTGCCGGTCCTGCCTGCACGACATCCCCAAAGGGGAAGAAATGTTGGTGGTCTCCGCATGCCCGTTTCCCGAACCGCAACCCTATGCCGAAACCGGCCCGGTGTTTTTCTGCGCAGAGAACTGCACCCCGTGGCAAGGTGCGGGCCTGCCGCCGGTGTTAAACGGACGGGCGGATGCGCTGATCAAAGGCTACGGCGCGGATCATCGGATCCTTTACGGCACCGGGGCCATTGTGCCGGTGCCACAGATTGCCGCCACTTGCGAAACCCTGTTTGATACCCCAGATGTAGCGTTCATTGATGTGCGATCATCGAAAAACAATTGTTTTACCTTCAGGATCCTCCGTGACAGTTCCAGTGACAACACCCCCCAACGGCTTCGATAAAATCCCCGAACTGGCGCTTGCCTGGCAGCAATCTGGCCGTCGCGTGGCGATTGCAACAGTCGTGGCCACCTGGGGCAGCGCCCCGCGCCCGGTGGGCAGCCAGATGCTGGTGTCAGATCGGGGCGAAATCGAAGGATCGGTGTCGGGCGGCTGTGTCGAAGGCGCGGTGGTGATCGCGGCAGAAGAGGCACTTAGCGATGGGCGATGTCAGCTGATGACCTTTGGCGTCTCGGGCGAGGATGCGTTTTCCGCAGGGCTGGCCTGTGGCGGTGAAATCCGCGTGTTGGTGGAACCTGTGGGCGCGGATATAGGAGCCGGGCAGGGTGGCGGACAGGGTGTGCCGCTTGACATGCTCTCTGATCTCGTCGCTCACCGCGCGGCGCGTCAGCCGGTGATCACTGCGCTGAACACGCAGGATTGGTCCCGCGAACTGCGCATAGCAGACGGTGAAACAAACAGCGAAGATACCGGCCTTCAGGGCAACCTCTTCCTGCACCGCCACACTCCGCCCCTCCGCCTGATTGTCGT
>ATLU01000131.1_pt1 | contig 25059 bp, 34 predicted proteins | sample 178751 | NCBI WGS metagenome assembly ATLU01 (sample SAMN02211837, study PRJNA209200) | bioreactor metagenome | isolation source: day 23 sample from continuous culture bioreactor inoculated with sediment... | place: Germany: Wadden Sea | collected 2011
TAAATATGGCCAACCAGAGAATTCGTATTCGACTCAAGGCGTTCGATCACCGTTTGATCGATCAGTCTGCACGTGAGATTGTCGATACAGCAAAACGTACCGGTGCGCAGGTTCATGGACCCATTCCGTTGCCCACGAAAAAGGAACGGTTTACAGTCCTGATATCACCGCATGTCAATAAAGATGCGCGAGATCAATATGAGATTCGTACGCATAAGCGTCTTATGGATATCGTTGATCCTACGGACAAGACGGTTGATGCGCTGATGAAGTTGGATCTGGCGGCAGGTGTTGACGTTCAGATTAAACTGAACTGAGGTAAAGACGATGCTAGGAATTGTAGGACGTAAAGTCGGCATGACTCGGGTATTTACCGAAGAGGGAGTATCTGTGCCTGTTACCGTAATTGAGGTTGAACCTAATAGGGTGACCCAGTTACGTACAATTGAAAACGATGGCTACAATGCTATTCAGATTACGGCTGGCTCTCGCAAGGCTTCTCATGTCAATAAGCCCGAAGCAGGACATCTGGCAAAAGCAGGTGTCGAAGCGGGTCGTGGGATGTGGGAATTTCGATTGGCTGATGGTGAAGGCGAAGACATTCAAGTCGGCGGTGAAATTAAAGTCGATATGTTTGAGGCCGGACAGATAGTAGATGTTCGAGGCACAACGATCGGTAAGGGTTTCCAGGGTGGTGTCAAGCGACACGGCTTTAAAATGCAAGATGCTACGCATGGTAACTCACTGTCTCATCGTGCGCCTGGTTCAATCGGGCAATGTCAGACACCGGGTCGCGTGTTTAAAGGCAAAAAAATGGCAGGTCACATGGGTAATGTGAAACGCTCAATCCAGAATCTACAGGTTGTCAGAGTAGATGCAGAGCGCAATCTATTGCTCGTAAGAGGAGCTGTTCCGGGTTCTCGTGGTGGTGATGTGATTATCACTCCCGCCATCAAGATGCTGAACAAGGGGTAATAAAGTAATGGACCTCAATGTGCAGGCAGGCAATGGCAAATCAGAGACAATCAGTGTCTCAGATACTGTATTTGCTGCCGATTATAACGAAGCGTTGATTCATCAGGTGGTCACGGCCTATATGGCTGCGGCTCGTGCTGGAACCAAGGCAACTAAGAGTCGTTCCGATGTTAGTGGTGGTGGTATTAAGCCTTTCCGTCAGAAAGGCACTGGGCGTGCGCGTGCAGGTACTATTCGAAGCCCTATCTGGCGTTCGGGTGGTATGACTTTCGCTGCCCGTCCCCGGGACTATTCGCAAAAAGTAAATCGCAAAATGTATCGCGGTGCCCTCAGGTCAATTTTATCTGAGCTGTTGCGGACGGAGCGAATGGTGGTTGTCTCAGATTTTGTCGTTGAGTCACCAAAAACCAAACAACTCGTTGCAAAATTGAATGATCTGGGAATGAAAGAGGTTTTGATTGTGGCATCTCAGCCGGATGAAAACCTCTATCTTGCATCACGCAACGTATATGGTGTGGATGTGTGTGATGTGCGCGAAGTGGACCCGGTTAGCTTGATTGGTTTTGATAAGATTGTTATCACCTCCGAATCACTGAAGCAGTTGGAGGAGAGCCTGTCATGAATAAAGAGCGCTTGATGCAGGTACTGCTTGGCCCTGTTGTCTCTGAAAAGAGCACCATAGCGGCCGATCTTAATCGCCAGTTTGTCTTTAAGGTTGTTCCCGACGCGACAAAACCTGAGATTAAAAAAGCAGTAGAAATGATGTTTGATGTCAATGTTGAGAACGTTAGAGTTGTCAATATTAAAGGCAAAAGCAAACGTTTCGGTCAGATTAAAGGTCGTCGTAACGGCGTTCGCAAGGCATATATACGTCTTGCCGAGGGCAGTGATATCGACTTCGGTGCGGGCGCCTAACCGGCCCTTTATCGCAACGAATAGAGCGGAATTAAGAGTATGGCAATTGTAAAAACCAGACCAACTTCAGCAGGTCGCCGGTTTGTGGTTAAGATCGTTAACCCTGAACTGCATAAGGGAGCTCCTTATGAGTCTCTGCTGGAGAAAAAGAGCAAAAATGGCGGCCGAAATAATAATGGACGCATAACTGCGCGCCATCATGGTGGCGGCCATAAGCAGCGCTATCGCGTGATTGATTTTAAGCGCGATAAAGATGGTGTTCCAGGTGTTGTCGAGCGTTTGGAGTATGATCCCAACCGTACGGCGAATATTGCGCTGATCAAATATATGGATGGTGAACGTCGCTACATCATAGCGCCGAAGGGTCTGGTTGCAGGAGACCCGGTAATGTCTGGAGAAGATTCGGCCATTAAGATCGGTAATTGTCTCCCGTTGAGAAATATTCCAGTGGGTACCAACGTTCACTGCATTGAAATGAAGTTAGGCAAGGGTGCGCAGATTGCGCGTTCTGCAGGAACTTCTGCACAATTAGTTGCACGAGAGGGAGAATATGCTACCCTGCGCCTCCGCTCAGGTGAGATGCGTAAAATCCGCAGTGAATGTCGAGCCACGATTGGCGAGGCGGGCAACAGCGAGCACAGCCTCCGCAAGCTTGGCAAGGCGGGTGCCTCCAGATGGCGTGGTGTACGGCCAACTGTTCGCGGTGTCGCCATGAACCCAGTTGATCATCCGCATGGTGGTGGTGAGGGTAGAACCTCTGGTGGGCGTCATCCTTGTAGTCCTTGGGGTGTTCCCACAAAGGGTTACAAGACGCGTACTAATAAACGTACCGATAAGATGATTGTGCGTCGGCGCAATCGCAAGTAAATGGAACTGAGGTAATCTAAAGTGCCACGTTCAATTAAAAAAGGCCCATTCGTTGATCACCATCTGGTGAAAAAAGTTGACGAAGCAGTGGCAAGTAACAGCAAACGTCCGATTAAAACCTGGTCTCGTCGATCTATGGTATTGCCGGACATGATTGGTTTGACAATTGCTGTCTATAACGGGCGCCAACATATTCCAGTGCTTGTCACTGAAAATATGATTGGCCACAAGCTTGGTGAGTTTGCATTGACTCGGACATTCCGTGGTCATGCGGCTGACAAGAAAACGAAACGATAAACGGGGTAAAACCATGCAGGCTGCTGCTAAATTGCGTTTTGCGCGTATTTCGGCCCAGAAGGGTCGTCTGGTCGCTGATCAGATTAGGGGGCTGCCTGTAGAGCAGGCTCTAGATATCCTTACCTTCAGTAACAAGAAGGGCGCTGACCTAATGAAAAAGTTGCTGGACTCGGCTATTGCGAATGCCGAGAACAATGAGGGCGCGGATATTGATGAGTTGAAGGTTGACTCCGTCATGGTCGATGAAGGTCCGACAATGAAACGGATCAGAGCGCGAGCTAAGGGTCGTGCGGCCCGTATTTTAAAGCGTACCAGTCACTTTACTGTGATTGTGTCGGACAAGTAAGGCAAAGTTATGGGTCAGAAAGTACATCCAATTGGAATTCGTCTTGGCATTGTCAAGCAATGGACGTCGAAGTGGTATGCCGACTCCAAAGACTACGCCGATATGCTAAACACCGACTTAGAGGTGCGTGATTACCTGAAAAAGCGTCTCTCTCAGGCATCTGTCAGTCGCATTCAGATTGATCGTCCTGCTAAGAATGCCCATGTAACAATTCACTCGGCACGCCCTGGAATTGTGATTGGAAAGAAGGGTGAAGACATCAATTCACTTCGTGAAGAAGTGTCCAAGCGCATGGGTATTCCTGCACACATTAGTGTAGAAGAGATCCGTAAGCCTGAGCTTGATGCCCAGTTAGTAGCTGAAGGTATTACCCAGCAACTTGAGCGCCGCGTGATGTTCAGACGTGCAATGAAACGTTCTGTCCAAACGGCGATGCGACTCGGTGCTGGTGGTATCAAGGTAAATATTTCTGGTCGCTTGAATGGCGCCGAGATCGCGCGAAACGAATGGTACCGTGAGGGTCGTGTTCCTTTGCATACCTTGCGTGCGGATATCGACTATGGCTTTGCTGAAGCCAAAACAACCTATGGCATCATTGGTGTGAAAGTATGGATTTTCAAGGGTGAAGTCTTTGGTGACGAAGCCCCTGAAGATACAGCGCCTAAAGCGCCGCGTCGCAAAGCACCGCGTAAGAAGGATTAAGTCATGTTATTGCCAAAGCGGACTAAATTCCGTAAACAGATGAAAGGCCGCAATCGCGGCTTGGCGAACCGAGGTAATAAGGTTAGCTTCGGTGAATTTGGACTTCAGGCTGTTGATCGTGGACGCATGACGTCACGTCAAATTGAAGCTGCACGTCGGACGATTACCCGTACAGCAAAGCGTGGCGGAAAAATGTGGATCCGCGTTTTTCCTGATAAGCCAATCACCAAGAAGCCCCTGGAAGTTCGTCAGGGTAAAGGTAAGGGTAACGTAGAATACTGGGTGGCATTGATTCAGCCAGGTCGCGTACTGTATGAGATTGAAGGTGTCTCAGAGGAACTTGCTCGTGAAGCGTTCCAACTGGCAGCTGCAAAATTGCCGTTCAAGACCGCCTTCATTAAACGGACGGTAATGTAATGAGTGCGAATGAACTACGTCAAAAAGCTTCTTCAGAACTAGAAGGAGTATTGTTAGATCTGCGTAAAGAGCAGTTCAATCTTCGTATGCAGCAAGGCACTGGCCAGCTCTCTCGTCCGTCTGAAATGCGGCGTGTAAGAAAAGAGATTGCGCGAGTAAAGACTTTGCTTAATGAGAAAAAAGCAGGTGGAGCATCATGAGCGAGCAGGACAATAGCAATCGCACGCTCGAAGGCCGTGTTGTCAGTGACAAAATGGACAAGAGTATTACGGTTCTAGTAGAGCGTAAGGTTAAACACCCTATTTATGGTAAATTCATTCGGCGTTCTACAAAAGTACATGCCCATGATGAAACCAATGAGTGTGGTATCGGCGATTTAGTGGTGGTGGAACAGTGCCGCCCGCTCTCAAAGAGCAAAACCTGGCGTCTGGTCAAGGTTGTCAATAAGGCATCCTGAATTAGGCCCGGCAAATCGTACGATTTCGGAATAGTGATTTTTTAATTGGAATAGACCAATGATCCAGATGCAGACAATGCTGAACGTCGCCGATAACAGTGGCGCAAAGCGAGTCCAGTGCATAAAGGTGCTGGGCGGATCACACCGTCGCTATGCTGGCATCGGGGATATTATTAAAGTAAGCGTCAAAGACGCTATCCCCCGCGGCAAAGTTAAGAAAGGTGATGTATATAACGCTGTAGTTGTTCGTACCAGGAAGGGCGTTAGGCGTCCGGATGGGTCACTGATTCGCTTTGATGGCAATGCAGCCGTCTTGCTGAACACACAACTGCAGCCAATCGGCACCCGAATTTTTGGGCCGGTTACCCGTGAACTGCGCAGCGAGCGATTCATGAAAATCATCTCGCTCGCTCCTGAAGTACTCTAAGGGGTATATCATGGCATTGCGTAAGATCAAGAAAGGTGATCAAGTCGTCGTCCTGGCCGGTAAAGATAAAGGCAAGCAGGGCACCGTTCTGCGGGTGATTGACGAAAAGATCATTGTAGAAAATATCAATATAGTGAAAAAGCACACCAAAGCTAACCCCTCCAAGGGTGAGCAGGGCGGTATTCTTGATAAAGAGATGCCCATCGATGCTTCTAATGTTGCAATTTATAACCCGAATACAGGTAAGGCTGACCGGGTTGGAATTAAATCCTTAGAAGATGGTCGCAAGGTGCGCTATTTCAAATCTAACGGCGAAGTCGTGGATATCTGAGGCGGATAGAAAGATGGCAAGATTACAACAGATCTACCGCGACGAACTCGTGGGCAAGCTGAAAGACAAATTAAGCTTTAAGAGTGTGATGGAAGTTCCGCGGATTACCAAGATCACACTTAATATGGGTGTTGGTGAAGCCCTTGGGGACAAAAAGGTACTCGAATTTGCTGTCAGTGATATGGAGAAAATCGCTGGACAGAAGGCTGTGGTAACCATGGCCCGCAAGTCGGTTGCTGGCTTCAAGGTACGTGAAGGATGGCCAATAGGCTGTAAGGTCACTCTTCGTCGTGACCGTATGTATGAATTCCTGGATCGTCTGATTAACGTTGCTATACCACGAATCAGAGATTTTCGTGGTCTGAATCCCAAGTCATTTGATGGTCGTGGTAACTACAGCATGGGTGTAAAGGAGCAGATAATGTTCCCGGAAATTGACTTTGATAAAGTTGATACGCTTCGTGGTCTGGATATTATCATCACCACCAGTGCAAAAAATGATGCGGAAGGTCGTGCGCTGTTGGAAGCATTCAACTTTCCTTTCAAGAACTGAAATAGAGCAGAATCGTCATGGCAAAAAAGAGCATGATCGCGCGTGAAGTAAAACGTGCAAAACTGGTTGATAAATTCGCTGCAAAGCGGAATGAACTTAAGGCAGTCATTAATAGCCCTAGCAGTAGTGCTGAGCAGGTTGATGAGGCTGTATTGAAGCTCCAGAAAATGCCACGTGATGCGAGCCGTGCCCGTCAGCGTAATCGCTGCCGTGTAACGGGACGTCCACACGGCGTTTACCGTAAATTTGGCTTGTGTCGCAACAAACTACGCGAAGCAGCTATGCGCGGTGACGTTCCAGGGCTTGTAAAAGCCAGCTGGTAATGTAAAATACGGCACCCTTTGCCGGGTGCTATTGCCATTCGGCAGTTTTTTGTTCAATCGTTTGGGTATCGTTCCTGCTAGCAGGTGGCTGACCCTGAGGATTTAAAAATGAGTATGTCTGATCCGATCGCGGATATGCTGACGCGTATTCGTAATGGTCAACAAGTTTCCAAGACGGCTGTTTCTATGCCATCTTCTAAGAAAAAAGTAGCTGTTGCACAGTTGCTTTTGGATGAAGGCTATATTTCTGGTTTCAATGTTGAAGCTAAAGACAATAAGCCAACCCTCCAGATAGATTTGAAATATTTCCAGGGTAAGCCTGTAATCGAACTCATCCAGCGGGTAAGTCGACCAGGTTTGCGCATCTATAAGGGAAATAAAGAAATCCCTAAAGTTAGAGGCGGGCTGGGTGTGGCTATAATCTCAACTTCTAAAGGTTTGATGACTGATCGCGCGGCCCGTTCTAACGGGCAGGGCGGCGAAGTCGTCGCCTATGTGGCCTAAGGGGAGAGATTAAAATGTCTCGTGTTGCAAAGAATCCGATAACAGTACCTTCAGGCGTGGATGTAAAGCTCAATGGGGCTGAGCTGACCGTTAAGGGTACCAAGGGAACCATGACGCTTGGCCTGCATGAATTTGTCACGCTAAAGAATGATGGTGATAACGTGCTTATCGTGCCAGTTAAAGAGGGGCGTAATGAGTGGGCCATGGCTGGTACATTCAGGGCGCTTGTCAATAATATGGTTACAGGCGTTAGCACAGGATTTCAGAAAAAGCTGCAGTTAGTCGGTGTCGGTTATCGCGCACAAGCCAAGGGACAAGTTCTTAATATGAACCTTGGTTTCTCTCACCCGGTTGACTATCCGGTCCCTGAAGGGATTACGATTGAAACTCCCAGTCAGACTGAAATTGTCGTGTCTGGGTGTGACAAACAGCGTGTCGGGCAGGTATCTGCGGAAATTCGTGCTTATCGTCCACCAGAGCCTTACAAGGGTAAGGGTGTACGCTATGCGGACGAGTATGTCGCCCGCAAAGAAGCCAAGAAAAAATAAGGTCATTCTGAGATGGACAAGAAAACATCACGTATACGCCGCGCTCGCAGAGCTCGTGCAAAAATTCGCGAACTGGCGGTCAATCGTCTGACCATCTTTCGTACCCCTAAGCATATGTATGCCCAGGTTATTGCACCAAACGGATCGCAGGTAATTGCAAGCGCATCTACCGTTGAAAAGAGTGTTAAAGCGGAGATTGAGGGTGCGTCCGGTAACAGTAGTGCCGCAGCAGTTGTTGGTAAAGTGATTGCTGAGCGTGCAAAAGCTGCTGGAATCGAGAGCGTCGCTTTCGATCGTGCGGGTTTTAAATATCACGGCCGGGTCAAGGCGTTAGCTGACGCTGCCCGCGAAAACGGTCTTAAGTTCTAAGGGGCGGGCTATGTCAAAGTTTAACGAAAAGCCGGAAGGTGATGATCTGATCGAAAAGCTCATCAATGTAAATCGAGTGGCAAAGGTAGTTAAAGGCGGTCGTGTATTCGGCTTCGCTGCACTCGCAGTCGTTGGTGATGGCAATGGCAAAGTAGGTTTTGGGAGTGGTAAAGCTCGTGAAGTGCCTATAGCAATTCAGAAAGCGATGGAAAATGCGCGACAGAATATGCGTACAGCCAAACTTAACAGTGGTACTTTACAGTACCCCCTGATAGGACGCCATGGTGCTGCAAAGGTTTACATGCAGCCTGCTTCTGATGGTACCGGTATCATTGCTGGTGGTGCGATGCGCGCAGTTTGCGAAGCTGTAGGTGTGCATAACGTACTAGCGAAATGTATCGGCACTAATAATCCAATCAATGTGGTTCGCGCAACTGTTAATGCGTTAACCGAGATGACTGATCCTGAAACCGTAGCCGCTAAACGCGGAAAGTCGGTTAAAGAGATCCTGGGGTAAGTCATGACCAAAAAGAAAATGATGAAAGTCACCTTAATGCGCAGCATTAATGGGCGACTCAAAAGTCACCAGGCATGTGTTCGTGGTTTAGGGCTACGTCGCATTCGTCATAGTGTATTGGTGGAAGATACGCCGGCTACACGTGGAATGGTAAATACAGTGAACTATCTAGTTCAGGTTGAGGAGGCTTGATATGCGTCTGAATACCATTAAGCCAGCAGAAGGTTCAGTCAAGGATGCCAAACGCGTAGGTCGCGGTATTGGTAGCGGACTGGGCAAAACAGCTGGTCGAGGACATAAAGGTCAGAAGTCTCGTTCTGGTGGCTTCAGTAAGGTGGGCTTTGAGGGTGGTCAGATGCCACTGCAACGCCGTTTGCCTAAGGTTGGATTCACTTCTCGTACGGGGCGAGTGACCGCTGAAGTGCGTTTGGATGAGTTGGCAAAGATCAAAGGTGATGTCATTGATATGAAATCACTGCATGAAGCTGATGTTCTTCCTTATAGCATGAAGCGAGCAAAGATTATTCTTTCTGGCGCTGTTGAACGTGCTGTGACCGTAAGAGGGCTGCGCGTGACTAAAGGTGCGCGTGCAGCTATCGAAGCGGCTGGCGGGAAAATCGAGGAATAAATGGCCGGGCAGGGTGCAAATTCCGGCGGACTTGCCGGTGCTGGTAAATTTACCGAACTTCGGCAGCGCTTACTGTTTGTAATAGGTGCGTTGCTGGTCTTTCGTATTGGTACATTTATCCCTGTTCCGGGCGTAAACCCGGCTGCAGTTGCTGTTTTGTTTGATCAGCAACAGGGCAGCATACTGGATATGTTTAACATGTTCTCGGGTGGTGCGCTGGAGCGTGCAAGTCTCTTTGCACTCGGCATCATGCCGTACATTTCTGCATCTATTATTATGCAGTTGATGACGGCGGTTGTGCCAAAGCTTGAGCAGCTGAAGAAAGAGGGCGAGCAAGGGCGTAGGACAATCACTCAGTACACCCGATATGGTACGGTGGTTCTTGCAACTTTCCAGGCTGTAGGTATTGCGATCGCACTACAATCACAGCAGGCAGGTGGTGTACCTGTGGTGTCACTGCAGGGCCCAGGCTTTATTTTGACCGCGGCGGTTTCGCTGGTAACTGGCACACTGTTTCTTATGTGGCTGGGTGAGCAGATTACGGAGCGTGGATTAGGTAACGGTATCTCGCTGATTATTTTTGCTGGTATTGTCGCTGGTTTGCCTTCGGCTATTGGTGGAACACTAGAGCTGGTTCGTACTGGCGAAATGAACGCACTAACGGTCTTGGTGCTCTTTGCCTTGGCTATTGCCGTAACGGCTTTTGTTGTTTTCGTTGAGCGTGGGCAGAGACGCATCACTGTCAACTATGCAAAACGTCAACAAGGCAGAAAGATGTTTGCTGCGCAGAGCAGTCACTTGCCACTTAAGTTAAATATGGCTGGTGTGATACCGCCGATCTTTGCGTCAAGTATTATTTTGTTTCCCTCTACCCTGGGGCAATGGCTGGGTACGCAGGAAGACATGCGGTGGTTACAGGATATTGTTGGAAAGATCGCGCCTGGCGAGCCACTCTATGTGCTTCTATATGCCATGGCGATTATATTTTTCTGCTTTTTCTACACCGCGTTGGTGTTTAATTCGAAAGAGACGGCAGACAATCTGAAGCGTTCTGGCGCCTTTATCCCCGGGTATAGGCCTGGCGATCAGACAGCGCGCTATATTGATAAAGTGATGTCACGTTTGACAATGGCTGGCGCTATCTATATTACGGCCGTTTGTCTGTTACCGGAGTTTCTTATTGTTGGCTGGAATGTCCCATTCTATTTTGGTGGTACATCCTTGTTGATTATTGTTGTTGTTGTCATGGACTTCATGGCGCAGGTGCAGGCTCATATGATGTCGCACCAGTATGAAGGACTGATGAAGAAAGCGAATCTTAAAGGTGGTGGCGCAGGTCTCTTGCGTTAATACTGATCGGATTCCAGCGTATTTTTGGAGATTGAGTCATGAAAGTAAGGGCGTCTGTAAAGAAGATTTGCAGAAATTGTAAGATCGTCCGACGCAATGGCGTTGTACGCGTGATCTGCAAAGAAGCTAGACACAAGCAGCGTCAGGGCTGAATGCTTTTTCGCTTGATTTAGTTTAGAAATCCAGTTAAAGTTGTGCGTTCACCGCGCTCGACGTGAGCTGATAATTGTATTTTCAGGAGTTACCCGATGGCCCGTATTGCAGGCGTCAACATCCCGGATCGTAAGCACGCCGTAATCGCGTTGACGGAGATCTATGGTATCGGTTCCACCCGTGCAGCAAACATTTGTGAAGCTGCAGGTGTTGCGAAAGACACGAAGATCCTAAACCTGACTGAGGGCGAAGTTGAAGCCCTTCGTGCGGAAGTAGCTAAGTTTACTGTCGAGGGTGATCTTCGTCGTGAGATTTCGATGAATATCAAGCGTCTGATGGACCTTGGTTGTAATCGTGGAATTCGACATCGCCGCGGTTTACCGCTGCGTGGTCAACGTACTAAGACGAATGCGCGTACCCGTAAAGGTCCGCGTCGTCCTATTAAGCGATAAAAGCATCTTCGGTATTAAGCCGAGACTGTTTTTAGATAAATAGTTCACAGGAACATTTCAGATGGCAAAACCGAGCAGCGTGCGGAAAAAGGTTAAAAAGTCCGTCACCGATGGCGTCGCGCACATACACGCATCTTTTAACAATACGATCGTAACCATTTCTGATCGTCAGGGTAACGTTTTATCCTGGGCGACTGCAGGTGGTTCAGGATTCCGCGGTTCACGTAAGAGCACCCCATTTGCTGCACAGGTTGCTGCAGATCGTGCTGGCGAAAGAGCTAAGGATTACGGTGTAAAAAACCTTGATGTCAACGTTAAAGGTCCGGGGCCTGGTCGTGAGTCAGCCGTTCGTGCTTTGAACAATGCTGGATTCAAGATTACGAGTATTTGTGACGTGACCCCCATCCCGCACAATGGTTGCCGTCCGCCTAAGAAGCGTCGCGTTTAATCGGAGTTATAGATAATCATGGCTAGATATATCGGTCCCAAGTGTAAGCTGAGCAGACGAGAAGGTACTGACCTGTTCCTGAAGAGCCGTGCTCGCTCCCTGGAATCCAAATGTAATATGGAGAAACAGCCGGGTCAGACAACCGACCGTCGTCGCCGTCTCTCTGATTATGGTTTGCAGCTTCGTGAGAAGCAAAAGATGCGTCGCATATATGGCATTATGGAAAAACAATTCCGTAACTACTATAAAAGCGCGGCACAAACTAAAGGTGCAACGGGTGAAAACCTGCTGCGTCTGTTAGAAACGCGTCTTGATAATGTTGTTTATAGAATGGGCTTTGGTAGCACTCGCTCGGAATCACGTCAGCTTGTCAGTCATAAATCCATCGAGGTGAATGGGAAAATTGTTAATATCCCTTCATACAAGATTCAGGTTGATGATGTAGTTAGCATACGTGAAAAGTCCAAAAAACAACTGCGTATTCAAAGCTCATTGGCATTGGCAGAGCAGTATGGCACCGTAGAATGGATCGACGTTGATGCGAAAAGCATGACTGGAACATTCAAGCGGCTGCCTGATAGAACTGAACTGCCTGCAGAAATTAACGAGCAGCTGGTAGTTGAGCTGTACTCCAAGTAAGGATTACCTTCAAGAGGTCGAAATGCCGGAGTTTGTTACCGATTTTCTCAAGCCGCGTCTGGTAAATGTACAGCCATTAAGCGAGTTACACGCCAAGGTTTCTTTAGAGCCTATGGAGCGCGGATTTGGTCATACATTAGGCAACTCTTTACGCAGAATACTGCTCTCTTCAATGCCAGGAAGTGCTGTTGTCGAAGCTGAGATTGATGGTGTTCTGCATGAGTACACCAGTATCGAGGGCGTACAGGAAGACGTACTCGAGATCATGCTTAATCTGAAAGAGTTGGCGATTATCATGCACACGCGTGACGAAGCTACTCTGACGTTAAAGAAGAAAGGCGTTGGTCCTGTACTGGCAAGTGACATATTGCTTGATCACGATGTAGAGATTGCAAATCCAGATCATGTGATTGCCAATCTTACTAAAGATGGTGAGATCAGTATGACGCTTAAAGTAGCTCGCGGTATTGGTTATCAGCCTGCTGCTAATCGTCAAAGTGATGCTGCCGAAGATCGTCCAATAGGCCGACTACAACTGGATGCTAGTTTTTCACCTGTGCGTCGTGTTGCCTATTCAGTTGAAGCTACTCGCGTAGAGCAGCGGACAGATCTTGATCGTTTGGTCATTGATCTGGAGACGAACGGAACTATTGACCCTGAAGAGGCAATTAGACGCGCTGCGACTATTCTCCAGGATCAGTTATCTGCCTTCGTTAAGTTGGATGAAACTGTTGGAACAGAAAAGGTAGAAGAAGAGGCTCGGCCTGCAATCGACCCAATTCTGTTGCGCCCAGTAGATGATTTGGAACTGACTGTACGCTCAGCAAATTGTCTCAAGGCTGAGAATATTTTCATGATCGGTGATCTGATTCAACGCACAGAGGTTGAATTGCTTAAGACCCCTAATCTGGGTAAAAAGTCACTCACCGAGATCAAGGATGTACTCGCTACCAGAGGTTTGTCTCTGGGCATGCGGCTGGAAAATTGGCCGCCGGAAGGTATGGAAGATACAGGTCGCTAATTGTCGGCCTAGAAACTGTATATCTAAGTATTAACCTAAGTTTAGGGAAGTCGATCCATGCGTCATCGCAAATCAGGGCGGCAACTGAACCGCAACAGTTCACACCGCAAGGCTATGTTTCGTAACATGACCTGCTCACTGTTGCGTCATGAGCTGATCAAAACAACATTACCGAAGGCCAAAGAGCTGCGTAAAGTGGCAGAGCCTATCATTACTTTGTCTAAGAACGACAGCGTTGCAAAACGCCGTTTGGCATTTGATCGTCTTCGCGATGATGAAGTCGTTGGCAAGCTTTTCACTGAGATTGGACCGCGCTACAAAGAACGCCCAGGTGGCTACCTGCGTATTCTTAAATGTGGCTATCGTCCAGGTGACAAGGCGCCTATGGCCTATGTCGAGCTGGTCGATCGTCCAGATGTTGACATGGAGGCCGTCGAGGCCGAATAATCTGCCATATCCTGAATTAAAAAAACCGGGCATTGCCCGGTTTTTTTATGTTTCATTTTTAATCTACACTGAAGATATATTGCTGTTGGTGAAATGCTATGTGTAGTAATCCCTCATTAGTAGCGCTGTTTACCGATTTCGGGGTCGGTAGTCACTACATTGGTCAGGTTAAAGCACGTTTGCTTGGTGATGGCGTAAAGCAACCCATTATAGAGTTATGCTCTGATGCGCCTGTTTTTGATCCTTTCTCGTCGGCCTATTTGTTAGCGTCATTTATTGGCTGGCTTCCTGCTGATTCCCTAATTGTTGCTGTGGTCGATCCTGGCGTTGGCAGCAATCGCCTCTCACTTTTAGCGAAACTTGACAATGTTTGGGTTATCGCGCCAGATAATGGTCTATTGTCAGTTGCCATGCAGCGATCGAGTTTTGTGTCAGTGCAGACAATTGAATTCGCACCAGAGAAGCGGTCGCGCACTTTTGACGGACGAGACCTGTTTGCTCCGGTTGCTGCTCGTCTTTGTAAATCTTTATCTATACCTGGCGAAAGTACCACTTCTGATCTGCTTGTTGGACATGACTGGCCAAGTCACTTATTCGCTATCATATATTTAGACCATTACGGTAATGCGGTGTCCGGTTTGTTTGGCGATATGATAAATACTAATCAAAAAATACTGGCATGTGGAGTGGAGGTGCCGTTTGCCGAAACGTTCTCTGCAGTCAAGCGTGGGGATCTATTCTGGTATGTTAATTCAAATAATCTGGTAGAAATCGCGGCTAATTGCACGAGGGTTGATGAGCAATTGCTATTAGAGATAGGTACTCCAATTGAAATCCTCTCCTAGCTTAATTCTGGGCGGCCTATTTATTTAGAAACCGACTCTTTCAATATCTTTTTAAGATAGTGGCCGGTGTAAGAAATATCAGATTCCGCAATAGTTTCTGGACTGCCTTGGGCGATGATTCCCCCCCCTTTATTGCCCCCTTCTGGTCCCATGTCAATGATCCAGTCGGCTGTTTTAATGACATCCAGATTGTGTTCAATAACAACAACGGTATTTCCATGATCCCGCAGGCGATGCAACACTTCAAGGAGGTGTTTGACATCGTGGAAATGGAGCCCGGTTGTAGGCTCATCGAGAATGTAGAGTGTGTTGCCGGTATCCCTTTTGGATAATTCGCGCGATAGCTTTACACGTTGCGCTTCCCCCCCTGAGAGGGTCGTGGCGTTCTGGCCGAGTGTGATATATGAGAGACCAACGTCCATGAGAGTCTGTAGTTTTCGTTTTAAGGCAGGTATGGCATCAAAAAAACTCAGGGCATCTTCGATTGTGAGATTAAGAACCTGATTTATGGTCTTGCCTTTGTACTTTATTTCCAGCGTTTCTCGGTTATAGCGTGAACCTTTGCAGATATCACACTGTACATAAATGTCAGGCAGGAAATGCATCTCGACCTTGATGACGCCATCGCCGCGACAGGCCTCACAGCGTCCACCCTTCACATTGAAGCTGAAACGTCCTGGGGTATACCCTCGAGAGCGTGCCTCATGGGTCCCGGCAAACAGTTCACGGATGGGTGTAAATATTCCCGTGTAAGTTGCTGGATTTGAGCGAGGTGTGCGGCCGATAGGGCTTTGGTCAATATCCACAACTTTATCAAAATAGTCCAGGCCAACTATTTTGTTATGCGGTGCGGGGTCAAGACTGGCGCGATTGAGTTGAGTTGCTGCTAATGGATAGAGCGTATCGTTAATTAGCGTGGATTTTCCTGACCCTGAAACGCCTGTTACGCAAGTGAATAATCCAGCTGAAATATTGAGATCAACTCCCTTAAGATTATTGCCTGTCGCGCCAGTCACAGAAAGAATACGCTTTTGATTGAACGGATGGCGCTGCTTTGGAATTTCGATGCGTCGGGTGCGTGATAAATACTGCCCCGTGAGTGAATCTTTATTGGCGGCGATATGCTCGGCTGTTCCTTGTGCAATGATTTGCCCGCCATGCACGCCTGCACCTGGGCCAATATCAACTACATGATCGGCAGATCTTATGGCGTCTTCATCATGCTCTACCACGATGACGGTGTTGCCAAGGTCCCGTAGGTAAGTAAGGGTTTTTAGCAGGCGGTCATTATCCCGTTGGTGTAAGCCAATAGACGGTTCGTCAAGAATATACATGACGCCTACCAGCCCCGCACCGATTTGACTGGCAAGGCGGATACGTTGCGCTTCGCCGCCAGAGAGTGTTTCCGCGCTTCTGTCCAGGGTCAGGTAGTCAAGGCCGACATTGACTAGGAACTCGAGCCGTTGAGAAATTTCATTAATGACTTTTGCGGCAATTTTTCCCTGTTTGCCGGGCAGATCTAATTGCTGAAAAAACGCCCAGCAATTTCCCACAGCACGACTGGTAATATCAGGTAAAGTTTGATCCTGAATAAAAACATTTCGAGCCGCTTCTGTCAGGCGTGTCCCGCCGCAGGCAGAGCAGGAGTGATTTGAGATGTATCTTGCCAACTCTTCTCTGACTGCATTTGATTCGGTTTCCCTGTAGCGTCTTTCCATATTAGGAATGATGCCTTCGAATGGATGGGTGTTTGTACTATTGCGGCCACGTTCATTAAAATAGGTGAAAGTGATTTTTTCTTTTCCGCTGCCGAAAAGAACTGTCTCTTGAATCTTTTTGGGTAGATCTTCCCAGTGTGTTTCTACGTCAAATTTGTAATGCTTTCCCAGAGAACTGATCAGCTGGAAGTAATAAGCATTTCTTCGGTCCCAGCCGCGAACGGCACCAGCAGCAAGGCTGAGGTGGGGGTGGGCAACGACTCTGCCGGGATCAAAAAACTGCTCTATTCCCAATCCATCGCAAGTTGGGCAGGCGCCAACAGGGTTGTTGAATGAAAAGAGTCTTGGCTCCAGTTCTGGCAAGCTGTAACCGCACTCGGGACAGGCAAAGTTGGCTGAAAATACGAGTTCTTTTTGGTCGTCTTTCTCCATTGAGGCGACCCTTGCCAAGCCACCTGAGAGCCCAAGGGCTGTTTCAAATGATTCTGCAAGCCTTAGTGAGAGGTCACTGCGTACTTTGAAGCGGTCAACTATCGCTTCAATACTGTGCTTTTTATGTAGTTCCAACTCCGGGGGTTGTTCGAGCTCGTGGATTTCTCCATCAATCCGGGCGCGAATAAAACCTTGCGTATTGAGTTCTCGGAGCAGTTTATGGTGCTCGCCTTTACGGTCGGAAACAACCGGGGCAAGCAGCATTAGTTTGCTGCCTTCTGGGAGGCTAAGTACCTGGTCCACCATCTGGTTTATGGTCTGAGCTTCCAGCTTGCATCCATGTGTTGGGCAGCAGGGAGTGCCTGCTCGGGCAAAGAGCAGTCGCAGATAGTCATATATTTCCGTAATCGTTCCAACAGTTGATCGAGGATTGTGCGAAGTGGTTTTTTGCTCAATGGATATGGCGGGTGATAAGCCCTCAATATGGTCAATATCAGGCTTTTCCATCATTGAGAGGAACTGTCTTGCATAGGCAGATAGCGATTCAACGTAGCGTCGCTGCCCTTCTGCATAGATGGTATCAAAGGCCAGCGAGGATTTTCCCGAACCGGAAAGACCTGTAATGACAATTAATCGATCACGAGGGAGATCGAGATCGATGTTTTTCAGGTTGTGGGTGCGGGCACCTCGAATACGTATCGTGTCCATCTACATACCAGCCAATTAGCGAACCTGATACTATACGCTGTCTTGTTGTTGCGAGCCAAACAAACAGGCGGGCTTAAATCAGACCTTTTGCGGGGTTTTTATCTCGACCCATCAACCTCAAAAATAGGCCTTGGTATTCATGATTCTGGATTGATAAGGCGTGCCTGTTAATGAAGTGCAGTCAGTATGTGAAGTGATTGAGCAATTGAAAACCGAAAAGAAAAACATCCATAAGTTAACACGAACAGAGATACGAGCAGCTTTTTCGCTTGCCGGTATTTTTTCGTTAAGGATGCTCGGCCTGTTCTTAATACTGCCGGTATTTGCTATCTATGCTGAAGAGTTGGTGGATGTAACGCCGCTACTTATTGGTGTTGCGATAGGTGCTTATGGGCTCACACAGGCCTTGTTTCAGATCCCATTCGGAATGCTCTCTGACCGTATCGGCCGCAAGCCGGTTATTGTTGGGGGGTTGCTGATCTTTGCTGCGGGTAGCGTGGTGGCTGCAACTGCTGACACTATATGGGGTGTTGTGTTTGGCCGGGCTTTGCAAGGGAGTGGGGCGATAGCGGCGGCTGTTATGGCGCTTGCCGCCGACTTGACCCGTGAACAGAACAGAACGAAAGCAATGGCCGTCATTGGGATGAGTATTGGGTTGGCCTTTGCTGTGTCGCTGGTGCTTGGGCCACTACTCAATCGCTGGATAGGTGTTCCAGGCATATTCTGGCTTACCGGACTCTTTGCTCTCCTTGGTATCCTCGTGACTCTCTATCTTGTTCCCACTCCCGTGAAAACAGTCTCGCATCGGGATGCCGGTGCTGTAAGCGGGCAATTTTCACGGGTCTTGCAGGATGGTGACCTGGTCCGTCTGGACGTCGGTATACTGTTGTTGCACATGATGTTGACGGCCGTGTTTATTGCGGTGCCGTTGACATTGAGGGATGTTACCGGCCTTTCGGTAGATCAGCACTGGTTGGTTTATCTTCCCGTGGTTCTTTTGTCTATGGCGTTGATGGTGCCATTTGTTGTTATTGCAGAAAAGCGGCGAAAAATGAAACCCGTTTTTTTGATGGCAATCCTTACTATAGCCGTTGCGCAGCTTGGTTTTGTTCTGCTTCAGGACTCTTTGCTGGGTTTCGGCTTTGCGTTGCTGTTGTTTTTTGCGGCGTTTAATCTGCTTGAGGCAACGCTACCCTCTCTGATCTCAAAGACGGCACCGGCAGAGAGTAAGGGAACAGCTATGGGTGTCTACTCGACATCGCAGTTTTTGGGTGCCTTTATCGGTGGTCTTGCCGGTGGTTGGGCATATACGAAGCATGGTCTTGATGGTGTCTTCTTTTTTGGGGCGATAATGGCGGCGTTATGGTTTTTTGTCGCCATCGGAATGAAAAAACCGAGTTATTTAAGTAATTATTTGATTAATGTCGGTGTGATGAGTAAGGCCGATGCCTCACTACTAGAAACGGAACTCCGGGGTGCACCCGGTGTCGGTGAGGTGGTTGTGGTGGCTGATGAGGGAGTGGCGTATCTGAAAGTTGATACTCAGTACGTGGATTTTGCAATATTGGATGAATTCTCTCGCGCAGAGACGTAAAATTACTTGTTCGGGCCTTTTGGCCAGGGAGCAACCTAATTAGAAATCGGAGGAGATATGGCCAAAGGCGTTAATAAAGTAATCTTGATTGGAAATGTCGGGAAGGACCCGGATGTTCGTTATATGCCCAATGGTAACGCGGTGGCCAATGTAACCTTGGCAACTTCAGAGTCCTGGAAAGATAAAGCCACAGGCGAAAATCAGGAGCGCACGGAGTGGCATCGGGTGGTGTTTTTCCGCCGACTCGCTGAGATTGTTGGTGAGTATGTAAAAAAGGGCTCCAAGATCTATGTTGAGGGGCGGTTACAGACTCGTAAATGGCAGGATCAGGGTGGGCAGGATCGCTATACTACAGAGATCGTTGCTGATCAGATGCAGATGTTAGACAGTCGGGGTGGCGGGAGTTCAGCCTCCTATGATTCTGGGAAACCAGCGGCATCAGGTTCGAATGATTCGGCGCCCACGACGGCGCCAATGCCAGATGATGGCTTTGACGACGACATACCTTTCTGATGAACAACTGAGTCGTGCTTGTTGGTCAGTTGAATAAACCCTGCCGCGGCAATAGTCACGGCAGGGTTATTTTTATCCCGCTTTACCATCCACGCGCGGTTTTAGCAGCATCGGCGTATAGATTGCGCCAAAAATCAGGAAGCTGATTATCCAAAGTCCTCCGGACAGATGAACCCAGAGTGTGTACTGCTGTGGCAGGATCAGTGGCCCGAAGACGCGAGTTAAGGCGGCTATATTCAGCAGAATAAAGCAGGCATTGATCATGCGACTTGAATCAATGGGCCGGCCTGTGTGTCCGAGTGCAACTCTGGCCATCATGCCGAATGTGAGCACACCAATTCCGCCAACAGTGATTGCATGTTTAGCCAAATTGATACCGGCTAATCCAAAGCTCGCCAGGCCTAAAAGCGCAAAGCCTATGATCAGCCAGATCATGCCAGTGAACAGAACCCACAGAATTGGAATCTGCCAGATCCGGTGGCTATACCAACCGGAAACCCTGATAAGTTGAGTTATGGCAACGCCTGCGGCTAATAGACCGGTCAGCCATGAAACAGGATAAATGAATTGTGTTAGAACCATCCCGCCTAACAAAATAACGGTGGCCATTTCGATCTTTTCATCACGCTTTGATTGATGGCCTGGAACAACGGCCTCTGTAAAGAACGGAATGACCCTTCCGCCGAGCAGTGTAATCAGAAATGCCACTAGATAGAGCATAGCGTCTGTGCCCTGGAGGCTGCTGCTGGTTAATCCAAGTGATTGCAGGTGAACATACAGATTGGCGATGGCCATTACTAACAGTAAGGGTACAAATATGCGATTGGCCTTCTGCTGTCCCTGCCAGAGTGCGGGTTGGATGCCTAGTGCAACCGCAGGCAAAAACGCCCAATCAATGATGGCAATAATGATGCCTGGAATCATGCCATCTAAAAACGGCGCCAATCTACCGGCTAGCCAGAGTAAGAATAGAAGGCCTAGCAGTTTTCCGGTAGGCGGTGTTACGCCAGTCCAGTTTCTGACGGCTGTTAGAAGGAAGCCGGCGATAATTGCCACGGTATATCCAAAAAGCATCTCATGGCTGTGCCAGCCAATGGCGCCATAATAGCCAGGTAATGGGTATGCGCCCGACCAGGCACCAAGCCAGATCAACATCAGAAAAAGAGCGGAGAATGCCGCTGCCAGGAAAAAAGGTCTAAAGCCCAATGCCAGCAGTGTCATGCCTTCAGGTTTTAACTCTGGCTTGGGGGGTTCTGAGTGAACTTTCAACATGATTTGTAAGGTTTTTCCTTTGCAAGACAATGAGATGCACTAGCTTAATCGCTTTGTGTTAGATCGCTTTGATATCAATCAAGGCAGGGTTCTTTTGAAGCGAGGCTGGACAATCTTGAGCTACGAACAGACAAGAGGTCAAGCTTGATAGATCCCGCCTAGTATAACGGGATGTGAGGCACCGGTAACGCTGGGCAGATTGCCGCTACGTCGCTCCACTGTCTGGCGCGCCAGCCAAGCAAATGCAGTGGCCTCAATCTGATCAGGCGAGATGCCGTAGCGGGTCGTTGTTTCAACGGGTATATCGGCAAGCCCCTGCTGTAGTTGCTGCATTAAGTGGGTATTCTGTGTGCCTCCCCCGCAGCAAATGACTCGGGCGCAACTCGGCGCATGCCGTTTAATTGCTTGGATAATTGTTTCCACCGTCAGGCGGCAGAGGGTGGCCTGAATGTCTTCTGGCTTATAACGGGAAAGGTCTGCATGTTGTTGTTCCAGCCAGTTCAGGTTAAACAGTTCGGGCCCGGTGCTCTTGGGGGCAGGCTGAAAGAAGTAGCTTTCGTTAAGCAATTGATCAAGAAGAGTAGTCTGTACCTTGCCACTTGCGGCCCATACACCCCCTTCATCAAAATGCAGTTTCTGACAGTGCATAATCCAGGCATCCATCAAAGTATTGGCTGGTCCGGTATCGAGTCCAATGATGCCATCAGTTAATTGGGCCGGTAGAGCGGTGATATTGGCGATGCCACCCAAGTTTAGTATGACGCGCAGTTCAGAGGGATCATGTAATCTGTCAGCATGGAATGCTGGGGCTAGGGGTGCCCCCTGACCGCCGGCGGCCATGTCTCTTCGCCGAAAGTCGGCAATCACCGTAATCCCTGTCTGTTCAGCCAGATGATTGGGGTCGCCAATCTGCAGGGTAAAGGGGTGGCGTGCCGCAGGACGGTGGCGGATCGTCTGACCGTGAGAGCCAATGGCCTTGATCTGTGCTTGATTAAAGCCGGTCTTTTTTAGTAGCAGGGCGACTGCATGTGCAAACTGGTTGGCAACTTCGATATCGGTAATACCAAGCGCCTCAATTTCATTGTTTCCAGGGAGTGATAGTCGTTTTAGCGACTCCCTGATCTGTGATTTCCAGGGGAGGTGGATGTGGCCTTTTACTTCAGTGGTGCCAGTGTCAAAGGCAACGAGGACGGCATCAATGCCGTCCATGCTGGTGCCTGACATCAGGCCAATATAGAGATCACCGGTGTTAAGGTTGGCGCTAACGGGCATCAGCCACCATGGTTTTTGCAACTAGATCGAGTTGAGCAAGTAGTGGCGTGCTAACGGTTTTGAACCGGTTTTTGTACTTTTTAGCCAAGGGTTCTGCGGCCGGTAATTTAATGGTCAGCGGGTTTCTATGTACGCCGTTCACGCGGAATTCATAATGCAGGTGGGGCCCAGTCGCCAAACCGCTTTTGCCGACATAGCCGATCACTTGGCCCTGCCTCACGCGTGTGCCATTCTTAACGCTGCTGCGATATTTCGACATGTGCGCGTAGAGGGTCGTATATTGACTGCCGTGGCGAAGAATGACCGTGCGTCCATAACCACCCTTGGTGCCACGGAAAATAACCCGGCCATCACCTGCTGCTTTGATGGGGGTGCCTGTCGCTGCGGAGTAATCAACGCCCTTGTGTGGCCGTTTTTTACCTAGCACCGGATGGTAGCGTGCCTTGGTGAAACGTGAAGAGATACGTCTGAAGTCCACAGGTGCGCGCAGAAAGGCTTTACGCATGCTGTCGCCTTCTGGAGAGAAATAGCTGCTGTAGCCGTCATCATCTTCAAAGCGGATGGCGCGAAAAACCTTGCCTTGATTGATAAACTCTGCCGCCAGGATGGAGCCATTCCTGTATTTCTTTCCATCCAGGTACTCCTCTTCATAAATCAGGCTGAACTGATCACCTGCCCGTATCTCAAGGGCAAAATCGATGTCCCAGCCGAAGATGTTGGCCAGCTCCATCGTGAGGGAGTCTGACAAGCCGGCCCTTTGAGCGCTGAGATAGAGTGAATTGGTTATGGTTCCTGTTGTGGAAGCCACCCGTTTCTCAAGGCTGCGGTCGTGTACCTGTGCAGAAAAACTCTCTTCGGTAGGAAGGATCTGCAGGCTACGAATGGCACTCCGCTTGTGGACCAGTTCGAGCAGCTCTCCCTGTTTGTCAATGCGTACCCGAACAGACTCTCCGGGTCTGATTTTTGCCAGGCCCTTGGCTTCTTCACTGCTGTTGATGATACGGTGAAGCAGGTTGGGCGAGAGTTTAAGGCGTGAAAAGATCAGTGCTAGATTATCCCCTGATCTTACCTTCTCCTCTAGCCAGGTTCCCTGATCGATACTGACAACACTCTCATCGCTGTTTATCTCATCCTGGACTGTAACTGCCTGGAGAGTGCTCTCGGCTTCTTGCGCTGGCGCCAGTGTTATTACTTGCTCAGGCGCCTCAATAATGGCCGGTGCGGCTTGAGCCTCTGGTAATTCAATGGACGCAACCTTTAATTTGGCTGCTGGCTCTGCGGTTTTGGCGGTGTGGCTTGAAGTAGCCACAGGCGGTACGTCAGCCTGGCCAGGCAGCAATAAAGCAACCTCCTTTTGTGCGACTAGTGGTGCCGGGATTATTGGGGTTGTAGCAACCTCGGACTCTTCGGTTGGCTGCGCTGCAGTGACAGAAAGCTTATTTTTATCGCCGGAGGCAAGTGCGGCATAGATGGCTGAGGCGCACAAAGTGAGGCCGACAATGGCAATCAGCCCCAGACGTGGATGCCTTTTTGAGGTGCTGGAGTCCAACAGATCACGGTGTGATTTGTAGTCATTTATCATGTTGTTACGCTAATCCCCAGAAATTTCAGATAATTATTGCGCAAAACCGGCCTAATTCCCAGTTTATTCAGGAAGATACTGTGCGCCTAGGCTTTTGGCAAGGGGGTTTTTGCTCAGTTAGATACAATATATAGCTAAACGGTTACTTTTTCTTGCTCCATCCTGTAAATTGTGCGCCCCGACATATTCTAGGTTTATTGAGGTGGGAAATGGCGTCAATCGCAGAGTCGATGGAGCTCATTAAGCGCGGTGCAGATGAGATTCTGTTGGAAGAATCTCTACTTAAGAAGCTGGAGCGTGGAAAACCGCTCAAGATTAAGGCAGGATTTGATCCAACAGCACCCGATCTGCATCTGGGTCACACTGTACTTATTAATAAGCTGCGCCAATTTCAGGATTTGGGGCATGAGGTGACTTTCCTGATCGGTGATTTCACCGGCATGATTGGTGATCCAACGGGAAAAAATGTAACCCGCAAGCCGTTGACCCGCGAAGATGTGCTGAAAAATGCTGAGACCTATCAAGAGCAGATTTTCAAGATCCTTGATCGTGAGAAGACTATTATTCGCTTCAACTCTGAATGGATGGAAGAGATCGGGGCGGCTGGCCTGATCCAGCTCGCTGCAAAGCACACGGTTGCGCGCATGCTGGAGCGTGATGACTTCAATAAGCGTTATAAAAATGGTCAGCCCATCGCGATTCATGAGTTTCTCTATCCACTGGTGCAGGGGTATGACTCTGTTGCGCTCCAGTCAGATGTGGAGTTGGGTGGCACTGACCAGAAATTTAATCTTCTAGTGGGGCGTCAGCTCCAAGAGGTTTATGGTCAAGAGCCGCAGGTGGTTTTGACCATGCCCATTCTTGAAGGGTTGGACGGTGTGCAAAAGATGTCAAAGTCTCTTGGCAACTATATCGGTATTGCTGACCAGCCAGATGACATGTTTGGCAAGATCATGTCGATCTCTGATGAGCTGATGTGGCGCTATTATGAATTGCTCAGTTTCAAGCCGATGGTCGATATCAATACGCTTCATAAGCAGGTGGAGGATGGTATGAATCCCCGCGATGCCAAAGTACTCCTGGCCGAGGAGTTGATTGAGCGTTTTCATGACAGGGCGGCTGCGATCAAGTCACATGAAAACTTTGTGGCACGTTTCCAGAAGGGGGCGATGCCAGATGAGATGCCGGAGTTCGCCCTGGAGGCGAGTGAAGGTTTCTCCATTGCCAATCTCCTAAAAGATGCCGAGCTGGTATCCAGCACATCAGAGGCGCTGCGCATGATTAAGCAGGGTGCGGTAAAGATTGATGGTGAAAAAATTGAGGACCGCAATCTTGTGTTGTCGAAAGGCTCGGTGCATATCTATCAGGTGGGAAAACGGCGATTTGCGAAAGTAACACTGACCTGAGTGGCGTCAAGTTTTTTGGCTTTATTGGTTG
>ATLU01000132.1_pt1 | contig 24998 bp, 16 predicted proteins | sample 178751 | NCBI WGS metagenome assembly ATLU01 (sample SAMN02211837, study PRJNA209200) | bioreactor metagenome | isolation source: day 23 sample from continuous culture bioreactor inoculated with sediment... | place: Germany: Wadden Sea | collected 2011
GCGATCGATGCTGATCGGCCCTTTAAAGAGCGAGCCGATCGGCTAAAGCGGGTTTACATCTTCTTTTTGTCCATCATTTTCTTGTCCATTTTGTCATCCATCATTTTCTTATCCATCATCTCCTTTTTTTCCATCTTGTCCATCTTGTCCATTTTATGATCCATCTTTTTTTCCATCTTCATATCCATCTTTTCAGCCTTCATGGGTTTTTCCATACCCTTGTACATGATGGGATTGCCAGAGCCATCCTTGACCATGTTGCCAGCGGTTGCTACGGATACGGCTGAGGCCAGGAGTGCGATAGAACAGATTTTAAGTAGAGTGTTTGATTGTTTCATGGTGATCTCCCTGTTTAATCATTTTGCCTTGAGGCGTTATGACCAGTAGCGATCTGCCAGTGACAGATGCCACGCTATTGGCTTGGGTGTATTAAACAGAGGAGAGATCCACAGAGGATCACGGAATGTTCACAATTTTATAACGGTCAAAAAAGAAGGGCCTGCCCCTTCAATGAAAGAGCAGGCCCGGTGATGATGGATCAGATGTCCGACTTGAGCAAGGAACCCACGCCGGCAACAACCACAGAGAGCATGGCAAAATCAACAGACGTGCGCGCCTTCAGATCAGTGATCATCTTTTCATGGCGATCATAGGCGAAGCGGTTCTCTTCCGCCCACTGTTCGATCATCTTTTTCGCACTCTTCTGTTTTTTAACCGTGGCCAGTATCTGTGAGGTCAGATCACGCTGGTGTTTGTTCAGCGTATCAATCAGACGGGTTTTCGCCATGGTGTGCCAGTGAGTCTGAACAGAGAGTTTGGCTATCTGATCACGCACCCAGTGGAACTCCAGGTTTGAACCCAGGTTGAAATAGAGCGAAGCCACCATATCAATGGCGATCTTGCGCTGTTTGGCCACCTCAACCAGATCCATAGCCGACGAGAGCATCATCAGGCGGCTGACTTGTTGCGCCATCTCTCTTGGAACACCGGCCGCCATGTAGTACTTGATCTGTTTGTTCAGTGTCAGACGATCTTTTGCTGCCAGTGGACTCGGCATATGCTCGGCCAGTTCCATAACACCGGACTGGAAATAATCCACCAGATCTTTGATGACGATATTGCTCTGGCGACTGCGCAGAATCCAGAGAACACTCTGTTCCAACAGCCCGGCGATCATGCGCATCATCTCCAGCTGAGCAGAGGCCGGCACCTGGTTATCCAGTGCCTCTATCTGATCCCAGAGTTCATCGGTTCCAAAGATTTTACTGGCCGAGAGATAGGCGCGGGTAACGCCGGCAATGTTGGTACCCACCTCTTCCCTCACCCTGAACCCGAACCCGGGTCCAATATGATCAACAATGCTGTTGGTCAAATGGGTGGAAATGATTTCACGTTTCAGCTGGTGATTGAGCATCTCCTTGCTGTACCGTTCACCCAGCACCTTCGGGAAGTAATCAAGCAACTCCGTTTCCAGAAAAGGATCATCCGGTATATCGGAGTGGATCAGGGCATCAAAGTAGGTCATCTTGCTGTAGGCATGAAGCACGGCTACCTCGGGCTTGGTTAACCCCCGGTTTGCCGCCTGTCGCTCGGCAATCGCCTTTTTACTCGGCAGGTATTCCAGTTCACGATTGAGGCGTCCGTCATTTTCCAGGAAATCCATAAAGCGCGCATGCTCATTCAAACGTGCCGGTGCTTCTGAGACCACCATGCTGATAGCCTGGGTCTGTGCATAGTTGTCAGCCAGTACCAGTTCACCCACCTCATCGGTCATATCAGCCAGCAGGGTATTACGCTGTTTCACGGTCATATCACCACTGGCCACAATCTGACCCAGCAGAATCTTGATATTCACCTCATGATCCGAACAGTCCACACCGGCCGAGTTATCCACGGCATCGGTATAGATCAGCCCCCCCTTACTGGAGAACTCCACCCGACCCAGCTGGGTCACACCCAGGTTGCCTCCCTCACCAAACACCTTGCAGCGCAGATCATTACCATTAACCCGAAGCGCATCATTGGCTTTGTCGCCAACCTGTTCATGGGTTTCGAGTTCTGATTTGATATAGGTGCCAATACCCCCGTTCCAGATTAGATCAACCGGCGATTTGAGTAGCAGGTTAATTAACTCCGAGGGTGTCATCTTATCCACTTTGGCGCCCACCATCGCCTTCACCTCTTTGGTCAGGGTGATGGACTTGGCGCTGCGTGAATAGACACCGCCACCTTTAGAGATGAGCTTTTTGTTGTAGTCTTCCCAACTGGAGCGTGGCAGTACGAACATGCGCTCACGCTCGATGTATGACGCTTCCGGATCAGGGTCGGGATCAAGGAAGATATGCATGTGGTTGAAAGCAGCAACCAGCTTGATATGTCGTGACAGCAACATGCCATTACCGAACACATCACCGGCCATATCACCAATACCCACCACTCTGAAATCTGTGGTCTGTATATTGACGCCCAATTCACGGAAGTTACGCTTGACTGATTCCCAAGCGCCCCGTGCAGTGATACCCATCTTTTTGTGGTCATAACCCACTGAACCACCGGAGGCGAAGGCATCACTCAACCAGTAGCCATACTCACCCGCCACGCCATTGGCGATATCCGAGAAGGTTGCAGTACCTTTGTCAGCGGCTACCACGAGATATGGATCATCCTCGTCATAACGCACCACACTGAGCGGCGGAATCACTTTGCCCTCTTTTAGGTTGTCCGTGATATCCAGCATGCCTTTTAGCAGCGTGCGATAGCAGTAGACCACCTCTTCCATCATCGCATCACGATCCATCCCGACCAGTGGCTGTTTGACGATGAAGCCACCCTTTGAGCCTACCGGGACAATCACGGTATTTTTAACCATCTGCGCCTTCATCAGACCCAGCACTTCAGTGCGGAAGTCTTCCATACGGTCTGACCAGCGCAGGCCGCCACGAGCCACTTTGCCGCCTCGCAGATGGACACCTTCCATACGAGAAGAGAAGACAAAGATCTCAAACATCGGCATTGGTAGTGGCATGCCGTTGACCTGTCGCGGGTCAATCTTGAATGAGACGTAAGACTTACTCTTTCCTTCCGGGTCAGGTTGGAAGAAATTGGTCCGCAGCGTTGCCTGGATGATATTCACATAGGCACGCAGAATTCTATCCTGATCCAGACTGACGACTGCTTCCAGCCGTGTTTCTATCTTCTGCAGCGTCGCATCAACCTGATCTGACTTGGCTTTATTTTTCGGGTTAAATTTCAGGTTGAACAGATCCACTAACAGACGTGTGATACCGGCATTACGGGTCAGACTTTCGATAATGTAGGGCCGACTATAGGGCATCTTGATCTGTTTAAAGTAACGGCCATAGGCACGTAGCAGAACAACCTCTTTCCATTTTATACCGGCATCCAAAACCAGTTGATTGAAGCCATCATTATCCACTTCACCTTGCCATATCTTGAGGAAGGCTTCCTGAAACAGTTTACTGCTCTCATCAGTCAGTTGCTCTGTACCGCCCGAGTAACGCATGGAAAAATCATGAATCCATATAGGCCCCGATTGATGCCGGATACGATAGGGTCGCTCACCAAATACCGACAGGCCCATATTTTCCAGAATGGGAATGGCGTCGGAGAGAGAAACTTGTGTTCCTGCTGAGTAGAGACGGCAATGTACATTTTCAGATGAATCAAGAATCGGCCGATAGAAGTTCAAGCCCAGATTGCCACTCTGCCGTGCCTGCTCTATCCGCGCTACATCAGCGGCTGCCGTACGGGGGTAAAAGTCTTCCCGAAAACCGGTAGGAAAAGCCGATGAGTAGGCCTTGAAATATTGTGACGCCTGCGCTTCACCATACTGTTCATTCAGTGCCATACGCAGTTCATCACGCCAGGTTGTAGTGGCGGCAATGATCTGTGTTTCCAGTTCGTCAAGCGTGCAATCCAGCTCTTTATCAGGTCGTGAATGAATGATCAGATGAATACGCGCCAGAGTGGATTCTGTGAAGAAGGTGTTGAATTCAACTTCGCTACCCTTAAACGCGTTGACTAACACCTTCTGTATTCGCAGGCGAAGCTCGCGTGAATAACGTTCTCTTGGTAGATAAATCAGACAGGAGTAAAAACGGTTAAAGATATCCCTTGATATGAACAGGCGTGTGCGTTGCCGCTCCTGCAGACCCAGAATACCCATCGCCATGCTTTCAAGTTCATCAATAGGTGTTTGAAAAAGCGAGTCACGAGGATAGGTTGTAAGGATATTCTCCAGCGCCTTACCAGAATGACTGGAAGGTGCAAGGCCAGAACGGTTAATAATTTCACGTGTTTTTTGTCGCAGCAGCGGGATATCTTTAGGTGGACTGTTATAGGCAACAGAGGTAAACAGACCCAACAGGCAGAAGATGCCATCCACTTCGCCTTTCTTGTTGAAGCGTTTAATTCCAATAAAATCCATGTAGGCGGGTCTATGTACCGTGGACTTGGCATTGGATTTGGTCACGACCAGATAGTCAGGCATCTCCAGATAAGCATCACCGGAGACGGGTATCACTGCCCCCGCATCTTTCTCATTCAGGCAGGACTCCTGCAAAAGTCCCAGCTGTGAAGACTTATCCAGTTTGAGTGTGGATTTCCCCTTACCGTTAACCACATCAAACTCACAATAGGCAAGAAAGGTGAAATGGTCATCATCAATCCAGTTCAGGAATTCACCAGCCTCTGATTGCTGATCGGGATTGATCGGCAGTTTTTCTTTTGCAAGGGTTTCGCGAATCTGTTTAACCCGTTGTTTCATTGCTTGCCAGTCCGTATTGGCAAAGGTCACATCTCTGATCACTTCCCTGACCATCACATCCAGTGCCTGTAGCACCTCAGGTAATGGCTGCTTTTCCACCTGAAACTGGATCATTGATTCAGCCGTTCCACTGGTATCACCGGGCTGCTTGATGGCTTTCAGCGCACCCTGTTTGTCGCGCTCAGTTCGCACCAACGGGTGGGTTGTGAGGTGTATAGTCAAACCAGCACGGTTTAATCCCATGGAGAGTGAGTCCACCAGAAACACCCTGTCAGTGGTGACTATCTCAATAATAGTATGGGGACTCTGCCAGCCATGCTCTTCAAAGTTCGGGTTATAGATTCGCACCGCAGGGGTATCCGGCTGACGCTTTTTCAGTAGCTGCCAGTGGGCTATAACTGCCCCAACCAAATCCGCGATCGCCGTTGATTGCAAATCAGATGAAGGTATATGCCGATAATAGACAGTGAGCAGCTGCTCAATCTGTGCGCGTTCTTGTTTATTGAATTTGGTATCAGGATAGCTAGCCAGGTTGTCGATCATCTGCTGCTGCAGTGAGAGCCCCTTATGTTTTGTCATGTTCTTATTTTCCAGTGCAGTTGGCTGATAAAGAGTGAGTACAAACGGGAATAACGACTACTTCTTGAGTTATCGGCAGCACTCAGGATAAACGTAGTTCAGGATAGTCACTTTATCCAGATTCTTTCATGGAAAAATATTATCCAGGAGGGATTTAGCGTTTGAATCGTATATTTTGCATTAGAAAGTGGAGGCAGCCGATCGCTCACTCCTGCATCAGCACTGGAACAATCCGGCCGTGAACGGCCCGCCATGCGGTCACACCCAGATAGATCATTCCGGCAATAGCGAGTCCCAAGACAATCCATTCACCCGCATCAAGCAGTTCATATTTACGGAATCGGTAAGTGGATATCAGCTTCAGTTCGCTGGTTTCAAACAGTGCAAACGCCAGATAAACCAGAATATAACCTTCCAGCGGCAGAACAACCCAGCCAAACAGCGGTATCAACCACACTGTTGCCAGCCCGAAGACCAGGATAAGCAGGGGAACAAACAGGTCCAGTCCCACAATATCCTCCAGTGCAAACAGTGGCAAGGTCGCCAACGCAATCAGCAGTGTGGCCAACAGTGCCCTGGGCAGTGGTGAAGGCATCGACGTCAACCGTTCCGTCGTCCCTTTGGCGACAAGCTTCTGTTCCACCCTTTGCTTGACCTGTTCATAGTTTTCTTCAGTACAGTAGAGATGCAGCAGATCCCGCCACTGGTTTCTGATAGCAATGGTCCTCTGTTTTGGGTGGTAGCATGCTTCGAAGGCACCGGACCATTCGAGATCTACTCGCTCCTTCGAGACAGCCAGCAGACCTGCACCAGCGGTACGGGGATTGCCACCGATGGCCCCGGTTATCACCGTGATTCGCGCCAATGCCCGTGCCCGCTTATCGACACCTTCATAGCTTATCCCTTTATCAGTGAGCGTGAAGCGTGCCTTGAAGCGGTTGCCAAACACCACCAGCATGATCAGAAGACCGGCCAAGGCCACACCTATCATTACCAGGGCAAAGATACCCGCCAGCGCCGGCAGGTCCGCTACCTCCCCCGTACCGAGTAAGAGCGTACCAAAAATGATCATAATCACCAGATAAGCTGCTCCCATAGCTTTTAACCAGGCGGAGAGCACGAGGAAGTTGGTAATCAGTGGGAAGTCGATCTCCCAGGAGAGTTCCGGCTGTTGTTTTGACACCTTACACCTCGCTGTTACAGATACAGGTCGTTATTAATATTTGATAGACCATCGTCACTCTCTTGTTCCACTCCAAGAGGAACCTTTATTCACTGCGGCGTCACAATAACTCCACTGGCCCTTGAAGCTATTTCCACTAAAGGTCCAATGGATGCGGCCCCAATAGTCCCGACCATCCTTCTTGGTTTTGCATTTTCGTCTGGAGTGGTTTTCAATCCAGTAGCCATCCAGCACCCCGGATTTGATTATGCCAATCAGCGTGCCGCCATCTACAGGATAGGTGCCTCTGACCTGATCACCGGTTTGGTTAAACGTAATCACCCCCTCGGTGGATTTCCAAATACCACTGATACCATTGGCTGCGTCTTCCGCTGTCAGTGCCGCCGGTGGTGATTGCTTCTGTTGCTGTTGTGCTTCACGCAGCATCTTCTCGGCGAAGGCTATGCGGCTTTTCGCCTCTTTAGCGTGGGAAGGTGACAATTCTCGCTGTTGAGACTTCCGGGCATTATCCAGCATCTTCTGCCAATCCTTCCTTTTAAAACTCCAGGAATTGGTTTTATCCGCCTGTTTCATAAACTTGTTATACGCCTGTAGCGCCTTATTGAACTCATCGCTGACGCGTCTCGATAGTGAGTTGACTATCTGCCCGGGCATTTCAGCGTGCAGCTTCTCCATCTCTAACAGCGCCTTGTGGGCAGACCAGACCTTGTTTTTGGCAATCAACTGATCGAACTCTGCTGCCTTGGCTTCCACTGCAGGCCAGGCCTTGGCAAAGCGTTTTGTCTTTGCCAGTTTTTCCTGTGCATCATTGTCTGCGGGATTTAGACGTACAGAGACCTCCAGGTCCTGTATGCCCTTCTCAAAGTTCCGTTGATAAGTCGATGCCCAGCCACTCAGTTTTGCCTTATTGGCGAGCTGCTTGGCAGCAGGTACAGAGAGTTCGGGCGCCAGCTTTTCAGCTTCTCTTAGCGCACGTTCAGCGGCGGGCATATCCCCCCCCGCAGCCTGATGACTTGCCTTTTCCATCAGTTCCTTTTCCTTTTCCTCTGGCCGCTTATCCTTTGGCTTATGGTCCGGCTTACCTGCATCGGCCTCTTTATCGGATAGTGACTTATCAGCCGGTTTATCTGCTCTCGGATCTTTACCCTTGTCGCCGCCTTTTGGCGCCGGTGTCAACTTGATCACGGTGAGTGAAACTTCTGCCTCACCGAGTTTCCGGCCATCCTTATCCGATGCAATTACCGAAGCGGTTATATCACCCGGCTCACTACGAGAGACGGTTGGTGATTGGGATGCAGGATTACTCAGACTGGTGCCCTCATTGACACTCCATTGCCAGCGTATGACATCGGGTTTTGTGCCACCCTGTAGTTCTGCCTTCAGGGTGATGCGATCAAACACGGCACGTGACCCGCGTGGTACCGGTTTTAATCCACCCTTGACCGGGTCCCAGGTCATGGGTTGATTGGGCTGTTGCACAACCCACGCTTTGACACTGTAGGCCACGCCGGTATAGCTCGACTCGATCTCCCCTATCTCATCCCCGTGAACCGGCACACGCGCCAGTGCTTTCAGCTTGATGGGGTTGGTGTCTTTGACGGTAAAGCTGATGCGATTACCATTAGGTCCAATCTCTAAGCGATTGGATGACATCGGTTCAAACCAACGATAATCAATCAGGCTTTCAGGCACTGAGGGTTTGGCATGCAGCGTTGCCAATACCTGTTGACCCACATAGGCCTGCCCATTCTGCGGTTCAAAGGTGACGGTGAATGCAGGCGGTATAACCTGTATGGTCTCCTGGTCACACTCACCCACCGTTTGATAGCTGCCCTCGATCTCTTGCAGCAGTTCACACCAGACTTTTATCTCGCCGATGCGATCATAGGTCACCTGCGTGCGGCCATTCAGGCTGTCGGGAGGGTCAAAGGTGAGTCCTGGCTCCGCTTGCCAGATGATCTTATAGCCCCCTTCTGTTGGTGGCAGTTCGTAATCATCTTCTGTATCAGGAAGAGGGATATAGGTCTCCTCCAGATTCTCTTTGGGTACCAAGCTACTCGCCTGTACGGTGGCATGCACTGAGGTATCCACACAGAAAGGACTACCCGGGGTGGCACAAGGATCCACATCCGGTGCTTGCAGGCCTTGATCAAATGCACTTAAGGGGGCAGTGCTGCCATAAAACACCTTGCCCTCGAGGCCCTTCAGTTTGATTACAGTAGGGGCTACCCGAACCGTGGTCACACCCTCACCCGTGTTACCCGCTCCATCTGTCACCGATACTGAGACGCTCCAGTCACCCGCCCATGAAGGCGTCATGGTTGCCGCTGCACCGGAACCACTGGCACCTGACCAGCCATATTGATAAGGCGGCTGGCCACCTGTAACACCTGCAGACAGCGTGACTGATTTACCAACAGAAACCACCGCATCCGGGCCAACCAGTTTCACTTTCAGGAATTCCAGCGGCTCCTGCTTCTCTTTCTCAAGGTCAATTGAGGCACACTGACTGCTGTAGTCAATACGGGGCATAATCACCTTGGGGTAAGGGAACGGTAGTCCATGCTTCTCCGCTAGGGCATCCACTTTTTCAAACCATGCTCTGAAAGTTGGAAAACCTGTACTGGTTATGATGTGCAACTCTTGTGGCAGTTCCGTTTTTGCCGTGCGGATGCGCTTCTGCTCTTGTGAATGAGCTAATCGCAGACTCTTTGGAAAACAGCTCTCTTCATAGGCGTATGATTTTTTCCTGCACTCATCGGCCACCGCAGGATTGGATTCACCACCGTTGTTAAAACAACGCGCAAAATGGGCTTCCCGTTGTTTCTCAACGGCATCACGCAGATCGTGATAGACCTTGTTATCTATCTTCTCCAGTTCGCGGACATAGGGTTCCCAAGCCAGCAACCACTGTTTTGATTCATTTCTCAGTTGGTTAAGTGCGCTGCGAGTAGACTGCATCCGTTTATCCCACTCGGCGGTTCTGTTGTTGCGCATATCCTTATCTTTTCGCGTTGTCTCCAATGCATCGACCAGCAGTTTCCACTCACTCGCATCGACTGTTGAGTCCAACGCTTTTTCATCATCAGCCTTCTCTAACTTTTTCTTTTCGTCATCTTGTTTCTTTTTAGTATCGTCTTCTGGTTCGGCATCACCTGAGAGGGGTGCAATTTTCACATAACCTTCTGCCAACACCTTGGCAATCTGTGGGTTGAAGTGATTGGTCAATTGAACGATAACTTCACCCGCTCCATCGACAACAACATTGACCTTTTCACCATAGGGGGTGTCGATTTTCAGTGGCCCACTGGTTTTCCATCGCCAGAAATAGTCTGCTGGTGGTGTGGCACTGCTTAGCTTGGCTGTCGCTATGGTTGTTTCACCCAGTTTTGGGGTATAGGGTTTGAGAGTGATATCAATCTTGAGTGATTTAAGCAGGCAACTCTCTAGCGCAGCACCCGCTTTGCCGGTCAGATAACCGGCCATCTCGAATTCACTCATCGCCTTTTGCAGGTGGATGCCGACACTGTTTGCCGTACTCTTGTAAAGATCACGTTCATTGGAGGCAAGGGCATAGGGCATGGCGGCCATGAAGGTGATGACCGCATCAGCTAATCGCTTTGCTTCCGCCTCTGGTTTGGAGAGCAGTTTATCGGTAAAGCTATCACGCACTTCCAGATAGCGACTGCGGGCCGACTCATAGGCATCACTCCAGGCCGACTCATTACTCGCAAGCTCTTTATAGTAATCTTCCAGGTTCTCCAGGAAAGAGATCTTGTGGCGAATCCTGGCGAGAATATTATAAGCATCCTGGTGACAACTGTTCTTTGGATCATAGCCCCCTTTGGAACGGAAGCCGAATGACTTGATCAATGCGGTGACTTTCTCCACCACAGACTTATGACCGTTGTCGATCATCGATGCCAGTTTCGCAATACGGGGTTTATCAAATTCAGGATAGCCGGTTAAAAACCATTGGGAGGGTTGATAGCCGTCCTTGATAATCGACAGCCTCGCTTTGATCTGCCGAATTAGCTTGGCGATCTGTTGATACTCTTGCAGGTAGTGCTTGTAGATACGATAACGGGAGAGCGGTAGGGTCTCATGCTCCATCGTATTTTTAATGATCTTTGTATAGGCATCGGCGCTGCGTCGGGCATGCGGGACCAGCGAGTGAACATTAAGCTCGTCCTGTAACTTGATCAATGCCTGTATTGCCTTTTCAATCTCACCGTCATAATCATGGGCAACCCGGCGCTCCTCCTCTGCCCAGTTTTTTAACTGGGCCAGCGTCTGATTCAGTGCCTGTGTCCGTATCTGGTAATACTCTCTAAACAGGAACAGCGCGGCCTTGCCGCCTTCCCGCTCTATACGCAGTTTGGCATCAAACTCATCTTCCCAGGTCTTGTCATTGAATGTTGGAAACATTAGTTTTAGCGATTCACGTAGCTCTTTTATCTTTGGATACTGTGGAAAGACATACTTCTCGGCATAGTCCCGAATGGAACCATTCAGGGTAGGTACTGATAAAATGCCATCCGCCCGCTCTGATTGATAAGGCACATTGCCTTTTGTAGAGAGCAACGCTTCATAGGTGATCTCATGATGCCCCTGTGCCCGATCAAACAGGCCCACCAGCACCATGGGTTGATCACCACCCCCTTCCCAGTTACCGGATTCTATCCAGGCCTGGATCAGGTCCTGAGCCTGGCTGGCATCGTAGACGCCACCAGCAATAGGCGCTGAGGCAGCGATCAGACTGGCCACCACGGCAGGAATTTGACCGCCGGGTACAACACCCATTATACCGATGCTGACAAACAGTCCAGATTCGAGCGCCTTAGCTTTATTGCCGGTAAAACCGGCTTCAATACCACTCAAGATACCATCGGCAAAATCACCCACAATAGGCAGTGCGGTGACCCAGGCATTGGCCAGTGCCAGATTTTCATCGGCCGCTTTCATGGGTGGAGAGCTATTGAGGATGGAGTAGGTTTTATACAGCCCGTTAGCCACAGAGAAGACCACATCCATGGCACCCAGGTCACCCGCTTCGCCAAACTCGGTTGGCGTCAGCTCAAAGATGTATTTGCGTGCTTGTCGCTGCCACTGGTTCAGTGTAAGCGCCTGCTTGGAGAGATTCCGGCCCAGTCGCTCCGCCATATCAGCGGCTTGATCCGGCAGCAGTTTGATCCGCAGCCGGGTCTCCATCGGCAGCTTCAGTTCGGCCTCCAGCCAGCCGAGTTTTTTTAATTCATCCGTCGGGAGTTGTGACAGCTCTTTGATCGTCTTGCGTACATCATCATCCGCAACGCTGATCAGCGCACTACCGCGACTGCGTTTCCAGTCTTCAATCAGCTGATCTATCGAGCCGGGTTTCTGGTCCAGCTCAAGCATGTTGACTGAACCGAGAAACAACAATTCACTGCGTGCCTTCTGTAACTTTTTAGCCGCGTCTGCAGGCAGTTCCTGGCCTTTTAACATGCGTGCGCGAAGTTCATGATAGTCTGGCGGCGATAGTTCACCACTGCTGATTAAGGCACGAAGAAGGCGCATACCGACAGAATCAACCGTGTTATCCGCGAAGATCTCCAACTGCTGACGGATATAACGAATCGCCAACTGTCCTGCTTCACTCTTTCCGAACTCTTTCTCCAGCACACCCAGTATCTCTTCTGGCCCCTTTCCTGGTACCTGACTTATGGCGGATAGCCCACTGGCCAGATCATTCAGATCAAACTGCACCAGTTGCTTGCGAAACAGTGCTTCCAACTCATCGGCCGATCCAGCCACTTGGGCGAGCTTCACTGTATCCAGCTCTTTCACCAGACTATCCACATCAATAATCAGCTGATTCTCGACCCACTGATGCATGGCGCGCTGCACACCCTGCTCAACATCCGTTTCAGAAAGACCATTCAGTGCCAAGATGGTGGAGGCCTGTGTTGGTTTTTCCGCGATATCCCGTGCAATCAATAACGCCTTATTTTCTGTGTCACCCATGTGAATCAGCAAGGCGGTACTGTCCACATCCTCATAGATCCGCTTTACATATTTCGCGGTACCCGACAGCCCGGCCTCTTCACCGTGTTTAAAAAACATTGCGTAATCACTGGCCACCTTGGCAAACTTGGCCCGCCGACTGGTAGGCATCAGGGCGATCACCTGCTCCTGTAGCAGTTCTGAAACTGCTTCAGGACCACCCGGTTTCAGCACCCAGCTACCGGACTCGGCCACGATACGTCGCACTTTTTCCGGATCGCCCAGATAATCGATATTGAAAAAGCGCTGCCCAGCAGCCCCGCGATACATATCCTTGGCCGAAGCGGCTACTTGCGCCTCCAGATTCTGCTGCAAACTCCGCTGAAGTGCCTGTTTGAACTGGTCAATGGCGTTGGCATCACCTGATTTGAGTGCGCTTCTCGCCCGGGACACGGCGTCATTGAGATCCTTATAGGCGAAGTTAGGTAGATCAGATGTGACAATCTCCATGGCATCACTGGTTAGGCTGGAAGGAATCTTCAGCCCCTTGTTTTTGGCTGCTGCGAGTAATTGATCCCCCTCTGCGGCCGCCAGCATGGCCGTCGTCTTTTCACGAATAGCCCGCTCCATGTTGGCCCGCGCTTCACGGGCATTGGCACCGACATAAAGCACATCAATATCACGGCCCGGTTTGCACGACCCGCTGGCCAGAAACACATCACTCGATTCACCCAGGGCTTCTGCCGCCTGTTGTGCAGATTCACCCACCAGTCGGATACGCAGTTGCTGCACCTGATCCTGAATCTGTAGTGGCAGTTCAGACATATGCTTTTCATACCAACCCAGATCCCGGGTCAGCAACAGCATCGCCCCTTCAGTCAGTGGTTGTTCAGGGGTTTTTTTGATCGAAGTAAGGATGAATTCGCCCAGATCATCAGCAACAACCGGAGCAGAACAGAACAATATAAATGACAGAATAAGCGCTTCTGATAGACGAGACTTCAACCAATAAAACATCCTGATACTCCCGGAAAAGAGGTTACTATCAGCATCTATGAACCATCCCTTAGAATCGACGCTGGCGAATGGTTCTCGATCAGAATCACTCTCTATTTTCAATGCTATTACTAAGGGAATATGATGAAGATGACAAGCATCAATTGAGCGGTATTTATCTGCTCGTTTTTCTGATCAACAGGTTTATATATAAACAGCGATAAATCTGGCATGACGCATTAAAATGAAACAACATATACCCCGTATACTCCTCACACTGCTCGGGATGGTTTTGATGGCCTGGGGGATTGTAACGCCGATGGTGGGTCTGTTTGGTGAAACGACCGATGCGAAGGTGCTCAGTGTGCGTCGACAACTGGGGGAGCGAAATGAGGCGCTTCCCGATCGTTACACCCATGTCATCAGTTATCGGATCACGTTACCCAATCAGCAATCAATTGAGGGGTTCTCTTACGTACTGGGCACCTCATTTTCCGTAGCCACAAATCATGCACCCGGCCTGGTCAAAGTACGTTATCTGCCTCTGATTCCACAGATCAACACCCTGGAAAAACAGGCCTATCCCAACCTCGAGCATTTGATTGTATTAGCGGTTGGGTATCTTCTGGCATTTGGTCTCTGGCGGAAGAAAAAGCACACAAAAGGACGGAAGCGTGTCGGGCAAGCCAAGAAAACGGAAAATAAGAGTGATGCCTGATCAGGCGTATTCATCAACACCTAGCAGGCGACTTACCTGCTCACGCTCTTCAGCGTCTTCAAGTGTGCGATAGGCGCGAATGGCCTGTTTGTTGCGACTACTAACACCATCATCAGTGAGTGATTGCTGGGCAATCAGGCTGGCACGGGATTCCAGACTACTGCGGATATCCCCGGTCGGTAGAACCGCCCGGAGCGGTGGCGGTGAAGCGGGACGACGGGTAGGATCATCACCCGGGGTGGTCGGCGACACAGGCACCAACGCCCGGGAGATGGACGGATCATAGAAGGCACTGCTTAAGGCGTTTATTGAACCCATAAGAAACAGTGTTCAGGCAATCAGCCTGGTGGCCAGAGCATCCTGCGTCCGCCCATTAGGTGCATATGGATATGGAATACCACTTGCCCTCCTTCCCGATTGGTATTGATCAGTGTGCGGTAACCTGACTCGGCAATGCCTTCCTGCTCGGCTATCCTGGCGGCGGTCAGTGACAGCTTGCCGATCAGGGCCGCATCATCCGGGGTCAGGTCATTCAGAGTACTGATATGACGCTTTGGAATGATCAGAATATGTACCGGAGCCTGGGGGTTAATATCCCGAAAAGCAAGTACATCATCATCCTGGTAGACAATATCCGCAGGGATATCGCCAGCTACCATTTTGCAAAACAGACACTCATCCATTCACTTCACCTAACGTCATATTGAATAATAAAGAATAGCTCAAAAATCCCGGCGACCGGAAAAAGCGTGTGAAAGCGTACCGCCATCCACATATTCCAGTTCGCCACCCAGCGGCACACCATGGGCAATGCGGGTCACTCTGATCCCCCTGGCATGAGCCATTTCACCGATATAGTGGGCGGTCGCCTCACCTTCCACCGTGGGATTGGTTGCCAGGATCAGTTCACTGATATTGCCTTCACTGAGTCGCCCGTCAAACAGATCAAGACCTATCTCCCGAGGACCAATACCATCCAAAGGAGAGAGATGTCCACCCAAGACAAAATAGCGGCCACGGTAATCAGTTGCCTGCTCAATAGCCACGACTTCGGAGGGAGTTTCAACGACACAGAGCTGACTATCATCACGCTTAGGATTGGAACAGGTGTTGCAGATGTCCGCTTCGCTCAGGGTTCTGCAACGATTGCAGTGACCAATACGTGCCATTGATTCACTTAGGATATGGGAGAGCATACGCCCCCCTTCCCGGTCACGTTCCAGCAGATGAAAAGCCATACGCTGAGCCGACTTCTGTCCAACCCCGGGCAGACAACGCAGGGCATCCATTAGCTGATCAAGTAGGGGACGATCTGACATAGTTTAAAACGGCAGCTTGAAACCGGGGGGCAGACCCATACCGGATGTCACGCCGGACATGCTGTCCTGTGTCTTCTCGGCCACTTTATGCACGGCATCGTTCATCGCCGCCGCAACCAGGTCTTCCAACATCTCTTTGTCGTCGCCAACCAGCGAGTCATCAATCTCGACCCGGCGTACTTCGTGTTTACCGTTCAGTGTCACCTTGACCAGTCCACCACCGGACTCACCGGTGACTTCCTCTTTGGCCAACGCTTCCTGGGCCTTCTGAAGATCCTCTTGCATCTTCTGAGCCTGTTTCATGATATTGCCTAAACCGCCTTTCATTTCGGTAATCCTCTTGCGTTAAACGGTGTCGTTTTCTGTTAATCGATGGGTCTAACCGAGCCCGGTATGATACGGGCGCCCAACTCGGCTTGCAGTGCCAGTACCATCGGATCTTCCTGCATTGTCACTTCGGCTTCTTGCTGCCGGTCTGCGGCCGCCTGAGCCTGCAGCTTGGCCGGTGTGGCGGACTGCACGCTCTCCGGCTCAATTTTGAATTTCAGCTCACGACCAATATAGGCTTCGAGTGCCTTATGCAGCCGTTGTTCCGTACTGCCCACCAACATATGCTGATGTGCCTGATCCAGTTTCAGACTGAGCGTCACACCATCCCAGTAGTCATATACGCAGTTATTCGCCAACTGTTTGGCGATACCACCCAATTCCAGGGCCGCCACTACCTGATGCCAGTGACGAAACTCAATGGGTTCACCGGATTTAACCGGTACCTCGACGGGTCGTTTGACTTCAGGCGCTTGCGCTAAAACGGGTCGGGGCGCAGCGGGTTCGCTGGCGACCGGCTTTGCGGGAGCTACCCGGGCCGGCTCATCAGGCTTTTTTTTTACCGGTGCTGGCGGCGCCGTTTTACCTTGAGTGGTCGTTGATTCACCCAGTTGCTCTGGCCTGAAGGCCAGCATACGCAGTAACACCATCTCAAAGCCGGCTCGTGGATCAGGGGCTAATGAGATATCCCGTTGACCTATCAGACCGATTTGGTAGAACAGTTGCACATCTTCTGGCAACACTTTGTCGGCCAATGCCATCACCTGCTCCTCATCGCCTATGCTGTTATCCACCGCATCCGGTACAGCCTGTACCAGTGCTATTCGATGCAACAGTGAGAGTAGATCCTGCAACACGCCGGAAAAGTCCGGTGCCATCTCGGCCAATTCACCAACCAGTGCAACAACGCGTGACGCATCCATATCGGCCAGCGCATCCAGCAATTCATGCACCCGGTCATGGGCAATGGTACCCAACATCGCCTGCACATCGGCCTCGATGACCTTGCCGCCACCAAAGGCAATGGCCTGGTCCATCAGACTGAGGGCATCGCGCATACTGCCGTCAGCCCCTTTGGCCAACAGGGTCAGCGCCCTGATCTCGTGTGAAATACTCTCCCGCTTCAGCAGCTCTTCCAGATAATCCTGAATCTGGTCCAGCGGCAATCTTTTCAGATTGAACTGAAGACAGCGAGACAGGACGGTAACAGGGACTTTCTGAGGATCTGTTGTCGCCAACAGGAATTTAACGTGGGGGGGTGGCTCTTCCAGCGTCTTCAGCAGTGCATTGAAACTGCTGTCAGAGAACATGTGGACTTCGTCAATCAGATAGACCTTGTAGCGACCCCTGACCGGTGCATAAGGCACGTTTTCCAGCAACTCACGGGTCTGGTCGACCTTGGTGCGTGAAGCGGCATCCACTTCCAGCAGATCAACAAAACGCCCCTCGTCAATCTCACGGCAGATGCTGCACTGACCACAAGGGGTAGACCCAACGCCGTGTTCACAGTTGAGCGATTTGGCAAAGATGCGGGCCAGCGTGGTCTTGCCGACACCCCGGGTTCCGGTAAACAGATAGGCGTGGTGCAGCCTGTCATTATCCAGCGCGTTGCTCAGGGCACGGACCACATGGGCCTGACCGACCAGTTCACTGAATATCCGCGGACGCCACTTCCGGGCTAAAACCTGATATGACATTGATTCCTTACGATCTCTGCTCGATAGAATTAATCAGAGCAGGAAGTGTACCTCAATGACTGGGGGTATTCACACCCAGAAGCACATTTTGGCGACACGACACATAGTCTCTCGCTTTAGACTACCTCATTGCCCTATTCAATCATGGGATCACAGAAACAAGAGGGGGTACTCTAATGTTGAGATACAGCACCTGTCGCGACTTTCACACCACCGAGCAACGGAATAAACCAGGGATCAGCGTCGCAACTGTGTGAGCGAGAGCGAGTTTTGCGACGCCCCTGGTTTATGAGTAGCGGAGGGTGAGCAGTGACCGTTTGTCCAGTGGACAAACACAGCACTGCGAACGCAAGGGTGGTGTGACGGAGCCATGGTTTTGGTCACTTTTGCCGTAACAAAAGTGACACGCCGCAGGGGCGCGCGAGCCCCGATCAAATAAATTGTCGCGTAACAGCACAGGTAACTGATTGAATTTAAATGCATCTGTGTGCTGCTTTCGGGCTGAGTTTCGTGGGTCATCAAGTAAGACTATACTGAGCCCTAACTGGAGGCGGCCCGTACCAGCCACACCCCGGCACACGAGTCCACTGCTTCGGCTGCTCCCTTCCAGGCCTGACCGGGTTAACAGTTTTTCGTTGCGAGGGGACCGATACGAGCCACCATAACTGTTTGATTGGGCATCCTGCGGATGACGAATCGAGGGTGGATTATCCGGGTCTGCTGAACGAGGGTCAACCTCGGCTTGCTATTTCTTTTCTCTATGGAACATCTGAAGATAGGGCGACAGGATGACAAATAACGCCATAGTGCTTGAATCACGTATTACCTGCCCGGCCTGTGGTCATCAGAAAACCGAGCAAATGCCCACCGATGCCTGTCAGTGGTATTACGAGTGTGAGGGGTGCCATCAGTTGTTACGCCCCCTGCCAGGAGACTGCTGTGTCTTCTGTTCTTATGGGTCGGTCGCCTGTCCACCGATCCAGGAAGGGAACAGTTGCTGTAGCGGCTAACCGCCACCTCGTTGAAAGTAGCGGTCAAAGCGCTGCATAAAAAGCCGACGGGCTGTTTCATCCAGCCCATTAAATTGAAAATTCACCGGTGTTACAGGAAGGCTGAGGGAGGCAATACGCCGTTCACCGGTAGCGCCCAGTGAGATAACCACCGAGCCATCCGGGTGTTCAATGGTAAACACACGCCCTGTAACGTGAAAAGTCAGAGGCGCAATCGCAGACGGAAGGGAGCGGACAAAATCGGTCAGTGTAAGCCCCATGTCCCGGTTCATTTCAGGGGGTATAGCTGTGTTCACAACGCCCCCATAGACCAGCCATCAACCACCTGCTACGGCCGGCCATACGGCCAGTTCGTCACCCTCAGCCAGTGAGTTGGTTCGTTGGCTTGGCGGGATAAACACCCCGTTGACCAATACCAAGTGAACTTCCGCTTCAGGCACGCCCTGCTGTTGCAGCAGTTGAGTGGGGTTTGCGCCCTCTTCCACATCCAGACTGATCTGATGATTCTCAGCATTTGCAGGCAGGTACTGCCCCAGCGATGCGTAGAGTTTAAAATTAATCTTCATACTGTCCCGCTATAACACTTGCCTATTGGCTTTTAACAACAATAAACCGCTAAAACATCAGGGTTCTGACCGTTACTCCAGCACGACAGACACCAGAGTAACAGATCATTCATCGGTTCCTTCCGCCTTAACTATTCAAATGGGTGGCACCCAGATAAGCCTCCATGATGCGGGTAGGGTCCTGCATCAACAGGGTCTTCCATTGTCCCAGCTTGATCCGACTCTGTATAAGACCACGCAGGACGCCCACATGTTCCGTCATGCCCAGCGTAATAGCACCAACCAGTCGGTCCTCTTCAAACTGCAGCTTGATATAGCGGAACTCGGGTTCATCAATGGAATGCACTTCATCACCCCCGGGAACCCCCATCCATTGACCATAGGAGACGGATATTAATCCGAGGGTATCCAGTACATTCATCGCCATGCTGCCAGGATAGGGTGTCACTTTACCCGTCATGTTGAGCGCAGCTATCCGCCCCGTTTCAGCGGCGACAGGCTGGATGGCGTGTACCGCATGCTTGCCCGTCCCCCAGTCAACACCTTCACAGACATCACCCGCCGCATAGATACCGGATGCGGATGATTCAAGATACTCGTTGACCACCACACCCTGCTCCAGTTTCAGGCCACTCTGTTCGAGAAAGCCGGTAGCCGGCTTTACACCTGCCGCAACCACAACCAGATCAGCATCCACCGGATCAACCGGATCACAGTTCAGGGTAAAGCGGGCCTTACCGTTACTGTTAGCCTCTATCCCCAACACCCGGGTGGAGGTGTGTACGGTGACCCCCTTAGCAATACACCACTGTTTTATCAGATTGCCAGAGGCCTGATCCATCATCCGGGGTACCATGCGATCCCCCATCTCTACAACGGTGAGCTTTACACCCCGTTCAACCAGAGCTTCCATAATGATGCAGCCGATAAAACCCGCCCCCAGCAACACCACACTGGATCCAGGCTCGGCATACTTGACGATGTTTCTGGCATCTTCCAATGTCCAGCAGTGATGCACACCCGGTTGATCCAAACCTGAAATAGGCGGTTTGAGGGGATTGGAACCGGTCGCCAGCAACAGCCGGTCAAAACTGATGGGGTCAGCGCCATCCATCAACAGTTTTTTAGCTTCTGTATCCAACCCGATCACACGCTGCTGCAACTGTTGAATACCCAACTTTTTCAGGTGCTCGGTATCCTGACGCAGATAAGTGCCCTGTTCTTCTATCTTGTTCGAAAGGTAATAGGGAATGGCCATACGGGAGTAGGCGGGCTCTGGTTCACCACCGATCAAAACCACCTCTCCCTGCGGGTCTTGCATGCGCAACGTCTCAGCAGCGGTTACACCTGCTGGTCCTGCACCAATAACGACATATCGCATAGGACGAAACTCCTTGCCTTGAAATGCTAAAGGAGAGCAGCTAACACTGCTCTCCTCACTTTAAGCCCAGGTCTGATTACGAGAGGCCGAGATTCTGCAGTGTGTCAGACGTTGGCACGCCCTCCGCACTCCAACCCCGCAGTTCATAATACTCAGGCAGCATTTTATCCAGACCACTCACTTTACCCTTGGCAGGACCGCTAGCAGCTGGCTCTGTCAGCAGACGCTTCGGCAAGGTGTCATCCTTAGCCGTAAAGCCAGCCGCCAGATTGAACTGACGTTCCATGTTCCAGATACGTTCGCCGGTTTGTGCCAGACGCTCCAGGGTCCATTCGCCCTCACAGGCGGCATCGATCTGCGGATAGAAATCTTCCAGTGTCCAGGCGAAGGTGGTAAAGACACAGAGACCACTGGAATCGACGGCGGCGGTTGCATCCTGGAATGCCTTAACCAGTCCTGCTTTACCTTCGGTTACCAGCGGATCAGTCTTCTCGGGAATACCCAGAATCTCAGAAGCGACCGTGTAACTGCGCAGATGACAGGCACCCCGATTACTGGTGGCATAGGTCAAACCCATACCCTGAATACCCCGTGGATCGTAAGCGGGGAACTCCTGCCCCTTCACACTCATAGAGAGATCTGGGTGACCGTACTTCTCGCAGAGTCGTTTGGAGCCCAGGCCCAGTATCTTACCAAAGCCCTCGCCCTTACCGACCAACTCAGCCATGGTGGTCAGCGCCTCAGCTGAACCGAAGTTGAGTTTCACCCCACCGGTATCTTCATCGGTGATGGCACCCATCTCATAGAGCTCCATTGCAGCCGCCATGGTGGCGCCGAATGTGATGGGATCAAAGCCCTGCTCATTACAGATAAAGTTGGCAAAGGTCAGTGCATCCAGATCATCTACACCACAATCAGCACCCAGCGACCAGGCATTCTCATACTCGAGGCCACCAGAGGCACCCCAGTACTCAGGACGGTGCTTTACGGTATAGTGTTCCTTATCCACCCGGGCAATACGTCCACAAGCAATAGTGCAACCAAAACAGGCCTGATTGGTTACCAGGTTGGTTTTGTTTTCACTGCCACGGGGCTCATGCATCGCTTCACCCGAGATGTTGGAAGCTCCATCAAACTGTACTGATTTGGCATTATGGGTCGGTAGTGCACCCACCTCGTTCACCACGTTCATCAACACCTGGGTACCGTAGGTTGGCAGGCCTTGTCCGGTTACCGGATTTTCAGCCAGGATCTGTTTCTTCTCGCCCACGGTCTGCATGAAGCGAGCGGGGTCTTTAACCGAGACGCCTTTGGTACCACGCACCGCAATCGCCTTGAGATTCTTCGACCCCATAACCGTACCGACACCAGAGCGGCCAGCAGCGCGATGCAGATCATTGACGATACAGGCGTACATCACGCCCTCTTCACCTGAACGGCCAATCGCTGAAATCTTCAGTTGCGGATCCTGGTGCTTGGCATGCAGGAATTTATCCGCATCCCAGACACTCTTGCCCCAGATCTCATCAGCCGAGATCAGTTCAGCATTGTCATCCTGAATATAGAGATAGACAGGCTTGGGGGCCTTGCCTTCAAAAATAATCATATCCCAACCGGCAAACTTCAATTCAGCACCAAAGTAGCCGCCTGAGTTTGAACAGGCGATAGCGCCGGTAAGGGCACCCTTGGTTATAACGGAGTAGCGCGCCCCCGTTGATGCCGGTGTGCCGGTCAATGGCCCTGTGGCAAAAATCAGTTTATTGTCAGGCGAAAGCGGATCGACCTTAGGGTCTACCTCTTCCACCAGGTATTTTGATCCAAGACCACGTTGACCGAGGTAATCGGCTGCCCACTCCATATTCAGGGGCTCAGCGGTACAAGTGCCTTCTGTTAGATTTACTCGCAGTATTTTTTTCTGCCAAGACATGTCATCTGCTCCCTTATCTACGCTTGTGCCGAGGATTGATTATCAGTGCGTTGAGCCCAGGCACGCATCTTGTCGTAGCCTGTCCCCTCTGCATCAATATAGGTAATGGCCTGCGTTGGACAGGCCTTGGCACAGGCGGGGTCGCCACCGCACAGATCGCACTTCATAACCTTGCCGGTTACCGTGTTGTAGTTGATCGTGCCAAACGGACAGGCGATGGTACAAACCTTACAGCCCACACAGAGTCCGTCGTTGACCACCTTGGCACCGGTTGCGGCATCCAGGGTAATGGCCTCAGTGGGACAGGCGCTCTTACACCAGGCCTCATCACACTGGGTGCAGGTATAGGGGACAAAGCGGCCCTCAGTATGAAAGGAAAAAACTTTAATGCGGGATTTAGCAGGATTGAAGTTGCCTTCGTTCTCATAAGAACAGGCCATTTCACATTGTAGACAGCCGGTACATTTATCTGGCGAGATAGAGAGTGACCTCTGCATCATTGCCTCCTCTGATTAGTTATTAGTGCTTTACGACTGGTTGTAAAAAAATCAAGTTGAACAGAGCGCCTACAAATAGAGACTAACGGGGAGACAGTGCTACCCCTACCTAATTAAAAATCTGTGATCAGCACTCTAGAAATTGGCTCACTCGAAAACCATGTAGATTGTTGTGTTATTAGTTACAGGTTCCTCCTATATCGCCAATTCCATCTCTTTTCTCTTTATTCTCTACAGAATATAGAAGAAACAAAATCAAATGGCGAGCAGAGATAACACTGTAAGCTATTTATTTCGTTATGTTTTTTTGAGCATATCGAGATTTCTTTTACTTTTTCCGTCAAAAACAAACGCGCTATCCCATTCCACTTACTAATTGAGACAAAATGACACGCTCACGGATCATTTTGTCTCACGTTGTTTATCGCTTTCGTTATGTGCTATAAAGCATAGCGATATTGCTCGCAAATTAATTCATTGGTTACAAAAGATACTAATTCGCATCCGGGCAATTTGACGAGGCTAATGAATTAATAATCCGTTATTTCGAACTATCCAAAGGATCTCAAACGATGTTGAAATATTTACGCTCACTCTCTGTTTTTCTTCTGCTATGGTCGATAGCCGGTCTGCTGCAGGCCGCCCCGTTAAAGATGGCAACCACCACCAGTACACAGAACTCCGGCCTGCTGGATCTTTTATTACCTGTCTTTCAAAAAGAGACGGGCATTGAAGTTCAAGTCATCGCCGTTGGTACCGGTAAGGCATTGAAGATGGGACGCGATGGGGATGTCGATGTTGTCATGGTGCATGCTGTAGCGGCTGAAGAGAAGTTTGTAGCTGAAGGCTATGGCACAGACCGGGTGCAGTTCATGTATAACGACTTTGTCATTGTCGGCCCCAAGAGTGACCCCGCCGGTATTAAGGGTGAAAAATCAGTCACGGCGGCCATGACAAAGATTCTTGAGCAACAGGCCAAGTTTGTCTCTCGCGGTGATGACTCTGGCACCCATAAGAAAGAGAAGTCACTCTGGAAGGCCGCTAACCTCACACCCGCCGGTAGCTGGTATATCGAAGCAGGACAAGGTATGGGCAAGGTACTGCAGATGGCCAGCGAACTGGATGGCTATTCAATGACTGATCGTGGTACCTGGCTGGCCTATAAGGGCAAGGTTGATCTGGCACTGCTGAATGCAGGAGACGAGAAACTGAGCAATCCTTATGGCATCATAGCGGTCAGTAAGGCGAAACACCCTGATACCAATTACACGGCCGCCAAGCAGATGATTGACTGGATCAGTAGTGAACCAGCCCAGCAACTGATCAAGAACTACCGACTGCATGGTGAGCCCCTGTTCATCCCACTGCTGTTAAAATAAGGCTTTAATGGAAACACTGAGCTCAGCAAGCTACCAGGCGCTCTATCTCCTGTTTAGCGGGGATAGTGCGCTCTGGACGATTATTGGAATCTCTTTCAGTGTTTCCGTGCGCGCCCTGATTTATGCCGCACCCTTTGCCATATTGACGGCCTTTATGCTGGCCTATTTCACCTTCCCTGGTCGCCGGTTGCTGGTGTCCATCTTCAACACCGCCCTCTCGATACCCGCCGTCGTCGTCGGCCTGACACTCTATATCATGCTATCCAAGGCCGGTCCTTTAGGGGAATGGCGTCTGCTGTTCACACAGGACGCCATGATTCTGGGGCAAATCTGTCTCTGCTTTCCTCTGCTGGTGGCCATGGCCCATTCTGCCCTGCAGGCATCCGATCGACGTGCTTGGGAGACGGCGCTGACCCTTGGCGCATCGCCCTTCCGTGCACTGCTGACCATCCTCCATGAGACGCGCTTCGGTCTAATCGGCGCACTGGTGGCCAGCTTCGGACGCATCATTGCGGAAGTCGGCAGTTCCATGATGTTGGGTGGTAATATCCTGAACTACACACGCAATATACCCACCGCTATAGCACTGGAAACCAGTAAGGGAAGCTTCGCCGAAGGTATTGCCCTGGGTATGGTGCTGCTCTTTATGGC